>Ga0233372_1000222_pt1 | contig 26810 bp, 21 predicted proteins | sample ElkDunMinimDraft_4_FD_191538 | JGI IMG/M metagenome (GOLD analysis project Ga0233372, IMG submission 191538) | Fecal eukaryotic communites from dung pellets of Tule Elk in California, USA - Elk Dung D8 | ecosystem: Host-associated > Mammals > Digestive system > Large intestine > Fecal | place... | reverse complement strand
CGCCCCGAGGACCAGGCCCGCTCCGAGGAGCGCGATGCCCTGCCGCCACGCTCCGAACGCGACCAGCGCGAGCGCCACGACGAGGGCCGCGACGAGGGCGACGTACATCTGGGTCCCTCCGACCCCGCTCTGACTGCGCGTCATGCGAGGCCGGCGGCGCGCTCGGCAGCCTCCACGACGTTCTGGAGGAGCATCGCGCGCGTCATCGGCCCGACCCCGCCCGGGTTCGGGGAGACCCAGCCGGCCACCTCGGCGACGCCAGCATCGACGTCGCCCGCGATCTTGCCGTCGGCGTCACGGCTGACCCCGACGTCGAGCACGGCGGCGCCCGGCTTCACCATGTCCGCGGTGATGATCGACGGGACTCCGGCCGCGGCGACGACGATGTCGGCGCGTGCGACCTCGGCGGCCAGGTCGCGCGTGCCCGTGTGGCACAGCGTCACGGTCGCGTTCTCGGTCCGGCGGGTGAGCAGCAGCCCGAGCGGACGGCCGACCGTCACCCCACGACCGACGACCACCACGTGCTGTCCGGCGATCGGCACGCCACCGGCCCGAAGCAGCTCGACGATGCCGCGCGGTGTGCACGGCAGCGGAGCGGGTTCGTTGAGGACGAGCCAGCCGAGGTTCGTCGGCTGGAGGCCGTCAGCGTCCTTCGCGGGGTCGATGGCGCCGATGACGGCGTTCTCGTCGATGCCCTTGGGGAGCGGCAGCTGCACGATGTAGCCGGTACACGTCGGATCGGCGTTGAGCGCGGCCACGGCGTCGAGGATCTCGCCCTGCGTGGCTGTCGCGGGGAGGTCGACACGGATCGACTCGATCCCGACCTGAGCGCAGTCGCGGTGCTTGCCCGCCACGTAGATCTGGCTGCCGGGGTCGTCACCGACCAGCAGCGTGCCGAGACCCGGCCTGACGCCGCGTTCCGCGAGGGCGGCGACGCGGGTGGTGAGGTCGGCCTTGAGGGCGGCCGCAGTGGCCTTGCCGTCGAGAATCTGTGCGCTCACCCTCGAAGTCTCCCATGCCAGACTTCGAGGGTGAGCCCGCGCCTCGGAACCCTCGACCTCGTTCCCGCCCTCGACCGTCTGGACCTCCTCGGAGACCCCGTCGCGACCGCGCTGTCGGCGCTGGGGCCCGCTGCAGGTGAGGCCCGGGTCTGCGCGATCGACCCCGCGCTCGCGGACACCACGGCGTTCTCCGAGGCGTACTCGGTACCGCTGGAGGTGTCCGCGAACTGCGTCGTCGTCCTCGGGAGGCGTGCGGGTGAGGAGCGGGCTGCAGCATGCCTCGTACGGGCGGACACGCGGGCGGACGTCAACGGCGCCGTCCGTCGTCGGCTGGACGTGCGCAAGCTGTCCTTCGCGCCGACGGAGTGGGCGACGGAGGTGACCGGGATGGAGTACGGCGGGATCACGCCGGTCGGTACGCCGGAGGAGTGGCCCGTCCTCGTCGACGAGAGGGTTGCCGCTCTGGAGTGGGCAGTCGTCGGCTCGGGCGTACGCGGCTCGAAGCTCGTGCTCCCCGGTGCGCTGCTCGCCGCCCTCCCCGCCGCCGAGGTCGGTCCGTACGCGCGCTGACCGGCCCCGCCCCGCCCCGCCCGGACGAGAATCTCGACATCTCCGTTGCCCGGACGACGGGAATGTCGAGACTGGCGTCCGCCCGCCCGTCCGCCGCCCGCTCAGCCCCGCCACCCCGCGTTGCAAAAGAGGCGGAGGAGCTGGTCCGCCACCACCTCGCTCTGGTGCCGTACGGCGTAGGAGCTGAAGATCAGCAGCTTCGGGCCGCCGATCACGATCTCGTTCGCCCTCATGAGGTCGGCGTCCCACTGAAGGACCGCGAGGTGAGGGATTCCGTGGATCTCGACGGCGAGGTCGTACTCGTCCCAGGCGACGTCGAGGAAGTAGCGACCGTCCCCGCGCCGTACGGGCCGTTGCCGCGTCGGTGCCGGCAGGCGGAGCGTGCGCCGGATCGTGTCGAAGTCGCGCTCGGGCAACGACTGGATCCCCCCGGCGGCGTCGAGGAAGGACTCGACGATCAACGCCCGATGCCGACAGCTGCCGCGCCGCGAGAGCGCATCACGCAGGTGGCTCGTCCGTACGAGCCCTTGCTGCGCCCCCGCGAGGATCACGGCCCGCGCGCGGCGTTCGCGCTCCGACCAGCTCGCGGCGTCGACAAGACTCCGGGCGATCCTGGTCCGGCGTGGAGAGCGGGACGGGTGGACGTCCCGGTCGTCGAGGTAGGTGCTCCAGTGCACCTCGATCCCGTCGAAGGGCGGGCGTCGCGCCCCGTCCGGCAGCACGAGGCACGGCACCGCAGGGACGAACCCGGTCAATCCGTCGTACGCGGCGGCGCTGAGCCCGCCCAGCACGGAGCCGGGAGGGCATGCCAGGAGGTAGACCCACATGATCTGGTCCGGGGTGAGCGGACCGTTGTGCGTGACGACGACACCACGTACGGGTCGTTGCCAGCGGCGGCCCGCGATCTGCGCCCGGACGCGGCCCTCCCCGAACAGCCTGTTCGCCTCGGCCGTCGTCAGAACGGCGCTCTGTCGTTCCCGCATGGCGGCGATGCTGGCCGATCGCGCGCCACCCGCGCACCTGCCGCCTGTGGACGAACGAGAGTCTCGACATTCCGGTTGCCGTGGCAGCCGGAATGTCGAGACTCTCGTCAAGGCGCCCGCTCGTACGGGTCAGTGGAAGAAGTGGCGCGATCCCGTGAAGTAGAGCGTGATCCCGGCGGCCTCCGCAGCAGCGACGACCTCCTCGTCACGCACCGAGCCGCCGGGCTGGACCACGGCACGCACCCCGGCGTCGATCAGCACCTGCAGCCCGTCGGCGAAGGGGAAGAAGGCGTCCGACGCGCCGACCGAGCCGCGGGCGCGGTCCGCCCCCGCCCGCTCCACCGCGAGCCGGCACGAGTCCACCCGGTTGACCTGGCCCATGCCGACGCCGACGGCACCGCCGTCCTTGGCGAGCAGGATCGCGTTCGACTTCACCGACCGGCACGCCGTCCACGCGAAGGCGAGGTCAGCCAGCGTCGCCTCGTCGGCCGGCTCCCCCGCAGCGAGCGTCCAGGTGGCCGGGTCGTCTCCGGGTGCGTCGACGTGGTCTCGCGACTGCACGAGCACGCCGCCCGAGATCGGCCGCATCTCGATCCGTTGCGGGTGCTCGTCGAGCGGCGCGACGAGGATGCGGATGTTCTTCTTGCGGGTCAGCACCTCGACGGCGCGCGGCTCGAACTCCGGCGCCACGATCACCTCGGTGAAGACGGTGGCCACCTTCTCCGCCATCGCGACGGTCACCGGGCGGTTCGCGGCGATGACGCCGCCGTACGCCGACACCGGGTCGGTCGCGTGCGCCTTCTCGTACGCGGCGACGATGTCGTCCCCGATCGCGACACCGCACGGGTTCGCATGCTTGATGATCGCCACAGCCGGCTCGGAGAAGTCGTTGGCCGCACGGCGCGCAGCATCGGCGTCGACGTAGTTGTTGTACGACATCTCCTTGCCGTGCAGCTGCGTCGCGTTGGCGATCCCGGGCCGGTCGCCGTGGTACAGCGCCGCGGGCTGGTGCGGGTTCTCCCCGTACCGCAGCGTCGTCGACAACGCCCAGTCCCCACCGACCCAGGCCGGGAACTGCTGTGCCTGCTGCGGCGCGTACGCGTTCTCGAACCACGACGCGACCGCGATGTCGTACGAGGCGGTGTGTGCGAACGCCTCTGCGGCCAGCCGCTTGCGCTGCGCGAGGGTGAAGCCGCCCTCGCGCACAGCCTCGAGCAGCACCTCGTACCGGCGCGGGTCGACCACGACCGACACCGACGGGTGGTTCTTGGCGGCCGCGCGCACCATCGACGGACCGCCGATGTCGATCTGCTCGACCACCTCGTCCGGCGACGCGCCCGACGCCACCGTCTGCCGGAAGGGGTAGAGGTTGACGACCACCAGGTCGAACGGCTCGATGCCGAGCTCGGTCAGCTGCTCGACGTGCGCGTCGAGGCGGAGGTCCGCGAGGATCCCGGCGTGGACCTTCGGGTGCAGCGTCTTGACGCGGCCGTCGAGCGTCTCGGGGAACCCCGTCAGCTCCTCCACCTTGGTCACCGCCACACCGGAGTCCGCGATCCGGGCCGCCGTGGAGCCGGTCGAGACGATCTCGACCCCCGCCTGGTGGAGCCCTGCCGCCAGTGCTTCGAGGCCGGTCTTGTCGTAGACCGAGATCAGTGCACGCTTGATCGCGCGCTGTCCTTCGTCGTGCAGAGCCTCGCCGTGCTCGCCGTCGCTCATCCGATGGTGACCTTTCTTCCGTCGATGGTCCAACCCTCGCGGACCATCGCTCCGACGGCGTCGACGAGCTGTCGACGCTCTGCTTGCTTGATCCGCTCCGTCAACGTGTCCTCGTCGTCGTCGTCGAGGACGGGGACCGCGACCTGGGCGATGATCGGCCCGGTGTCGACACCGTCGTCGACGAAGAAGAGCGTCGCGCCGGCCACCTTCACGCCGTACGCGAGCGCGTCGCGCGGTCCGTGGATCCCGACGAAGCTCGGGAGGAGGGAGTTGTGGGTGTTCACGTAACGGTCCGCGAAGGCGGTGAGGAACTCCGACCCGACCAGCTTGAGGAACCCCGCCGAAACGACCAGGTCGGGCTCGTACGAGGCAACACTGGCCGTGAGCGCCGCGTCCCAGTCGGCACGTTCCGCGTAGTCGCGCACGCGGTGCACGAAGGTGTCGGCGCCGGCGCGCTCGCCCCGGGCCAGCCCTTCGATGCCGTCGCGGTCGGCTCCGACGGCCACGACCTGGGCCCCGTAGGCGGGGTCAGCGCAGGCGTCGATCAGGGCTTGGAGGTTGCTGCCCGACCCGGAGACGAGGACCACCAGCCGCGCCGGGCGGTCAGTCGTCGAGGGTGGAGTCCTGCGGGGACGGGTCCGAGGTGGCGTCGTCGTCTGCTCCACGGCGACCACGATAGTGCGCCACGGCCGCGCCGACCGCCCCGCCCAGGGCGAGCACGCTGATCGCGAGGACGACGGACAGCGGCAGCTCCGGTCCGCTGCGGCCCAGGCGGCCCGGTCCGACCGCCCCGCCGGACAGGAGGAGCCCGATGCCGACGAGGGACCCCGCGAGCGCGCCGGCGCCCGCACCCGAGACCACGTCCGTACGGAGCTCACCGCGCGTAGGCACGCCCGCGTGCGACAGCGCCCCGGCCCGCGAGACGCCGAGGTAGCCCGCGAGCGCCCCCGCGAGCAGCGGGAGGGCGGCCAACCCGATCAGCCACCCGGGCCGGGGACCAGCCGGCGGCAGGGCCGCGAGGATCGGCAGTGCGGGCACGGCGCCGAGGGTGCTCGAAGTCAGCGTGACCGACGTGCCCGCCCCCAGCGCGTACCCCGGCCCGAGCATCGCCGCGACGGTCCACAGCACCACGTTCGGGAGCAGGAGCAGGCACACGAGAAGCAGGCCGATCCCGCCCAGCAGGCCCGGCCGGAGCCCGTCCCACAGCGCTCCGGCGGCATCGGCACGGGCGACCAGGCCCGCGAGCACGACGAGGCCGGCTGCGGCGAGGAGCGTGAGAGCACCGACCACGCCTCCCCCGATCGCCGAGCGGGCCGTGGGCGGCAGGGCGTCGTACTGCCGGCGCAGCAGCCCGGTCCCCTGTGCAGCCCCGCTCGCTGCGAAGATCGCGCCGAAGACCAGACCGGCGATCGCGGCCCGGCCGGGGTCCACGGACGCCTCGTCCAGCTCTGACCACCAGGCGACGACCGCGAGCACCGCCGCGTACGTCGCGGCGCAGGAGGCGGCGACGACCGCCACCGCTCGCGGAGCACCGCTGACGCCCCACCCCGCGCTGACCCGCGCGACGGTGCCGTGGAGCGCGAGCGCCGCGAGCAGGAACAGGCCGAGCGGGATGGCGTTGACGACGGTCTGCCCCGCCGTGACCCCGCTCCCGTGGGCCGCCAGCCAGGCGATCGCGCCGCCACGAAGTGCGCCGCCGGCCGTCCCGGTGTCGCCGGCGAGCCACACCACCACGGTCAGGCCTCCGGTCACGAGAAGGCCGAGGAGGGAGGCGGCGACCGCAGCAGTCACACCGGCCGCCCAACCTGGGCGACCGGCGTCGTCGAGTCCCGTGGAGAGCGGGCGGAAAGAGGTGTCCGAGGTGTGGGTCATCCTCACCATCGTCCCTGTAGCCTGGGTCGCCGGGACGGAGGCACGCCGCAGCGCGCCGCCACGGGGGGCCGTCCAGCAAGCCGAGACGCCGACCCGACCGTAGGGAGACCTGAGTCATGCCGAAGGTGGATGAGTTCGACACCTTCTACGACTCCACCAGCCGGTACGTGACCCACCTCACGTACGCCGAGTGTGGTGACCGTTCCGTGACCGCGGAAGCGGTCGCGGAGGCGTATGAGAAGGCCTGGCAGGGCTGGGCCAAGCTGCGTGCCCGTGACCCGCTGTCGTACGTGCGCGGCGAGGCCTCGCGCCACGCCCGCATCGCGCGTGGGACGCGTCCCTGGCGACGTCGTCACGAGGAGGACAGCGACCTGGCGCTCATCGAGGCGCTCCAGGAGCTCCCCTACCGCTCACGGCGGCTGATCATCCTCCAGACGCTGGGCGAGCTCGACCTGTCGGCCGCCGCTCGCGACGTCGCCATCGCCGACGCCGAGGCCGTCGCGGAGACGCAGCACGCCGTCACCGATCTCGAGCAGGCGCTCGGCCAGAGCATCGGGCAGGTGGAGAGCCGCCTGCTGGGGCTGTCGGAGATCTCGGAGCAGATCATGCTCCCCAGCGGGTCCCGGGTGCGCTACAAGGCGCGCGGCCGCAGCCGCCGCAACACTCTCGGCGCCGTGGCCGCCGCCTGTGTCGGCGTGGTCGCCGCGGGGCTGCTCGTCGCCCCGACCGCGCCGCTCAGCCAGGCCGAGGCGCAGGAGCGCAACCGCGTGGGCGAGCGTCCCGTGGCCAGCGCCCGTCCCGGTGACGCGGTGACCGGGCGCTCGCTCATGAACGCCGCGGAGGCGAGCCGGCTCGACCCGTCGCACGACTGGACGACCGTCTCGACGTCGTCGGAGGAGGCAGACGAGGACGAGTCCGAGGCCGGCTCCACCGAGCGCGCCGCGGAGTCCGGGGCGCCGCTGACCTCCTGCGCGCCGCGCCGGTTCGCGACCAACGACCCGACCAAGACCTTCGTCCGCGAGTTCGAGGCGTACGGCGAGCCCGAGCAGGCCGTGCAGGTGCTCGAGGTGGCCCGCAACGTCTCCTCCGCCCAGGACGCCTACAAGCGGCGTCTCCAGTGGTACGCCGACTGCTCGGTCCCGCGGGTCCAGATGTCGAGCGCCGCGACGATCGCGGGAGCCGCGTCGCCGGCGACCATCCTGCGGCTTCGGGAGAACGGGTCACCGACGCGGACGCTCACCGTCGGGTTCATGCAGTCCGGTGTCGTCAACTCGGTCGTGGTGCACCGTACGGACGGGGCCGCGGCCCCGTCTCTCGCCGCCTTCGGCGCCACGCTGGTCGAGAGCATGCGGCTCTCGTGCGCGGCCTCCGGCGGTCCCTGCACCACATCGACGAAGGCCGCGCTCGCCCCCCTCCCGCGCACCGCGAGCAACCCGGGCTTCCTCGCCGCCGTCGACCTCCCGCCCGTCGGCAGGCAGAGCAAGCCCTGGGGAGGCACGGACCCGGCACCGCCCAGCCCGAACCCCGCGGCCACGATGTGCGACAAGGCGGACTTCCTCAACCGGGCCGTCGGAAAGTCGCGTGCCCGCGTGTACGTGGTCCCCAAGGACAAGGCCGTCCCGAGGCAGTTCGGCATCGGCCAGACGATCGCGACGTTCCGCTCCCCTCGTCAGGCCGCGACCTTCGTCAAGCGCCTCGAGAAGCGCATCGCCAAGTGCGAGGACCGCAACCAGGCGGCGACCGTCCGTGCCGGCAGCAACGTGCGCGGCAGCGGCTACGCCGGCAAGACCTGGCGGATGTCCTTCGAGACCGGTCCCAAGTCCTTCGTGACGTACCGCCTCGCGCTCGTCCGTCGGGGAGCGACGGTGACGCAGGTGGCCCAGTCCGGCAACAAGCGTGCCGACCTGAGCGCCGGCCAGTTCAACCTCGTCGCCGACCGCGCCGGCCAGCGCCTCGCCCACTGGCGCTGACGAGCCTCGCCGAGCACCTCCCGCAACGCCGAAGCGCCCCGACCCTGTGCTGGGTCGGGGCGCTTCGTACGTGGTGCTCGCTCAGAGAGCCTTGAGGATCTCGCGCATGAGCTCGGCGGTCTCGGACGGCGTCTTGCCGACCTTGACGCCGGCGGCCTCGAGGGCCTCCTTCTTGGCCTCGGCGGTGCCCGACGAGCCGGAGACGATCGCGCCGGCGTGGCCCATCGTCTTGCCCTCCGGGGCGGTGAAGCCCGCCACGTAGCCGACGACCGGCTTGGTGACGTGCTCCTTGATGTACGCCGCGGCGCGCTCCTCGGCGTCGCCACCGATCTCGCCGATCATCACGATCGCCAAGGTCTCGGGGTCGTTCTCGAACGCCTCGAGCGCGTCGATGTGCGTCGTCCCGACGATGGGGTCGCCGCCGATGCCGATGGCGGTCGAGAAGCCGTGGTCCGACAGCTCGTACATCATCTGGTAGGTCAGTGTGCCCGACTTCGACACGAGGCCGACCGGCCCCTTGCCCGCGATCGTGTGCGGCGTGATGCCGGCCAGCGACTCGCCCGGCGTGATGATGCCGGGGCAGTTCGGGCCGATCATGCGGGTCTGCTTGCCCTCCAGGTACGACCAGACCTCGGCCGTGTCCTGGACCGGCACACCCTCGGTGATGACGACCAGCAGGCCGATGCCCGCGTCGATCGCCTCGATGCAGGCGTCCTTGGTGAAGGCCGGCGGCACGAACACGACCGACACGTCGGCGCCGGTCTCGGCCATCGCCTCCTTGACGGTCCCGAAGACGGGGAGCTCGACGTCAGCGCCGTCCTTCTTGTGGGTCACCGTGGTGCCGGCCTTGCGGGCGTTCACACCGCCGACGATGTTCGACCCAGCGTCGATCATCAGCGCGGTGTGCTTGGCACCCATCCCGCCGGTGATGCCCTGGACGATGATCTTGGAGTCCTTGTTCAGGTAGATCGACATGTCCTCGACCCCTCTCAGGCGTTCGCCAGCTCGGCGGCCTTGTCGGCCGCGCCGTCCATGGTGCCGACGAGCGTGACCAGCGGGTGGTTGCGCTCCTCGAGGATCTGTCGGCCGAGCTCGACGTTGTTGCCGTCGAGACGGACGACGAGCGGCTTGGTCGCCGCGTCGCCGAGCAGATCGAGTGCGCCCACGATGCCGTTGGCGACCTCGTCACAGGCGGTGATGCCGCCGAAGACGTTGACGAAGACGGAACGCACGTCGGGGTCACCGAGGATCACGTCGAGCCCGTTCGCCATCACCTCGGCGTTCGCGCCGCCACCGATGTCGAGGAAGTTGGCCGGCTTCACGCCGCCGTGCGCCTCACCGGCGTACGCGACGACGTCGAGCGTCGACATGACCAGACCCGCGCCGTTGCCGATGATGCCGACCTGGCCCTCGAGCTTGACGTAGTTGAGGTTGAGCGCCTTGGCCTTCGCCTCGAGCGGGTTCTCCGCGCTCTTGTCGACGAACGCCTCGTGATCGGGGTGGCGGAAGTCGGCGTTGTCGTCGAGCGACACCTTGCCGTCGAGCGCCTCCAGCGTGTCGCCGGCGAGCTTCGCGAGCGGGTTGACCTCGACGAGCGTCGCGTCCTCCTCGACGAAGACCTTCCAGAGCGCCTGGATCATCGTGACGGCCTGCTCGAAGACCGGCTCCGGGAAGGCAGCCTCGGTCGCGATCGCGCGAGCCGTCGCCTCGTCGACGCCGGTGCCCGGGTCGATCGGGATCTGCTTGACGGCATCGGGGTTGGTCTTCGCGACCTCCTCGATCTCGACACCACCCTCGACCGACGCGATGCAGAGGTACTGCCGGTTCGCACGGTCGAGCAGGAAGGAGAAGTAGTACTCGTCCTCGATGCTGGCAGCGGGCGCGATCAGGACACGGTTGACCGTCAGGCCCTTGATCTCCATGCCGAGGATGTCGCTGGCGCGGTCGAAGGCCTCCTGAGGCGTCTTGGCGAGCTTGACGCCACCCGCCTTGCCGCGGCCGCCGGCCTTGACCTGGGCCTTGACGACGACTGCGCCACCCAGGTCTTCGGCGCCCTTGCGCGCCTCTTCGGGGGTGTTCGCCACGACGCCGAGCGTCACGGGAACCCCGTGCTTGGCGAAGAGCTCCTTCGCCTGGTACTCCATCAGATCCACGGTGATGCCGTCCTTTGGTACAGGTGCGCTGCCGTACAACCTTCGCGACTTTAGTCCCGTGAGCCTCGTCACAACCGGACGGGGTGCGCGGACTAGGATCCGCGCATGGCAGGTGACAGCGCTCCCCTCAGTGTGCCGTCCGCAGGGGTGACCTTGGCGGTGAGACGGTCCGGTACGCCCACAGGACCCACGATCGTGCTCCTCCACGGGTTCCCCGACAACCACCATGTCTGGGACAAGGTGGTGCCTCTCCTCGACGACTTCGACGTCGTCGCGTACGACGTCCGCGGCGCCGGCGGGTCCACTGCTCCGGCCGGCCGCGACGGCTACCGCATCGAGAGGCTCGTCGACGACCTGGTCGCTGTCCTCGACGCCGTCCGACCCGACGGCGGGGCCGTGCACCTCGTCGGGCACGACTGGGGCTCGGTGCAGCTGTGGGCCGCTGTCTTCGCCGCCGGTTCCGTCCCCCGGCTGCGCGGGCGGATCGCGTCGTTCGTGTCGATCAGCGGTCCCGACCTCCGCCTGTACGGTGCGTTCCTGCGCGAGACGTTCGCGGAGAGGCGGTTCGGGGTGCTGCTCGGTCAGCTCGCGAAGTCTTGGTACATCGCCGCCTTCCAGGTCCCGGCGGTCCCCGAGCTCGTCATCCGGCGCGCGACCGGCCGCGTCCGGCGCCTGCTGGCCCGCTCGCAGCACCTCGAGGACGCCCCGTGGTCGGGCTCGCTGGCGCGTGACGGCGCCAACGGCGTCGATCTCTACCGGGCGAACGCCTTCCGTGCCGTACGAACACCTGCGCCGCCGCCGACCGACGTCCCCGTGCTGCTCGTGGTGCCGCTCCGCGACCGCTTTCTCTCCCCTGCGCTGTACGACAACCTCCCCCGGTCCGTCCGCGACCTCCAGCGCCGGGAGGTCGACGCCGGCCACTGGATGCCGTGGAGCGAGCCGGAGCTCCTCGCTGCACTGGTCCGGGAGCACGTCGGCGCTCATCCGACGCCGGAACGCCTCACTCCGCCCGCCGACACCGGAGGCTCCGACCGATGAGTCGGGCCTCACACCCAACGACCGTTTAACCGTCATGACAGCGATCGCGCGGCCGACCTTGACCATCTGTCCAAGATGCTGGACAGTGGTCAGGTTGTCACTCTTCGGTAACGGGGGCGCTTCCGCTAGTGTCGACAGCCGTCAGTCCACTACTGGAGGTTCCGTTTCGTGACGTCGCGCCCCGCCCCCAAGCGCCGCGCCGAGAAGCCCAAGAAGGGCATCTCGCGATCGTCCGACTCCAGTGCCGGTTCCGCCGGGCGCAGAGTCGCCGGCAAGACCGCGCCGCCGTCGGGTGAGGCCACACGGTCGGCTCAGGTCGTGCCGACACCGCTCGCGCCGCAGGTGCCGACCGAGACGACACTGATCCGGACCGAGGTCACCGCGGTTCACACCGAGATCACCTCGCCTACGCAGGTCAGCGGTCCACTGGCGTCCCTCTCTCTAGAGTCGGCGCCCCAGGGCCCGGCCCCCACCCCGAAACAGCCAGCACCACAGCCAGCACCGCACTCCCCCTCCTCGGCCGCTCCGTCGCAGCGGCCCGCCGGCGGCCGCCGCGCCGCCCGCTCCGCCGTCACTCCCGAGGCGAGCGCCCCTCGTGAGAGCGCCCCCCGGAACTCCTCCCCCACTCCTCCGCCCAGCCGCGGCAAGCGCGCAGCCGAGCTGCCGCCGATCCCGGCCGAGGCGACCACGCAGATCGACGCCGTCACCGAGCACACCACGGTGACCGAGCGACGCTCCGGCGACCTCCGCACTCCCCGGCGGGCGACACCCCCCGGCTCGCGTGCCTCACGGGCCCGCGCTCGCCGGTTCCCCGGCATCCCGACTCCGGCGGTCATCGGCGCAGCGGCTCTCGTCGTCGCCGGTATCGGCGCGGTCGCCGTCTCGTCCGCGAAGCCGCCGGTCATGGAGACCGCCGACCTCCAGGCGCTGTCGGCCGACGTGAGCGGCGCTGCCGCGAAGCGGTACGACCCGAACAACGTGGACGTGACGCGCGACTTCGACCGCGCCCTCCTCGACAAGCAGGTCGAGCAGCAGGCCGCACAGATGTCCGCGTCGCTGGCGGCGCTGGCTGACAAGACCGAGCTGCGTTCGCAGGAGATCAAGAAGAAGCAGTGGGTCCTGCCGCTGACCGGCTACCGCCTCACGGCGCGCTTCGGGCAGTCCAGCTCCCTCTGGTCGACGGTCCACACCGGGCTCGACTTCGCCGCACCGTCGGGGACCCCGCTCGTGGCGGTCGCCCGCGGCACGATCACCAGCACCGGCCACGACGGCGCGTACGGCAACAAGACCGTGCTGACGCTCGAGGACGGCACGCAGATCTGGTACTGCCACCAGTCCTCGGTCAAGGTGAGCGCCGGCACCAAGGTCGATCCGGGCACCGTGATCGGCTACGTCGGCTCCACCGGCAACACGACCGGCCCGCACCTGCACCTCGAGGTGCGTCCCACGCCGAGCACGCCCGTCGACCCGCTGGCCGCCCTCCGCGCGCACAACGTCAACCCCTGACACCGGGTCACACCTGGTCGTCGACGCTGTGGGCGACCTAGGAGTCGGCGAGCGGCGAGGGAACGCCCGGCGTCAGAGCTTCTCGACAGGGGCGTAGCGCAGCAGCAGGCGCTTGACGCCCTCGGAGCCGAAGTCGACCGAGGCCACGGCACGGTCGCCTGCTCCCTCGAGCGCCACCACCGTGCCGAGCCCGAAGGCGTCGTGCGAGACACGGTCGCCGGGAGCAAGGCTCGGGACGTCGCGCTTCTCCTGGCTGGCACGTGCCGCCGTGGCCGCCCGCATCGGCGTCGTCGCTCGACGGGGAAGGTAGCCGCCCGACCACGTGGCCGTGTCGGACTCGGTGCGCTTCCAGTCGACGAGGTCGGCAGGGATCTCGTCGAGGAACCGCGATGCCGGGTTGTGCGACGGGGCACCCCAGGCGGAGCGTACGAGGGCGCGGGTCACGTAGAGGCGCTGCTCGGCGCGGGTGAGCCCGACGTACGCGATGCGGCGCTCCTCCTCCATCTCCTTCGGGTCGCTCATCGACCGCATGTGGGGGAAGACGGACTCCTCGAGCCCGGTGAGGAACACGACGGGGAACTCCAGACCCTTGGCCGAGTGCAGCGTCATCAAGGTGACCATGCCCTCGCCCGAGTCGGGGATGGAGTCGGCGTCGGCGACCAGGGAGACCCGCTCGAGGAACGCTGCCACCGAGCCGGGTGGAAGCACGTCGTCACCCTCGACGAGATCGTCGTCCTCGACCGGCGTGTCGGCCAGCGTGGCGGCGTCGGAGACGAACTCGCGTGCGACGGCGACGAGCTCGGAGAGGTTCTCGACGCGGGCCTCGTCCTGCGGGTCGGTGCTGTTCTCCAGCTCGTCGAGGTAGCCGGACCGCGCGAGCGTCGCCTCGAGGACGGCATCGACCGGCTCGCCGGAGGCGGCGAGCTCCTGGAGCCCGGTCATCGTCTCCACGAACGCGGTGATCTGCTTCAAGGAGCGGGTGGCGATGCCCGGCGCCTCCTCGGCACGCTGCAGCGCCTCCCAGAAGGTGATGCGCAGACGGTCGGCGTACGCGCCGACGACGGCCTCGGCGCGGTCGCCGATGCCGCGCTTGGGGGTGTTGAGGATCCGGCGCAGCGACACCGCGTCGGCCGGGTTGACGAGGACCCGCAGGTACGCGATGGCGTCCTTGACCTCCTTGCGCTCGTAGAAGCGCACTCCTCCGACGACGCGGTACGGCATGCCGACCCGGATGAACACCTCCTCGAACACACGTGACTGCGCGTTGGTCCGGTAGAACACGGCGACCTCGCCGGGCCTCGCGAGGCCCTCGTCGGTAAGCCGGTCGACCTCGTCGGCGACGTACTGGGCCTCGGCGTGCTCGTCGTCCGCGACGTAGCCGACGATGAGCTCGCCCTTGCCCTGGGCGGACCAGAGGTTCTTCTTCTTGCGGCCCTCGTTGCGTGAGATCACGGCGTTGGCCGCGTCGAGGATCGACTGGGTCGAGCGGTAGTTCTGCTCGAGCAGGATCGTCGTCGCGGTCGGGAAGTCCGCCTCGAACTCGAGGATGTTGCGGATGTTGGCGCCGCGGAAGGCGTAGATCGACTGGTCGGAGTCTCCGACGACGAGCAGATCGGCGTCGGGCTCGGTGCACAGCTCGCGGATCAGCGTGTACTGGGCGTGGTTGGTGTCCTGGTACTCGTCGACCAGCACGTGGCGGAAGCGGCGACGGTAGACGTCGGCGACGTCGGGGAACGCCTGGAACAGGTGGACCGTCATCATGATGAGGTCGTCGAAGTCCATCGCGTTGGAGGCCCGCAGGCGCTGCTGGTAGGCCGCATACGCCAAGGCGTACGCGCGCTCGGTGTCGTTGTGCGCCTTGGACGCGGCCTGCTCGTGGTCGACCAGCTCGTTCTTGAGGTTGGACACCCAGTTGAGGACACCGCGCGGCGGGAAGCGCTTGGGGTCGAGCTCGAGGTCGCGGCAGACCTGCGTCATCAGCCGCTTGGAGTCGGCGGCGTCGTAGATCGTGAACGTCGAGGTGTACCCGAAGCGCTGGGCCTCCTTGCGGAGGATGCGCACGCACGCGGAGTGGAAGGTGCTCACCCACATCAACCGGGAGCGCCCGCCCACGTACTCCTCGACGCGGGACCGCATCTCTGCGGCGGCCTTGTTGGTGAAGGTGATCGCGAGGATCGAGCCCGGGTGGACGCGGTACTGGGAGATCATCCAGGCAATGCGGCGGGTGAGCACACGCGTCTTGCCCGACCCGGCGCCGGCGACCACCAGCAGCGGCCCGCCGGTGTGCGTCACCGCGGCGCGCTGCGGCTCGTTGAGCCCGGACAGCAGGCGATCGGCGTCCGCCTGGCGTCGGGCCTCGATCTCCTCGTCGCTCGGACGCTCGTGACCACCCCCGCCGGCCGCGGCGGCGAACGCATGGGTCGTACGGAGGTCGCCGGGACGTCGCTCGGGCGGCATCCGGTCAGGGGGCACGGGGAACGAGAAGCTCATCGTGGCACCAGCCTACGGGGGTGCTCGGACAACGGCGTCGGGCGTTCCACCCCTGTGGATCACCACGAGCGACCTACTCTGGATCCGGGGCCGTTACACCAGAGGAGCAGACCGTGAACACCATCGTCGACTCTGCGGGAGATCCGCAGATCGCGATCGACCACCACACCACCGAACCGCCGTACGAGCAGGTCCGGCGGCAGATCGCTGCCAAGGTGGCCGACGGCACGCTCGGTCCCGGTGCGCGGATCCCGACCGTACGCGCGCTCGCCGAGGCCCTGGGCCTGGCTGTCAACACGGTCGCCAAGGCGTACCGCGCGCTCGAGACCGAGGGCGTCGTCGAGACGCTCGGCCGGCGCGGCACCTTCGTCCGCCCCCGCTCGCTCGACCGCGACGCCGCCGCAGCAGCGGACGCCGCCGCAGACACCTACGTGGCCGAGCTGCGTCGCCTCGGGCTGGCCCGCAGCGAGGCGCTGCGCATGGTCGAGGACCGCTGGCCCTGACCCTCCGCCGTCAGACCGTCTTGTCGCGCCAGGGCCGCTCGAACGGCAGCCGCCACGCGTGCGGCGCGATCAGCTGGTGGATCGCGTTCGGCCCCCACGAGCCCGCCGGGTAGACCCTCACCGGCGGCGGGTGGTCCAGCAGCTGCTGAGAGAGGCTCCACAGCTGCTCGATGCCGTCGGCGGTCGTGAACAGCGTGTGGTCGCCGCGCATCGCGTCGTAGATGAGCCGCTCGTACGCCTCGAGCGCCGAGACCGCGCCCGGGTCCTCGTGGAACGAGAACTGCATCGAGTACTTGTCCATCCGCATGCCGTGGCCGGGCTTCTTGCCGTAGAACGAGAGCGACAGCCGTGCACGATCGGCGAGGTCGAACGTCAGGTGGTCCGGACCCTGTGCGCCCACGCCCGACCCCTCCGGGAACATGCTCTTCGGCGGCTCACGGAATGCGATCGAGATGATCCGTGCGCCCTCGGCGAGCTTCTTGCCCGTACGCAGGTAGAACGGCACCCCGGCCCAGCGCCAGTTGTCGATCCAGCACCGCAGCGCGATGAACGTCTCCGTCTCGGAGTCGTCGGAGACCGCGGGCTCGTCCCGGTAGCCCGCGTACTGGCCGCGGACGACGTCGGCCGGCTCGATGGGCAGCATCGAGCGGAAGACCTTGTTCTTCTCCTCGGTGATCGCGTACGGGGTGAGTGCCGTCGGTGGCTCCATGCCGACGAACCCCAGGACCTGGAAGAGGTGCGTGACGACCATGTCCTTGTAGGCGCCGGTCTCCTCGTAGAAGCCGATCCGTCCACCCAGTCCGAGCGTCTCGGGCACGTCGATCTGGACGTGGTCGATGTGGTTGCGGTTCCAGATCGGCTCGAAGAGGCCGTTGGCGAAGCGGAACGCGAGGATGTTCTGCGCCGCCTCCTTGCCGAGGAAGTGGTCGATCCGGAAGATCTGGTCCTCGCGGAACACCTCGTGCAGCGCGGCGTTGAGCCGACGGGCGGACGCCAGGTCGGTGCCGAAGGGCTTCTCCATGATGATCCGCGAGCGCGAGGCGAGGCCGGCCTCCTCGATCTCGTGGACGACCGCGAGCGCCGCCTTGGGAGGCACGCTGAGGTAGTGCAGGAGCTGCGGCTGCCCGCCGAGCTCCGCCTCGGCGCGGTGGACCGCCGTCGCCAGGGCATCGGCACCTCCCTCGCCGGGGGCCCAGCGCAGCAGCTCGGCGAACTCGGCCCATGCCTCCTCCGTGGGGGCGGGCTTGCTGAACTCCACGACGGCGTCGCGCGCGAGCGTACGGAACTTGTCGAGGTCCATCTCGTCCAGCGACGTGCCGACGATCCGCGCCTGCGGGAGCAGCCCCGCCTGCCAGAGATGGAGGAGTCCCGGAAGCAGCTTGCGGCGCGCAAGGTCGCCTGTCGCCCCGAACAGAACGATGACGTAGGGCTGCGTCTCCATGCAGGTCAGCGTAGTGCCGATCGCGGGCAGTGACCTGCCTCACACGACTTCGCCTTGCACCCTCAACCTACGGTTGCGTAGGTTGTTGGTGCACAGACGTTCACTCAACCCGTACGGAGCTTCATGGGAATCGTCCGCAAGGCACTCGCCTCGCGTCCGGTCGCCGCTTTCACGTCGCCGCACACGGTCGACCACTACCTCGACCAGGTGCACCCGATGCTGGCGGTCCACCACGTACGCGCCCGTGTCGTGGAGGTGATCCGCGAGACCGGCGTCGCCAGCACGGTGGTCCTGCGTCCCAACGGCACGTGGGAGGGCTTCAAGCCCGGCCAGCACGTCGAGTTCGGCGTCGAGGTCGACGGCAAGCGCCGCGTGCGGGTGTTCTCGGTGTCCAGCTCGTCGCAGCGCAAGGACGGGCTGTTCAGCGTCTCGGTGAAGGCGCACCCCGACGGCTACGTCTCCCAGTACCTCCACCACGAGCTGTCCCCGCGCACGCTCGTCCACCTCTCGCAGGCCGACGGCGACTTCGTCCTCCCCGCGAGGGTTCCCGAGGACCTGCTCCTGCTGTCCGGCGGCAGCGGCATCACCCCGGTGATGTCCATGCTGAGGACGCTGCGCGACACCGGCCACCGCGGCCGCGTCACCTTCCTCCACTACGCCCGCAGCCGCGAGGACGAGATGTTCTCCGACGAGCTGGACGAGCTCGCCGCGACCCTCGACTTCGCCCGGGTCGTCCGCGTCTACACCCGCGAGCCGGCCGAGGGCGCCGAGCTCACCGGGCGTTTCTCGCTCGAGCACCTCAAGCACCTCGGTGTCGACGCGGCGACGACGCTGTCGTACGTGTGCGGTCCCGCAGGCCTGATCGCCACCGTGCGCGAGGCGTACGACGGGATGGGCGCCGCCGAGCAGCTGCGGATGGAGTACTTCAAGGTCCCCACCGTCGACCTCGAAGCCGCTGACGCCACGGGCACGCTGACCTTCGAAGACTCCGGCATCGTCGCCGAGAACTCCGGCACGACCATCCTCGAGCAGGCCGAGGCCGCGGGGCTGAAGCCCGAGTACGGGTGCCGCATGGGCGTCTGCAACACCTGCGCCCTGAAGAAGAACCACGGTGCGGTCCGCCACGTCATCACCGGCGAGGTCACGGCCAGCACCGACGAGACCGTCAAGATCTGCGTCCAGGTCCCCGTCGGCGACGTCAACGTCGCCCTCTGAGAGGAACGCCATGTCCCACTACCGCAAGAAGCGCGCCCCCATCGAGCCGCTCAGCGCCTCGAACCACAACAAGGCGCCCATCCCCCTGGTCGGCGAGGACACCACCACGCGCGCCACGGTGGGGCTCGACCTGATGACGTACGAGCAGCTCGAGGAGTTCGGCCACGAGCTCGACGCGGTCCGCCAGCGGGTCCTCGACGATCTCGGACAGGCCGACGCCGACTACATCCGGCGCGTCATCAAGGCTCAGCGGATCTTCGACGTGCTGGGCCGCGTCGGCATCTTCATGCCCTTCTTCCCGCCGGTGTTCGTCATCGGCATCCTCTGCCTCGGCATCTCCAAGATCCTCGAGAACATGGAGATCGGGCACAACGTCATGCACGGCCAGTACGACTGGATGAACGATCCGGTCGTCGACGGCAAGAAGTACGAGTGGGACAACGTGGCCCCCGCGCAGGACTGGAAGCACGGCCACAACTTCATCCACCACACGTACACGAACATCCACGGCATGGACCGGGACATCGGCTACAACCTGTTCCGGATCGACGACGAGCAGCCGTGGTACCCGAGCCACCGCTTCAACCTGCCGCTGGCCACGATGCTCATGCTCTTCTTCGAGTGGGGCGTGATGTACCACGGCATCGAGCTCGACGAGTACCTCGGCGGCCGCATGAGCAAGTCGGAGTTCAAGGCCCGCAAGAAGCGCGCGTGGCAGAAGGTGCGCCGTCAGGTCGTCAAGGACTACGTCGCCTTCCCGCTGGCCGCTGTCGCGCTCGTGCCGTTCACGTCCTGGTGGGTGCCGCTGGCGGTCCTCGGCGCGAACTTCGTCGCCAACATCATGCGCAACATCTGGACGTTCATCATCATCTTCTGCGGCCACTTCCCGGCCGAGGTCGAGACCTTCACCGAGGACGAGGCGCTGAACGAGACCCGCGGCCAGTGGTACCTGCGCCAGCTGCTGGGCTCGGCCAACATCACCGGCAGCCCGGTCTTCCACGTGATGTCCGGCAACCTCTCGTACCAGATCGAGCACCACCTGTTCCCCGACATCCCGGCCCGTCGCTACCCCGAGGTCGCGAAGGACGTGCACCGTCTGGTCGAGAAGTACGGGCTGCGCTACAACACCGGCCGGCTCTCGAAGCAGATCGGCAGCGTCGCACGCCAGCTGGGCGCGCTCGGCAAGAAGCCGTCCGACCCGTACAAGGTCGGCAACTCGCCGGAGTCCAAGGCGCTGCGCCGCGAGAAGCGTGAGGCCGAGAAGGCTGCGCGCGAGGCGCTCGCGAACGCCTGACTGACCTGACCGATGAGGGGTTCCGACCAGTCGCTGGTCGGAACCCCTCGTCGTTCGTCTCAGGCGTGACGGTCGAGAGCGCGTACGGACGCCTCCGGCCTGAGGTCGAGCCGCCGCAGGGTCTGGGCGTTGAGCGCGACGACGACCGTGGACGCCGACATGAGCAGTGCGCCGACCGACATCGGGAGCACGAACCCGCCCGGGGCGAGGACGCCTGCGGCGAGCGGGACCGAGATCAGGTTGTAGCCCGCCGCCCACCAGAGGTTCTGCTTCATCTTGCGATAGCTCGCTCGTGACAGCTCACGCACCGACAGGACCGAGCGGGGGTCGTCGCTGGCCAGGATGACGCCGGCCGAGGCGATCGCGACATCGGTGCCGGCGCCGATCGCGATGCCGACGTCGGCCTGCGCGAGCGCGGGTGCGTCGTTCACCCCGTCGCCGACCATGGCGACCTTGCGGCCCTCGTGCTGCAGCGACGCCACGGTCGCCGCCTTGTCCTCCGGGCGCACCCCGGCGAAGACGCGGTCGATGCCCAGCTCGTCACCGACCGCGTGCGCGACGGCCTCCGCGTCGCCGGTGATCATCACGACCTGGATGCCGATCCGGTGGAGGGCGTCGACGGCCTCGCGCGACTCCTGGCGCACCTCGTCGGCGAGCGACAACGCCCCTGCCGTACGGCCGTCGACGAGCACGTGGAGGATGATCGCGCCCTCGGTGCGCCAGGCGTCGGCGACCGGGAGCTCCGCGGCGCCCTCCTGCTCGAGCAGGGCGGGACCACCCACCTGGACGCGGTGGCCGCCGACCGTCGCCGAGACACCGACCGCGGGTGACGACGAGAACTCCGAGGCGGCGGGCACCTCGAGCCCGTGCTGCCGCGCAGCCTCCACGATCGCCCTGGCCAGCGGGTGCTCGCTGTCGGACTCGGCCGCAGCGGCGAGCGCGAGCACCCGGTCCCGGTCCTCCCCCGTCGCCGGCTCGACGGCGCCGACAGCCGGCTCGCCCTTGGTGAGGGTGCCGGTCTTGTCGAACAGCACGGTGTCGACGGTGCGCATGCTCTCGAGCGCCAGCCGGTCCTTCACGAGCACGCCGCCACGGGCGGCACGCTCGGTCGCGATCGAGATGACGAGCGGGATCGCGAGACCGAGGGCGTGGGGGCACGCGATCACCAGCACCGTGATGGTGCGGATCACGGCCTCGTCGGGCTGACCGATCAGCGACCACACCACCGCCGTGACCGCCGCGGCGCCGAGCGCGAACCAGAACAGCCACGCCGCCGCGGTGTCGGCGATCCGCTGGGCCCGCGACGACGAGCTCTGCGCGTCGGCGACCAGGCGCTGGATGCCGGCGAGGGCGGTGTCGTCGCCGACCGCGCTCACCCGCACCCGCAGGCCCGAGTCCGTCGCGACGGTCCCGGCCACGACGGTGTCGCCGACCGTACGACGTACCGGACGCGACTCGCCCGTGACCATCGACTCGTCCACGTCCGCGGCGCCCTCGGTGACGACACCGTCGGCGGGGACGCTGGCGCCGGGACGGACGACGACGAGGTCACCGACCCGCAGAGCCGACGGAGACACCGTCACGACCTCGTCGCCCTCCAGCCGCTCGGCCTCGTCCGGCAGGAGCGCGGCGAGCGAGTCCAGGGCGGACGTCGTCTGCGCGAGCGAGCGCATCTCGATCCAGTGCCCGAGCAGCATGATCACGATCAGGAGCGCGAGCTCCCACCAGAAGTCGAGCTCGTGGTGGAGCAGCCCGAGGCTCGCGCCCCACGACGAGACGAACGCGACCGTGATCGCGAGGCCGATGAGAAGCATCATGCCGGGCTGGCGGGACCGGATCTCGCTCACAGCTCCGGTGAGGAACGGGCGGCCTCCCCAGACGTACATGACCGTGCCGAGCAGCGGGGACACCCACTCGACCCACGTGCTGTCAGGCAGGTCGTAGCCGATGATCGTCGCGAACATCTCCGAGCAGAGGACCACGGGAACGGCGAGGACCAGCATGACCCAGAAGAGCTGCCGGAACTGCGCCACGTGATCGCCGTGCCCGCCGTGGCCCTCGTGCTCGCTGTGACCGCTGTGCTCGCCGTGGCCGACGTGGACCTCGTGGTCGGCCGTGGCGTCGTGACCGTGCTGGTGATGAGTGGTCATGCGGCCGAACTTATACCCCTAGGGGGTATCTGGCAAGGGTTCACCGAGCACCAGCGACGCGACGCGGGCCAGCTCGGCTGTCAAGGCGGACTCGGGCACGGTGACCTCCTGACCGTCATGGACGAAGGTGTAGACGAAGCGGTCGGGATCGGTCCGGACGTCGCGGATCGCCATGAAGTCCGTCCGCTCCAGCAGGGCCGCGACCTCCGCACCGGCGGGGCCGTCTCCCAGCGCGAGCGAACCCACGCGGACGAGCCCTGCGAACCCGCCGGACCGCACGACCCGCACCGTGCCGGGCGGGACCTCCGCGGGCGCACGCGCCGGCGGGTCCATCCCGGGAACCACCCCCACCTGCGCCCAGGCATCCCCGACCAGCTCCGCCTCGCGCGCTCCGAACAACCGCTCGGCGGCCTCGACCGAGGCCGCCGCGAATCCCGTGAACCCCGTCCCGGAGCCGACCGAACCTCCCGTCAGCGCGGCGTACCAGATCTGCCCGGGCACCTCCCAGCTGTTGCCTCCGAGCGCGAGCGCCGCCAGCGTGAACGCGCGGTTGGGGATGCCCGAGTTGAGGTGGACGCCACCGTTGTCGGCCTCGGTCTGCACGTAGTCGCTCATGGAGCCGACCTGGGGGTCCTTGCCCAGCACCGGGTCGTCGTAGGCCGTGCCCGGCTCGCGCATCGACCTCAACGCGACCGCGGCGATCCCGGGGACGAACAGCCCTTCACCGATCAGCCAGTCGGCTTCGGCGGCACTCTGGCCGAGCATCCGCTGCTTGGCCATCGCCGCGAAGCAGTCCGACATCGACTCGTTGAGCGCACCGGACTGGTCGGCGTACGTGAGGTCGGCGGTGAACTGCGTGACTCCGTGGGCGTACTCGTGGAAGAGCACGTCCGGCGGCTTGGTGAACCGCTCGAAGACCACGCCGTCGCCGTCCCCGAAGACGAGCTGACGGCCGTCCCAGAAGGCGTTGTCGTACCGCTCGCCGTAGTGCACCGTCACCGTCACCGGGGTGCCGTCGCCGTCGATGCCGTCGCGCCCGAAGGCGGTGGCGAACAGCGTGGAGACGACCCCCGTGCTGTCGTACGCCTCGTCGACGGCGAGGTCGCCGGTGGGCGGCTCGTCGTCGCCTCGGGCCTTCTCGCCGGGCAGCCTCGTGGTGCCGCCGGCGGTGTAGACCGTCTTGGTCCCGTCGGCGTCGCTCGGCACGACGAGAGCAGGGGGTGACCCCGCACGGCGCTCGCGCAGGGCGGCGTCGAGCGCGCGCGTCTGGGCACAGGTCCGCGCAGCGTGAGGATCGCCGATCGTCTCGGCGATGTGTGCCAGCAGGTAGGGAGGGACGAAGCAGCAGCTCATCCCTCAGTCGTACCGTGCTCCTCCGACACCGGCCACCGACGAGCGTCGGGACCGACCCTCAGATCAGCCGGCGGTCGTTCGCCCAGCGGGTCAGCTCGTGACGGCTCGAGAGCTGCAGCTTGCGCAGCACCGACGACACGTGGGTCTCGACGGTCTTCACCGAGATGAAGAGCTCCTTCGCGACCTCCTTGTAGGCGTAACCGCGGGCGATCAGCCGCATCACCTCACGCTCGCGCTCGGTGAGCCGGTCGAGGTCGGAGTCGACCTGCGCCACCTCGATCGTCCCGGCGAACGCGTCGAGGACGAACCCCGCCAGCCGCGGCGAGAAGACAGCATCGCCACCGGCCACCCGGCGGATCGCATCGATCAGCTCGTCGCCGGTGATGTTCTTCGTCACGTAGCCGCGTGCGCCTGCGCGGATCACGCCGATCACGTCTTCGGCGGCGTCGCTGACCGAGAGCGCGAGAAACTTCGTCTCCGGGTGACGCGTCGCCACGCGTCGCAGGACCTCCGCGCCGCCACCCCCGGGCAGGTGCACGTCGAGGAGCACCACGTCGGGCCGGTACGTCTCCACGGCGGCGATCGCCTCGTCCACATCACCGGCCTCGGCGACGATGCGTACCGCGCTCCCCAGCTCGGCGCGCACGCCGGTCCTGAACATGGCGTGGTCGTCGACGAGCAGGACGGTCAGGTCGTGGCCGCCCACCGCACTCGTACCGCCGGTCGGGGTCGTCATCTGTCTGCTCCTCCGTCTGCGCCCTCCGGCGCACCGTCACGTCCGCCGTTCGGCGACCGGTCCCGTACGAGGGGCAGCGCCAGCCGCACCTCGGTGCCCTCCCCCGGTGCCGAGCGTACGACGGCACTGCCACCGTGCCGCTCCATCCGTGCCACGAGAGAGCGTCGGATGCCGAGCCTGTCCTCGGGCACCTGGGTGGGGTCGAACCCGCGACCTCGGTCCCGGACGAACACCTCCACCGCTGCGCCGCCCACCTCTGCGTACACGTCGATACGGTCCGCACCAGAGTGCTTGGCGGCGTTGGTCATGGCCTCACGGGCTGCGGCCCGCAGCGCATCGACGTCGGCGTCCGGGTCGGTGTCGCCGACGCCGACCACCTCGATCGGGACCCGGTACGTCGTCTCGATCTCGGCCGCGTCCGCCACGAGCCCCTTGCGCAGCGTCGTGCCGTCGTGGGACGGCTCGGCGTACAGCCAGTCGCGCAGCTCACGCTCCTGACGGCGGGCGAGCGTGGCGACGAGCGCGGGGTCGCTCGCGTTCTTCTGGAGCAGGGCGAGGGTCTGGAGCACCGAGTCGTGGAGGTGCGCGGCGACGTCGGCACGCTCCTGCGAGCGCACCCGCTCGCGCCGCTCCTCCGCCAGCGCCGTCACGAGCCGCACGACCCACGGACCCAGGAGCAGCCCTGCGCCCGCGAGGGCGACGACGAGCGCGGCGAGCAGCTGCGCCGCCGACCCCAGGCCGCCGCCGAGCTGGGCCACGAAGACGCCGTACGCGATGAGCACGAGGAGGGTGCCGGCCGCGGTGCGCAGGACCGCCTGCCAGCCGGACGTCTCCCACACCCAGCGCCGCAGCGACGTGTCGTCGGCCTGCCGCCAGATGAGGGCGAAGCCGGCGATCGCCAGGACGGCGGGAAAGAGGAGGCTCGAGACCCGGTTGCTGCCGACGACGAACCACACGACACCGATGCCCAGCACGACGAGAGCCGCAGTCTGCAACGTGTAGCGGTTCGAGGGGGCCGCGTCGGTGTCCTTCTCCTCGCTGCGCAGCCCGCGCCGCGTGGCACTGGCGAGGCCGGGAGAGGTCTCGGCCGTACCGAGCGGGACGAAGATCCAGAACGCCGCGTACGCGAGCACGCCGGCGAGCTGGAAGACCGTCGTCACGACGAAGGCCAGCCGGACCCACAGCACAGGAACGCCGAGGTGGTCGGCGAGACCCTGGGCGACTCCGCCGAGCACACGGGAGCTCGGGGAGCGGTAGAGCCGGCGCACCGGCGGCGTCGCAGTCATCGTCACGCTACCGATCGTCACACGCTCGGACCGTCGTGGACCAGCCGGATCGACCCCTGCCGAACCCTGGCGCGCCGACCCGTCAGCCCGGTACCGCTCAGGGGTGTCACCGATACTGCGAAGGGACGACGCGGACCAGGATGGAGGCATGGACGACACCACCCCACCTCCAGGCGTGTCCGCCGGCGGAGGCACCTCACCCGGTGGAGCAGCAGAGGCGGCTCCGCCCGGCGGCCCTGCTCCGGGCGGCCCTGCTGCCGATGACCCCGCTGCCGGTGGCTCTGCCGCCGGGTCCGCCGCCGGGTCCGACGCACTCACCGATATCCGTCGCTCAGACGACGGGCGCATCGTCGCCGGCGTCTGCGCAGGCATCGGCCGCTCCCTCGGCATCGACCCGGTGATCCCGCGCATCGTGTTCGCGGTGCTGACGCTCGTCGGGTTCGGCGGCGTCCTCGCCTATGCCGCAGCCTGGATCCTGCTCCCCGACCAGAAGACCGGCGACAGCTACCTCAAGCGGTGGCTCGGCCTCGGCGAGAACGAGCCGCAGATCCGGCTGGTCGGGCTCGGCGCCGCTGCGCTCGTCGCCCTCACGTGGACGTGGGGATGGGGCTGGCCGCTCGGGCCGCTGTGGATCGCCGCGGTGGTCGTGATCGCCTGGGTCGCCTTCCGGGAGTACCAGGAGCGCAGCCGGAACCGCAGCGCCTCCCCCAGGACGCCGGCGTACGGGCCTCCCCCGCAGCCCACGGGGTCGCCGTACGTCGCACCGGCGCCGTTCGCCGTCCCTCCGTCGGCTCCGAGCGGCTCGCCCTCCTCCGCCGCGCCGTACCCGCCGCCGTACGCTCCGCCGCCTGCTCCCCCGCGACCGCCGGCCCCGCCGGTCCGTCCGCCGCTGCCGCCGCCGGCGAAGCCCCCGAAGCGGCCGAATCCCCGTCACGACGGTGGTCTGCTGACCATCCTCACGCTCTCCCTCACGCTGATCACGACGGGCACGACCATCATCGGGACCGACGGTGACCTGCATGCCTCGGTGTACGTCGCCGTCGCCACCGGCACCCTGGCCCTCGGCATGCTCGTGGGGACCGTGTTCGGGAACGCGCGCCCGTTGATCTTCCCCGCACTGCTCGCGGTTGCCGTGCTCGCCGTGTCGGTCGTCGTGCCACGGTGGGACGCTGGCCGTGTCGAGGCCACGCCGTCGAGTGCCGCGACCGTCCGTGACTCGTACGCGATCGGTTTCGGCGAGGTGGTCGTGGACCTCACGGGGGTCGCGGACCCGGAGGCGCTCGACGGTCGGCGGATCGCGATCGAGAACGGCGTGGGCGCGGTCCGCGTGATCGTCCCAGCCACCCTGGACGTCGACATCGACGCCACCGTCGGCGCGGGCGCGATCCTCGGACTCGGCACCGAACGCGGTGGCCTAGGGGTCCACCTGGACAAGCACGACGACACAGAACGGCCCGATCTGGGCCTCGACATCGACATCCGCATCGGAACCGTGGAGGTGGTCCGCTCGTGAAGCGCCATCCGCTCGAC
>Ga0233372_1000218_pt1 | contig 27141 bp, 26 predicted proteins | sample ElkDunMinimDraft_4_FD_191538 | JGI IMG/M metagenome (GOLD analysis project Ga0233372, IMG submission 191538) | Fecal eukaryotic communites from dung pellets of Tule Elk in California, USA - Elk Dung D8 | ecosystem: Host-associated > Mammals > Digestive system > Large intestine > Fecal | place... | reverse complement strand
TGCGGTTTGGCTAGCAGTTCTAAAAACATGACTTGATCCCGGCTCTGACTCAAATTGATGCTTAAAAGAATAACTTTTAGTATTGGTTTCAAAATACACAAAAAATATATTTTCGCTTTCATCATTCGGATAAAAATTTTCCCAAAGAGCAAAACCTAACTTATTTTCTTGAGATTTTTTATCTAATGAATTTAACTTCCAACGGCAGTTTGCTACGCGGCCCCAATGATTAGAAGCTCGATACAAACCCTCGGGTAAAAAAAAATATTTAGAACCCGATTTACTTATATAATTATTACTAAAATTTTTAATCTCTCCAAAGCTTCGTTCGTCAAAAACGCAGTAACTATGTTTAAAAAAATTTCCTTTATGATATTTTTTTCTATTCATACAGCAAAAATACAATTTTAAAACTATCAATTATTGGATAGTCTCTATAGTTTGTATTACATTTACAAAAACAGATTTTATAATGGAAAATATTGTACTAACCTTTGGTATTATATACGGAGCCTTAGCTATTTGCTTGGGCGCTTTTGGAGCTCATCTACTAAAAAAATACATGTCGGCTGAATTGTTGATAAGTTTTGAAACTGGTGTTAAATATCAAATGTATCATGCCATACTATTAATTGTTTTAAGTCAGTTGTTAAACTTCGACATCAACTTTTCTAATTATGCGGTAACTTTAATTATTATTGGAGTTATCTTATTTTCTTTCAGCATTTATGGTTTATGCTTAAGTGCAACATTTGGAACCAAAATAAAAATATTAGGTCCAATTACTCCACTTGGTGGCTTTTGCTTAATTACTGGTTGGTTGTGCTTATTACTTGCTAATTTTAATTAACAATGGAGTTTTTAGGATACATTGGCGCTATATGTATTGGCATAGTTTTAGGGCTTACCGGCGGTGGTGGTTCTATTATTACTGTGCCTTTATTAATATACATTTTAGGAATTAACCCCGTTATTGCCTCTGCTTATTCTTTATTTATTGTAGGGAGTACCTCAACTTTTGGTAGTTTTATTAATTATACTAAAAAATTAGTAAACATAAAATTAGGGCTTACTTATGCAATTCCGTCGTTTACAGCTGTATATTTAACTCGCAAATATGTAGTTCCTAACCTTCCTGAAGTAATTTTTAAAATTGGAGACGTTATAATAACAAAAGATTTATTTTTAATTCTATTCTTTGCTTTAATAATGTTTTTAGCTTCAATGTCAATGATTAAAGTTAAGAAAAATTCTTCAGATACACCACGCAAAAAATCATCTTTTTGGTTATTAATTCCCGTTAACTTTGTAATTGGTTGTGCTACTGGTTTAGTAGGAGCTGGTGGTGGTTTTTTAATTACCCCTGCCCTAGTTTACTTTACACAAATATCAATGAGAAATGCTGTAGCGACCTCATTATTTATTATTTCGATGAATTCTATTATAGGATTTTTAGGAGATGTACAAAATATTGATGTGGATTGGATATTTTTATTGAAATTTACTTTACTAAGTATTATCGGAATTAATATTGGCATTTATTTAAATAAATTTTTAAAAGATGGGCAACTAAAACGAATTTTTGGCTATTTCGTTCTAATACTGTCTATTATCATATTCGTAAAAGAAATTATTCATTTATTAAATAACTAACTAAAGAATGAAAATAGAACAAATTTACACCGGTTGTTTGGCTCATGCCGCATATTATATTGAAAGTAATGGAGAAGCTGCAATTTTTGATCCTTTACGCGAGGTACAAGCTTATATAGATAAAGCCACCAAAGATAATGCTCGCATTAAATATATTTTTGAAACACATTTTCATGCTGACTTTGTATCTGGTCATTTAGACTTAGCACAAAAAACGGGAGCTAAAATTGTATATGGACCAACAGCAAAACCAAATTTCGAAGCCATTGTTGCACTAGATAATCAAGAGTTTACCGTTGGTAATTATATTATTAAAGCACTACATACACCGGGACATACATTAGAAAGTACTACATATTTACTAATTGATGAAAACGGAAAACAACACGGATTAATTACAGGAGATACTTTATTTATTGGTGATGTGGGTAGACCCGATTTGGCACAAAAACTAATTCCTGAGTTAACACAAGAAGTTTTAGCCAATCATTTATACGATTCATTACGCAATAAAATTATGCCTTTGGCAGATGATTTAATTATTTATCCCAATCATGGTGCAGGTTCGGCTTGTGGTAAAAACATGAGTAAAGAAACTACCGATACCTTAGGCAACCAAAAAAAGGTAAACTATGCCTTACGCGCGAATATGACTAGAGAGGAATTTATTTCTGAACTTATCACAGGCCTAACAACTCCGCCTGCCTATTTTCCGCAAAACGTTTTATTAAATATAAATGGGTATGAATCATTAGATCAAATACTTCTAAAATCAAAAAAAGGATTATCCGTTTCAGAATTTATTGAGACTGTAGAAAATCAACAAGCAATAATTTTAGATGTTCGTAAAGAATCAGAATTTGTTAAAGCATACATTCCTGGCTCAATATTTATAGGCTTACACGGACAATTTGCTCCTTGGGTTGGTGCTTTAATTAGAGATGTAAAACAACCTATTGTATTAGTTGTTAATGAAAATGAAGTTGAAGATGCAATTACTCGTTTATCTCGCGTAGGCTTTGATAATACTTTGGGTTACCTAAAAGGCGGGCTCGAAAGTTGGATTGCTGCAGGTAAAAAAACAGACAGTATTAAATCTATATCACCGCAACAATTTGAATTGGATATAAAAGTAAATCATTTTCCTATCGTTGATGCACGCCGAGCTGGAGAATATAAAAACGAGCATATCGAAAATGCTAAAAATATACCTTTAGATTATATTAATGAACTTTACAGCGAAGTTCCTACTACAAATTTTTACATACATTGTGCTGGAGGTTATCGTTCGGTAATTATGGCCTCGATACTTAAGGCCAGAGGCATTCATAACATGATAAATGTAGAAAAAGGAATGAGCGAAATAAGAAATACTAATTTACCAATTGTACAAGCAAGTTGTAGCTTGTAAACACAAAATAAAAAGTGATTGTAAAAGTATTTACAATCACTTTTAGTTTTTAAACCTATTTTTTATATCTATTATATTTTTTATTTAACTACGAATCAAACAATTAAAAAAATATAAATTTTTTATTTAAAAACAGTTTGTAAACTACAAAAAACAATTCTATATTTGCACCCGTAATAACGTAGAATAGTACGTTATTACTGATTGGGGGAGATACTCAAGCGGCCAACGAGGGCAGACTGTAAATCTGCTGACTAAGTCTTCGTAGGTTCGAATCCTACTCTCCCCACTCAAATTTTATTGACAAATTAAACGTAGTAATTTACGTTAAAAACGGGGAGATACTCAAGCGGCCAACGAGGGCAGACTGTAAATCTGCTGACTAAGTCTTCGTAGGTTCGAATCCTACTCTCCCCACAAAATTTTATTGACAAATTAAACGTAGTAATTTACGTTAAAAACGGGGAGATACTCAAGCGGCCAACGAGGGCAGACTGTAAATCTGCTGACTAAGTCTTCGTAGGTTCGAATCCTACTCTCCCCACTAAAAATAAAAAAAGCCTTAGATTAAAATCTAAGGCTTTTTTATTTATTTATTTTCTTTGGTTAGAATACAAATGTTAAACCGAAACGTGGTTGATCAAAAAAGTTTTTAAAGCTATTTAACTCAACGTTTACATCATTTTGAGCTTTACCTCCTTTTGGTTTAGTTGTCGTATAATCTACTAAATCAGCAAATGCAAAGTTTACAGCAATATTTTTAGTTACAAAATAGTTAAGTCCTAAATCTAAACCAACATTTACTCCAGAACCTTTAATATCAACTTTACTTCCTGGTGATTCCAGTGTTGTTTTAGTATGAGCAAAACCTACATTAGCTTGTCCATAAAATTTAAAACGTTGTCCTAATTCTAAGAAATAATAACGACCAAAAACACCCACATTAAAATTATTTGTTTTAGTGATATCCTTAACTCCAGAATAATTATCATCTTTAGAAGTCATTAAGTCAAAATATACCCCTGCAGCAAATTTGTCTGTTACAAAATATCCAACTTGTGGTGTCAAATTAAATTCATGTCCTTTCAATTTTGTATTCTTGTCATCAGAAGTAGAATAACCTAAACTACCTTCAACAAAAATGTTCCCTTGAGCAAAACCAAAGCTTGGTTTTTCAGTTTGTGATTGATATTGTACTTCCTCAACTGCAAAAGCAACTTGAGCTTGTGCAGCGAAACCTAAAGACACTACAGCTAATAATGTTAAAATTTGTTTTTTCATAAGTATGAATTTTTAAATATATCAGTTAAACGCAGTGAAATTATTCATATTGTATAAAAAACAAGAAAAAACTTATTTTTCACACTTTTTAATATATAATAAGACAATTTTGTAGCTTTATTCTTATAATTAAAGTTGTCTTTTTCCTCAATCAAAAACAATAATTTATTGTAAATTCGTTTTATTAAATAAAAAAATCATGAGAATACTAATATTAAACGGCCCCAATTTAAATTTATTAGGTAAACGAGAGCCCGAAATTTATGGCTCACTTACTTTTGCTGAATATTTTGCTGAACTAGAAAAAAAATTTCCTGCCATTAATTTTAGTTACTACCAAAGTAATATTGAAGGAGAACTCATTAATAAGTTACACGAGGTTGGTTTTAGTTATACGGGTATAATTTTAAATGCTGGTGGCTACACGCATACTTCTATTGCAATTGCCGATGCTATAAAATCTATTACCACTCCGGTAATAGAAGTACACATTTCTAATACTTATGCTCGAGAAAGTTTTAGACACCATTCGTATATCTCGCCAGTTTGTAAAGGAGTTATTGTTGGTTTCGGATTAAAATCTTACGAATTAGCTATACAAGCGTTTTAATTAGTTAGTATGAAAAAAAAGCTGTTTTTTGTACTTCTACTTATATCATCTATAAACACATGGTCGCAAATTAAAGGACAAGTTTTAGATGAGCATAAACTACCTATTCCTTACGCCAACGTAATGGTACTAAATAGTTATATTGGAGTTAGTGCCAATGAAAATGGCTTTTTTGAACTTCCTATTAAGGATACTGGTACGTATACTATTGTATTTAAATCGATTGGATATAAAAATGAGCAAAAAAAAATAGTAATTACACAACTTCCTTACGTAGTAAATGTAGCCTTACAAACTGAAGTAAATACTTTAGATGAAATGGTAATTGCTGCAAAAAAAGAAGATCCTGCATACGATATTATACGAAATGCAATAGCAAATAAGAAAAAAAATCAGGAAAAGATAAAAGGTTATACCGTAGATTTTTACTCTAAAGGATCGTTTATAATTGATAGCTTACCTGATGCTATTTTATTTGTTAATTTAAAAGATGAAAAAAAAGAGTTAGACTCTATTAAAACAAATTATATTTATTTATCAGAAACATTTTCGGAATTAAAATACGAAAAAACTAATAAATATAGTGAAATCGTTTTAGCCTCTAAAGTAAGTGGTAACGACAATGGTTTTAGTTTAAATACAGGATTACAATCTAACCTGGATTTTTATGAAAATACTTTAAAACAATTAGACTATTCTATATCTCCTTTGGCTAACAATACTTTTAGCTATTATAAATTTAAACTGACGACAACTTTTGTTGATGAACACAATCAGTTAATAAATAAAATACAAGTTATTCCTAAAAACACGGCTAATCCAACTTTTTATGGAAGCATTTATATTGTTGAAAACAGCTGGGAAATTTATGCTGTAGATTTAAAAATTACGGGTAAAAGTATTAAAAAACCTATTATAGATTTATTTACAGTACAACAGAGTTACGAATATAATTCGGATTTAAATATTTGGACCAAGCAATCACAAGCTGTAGCTATAAAATTAGCCATGTTTGGTGCAAAAGTAAGAGGGAACTTTTTGTATATTTTTAATAACTATAAAATTAATCCGGAGTTTAATAAACAAGATTTTTCGAATACAATTGTAAAATTTACAGAAAACTCGAATAAAAAAGATTCTACTTTTTGGAATACCAACCGACCGATTGCTCTAACGGAAGAAGAAATTAAGGATTATAAAATTAAAGATAGTTTACAAGTTGTTGACAAAATAAAATCTGATAGTTTACGATTAAAATCAAATCGATTTAAAATTCAAAAGCTCGTAACAGGATATAGCTATCGAACTAAAAATAATATTCAAACATTTACTTACAAAGGTTTGATAGATCAATATGGATTTAATACATTACAAGGTTATTTTTTAGGAACTCAAATCATGTTTACAAAGAGAGACACTATTGCTCAAAATAATTTATACATATCTAGTCGTGTAAATTATGGATTTAGTGAACAGCGCTGGCGTGCCGTTGGTACTATTACAAAAGTACTTAAACATAAAAACAATACCGTTATTAGCGCAACTGGTGGTAGTGACATTGTACAATACAATACAGAACAACCCATTACCAGTTTAGTAAACTCGGTAGCAAGCTTAGCATTTAATAAAAATTTCGCCAAATTTTATCATAAAAACTTTATTGCACTACAGTATAAAACGGATGCAACTGGAGGTTTAACAACATTTGCTAAAATAGAACATGCCCAACGCTCAGCATTACAAAATTATAGTCATGTTAACTTTTTAGGATTAAACAGAATTTATACATCTAACAATCCTTTAGATCCTAATAATGATGCCTTGGCATTTACTAAAAATAGTATTACTAAGGTAACTTTGGCCACGCAAATTAGTTTTGGTAATACTTATATAGAAAAACCAACAGGCAAGCAAACTATTACTAACGAAAAATATCCTAAGCTTTATTTAAAATACGAAAATGCATTGGCATCGAGTATTACTAAATATAACTACCAAAATATAACTCTTAATGCTAAGTATAACCTGAACTTAAAAGCTTTCGGAAAAATTCAAACCAATACTACCTGGTTTAGCTTTATTAACCAAAACAAACAATTAGAATTTATTGACTACAAACATTTTAATGGAAACCAAACGTATATATATAATAAAAACTTAGTAAACAATCAATTTTTTCTATTGCCTTATTATAGTCATTCTACGCAAAAAAATGCAACAACAACACATATTGCATATAACGACAAAGGTTTTATCATTAATAAAATACCTTTACTGAAACACAGCCAATGGAATATAATTGCTAACTATAATTTACTAGCTGTTGCCGATAAAAAAACATATATGGAATATGCTATTGGAGTAGATAATTTAGGCTTTGGTAAATTCAGGGTTTTTAAATTACAATACACACAAAGCAACGCAGGTGATAAAGGTTTTATTTTGGGTTTAAATACCTCATTTTTTTAAAACAAACAGAATAAACATAAAAGCCATTCTATTTCCGAATGGCTTTTGTTATTTTTACAACGAAAAAAACTCAACAATACGTCTATTTATGAATAAAATTTGCATTGCAGCAGTAGCCATAATAAATGTAAAAAAAGAACTTTTATTGGTACGCAAAAAAAACTCAACGTATTTTCAGCTAGTTGGTGGAAAAATAAATTTAAATGAGAGTTTTGAGCAAACAGTAATTCGTGAAACAGAAGAAGAAATTGGCTTAATATTAGATCCTAAAAAACTAAAAAAAATAGGTACGCATAAAACACAAGCCGTTAACGAACAAAACACATTGGTAGAAGGTCATGTATATTATTTATTTTTAGAGGACACTTTTAATCCGCAAATAGCCAACGAAATTGAAGAATATGTTTGGATAAATACCAACAATTACAAAAAATATAAATGGGCTCATTTAGCTTTAGAATATGTTTTTCCGTTTTGGTTTAATCAGATCAATAATTAAACTATAAAAATTAAGTTATAGTATAAACTTAGAAAGCAACTAATGAAGCAACAACTTACATTTCTATTCACCCTTCTTTTTTTTATCAGCCAAGCACAGCAAATTTCATTGCGTGGTATTGTAACAGATAAACAAACTGGACAAAAAATTAGTAATGCTACCGTAGAATTAGTTCCAGGCCAAATTAGCACGACAACTAATAATACAGGTAATTACGAAATAAAAGCACTAAAAGGAAAATATACACTACAAATATATCATCCAGAATATGCTATTGTACAAATATCGGTGGAGTTAACAGAAAATTTATCCCAAAATGTAGAGTTACGCTCTTTGTTTGAAGAATTAGAAGAGATTGTTATCGACGCAACTTCAAACAAAATAAATATAGAACGACCAGAAATGTCGGTAAATAAACTAACTGCTGCCGAAATAAAACAAATTCCAATGGTATTGGGTGAACCCGATTTAATTAATTCACTATTACAATTACCTGGAGTTACTAATTCGGGCGAAGGAACTTCGGGATTTAATGTACGAGGTGGCGGATCGGATCAAAATTTAATTTTGGTAGATAATGCGCCCTTATATAATTCATCACATTTGTACGGATTTTTTTCGGCTTTTAATACCGATGCCATTAGAGATTTAAAACTTTATAAAGGCGGTATTCCGGCACGATATGGTGGGCGTGGTTCGTCAGTTTTAGATATTAATCAGCGTACTGGTGATGATAAAGAATATCATGTTAACGGAGGAATCGGATTATTATCTAGTAGATTATTGGCTGAAGGTCCAATTAATAAAGGTAAAACATCTTTTTTAATTGCTGGTCGTGCCTCATATGCACACTTATTTTTAAAGTTAACCGACAATAATAACTCCGCCTATTTTTACGATTTAAATGCAAAAATAAATCACAAAATAAACGCTAAAAATAGCTTAGCCTTAACCGCTTATTACGGACAAGATGTTTTTAAATTTAGTGATTCATTCACAAATCACTACGGAAATACACTTATAAATCTGAATTGGAATTCAAAATTTAGTGACAAATTGAATTCTAAAATGGGAGTAATCTATTCCGATTATATTTATAACTTAAGCATAAGTTTTGTGGGCTTTGACTGGAAATCTGGCATTACAAATTATGCCTATAAATGGGATTTAGAAAACAATTTAACCGATGACTTAACCCTTAAATACGGAATACATTCTACATTATATCAATTTAATCCCGGTGTAATAAAACCCAATAGTATCACTTCGCAAATAAATTATTATAAAATCCCGGAAAAAAAGGCATTAGAGAATGCTGCTTATGCAGAACTAGAACATTCTTTATTTAAAAATATTAAAGTGAATTATGGTTTAAGATGGAGTTCTTTTTTTAGATTAGGCCCAGAAACAATAAGCCTTTACGCAAATAATGAGGCCGTAGTTTACGATCCGACAACCAATACATACGGAGAAGCCAATCCTATCGGAGAAAAAACATATAAAGCTAGCCAAACAATCGATCAATTTAATTACTTTGAACCACGAGCTGCTCTAAGTTATATTATTAACGAAGATAAATCTATAAAGGCTAGTTATAATAGAATGGTACAATACATTCATTTAATTTCGAATACTACAGCAGCAACTCCTTTAGATATATGGGCACCAAGTGGCGATTTTATAAAACCACAATTAATTGATCAATATGCCGTGGGATACTTTACAAATTTTAATGAAAATTTATATTCTTTAGAAGTAGAAACCTATTTTAAAACTGGCAAAAACAGATTAGATTACATTGATGGCGCTAATTTAATTGGTAACCGAAACATTGAACGCGTTTTACTTAATGGAAAAACTAGAGCGTATGGGCTTGAATTTTTATTCAAAAAAAATAAAGGGCGTTTTAATGGCTGGCTATCTTATACTATTGCCCGATCAGAGCAACAAACAAAAGGTAGAAATAACATAGAACCAGGAATTAATTCTGGCGAATGGTATAGAACGCCACACGATAGGTTACATGATCTATCCATAGTTCTTAATTACGACTATTCTAGTAAATGGATCTTTAACGCTAATTTTGTATTACAAACTGGTCGTCCAGTAACTTATCCAGTAGGAAAATATGAACAACAAGGCATTGTTGTACCACGTTATGACAAAAGAAATCAAAATAGTTTACCAGTCTACCATCATTTAGATATTGCAGCAACATATAAGCCAAAAAGTAACAAAAAATTTCAAACCGAATGGGTTTTTGGCATTTATAATATCTATAATCGTAAAAATGCTGCCTCAATTGCCTTTAGAGAAAATGAAGATTTTAGAGGACAAACAGAAGCGGTAAAACTTTCCATTTTCGGAATCATTCCAAGTGTAACTTATAACTTTAAGTTTTAAATCATGAAAAAATATTTATATTTTATTTTAATATTATTTAGTTTTTTAACCGCTAATTGCGAAGAAGTTATTGAAGTTGATCTAGATACGGCCACAGAAAAATTAGTTATTGACGCAAATTTATATATCGATTCTGAAAATGCAAATCAAACCCAAATAATAAAATTAAGCAAAACGGTTGCTTTTTATGCAACAAACTACCAGCCGGTATTAAATGCACAAGTTTGGATTGAAGATGATTTAGGAAATCGATATGATTTTATCGATAACAATCAAAATGGAAATTATGAATGTAATTTATTTGTAATGAATTTAGTTGCAAAATATACGCTTAACATTATTTCCAATGGAGAAATTTACAAAGCTGAAGAATCTTTTTATCAAACACCCAATATCGAGGCAATTGAACAAAAAAATGATGCCGGATTTTTAGGCAATAGTTTTGAATTCAAAATATGGTTTCAAGATGATATAAGCCAACAAAATTATTACCAATTAATTGATGATATAACTGGGAATCGAGAATTTTCAGTAAAAGATGATACTTTTAGCAATGGAAATTTTATGGACTTTACAGTAATAGATTCTGATATAGAAGTAAATCAGAATTTTAATATTTCTTTTTCAGAAACATCCAAAGCATATTATTTATATATGTCTAAAATTTTATCTGTTTCGCAAGGAGCGAGCAATCCATTTTCGTCACCTATTGGAGAAATCAGAGGAAATATAATAAACATAAACAATCCAGATAATTATCCTTTGGGATTTTTTAGTTTAAATAACACGATAAACAAAACGATTTTAGTACAATAAAAAAAGGAGGTGATACCACTCCCCTCCTTTAAATTAACTACAAAAACATCTTTTCGTATGAGATTAGATGAAGGACAAATATAGTTTTTTTTTAAAAAAAACTATAAAACAAGGTTAAAATTTAACTTTTAAATCTTATTTAGTTAAATTTTAATAAAAAACCTAAATTTATTACAATTTATGTCAAAAAAAAGAGATAAAAAGGCTGTGATCATAGGTAATGGAAATACAGACTTATTAACAAATGGAAAAATTGATATTTCAAATTTTGAATATTGTTTAATATTGGATAGCGCAATCATAAATTTTTATAATTCAAACATAAACAAAATTCCTGATGCACTTTTAGGCGATTTCGATAGAGATTTTGATCAGAATCATTGGAAAAATATTTATACAAATATTGAAATTATCCATGCACCTGATCAAGAAAAAACAGATTTTGAAAAAGGAATAGAATATTTAATCGAACAAGATTTTACCTATATTTTAGGATTAGGGTTAACAGGTAAAAGAATGGATCATACCTTTAATAACATTTCTTCACTTGCAAAATATAACCACAAAATTGCTATTGAAATTTTAGATGAATATTCAACAATATATTGTATTGATGATAGCAAAAATTTTGAGAAATTATTAGATAAAAACACAATAATTTCATTACTACCAATTGGAAAAGTTGAAGGAATAACAACCCAAAACTTGGATTATAACCTAACTAACGAAAATTTAGAATTAGGTATTCGAACGGGAAGCAGTAATATGGTAACCTCAACAAATTTGGTTACAATTAGTATTTCAAAAGGTAAATTAATTATAATGGAATGCCACGATTAAAAACAAAAAAAAAGGGAATATATATAATATTCCCTTTTTTTTATAATCAATAAATTATAATTTACCTTCAATTTCTTTTTTATACTTCATAAGTAAAGCACGCGCCATACCTAAATTAGTTTTAGTACTATCTACTGCTAAATAAACCATGTACTCACCAGTATCAGATATAGAGATGAAGTGAATCTGAGATGTTAATGTAATCATAATATCTTCGATTTTCTGTCCATCCTGGCCTAAAACTTTAATCGCATTCATCTTAGCTTTTGCCACTTCAAGGTTAAAAACAGATGCTAAATCTGGATCGAAGTCTGGTGATGCAGATAAAGATCCGAATGATACACCAGATTTGATTTCAACCACAGAAACCGCAATAAACCCAGGTATATTATTTTTAACATCATTAATAAAATCATCTAAAAATTGTCCCATAATTTTTTCTTTTATTTAAAATTTATAAAGTGTATCTGAAATATAATTTCTTCTTACATATCAATCAATTAACGAAACAAAAATATCTTTATTGTATTATAAAAACAATTAATAATAATAAAATTACAAATCATTATATAATTAAGAAATTAAAAAACTATTCTATAGCTATTTTAATCATATAGAATTAATTATATAAATAATTCTATATGATTAAAATACTAAGAGTTTCAATTCGGTAGATGTATTAATAGCTTTGATTAAATTACAACAGAATACAAATTTATATTTTTTTTAATAATAATAAACTTATAACGTTATAAATTTTCAAAAAAAATAAAATATTTTAATTAAAAAGATTAAAAAAAGTGAGATTCTATAGATAATAGTAAGTAATTGGCAATTTCAAAAAAAACAATTTGTAATTTTGTAAAAAAAATATATCATGAAATTTGAAGTTATTTCTGACTATAAACCTAAGGGTGATCAACCTCAAGCTATTAAAAAACTTAGCGATGGTGTTTTAAATAACGAAAAATACCAAACTCTACTCGGAGTTACCGGCTCTGGAAAAACATTTACCGTAGCCAATGTAATTGAGCAGGTAAATAAACCAACTTTAATTTTAGCACATAATAAAACGTTGGCCGCACAATTATATAGTGAATTTAAAAGTTTTTTACCTAATAATTCCGTTCAATATTTTGTTTCGTACTACGACTACTATCAACCAGAAGCTTATATACCAGTTACCGGTACATATATTGAGAAAGATTTGTCAATAAATGACGAATTAGAGAAAATGCGCTTAAGCACAACGTCGGCACTTTTATCTGGCCGTAGAGATGTTGTTGTTATTGCATCTGTTTCTTGTCTTTATGGTATTGGGAATCCTATTGAATTTCAAAAAAATGTAATTTCAATACAAAAAGATCAAGTAATTGCACGTACCCAATTATTACATAAATTAGTACAAAGCTTATATTCCAGAACACAAGCAGAATTTACACCCGGCACATTTAGAATTAAGGGAGATACAATTGAAATATTTCCTGCGTATGCAGATGATCCTTTCAGAATTCATTTTTTTGGTGATGAGATTGAAGAAATTGAGGCAATTGATAGAGTTACCAATAAAGTAATCGAAAAATACGACCGATTAAATATTTATCCTGCTAATATGTTTGTAACCTCGCCAGATGTTTTACAAAACGCTATTTGGGAAATCCAGCAAGACATGGTAAAACAAGTAGAGTATTTTAATTCTATAGGTAAGCATTTAGAAGCAAAACGATTAGAAGAGCGTACTAATTTTGATTTAGAAATGATTCGAGAGTTAGGTTATTGTTCAGGAATTGAAAACTATTCCCGCTATTTAGATCGAAGATTACCAGGTACACGTCCTTTCTGCTTATTAGATTATTTCCCAGAAGATTTTTTAATGGTTATTGATGAATCTCATGTCACAGTTTCTCAGGTTCATGCCATGTATGGAGGAGATCGATCTAGAAAAGAAAACCTTGTTGAATATGGCTTTAGATTACCAGCTGCAATGGATAATCGTCCTTTAAAGTTTGAAGAGTTTGAAGCCTTGCAAAATCAAGTAATTTATGTTTCTGCAACTCCTGCCGATTATGAATTAAAAAAGTCTGAAGGAATTTATGTTGAACAAATTATTCGTCCAACAGGATTACTTGATCCAATTATTGAAGTGCGCCCTTCACAAAATCAAATTGATGATTTAATAGATGAAATACAAATAAGGGCTGAAAACGATGAACGTGTTTTAGTAACAACACTTACAAAAAGAATGGCCGAAGAACTTGCTAAATTTTTTGATAAGGTTGGTATTCGTTGTCGCTATGTCCATTCAGATATAGACACCTTAGAGCGTGTAGAAATAATGCAGGATTTACGAAAAGGCGTTTTTGATGTTTTAATTGGTGTAAACTTATTACGTGAAGGTTTGGATTTACCCGAAGTTTCGCTAGTAGCAATTTTGGATGCCGATAAAGAAGGGTTTTTACGTAGTGCGCGTTCATTAACTCAAACCGTTGGACGTGCAGCCAGAAATGTTAACGGAAAAGCAATTATGTATGCCGACAAGATAACAGCCAGCATGCAAAAAACCATTGACGAAACAAATTATCGCCGCGAAAAACAAACACGATTTAATGAGGCGCATGGCTTAAAACCTGAAGCTTTAAATAAAGCCATTCAAAACAGTACTTTAGGAAAATCAAATGCAACAAAAGATATTGATAGACTATATCAAGAAACAGAATTATTACGCATTGCTGCAGAACCTAAAGCAGAGTATTTAGAAAATGTAGATTTAGAAAAAGTAATCAAGCAGAAAAAGAAAGCTATGGAAAAAGCGGCTAAAGATTTAGATTTTATGCAAGCTGCAAAACTTCGCGATGAAATTAAAATCATTCAAGAAAAGATTAATAAAAATAAATAATAAAATCCGTTACTTTTTTAAGTAACGGATTTATATTATAAAAAAAACCAACTTTAAAAGTTGGTTTTTATATATTCTAAAAATTATTTATTTTTTAAGAATTCGTCTACTAATTCAGGAGACATTACAGCTTCTACGAAAGTATAAGCACCAGTTTTAGGTGATTTCACCATTTTGATAGCTTTCGTTAATCTTTTAGAAGCAGTTTGTAAAGTTGCTACGGTTTTCTTTGCCATGACTTACAATTATTTAATTTCTTTATGAACAGTTACTCTCTTTAAAATTGGATTAAATTTTTTAATCTCTAATCTATCTGGAGTATTCTTTTTGTTTTTAGTAGTGATGTATCTTGAAGTTCCAGCAACACCTGATGCTTTATGTTCAGTACATTCTAAAATCACTTGGATTCTATTACCTTTACTTTTCTTAGCCATTGTAATATATTTTTATTATTTAACAATTCCGTTCGCTTGAGCATCTTTTAATGCAGCAAGGATACCTTTTTTGTTAATAGTTTTGATAGCTTTAGCAGATACTTTTAAAGTTACCCATCTATCTTCTTCAGCAATATAAAAACGTTTCTTGAATAAGTTAACGCTGAACTTTCTTTTAGTTTTGTTCATAGCGTGAGAAACGTTGTTACCAACCATTGCTCTCTTACCTGTTAATTCACAAACTCTTGACATTATTATTATCTTTAATACGTTATTCAAAATCAGGGTGCAAATAAAGTGAAAATAATTATGGTTTACAAATTATTAATCATTTATTTTGATTAATTCTTTATACAATAACTCTAAAGCTTTATTTACTGCTGATTTTATTACTTTTTCTCTTGGTGTTCCAAATGTGAATTTTTCGCTAAATGTCCCTGTTGGTGTTGCAATTCCGATGTAGACAGTTCCTACCTCTGCATCAGAATCTCCTTTTGAAGGACCTGCATTACCTGTGCTAGCAATCGCGTAATCTGTTTGAAACTTGTTTTTTGCTTGACTAGCCATTTCCATAGCTACTGCGGCACTTACTACTGATTCTTGCAAAATCGTATCTTGAGAAACACCCAACATGGTTACCTTTGTATCGGTTGCATAGGTTACTATACTTCCTTTAAAAACGTAAGAAATTCCTGGAATCTCTGTAAAACATGTTGCCAATTTACCTCCCGTACAACTTTCGGCTAATGCAATAGTTTGTTTTTTGGATTTAAGCAATAAATAAATCTGATTTGGTAGTGGAAGCTGCTCATCATAACTTATTATACAATCACCAATAATCAAGGCTAGCATACTTACTTGATTGGCAATTGATTGCTCAATATTTTGCTTGTTTTTACCCGAACTCGACAATCGTAATTTTACCATTCCCGGACTTGGTAAATAGGCTAACTTTATAGTATTGGGCAAATTACTTTCCCAAGTAGCTATTCGCTCAGCCAACAAGCTTTCTCCAACACCCTGAGTAATTATAGTTTGATGTACATTATAAAATGAATCAAAATGTGTAAGTACCCATGGTTTTAGTTCATTTTCGATAATATACTTCATCTCAAATGGAACGCCCGGCAAAGATACAAAAAAAGTTTTATTATTTTGCAAAATCATTCCAGGTGCTGTACCAACTTTATTAAAAAGTACTTGACAACGGCTAGGAACTAGCGCCTGTTGTTTATTAATTTCAGATATTGGTCTGTTGTAAAACTCTTCTAATAAATACGTTACGTGTTTCAAAACAATTTGATCTTCAACTAAGGTATCGTTAAAAAATTTACATAAAGTTTTTTTTGTGACATCATCTTTTGTTGGACCTAGTCCACCGGTAATAATCACTAAATCAACAGTATCTTGATATCGTTGGAGCATGTTTTCTATTGCCTGTTCGTCGTCAGAAATGGATATTGATTCTATAACTTTAAATCCAAGTTCGTCCAACTGTTTAGCAATATAAGCGCTATTGGTATCAATTATTTGACCAATTAAAATTTCGTCGCCAATGGTTACTATACTTGCTTTCATAAATAAGTTAATAAAAAACAGCTTTATAATTTCTTATAAAGCTGTTACATTATATATTAAAATCTTTTTTAATTTCTTTAATAGCAGCATCAACGTATTGTTTTAATTCTTTAAACACTTCGATAATTGCTTTTTTTTGACCTTTTTCATTAGTCCAAACCATAATTTTTTGATTCGCATCGTACGCAGTATACATACACAACAGATCTAAAGTAGGCTTAATTTTATGAGCTGCTTGATAAACTTTATCATAATCTTTATTTTCAATACCATCTTTTATAGATGTCATCTCAGAAGGAATCTCGTCTAAAAATAAAGATACTATTGTCAATGCAAATTCACTATCGTTATCTGATAGTTCGTAAACTTTCGATAAATTATAATTTAATGGCATTATTTTATGGCTAATCTAAATTGTTTTTCATCCTCTATAAAACCTTCAAGTATATCACCAACAGCAATTGGCCCAACACCGGCAGGAGTTCCTGTAAAAATTAAATCACCGGTTTTTAACGTAAAATATTGTGAAACGTAAGAAACAATTTCATCAAAATTCCAAATCATATGACTTGCATTTCCTTTTTGAACTACTTCATTATTTTTCTGCAATTCAAAATTTAAGTTTTGTAATGAATCATAATCTTCAATGGGATTAAATTGACCTATAACCGCCGATCCATCAAAACCTTTTGCAATTTCCCAAGGTAAACCCTTTTGTTTAAGCGTAGCTTGCAAATCACGAGCGGTAAAATCAATACCTAAACCTACTTCATTATAATAATTACGTGCAAATTTTTGAGCGATATGCTTCCCTACTTTTGATACTTTTATAACCAATTCAACCTCGTAATGTACATCAGACGAAAAATCTGGAATAAAAAACGGAAATTGTTTAGGTAAAATTGCAGTATCTGGCTTTAAAAATACAACTGGTGCAGTTGGACGTTCGTTTTTAAGCTCTTCTATATGATCTACATAGTTACGGCCTATACAAATAATTTTCATCGCTATCTAAAATTTAGTACTTAACTTACGTAATTTTATTGCCGTTAAAACTTTCTTGGTATACAACGGAAAATCTGCATTTTGAATCCAACCAAAATATCCTGGCTCAGTTTCTAAAACATCATCAACTAAATGTCCTTTATGTTTACCAAAACTAAATATTTCCTTACCGTCTTCATTTAAAGCAATAAATCCAGCAAAATCTACGGATTTTTTTCGTGTTGTATATTCTGACAATCCCTTGATATCTTTAGGTAAATCATCATAATGTTCTAACTGAGCTTTAAAAATTTCGTAAGTTGCTTCGGTATCTGCAGCTGCAGAATGGGCATTATCTAATGTTTTATTACAGTAAAATTTATAGGCTGCTGATAAGGTTCTTTCTTCTTTTTTGTGAAAAATAGTTTGAACATCTACGGTCAAGCAATTTTTCATATCAATATCTATTTCAGCACGAAGTAATTCTTCTACTAATAAAGGAATATCAAAACGATCTGAATTAAACCCTGCCAAATCAGCATCTTTAATCATTGCATAAATTTGAGGTGCTAATTGTTTAAAAGTCGGTTCATTTGCAACTTTTTCATTAGTAATTCCGTGTATTTCAGAAACAAAAGCAGGAATAGGTCTTTCTGGATTAACCAACCAAGTTTTACTTTCTTTATTTCCGTTTGGATATACTTTTAATATAGATATTTCTACAATTTTATCTTTTGCAACTTCGATACCTGTAGTTTCTAAATCGAAAAAACAGATAGGTTTATTTAATTTAACTTCCATAATTCTATTTGAATAATACAAATATAAGCATCAATTACAAAAAACCGAGTATTAGAACTCAATGATTTAATTAATTTAAAAAAGCCAACCTAAAAGATTGGCTTTTTTAATTTAGTATTGAAATTTATCTTTTACAAAATCATTATAATAGCTACGCATAAATTCGGCCGATTTTAATCCGTTCCAAGTATCTATTGGAACATCTCTGTGTAATATTACGTCGCCTGATAAGTTATAAACTACTAAATATCCCTTTTCACCATCGCAACTATAATATTCAATTCGCTTGATAGATGAGCTATTAGCAGTAGTATGCATATCTTTAACCTGAAAATCGGCGGCTCTAATAGCCTTAAGAGCTTCTGGTTGACTTGTATACTTTTCTTGCAATTTTTCGCATCCTTTTTTACCACAAGATAAAAGTGCGAAAGATACCATAAAGATGAATAAAAGGTTTTTCATAAATAATTAGATTTATATTTTAGTAATTTAATTCTGTAACATATTAACACATTTGTTTGTATTTTTATTATTATTAACGAAATAAAAGTTACAAAAAAATAATTAATTATTCAAATTCTATAACTAAATCATTTTGATCAACCATTACTCCTACAGAAAGTGCGACACGCTTAACCTTTCCGGGAGTTGAAGCTGAAACGGTACTCTCCATTTTCATAGCTTCTATCACAAATAAAGCTGTACCTGTTTCAATAACATCTCCAACTTTAACCATAATAGCCGATAAACTACCTTGTAAAGGTGCTCCAACTTGATTTTCAGACTGATTTGCCTTTTCGTGAATTATCTTGGTTGATTGAATATTATTATCTTTGACCAATACCGTACGTTTGCTTCCGTTTAAAATAAAAGTTACTCTTCTATTTCCATCTGAATCAGCTTTTGATACAGCATCTAATTTAACAGATATAGTTTTCCCTTTGCGCAATTGAATTTGAACTTCAGCTTCTTTTTTCATAGGATAGAAAAATGCAGCGGTTGGAATTTCACTTACATTGCCATAGGTGTTCTTATATTTAAAATAATCGGCAAAAACTTTTGGAAACATTTGGAATGACAAATAATCTAAAAATGTACTTCCAGGAAATTCATCATAAAATTTAACCACAGATTGATCTAAATCAACGTCTGGTAAAATTTGTGCTTGTGGTGCACCTAAATCTTGATTGCGTAAAACAATTTTTCTTAAATTCTCTGGAAAACCACCGTAAGGAACTCCTAAATCGCCATTAAAAAAGCCAATAACTGATGTTGGAAATGATAAATTTTTGGTTTCATCTAGCACATCATCTTTTGATAAATTATTGGCAGTCATAAATAAAGCCATGTCTCCAACTACTTTACTACTTGGAGTTACTTTAACAATATCGCCAAATAAATCATTTACATTTTTATAATTAGCTTTTATGGTATCAATTTTATCCCCTAAACCAACCCCTTCCGCTTGCTGACGTAAATTAGAATATTGTCCGCCAGGTATTTCGTTTTCATACACTTCGGCAGTTGCAGCTTTTAGATCTGATTCAAATGGATAATACATTTCACGTACAGACTCCCAATAATTTGAATAAGCATTTAAACTAGCTAAATTCATTTTACGCTCGCGGTCATGACCTTGCATTAAAGCAACCATAGAGTTCAAATTGGGTTGTGAAGTTGTTCCTGAAAAAGAAGCAACAGCACAATCAATCGAGTCAATTCCAGCTTCTATAGCTTTTAAATAAGTTGCTACTTGAGTTCCGGCAGTATCGTGTGTATGTAAAGCAATCGGAATATTTACAGATTCTCGCAATGCAGGTATTAAAAGCTCGGCAGCTTGTGGTTTTAATAATCCAGCCATATCTTTAATAGCTAACATATGTGCCCCAGCATCCTCTAATTTTTTTGCTAAAGAAATATAATATTCTAAATTATACTTATTATTTTCTTTACGAAGTACATTGCCTGTATAACAAATAGATGGTTGTGCAATTGCTTGGGTATTATTTACCACAAAATTAATAGCAGGCAGCATAGAATCTATATTATTTAATGAATCAAAAATCCTAAAAACATCAATTCCATTTTCCCAAGATTTCTCAATAAATTGTTGGATAATATTACGTGGATAAGCCGAATATCCTACTGCATTACTTCCTCTAAATAACATTTGTAATAAAGTATTAGGCATTGCAGTACGAAGCTTTTGCAAACGTTCCCACGGACATTCGTGTAAAAAACGTAATGCAACATCAAAAGTTGCACCACCCCAAACCTCTGAAGATAGGAATTGTGGGTTATTGCGTACAAATCCGTTGGCAACAGCTAAAATATCCTTACTTCTAACTCGAGTAGCAACTAAGGATTGATGCGCATCTCTATAAGTTGTATCCGTATAATAAATCTGCTTATCTGCTCTAATTTGTTTTACAAATTCATCGCGACCCACTTGAGTTAATATATCTTTAGCTCCAGGTAAAATCGGAGATTTTATATCACTATACGGAATAATAAGTGCTCTAAATTGCTTATTGGCATCATATTGTTTTACGTCTGTATGCCCGTTTACTTTAATATCGGCTAGATATTTTAATATTTTAGTAGAGCTATCCAAATGCTGTTTAAAGTTAAATAACTCTGGATGTTGCTCTATAAAATTTACTGTACATTCGCCTTTTCTAAAAATCTCGTGAGAAATTACATTTTCTAAAAAAGGAATATTTGTAGTTACCCCACGAACTCGAAATTCGGTTAAAGAACGTTGCAAACGTTGAGCTGCACCACTTAAAGTTCTACCAGATGCAGTTACTTTTACGACCATAGAATCAAAAAAAGGCGAAATTTTCATTCCCGCATAAGCAGATCCTTCATCCAAACGTATTCCAAAACCACCTGCATTTCTATACGCAATAATAGTTCCATAATCTGGTTTAAAATTATTAACTGGATCTTCTGTTGTAATACGACATTGAATGGCAAAACCACTTAGTTTAACGTCTTCTTGATTTAAAATACGAATTCTAGGATCTTCTAACGCTACACCTTGAGCAATTAAAATTTGACTACGTACAATATCGATTCCGGTAACTTCTTCTGTAACAGTATGTTCAACCTGAATACGTGGGTTTACCTCAATAAAATAAACTTTATTTTCTCTGTCTATTAAAAATTCAACTGTTCCGGCATTATTATAATTTACAGCCTTAGCAATTTCTGTAGCATATTTATATACTTCCTTTTTAGTTTCTTGAGGAAGATTAGGCGCTGGAGCTACTTCGACCACTTTTTGAAAACGACGCTGTACCGAGCAATCTCGCTCAAATAAATGAACAATATTGCCGTAATTATCTGCCAATAATTGAACTTCTATATGCTTGGGCTGATCAATAAATTTTTCGATAAAAATTGTACCATCTCCAAAAGCTTTTAAAGCTTCGCCTGAAGCTTCACGAAATGAAGCAACCAAATCGCTCGCTTTTTTTACTACACGCATTCCACGTCCACCACCACCAGCTGCAGCTTTCAAAATAATTGGAAAGCCAATTTTTTCAGCTTTTATTAAAGCTTCGTCAATAGCATCAGCATTTATTAAAGCATCTTCAATAACAGGAACTTGAATTGAACGTGCTAATTTTTTTGCAGCAATTTTATCTCCTAATTGCTCCATAACTTCTGGTTGTGGACCAACAAAAATAATACCTTCCTCACGGCATCTTTTTGCAAAATCAACATTTTCACTTAAAAAACCATACCCTGGATGTATGGCATCAACTTCATTGTCTTTAGCTACTCGAATAATTTCATCGATATCGAGATAGGGTTTTAACGGAGAATTTTCGTCACCAATACTATACGACTCGTCTGATTTAAATCGATGTAATGAATATCTATCTTCATACGTATAAATAGAAACGGTTCGAATTCTCATTTCAGAAGCTGCTCGTAAAATACGAATGGCAATTTCGCCACGATTAGCAACTAATAATTTTTTAATAGGTTGTAGTGTTGATTTAGATGACATAAGTTGTTATAAATATTAAGTAGTTAACACGGAATCAAATATTTAACTCGAAATAATTTTAGGCAAATTAAGTTTTTTTTTCCGCGGTATTAATATATTACATTTTCAACTATCTAAGCAATTATTTAATAGACTTTTTTATTTTACAAAAAGTATTAAATGTTAATATAAATAAATGCTTTTTATAACTAAATTAGAGATAATACCTAAAATAAATATAGATTATAGACAAAAAGCATTTAAATGCTAACATAAAATAACGTATTTTTGTAAAAATCAATAAAATATGAATCAAGTAGACATCAGAGATATAATTCTTAACGATTTAGATACCTTACTAAAAGCCAAAAGCCAATACAACGGATTAAACATACAAGATATTACAGAAATTGGAGCATACATTGGCGCAAGTGTTTTACGTCAACGTTTTAAAATGACAAAAGAAGTTAATGATGATGAAATAAATCATGTATTTGGCATTATCGGTAATTTTTATTTACAAAGTTTTAAAAATAGTTTTACACAGAAAGAGTTTGAGATTATGTCAATGCGCTCTTTAGAATTATTAAAAGAACCAACTTTTGATCAAGATTGCCTTGCCTTTTTTGAGAGTATTTTAAAATTAAAAAAATCAACCTAATTATAGAAATTAAATTATATGCAAAAAAACTTTTTAGCCAGAAATCTTAAAATATCATTACCGCTATGGACAGTTATAGCGCCATTAATTGGTTTAGGTTCCATATTATTTATTAATACAAACCAGGATACATCATCCTATATTTTATTGTTTTTAGGACTTGCATTAATTATATCCGTACTTTCAGCCGTACATCACGCAGAGGTTATTGCGCATAAAGTTGGTGAACCTTTTGGAACTATTATCTTAGCTCTTGCAATTACCATTATAGAAGTTTCATTAATTGTTTCACTAATGCTTTCGGAAAATAGTGACGAACCTTCAATATTAGCACGTGATACTGTTTTTGCTGCTATTATGATCATTTTAACAGGAATAGTAGGCTTATGTTTAGTAGTAGGTAGTTATAGATATCATGAACAATCTTTCATAAAAAAAGGAGTTTCTACAGCACTTACAACTTTAGTTGCAATTTCTGTTTTGACATTAGTATTACCTAATTTTACTACATCTGAAGCACATGGAGTATACTCTGAAAGTCAATTATTATTTGTTGCTGCAATTTCACTGGTATTATATGCTGGATTTATTGGAGTGCAAACGTTTAGACATCGTGAACATTTTTTAAGTGCTGAAGATATAAATACGCAAGCAAAACAAGCCTCTTTAGATGAATTAGAGCAAACTGAAATAGAAATACATGGAGAAATTCCTAATTTAAAAACAACTATTGTAAGTTTATTATTATTATTTGGAGCTTTAATTGCCGTTGTACTTTTATCGAAAAAGTTATCGCCAACCATTGAAGAAATCGTTTTTAATATTGGAGCCCCAAAATCATTAGTCGGAATTATTATAGCCTTGGTTATTTTATTACCCGAAGGATTAGCAGCCTATAAAGCGGCACGAATTGATCGAATTCAAACTTCATTAAACTTAGCGTTAGGTTCAGCTTTAGCATCAATTGGATTAACTATTCCTGCAGTTGCGATAGTTTGCTATTTTACGGGCATGCAAGTAAGTTTAGGTATTGATGCTAAATCTACTGTTTTATTAGTACTTTCACTTTTTATTGTATCACAATCACTTAATAGTGGTAAAACAAATATTCAAAAAGGCATTGTATTACTAGTCATATTTGCTACCTATTTATTTTTAACAATTGTACCATAATATTAAACCAAATAAATTCAAAAAAAAGCCCTTAGATTAATCTAAGGGCTTTTTTTTGAATTTATAAAAATATAAAATTTTGATTTCAAAATTTACAGTCAATAACAAACAAAAATATATTAATTTACTTGATACTTATTGTACTTTGTAGCACCCTGGATATCCTAACTAACCTTCCAGTGTAAGAAAAGATATAAAAACTTATCTTAACATGATAAACGGACAAAAAAAGCATTACGACTCCTCATTTAAATTACGAGCAGTAGAATTAAGTTATGAAAGAAGTAACAATTCAGTACTAGCTAGAGAACTTGGAATAAAAGCATCATTATTATATAAGTGGCGCAAAGATTATCAAGAATATGGATCCAATAGTTTTCCAGGAAAAGACAATTTAAAACTAACCCCAGAACAGGAGCGCATAGTAGAATTAGAAAAGAAAGTAAAAGAAACTAAAAGATACTGAATTAGAACGTGATATATTAAAAAAAAGTAATCAGCATTTTCTCCAAGAACGGTAGATGAAATATAGATTTATCAAGAATCATGAGCTCCAATTTCCGATTGAAAAAATGTGTTTTGCACTAAAAATTAATTCTAGTAGCTATTATAAGTGGAAAAAAAGAGGTTATTCTAATAGGTTTTTGAGGAAATATTTTATGTTGGATAAAATATTTATATTTTGAATTTAAGCAAAGATATGGAAGTCCTCGAATTCATTCACAATTGAATGCTTTGGGTTATAGCATATAACTTAAAACAGTTGCTAAATATATGCAAGAGCTTGGCTTATAAAGTAAATTAAGTAAAAAATTTAGAGTTACAACAAATTCTAAACATAAGTATTTAACTGTAAATAATCTACTTAATCGAGACTTTAACGCTTCAAAACCTTCCGTGAAATAGGTCTCAGATATTACTTATATTAAACTCAAGAAGGATTTTTATATTTAACAACAATCATCGATTTATACGATAGAAAGGTCATTGGTTGGAGTTTAAGCCACACCATGAGCACCGAAACTACAACTTTAGCAGCATGGCGTATGGCTGTAAGGAATAGACCAATTAAAAAAAAATGTTATTTCACTCTGATCAAGGGATACAATATGCTTCAAAGAAATTGACAAACGTGCTTGATTCTTATGGTGTTAATCGTAGTATGCCAAGAAAAGGAAATTGTTGAAATAATGCTGTAGACGAGAGTTTCTTTAAATCATTAAAGACAGAACTGATTTATGAAAATAAATTAATAACAAGAGAAAAAATGAAAACACAAATTTTTGAGTTTAATAATAATTTACAATTTTTAAAATATGTAGCTTAACTTACACAGGAAATTTCAAGGGGATCTCCACATTATCAAACTACGTTAGATACTTCGGAAAAAAAAGCACCATATGGTCCATCAATATTAAATAATTCAAGACAAAACACAAGGCCTTCTTGGTATAAATAAACTTTTTAATATAAAAAAATCGCTTTTTTACTTTTAACTATTGTGTTGATTTCTTGCTCAACGGCAAAAAACTATCAAAAAATAACTTATATAGGTTATAGTAATTCTACTAATAAGTATTATAAATACAAAACAAAAATCAAAAAAGGATTTCGATTAAAAGAAATTAATGGTGGTAACGAATGGAGCCAAAATGAATATATATATTTGGATAATTCTATTTTTTATATTAGTAATGAACAAGGAAATACTTCACTTAATTATGATAACATAAAGAATAACCAGATTACTTCAGAAAAATCAGTAGAAGCATTTTTTACAAATGATACAATTACATTACAAGGAATTGATAAAAATGGTTTATATTGGAAAAATAAGTTTGATGGTGTTGTTAATATTGGTTATTTAAATGTTCCAAAAGAAGAAAAAAGTGAATTTGATAAAATATTATTATCATTAAGTAAAAAATAAGATAGTGTCTCAGAGCTAGCAATATAAACCCGATGGCGCGGATTTGTAATCCGTGACTGATAATAAATAAAAAGACCAACTCGATTGAGTTGGTCTTTTGTTATAAAATAGATTATATTTTCCTTTTAGCAATAAATGCATCAATAACGGAGAAGATATGGTTTTCGTCAGTCTCTTCAAATTTAGATATCTCAAAATACTGCTACTGGTATCTTTATCAATTTGCACATCTTCTTTACCAGTAAGGTAATTTAAAGACACTTCTAAAATATCAGCAATTTTACGAGCAATATCAATAGACGGTAAAACCTCGTTACGCACTGTATCTACACAACACATTTTTATGAATACCTAAACGGGTTGCTAAATCCGTATTATAAAGGTACATAACAGGTATAATAAAAACAAAACGTCCCTGCAAAAAATAAAGCGTTGTTATCTATTAAATAACAACGCCTTATATGTTTTAATGGTGGGCGATAAGGGATTCGAACCCCTGACCCTCTCGGTGTAAACGAGATGCTCTGAACCAACTGAGCTAATCGCCCGATTTAAAAAAAACCTTGATCTCTATAAAAAAACCAAGGTTTAAAAGAAAGGCGGCGACATACTCTCCCACAGTAATGCAGTACCATCTGCGCTAACAAGCTTAACTTCTCTGTTCGGAATGGGAAGAGGTGAGCCTCGTTGCAATAACCACCT
>Ga0233372_1000216_pt1 | contig 27196 bp, 26 predicted proteins | sample ElkDunMinimDraft_4_FD_191538 | JGI IMG/M metagenome (GOLD analysis project Ga0233372, IMG submission 191538) | Fecal eukaryotic communites from dung pellets of Tule Elk in California, USA - Elk Dung D8 | ecosystem: Host-associated > Mammals > Digestive system > Large intestine > Fecal | place... | reverse complement strand
CTCCCGGCTGATTACCGTGAGCATGACGCCGCGGACGGGGGTGGGCGATGGCGCAGGCCAATCCGGTGCTGACCCGGCTCGACGACACGGCCCGGGTGCAGCGGCAGGTGCTCGGGACCGGGCCCGCCGAGGCGATGACCGTCGACGACGTCGTCCTGCGTACCGTCTTGTTGCTGCTGCTCACCGGGGTGGTCGGCGCCTTCTCCTGGCTCTTCGTCCCGCAGCAGGCGTGGATCGGCGGCTCACTCTTCGGCGCCGGTCTCGCCGCGGTGCTGCTCGCCCTGCTCATCTCGATCCGGGGCGCCACGAACCCGGTCGTGATCGCCGTCTACGCGGTCCTGCAGGGAGTCCTGCTCGGTGTCACCAGCCGGGCGTTCGAGCTGGTCTATCCGGGCATCGTGATCCAGGCCGTCACCGGCACCTTCGCGGTCTTCTTCGGCATGGCGGTGCTCTACCGGGCCCGGGTGATCCGGGCGACGCCCCGGCTGGCCCGGTTCGTCGCCGGCACCCTGATCGGCCTGCTCGTCCTGGGTGCGGCGAACCTGCTGGCCCACCTCTTCGGTGGCCCGCAACTGCTGGAGGTCTACAGCCTCACCGGCCGGGTCGGCTGGCTGCCGTACGTCTTCTCGGGGGTCGCCGTGATGGCCGGCGCGCTGACCTTCATCCTGGACTTCGACGCGGTCGAACGCGGTGTCGCCGACGGCCTGCCGCGGCGCTACGCCTGGTACTGCGCCTTCGGGATCCTGGTCGGGTTGATCTACCTCTACTGGCAGATCCTGCGGCTGCTGAGCTATCTGCGCCGGTGAAACGCCGGCGGCGACGCCGGACGCATCCGCCCGTCGGCGCTGCTCGTAGACTCGGCGCGATGAGCGCAGCTGACCTGGAACGCGTCACCACCCTGCTGGTACGGCAGGTGGGGCACTGGAGCGCGCCGCGCTGGGCGGGCCCGGCAGGTCCGGGGTTTGGTTCCCGGGCCGACCTGGTGCACCGGCTGGTGCAGCACATCGCGGACCTGAGCGCCGACGCCGAGTCCCTGCCGCACCGGGCCGTGCCGCGGCTGGGCAACGATCTCGCGCTGCCGGATCAGCTCCGGGTGGTCGTCGCCGACCTCGTCGCCTCGGGCGCCCCGGCCGAACTGCTCGCCGAGGCCGCCGCCGAGGTCACGGCGGTACGCGACCGCTTGTAGACCAGGCTGGTCCCATCCCGGGTGACGGCAAGGGCATGGTCGGCGTCGGCTTCCACCCGGGCCGGGACGTGCCGGAAGCGGCGGGTGACCGGTGGCGGGAAAGCGAACCGGCCCCGCTGCCGAGATGGCGGCGGGGCCGGCTGCGCGGTGACTCAGGTCAGCTCATCCGCTCGATGACCATGGCCATGCCCTGGCCGCCGCCGACGCACATCGTCTCCAGGCCGATGCTCTTGTCGTGCCAGTCGAGGGCGTTGATCAGGGTGCCGGTGATGCGGGCGCCGGTCATGCCGAACGGGTGGCCCACGGCGATCCCGCCGCCCATCACGTTCAGCTTCTCCTCGGGGATGTTCAGCTGCCGGGCCGAGGGGATCACCTGGGCGGCGAAGGCCTCGTTGATCTCGACCAGGTCGACGTCGTCGATGGTCATGCCGGCCCGCTTGAGCGCCTGCCGGGAGGCCTCGACCGGGCCGAGGCCCATGATCTCGGGGGAGAGGGCGGAGACGCCGGTGGAGATGATCCGGGCCAGCGGGGTGAGGCCCAGGTCGCGGGCGCGCTGCTCGCTCATGATCACCACGGCGGCGGCGCCGTCGTTGAGCGGGCAGCAGTTGGCGGCGGTGATCCGGCCGTCCGGGCGGAAGACCGGCTTGAGGCCGGCCACACCCTCGAGGGTGACCCCGGCCCGGGGACCGTCGTCGGTGCTGACGACATCGCCCGACGGAGTGGTCACCGGGGTGATCTCGCGGGCCCAGAAGCCGTCGGCGATCGCCTTCTCGGCGAGGTTCTGGCTGCGTACGCCGAAGGCGTCCATCTCCTCGCGGGTCACGTCGCAGAGCTGGGCGACGTTCTCGGCGGTCTGGCCCATGGTGATGTAGACGTCGGGCACGTCACCGTCGGCGCGCGGGTCGTTCCACACCGGCACGCCGGCCTGGCTGCGCTTGACGGTGCGCTCCTGGGCGGCGTCGAAGCGGGGGTTCTCCCACTGGCCGACGATCTCCTGCGCGGCCGAGGGGAGCCCGTCGGAGCTGCCCTTGGCGTAGCGGGAGACGGTCTCGACCCCGGCGGAGACGAAGGTGTCGCCCTCGCCGGCGGCGATGGCGTGGAAGGCCATCCGGGTGGTCTGCAGCGACGAGGCGCAGTAGCGGGTCAGGGTGGCGCCGGGCACGGTGTCCAGGCCGAGCAGGGTGGTGACCACCCGGGCCATGTTGAAGCCCTGCTCGCCACCGGGCAGGCCGCAACCCAGGTAGAGGTCGTCGATGGTGGCGGGGTCGAGCTGGGGCACCTTGTCGAGCGCGGCGCGGACGATGGTGGCGGCGAGGTCGTCGGCGCGCATCTCGCGCAGCGAGCCCTTGCCGGCGCGGCCGATCGGCGAGCGGGCGGTGGCGACGATGACGGCGTTTCGGGACAGGTCAGTCGGCATAGGGCAACCGTAACCGCCGGTAACTTGTCGCGGAAGGCGGTGAATATCCGGGGATCAGTGCCGAGTGGCGGACATCACTGCCGCCGAGACGGCGGGGAGCAGCGCGTGCGCCCAGACCCGGTAACCGTCCCCGGAGGGGTGGAAACCGTCGGCGCAGAGCGTGGCGGCGTCGGCGCGGAAGACCGGCCCGGTCTCGGCGGCGATATCGACGACGGTGCCGCCGGCCCGGCGGACCGCCTCGGCCTGCGCCCGCGCGGTCCGCTGCCCCTGCCAGGCGGTGATCTGCCGCAGTGGCGCGGCGATCGCCCGGACCGCGCCGAGGTCCGGGCAGGTGCCGACGACCACCTCGACGTCGGCGGCGAGCAGCCGGCGAACCGCCGCACCGAGGTGGGCGGCGGCCTCCCGCGGCCGGCGCAGCGTCGTCACGTCGTTGGCGCCGATCAGGATGACCGCCACGTCCGGAGCGGGGCCGAGCAGCGCCCGCGCCACCTGGGTGTCGAGGTCGACCGAACGGGAGCCGGACACCCCGACACTCGACAGGTGCACCCGGCGGCTGCCGGTCGGGCCGCCCTCGGCGAGCAACCGGGCCAGCTGGCCGCCGACGGTCTCCTCGACCCGGCTGACCCCCACTCCGAGGGCGGAGGAGTCGCCGAGCAGCACCAGCCGCAGCGGCGGCGCCTCGGTACGTCCCGTGGTCGAGCGCAGCGCCAGCCCGAAATCCGGCTGCGCGTAGGTGCGGGACCGGGCCAGGAGCGCCTGCCCGGCCAGTACCGCCGCGCCCCCCACCGTGCCGGCGATCATCGTGAGCAGAGCGGCCCGGCCCAGTCGTGCCGTCCTCGTGCCGGCGAAGCCCGGGTTCATGGCGCTCCCTCCACGGTGGACTTCCCGGCAGCCGTCGACGGGACGACGGTCGCCGGGTTGTCGTCCGGGTTCTGCGGGTTGCCGCCGGCGCCGAAGAAGATCCGGCGGCGGCGCAGCCGGGCCCACCGTCCACCCGCGCCGCGCTCCTGTCCGTGCACCTGCGCGCCGCTGACCTCGGTGCCGGCGTGCCGGGCCGCGACCTGAGCGGCCTTTGGCAGCGAGCGCACACCCTCGCCGCGCGCCGGCGTGGTACGCGGCTCGCCGGTCGCACCGAGCGCCGACAGCGCCGTCGGCAGCAGGGCGGCCACCGCCATCGCGTACCCCTCGGCGGAGGGGTGGAACCGGTCCCAGGCGAACATCCGCTTCGGCTCCGTCGCGAACCTCGGGCCCAGCAGGTCGCCGAGGGAGACCGTCCAGCCGCCGGCCTCGACCACCGCCACCGTCTGCGCCGCGGCGAGCTGCCGGCTCCACCGCCGGGCCAGCCACCGCAGCGGCGGCTTCACCGGCTCGATCGCGCCGAGGTCCGGGCAGGTGCCGACGACGACCTCGGCGCCGGCCGCGCGCAGGGCCCGGACGGCCTCGACGAGGTGGCGTACCGCCACGCTGATCGGCGTGCGGTGGGTCACGTCGTTGGCGCCGATCAGGATCACGGCCAGGTCCGGTTCGAGTTCGAGTGCGTCCTCGACCTGATAGCGCAGCCGGGACGAGATGCTTCCCACCACCGCCAGGCGGCACAGCCGTACCGGACGGCGCAGCCGCCGGGACAGGCCGGTGGCCAGCAGCGCACCCGGGGTCTCGCGGCGGCGGTGCACCCCGTAGCCGGCCGCGGTCGAGTCCCCGAGCACCACCAGCGTGAGGGGCTCACCCGGAAGTTTCGCGCCGTAGACGCCGTCGCAGCGCGGTGGCGGCGCCTCGGCTGAGGGGATGATCCGCCGGGCCTGGCGGGCCTGGCCGAAGAGGACCCCGGTCGTCGCCGCCGCGGTCACCGCGGCCGCGCCCGCGCCCGCGGCGGTCAGCTTGACGGCCTGCCGGGTCCGTCGTCGACGGGCCGCAGCCGGCGACTCCGAACCTGCAACAGCCATAGAGCGACAGTATCGCGCGCCGGCGAGCGCTGCCGCAGTCGTGCCCGGAGCCCCGGGACGCCGGGAGAGGCCTAGAAGCGGACAGGAGTGGGTAATTGACGCGGGACTGCCGTACAACTGCCGTACGACACGATCCAGCTTTGCCGTACCACCCGCTCCACGTTGCGGACACCGTGCATCATGGGGCGGCCCGCCGGGCCAGAAGGAGGACGCCGAGATGGCGAAGACACTGAAGCGCACCGCGGCGTTCACCGCGCTGGGGCGGGCCCTGATGAGCGGAGCCCGGGGCGGCCCCTCGCTCGGCAAGCGCATCTCGGCGATCCCGCGCATGATCCGGGCGACCGGCAAAGGTGAGTACGACGGCGGGATGCGGATGGCGATGATGGCCGCCGCGGCGGCGTACATCGCCTCACCGATCGATTTCGTCCCGGAACTCTTCCTGACCGTCTTCGGCCTGGCCGACGACGCGCTGATGGTCACCTGGCTCGCCGGCAGCGTGCTGGCCGAGACGCAGCGGTTCCTGGAGTGGGAGCAGCGCCGGGCGTCGGTGGTCCCTGGGCACGTGGTGACCTGAGGGCAACTAGGCTGACGCCAGACATCTTGGGATCACCGCCGGGTCACGAGCCGCCGGCGCTGCGCGAAGGACACAACGAAGTGCGCTACTACGACAACGTCGTCGAGTTGATCGGTAACACCCCGCTGGTCCGTCTGCGTAACGTGACCGCGGGTATCTCCGCGACCGTGCTGGCGAAGGTGGAGTACCTCAACCCCGGCGGATCGGTGAAGGACCGGATCGCGCTGCGGATGGTGGAGGAGGCCGAGAAGGCGGGCCTGCTCGCCCCCGGCGGCACCATCGTCGAGCCGACCAGTGGCAACACCGGCGTCGGGCTGGCCCTGGTCGCACAGCTCAAGGGCTACAAGTGCGTCTTCGTCTGCCCGGACAAGGTCAGCCAGGACAAGCAGGACGTGCTGCGGGCGTACGGCGCGGAGGTGGTGGTCTGCCCGACCGCCGTCGACCCGGCCGACCCGCGCTCCTACTACAACGTCTCCGACCGGCTGGCCCGGGAGATCCCCGGCGCCTGGAAGCCGAACCAGTACAGCAACCCGGCCAACCCCCGCTCGCACTACGAGCAGACCGGCCCGGAGCTCTGGGAGCAGACCGCCGGCAAGATCACGCACTTCGTGGCGGGCGTCGGCACCGGCGGCACCATCAGCGGCATCGGCCGCTACCTCAAGGAATCCTCCGACGGCGCGGTCAAGGTCATCGGCGCCGACCCGGAGGGCTCGGTCTACTCCGGCGGCACCGGCCGGCCGTACCTGGTCGAGGGGGTCGGCGAGGACTTCTGGCCCGAGACCTACGACCGGACGGTCTGCGACGAGATCATCGAGGTCTCCGACAAGGCGTCGTTCGAGATGACCCGGCGGCTGGCCCGTGAGGAAGGGCTGCTCGTCGGCGGTTCCTGCGGCATGGCCGTCGTCGCGGCGCTGGAGGTGGCCCGCAAGGCCGGCCCGGACGACGTGATCGTGGTGCTCCTGCCGGACAGCGGCAAGGGCTACCTCTCCAAGATCTTCAACGACGAGTGGATGGCCCGGTACGGCTTCCTCACCACCGGCGGCACCGAGGCGACCGTCGCCGAGGCGCTGGCGAGCAAGCCGGGTGGCATCCCCGAGCTGGTCCACGTCCACCCGACCGAGACGGTCCGCGACGCCATCGACTACATGCGCGAGTACGGCGTCTCCCAGCTGCCGGTGCTCAAGGCCGAGCCGCCCGTGGTCACCGGCGAGGTGGCCGGCTCGATCGCCGAGAAGGACCTGCTCGACGCCCTCTTCACCGGCCAGGCCCACCTGCACGACACCATCGAGCGGCACATGGGCGACCCGCTGCCGATGATCGGTGGCGGGCAGCCGGTCAGCGAGGCGGTCACGCTGCTGGCCAAGTCCGACGCCGCGCTGGTGCTGGTCGACGGCAAGCCCAAGGGCGTGCTGACCCGCCAGGACCTCCTCGCCCACCTCGGCGAACGCTGACCCGTCTCTTCGCCGTTGCGCCGGGTCCGTCGTGAGAAACGACGGGCCCGGCCGCGGTTGGAAGTATGGGTGGCCGTTCAGGCGGTCCGGCCTGTCGGTGCGATCACGGCAGCGAACGCAGGTAGCGCAGCTGCCGGGTGATCGCCGCTGCGATCGCGCTCTCGCGTTCCGTGCCGTCCGGCCGCCAGCCGCCGCGCTCATAGAAGCGGCGGGCGTGCTGGTTGCCGGCCACCACCCAGAGCGACGCCCGGGTGAAACCCCGCTCGTGCAGCGCCGCCAGCGCGTCCACCATCAACGCCCGCCCGGTGCCGCGCCCCTCTTCGGCTGGGACAAGGTGGATCGCGTAGAGCTCACCGAGCCCTGGCTCGCCGTACTCGTCCGGTCCGAGATAGGTGAAGCCGACGATCCGGCCGTTCCGCTCGGCGACCGTCAGCCGGTGCGTGTCGCGCTCGTACGGCCACCGCTCGTACCACCAGCGGCCCAGCGCCTCCGCCGGGACCGACTCCAGCGCCGCGGGATCGACGAAGCCGCGGTAGGTGTCGATGCGGGAGGCGTGGTGCACGGCGCCCACCGCCATCAGGTCGTCCCGGCAGACCGGGCGCAGCACGAGGGTCACCGCACCGAGGCTAGCCCGTAACCGGCGCGGCAGCGCCCGCCGGGCGTCGTTTCGGCACCTGGACCCTGTCGAGATCCTCGGCGACCACCAGTTCACCGGTGAAGTGCTCCCGGGCCTCCGCGGCGAACTCGGCCGCGTCGGAGTAGCGCTGCGAGAAATGGGTCAGCACCAGCTTGCGTACGCCCGACTCGGCGGCGACCCGGGCGGCCTGGGCGGCGGTGAGGTGGCCGACCTCCGCGGCACGGGCGGCGTCACGCTCCAGGAAGGTCGACTCGATAACCAGCAGGTCGGCGTCCTCGGCGAGGGCGTAGACGTTGTCGCAGAGCCCGGTGTCCATCACGAAGGCGAAGCGCTGCCCCGGCCGCGCCGTGCTCACCTCGGCCGGCGTGATCCGCCGGCCGTCCCGGTCGAGGCTGCCGTCGCGCAGGAGCCGGCCGACGTCCGGGCCGTCGATTCCGTGGGCCGCCAGCCGCTCCGGGAGCAGCCGCCGGCCGTCGGGCTCGATGAGCTGATAGCCGTACGTCGCCACGGGGTGCCGAAGCCGCCGGGCGCGCAGGATCCCGGCGCGGGTGTGGAACTCCTGCCCGTCGTGCCCGACGGGTGCGGGGCGGACCTCGATGGTGGAGTGGAAGAGGCTGGCGTTGGCCAGCCGGTGGAAGTATTCGGCGTCGGTGCCGGGGAAGTGCACCGGCAGCGGCGCGGTTGCCCGGTCCAGGTTGCGGCGCTGGATCAAGCCGGGCAGGCCGAGGCAGTGGTCGCCGTGGAAGTGGGTGACGCAGATCCGGGTCAGGTCGATGGAGGTGACGCCGGTGTGCAGCAGTTGCCGCTGACTGCCCTCGCCGGGGTCGAAGCAGATCACCTCGTCGTCCCAGCGCAGCACGTACCCGTTGTGGTTGCGGGTGCGGGTGGGGGCCTGGCTGGCGGTGCCCAGCACGACCAGCTCACGCATCGACACGGCGCTTCCTCGGGGCAGGAATGAAGCGACCCCCGGGGCTTCCGCGCGTACGCGGGCCGGCTGGACTGGGCCGGCACCCCGGGGGTCGGGTGGCTGACGTGGATTCGCCGTTACCGCTGCCACACGGTCTCGACGATCTTCCGTAGGGCCGGCGGCGAACCACCGGCCAGTGGAACTGTCAAGGACAGCGGCTAGCGGACAGCCACCTCACGAGTCCGATAACTACACAAAGTCTGGACCACCTCCCTTCCCGTGTACCGCCACGCTATCGACGCTCCAGGGGGGTCCACAACAGGTTTTCGTCACAACCCGCCTCGGAATAAATGCCCGCCGTCCGGGCCGCGCGGCCCGGACGGCTGCCGGCCGCGCCGGCGGGGTCACTCGTCGTCGGCGATGCCGATGGGGCCTTCGCGGGGGCCGTCCTCGTTGGCGGGCTGGACGGCCAGGGACGGGAAGTCGGCAAGCTCGCCCGCCGGCTCGGCGTCCCACTCGGGGAAGACCAGGTCGCTCTGCAGATAGAGGCAGAGCAGCTGGGTGAGGTGCAGCAGCCCGTCCAGGTGGGTGCGCTCGTGGCCGTGGGTGGCGTCGACGCCGAAACCGAGCAGCGCGACCCGGGCGTGGGCGCCGGCCTCGACCGCGGCGGCCACGTCCGAGCGGTAGAAGTCGAAGACGTCCCGCACCAGGTCGATCTTGTGCTCGGTGGCGAGGGAGGCCAGCTTGCGGGTCAGGTGGTAGTCGAACGGGCCGACGCTGTCGCCCATCGCCACCGTCGCGGCGTTCTCCCGGGACTGCTGACCGGGGGCGACCACCGCGGCGTCCACCGAGACGATCTCGGCGACGTCCGGGTCGAGGCCGTGGCTGGCGCCGTGCCCGATCTCCTCCGTGCAGGTGATCAGCAGGTGTGCGCTGACCGGCAACTGCGTCCCGGAGTCGACGATCGCCTTGACCGCCGTCAGCACCGCCGCCACCCCGGCCTTGTCGTCCAGGTGCCGGGACTTGACGTACCCGCTGGCGGTGATGACCGGGTTCGGCAGGAGCGCGACGAAGTCGCCGACGTCGATGCCGAGGTCCCGCAGGTCGAGGATGCTCTCGACCGGCTCGTCGACGCGGGCCTCGATGTGCGCCCAGCCGACGCCCTGCAGGTCCACGCCGTCGTTGTAGCGGTGTCCGCTCGCCTTCAGCGGCAGGATCTGCCCGGTGATCACCCGGTTCAGGTCGTCGGTGAAGATCCGCACGTGCGCCCCCTCGGCGAACCGGGCGCTGTGCGTGCCGATCATCGTCAGCTCCAGCCGGCCGTTCTCCTTGAGGCGCTTGACCATCGCGCCGATCGTGTCGGTGTGCGCCACGACCGCGCGGTCGGCACCGGTGGTGCGCCGTCCCGGCAGGCACGCGCTGAGCGCGCCGCGCCGGGTGAGCGTGGAGGAGATGCCGAGCGCGGAGAGCCGCTCGCCGACGTACTGCTGGACGTGGTCGGTACGCCCCGACGGGCTGGGGATCTCCAGCAGCTCCAGCATCACCTGGCGCAGGTACTCGGTGTCCAGGGTGAGGGGGGTGGGCTGGGGGGCGGGTGCGGACATGAGGGGGTCGCTCCTTGCACTGATGATCTCTATCGCGGGGTCGGCGACTGTATCCAGCCTACGACCCGGCCCGCCTATCGCCGGGCGCCGGCACCGGCCGGGTTCCAGCGTCGGCGCGGTGCCCGGGTGCCGGGGAAGAGCAGGTCGATGAAGCGCTCGGCGGTCGGCTGCGGCTCGTGGTTGGCCAGGCCGGGACGCTCGTTCGCCTCGATGAAGACGTGCTCCGGGCTCTGCGGTGCGGGCACCAGCAGATCCAGTCCGGTCACCGGGATGGCGAGCGCCTTGCTGGCGGTGACGCAGGCGTCGGCGATCTCCGGGTGCAGTTCGCCGGTGACGTCGTGGATGGTGCCGCCGGTGTGCAGGTTCGCCGTACGCCGGACCGCGAGCACCTCCCCCTCGGGAAGGACGTCCTCCAGCGCGTACCCGGCGGCGGCGACCACCTCGCGGGTGGTGTCGTCCATCGGGATGCGCGATTCACCGCCGGTGGCGGCGGCCCGGCGCCGGCTCTGCCGCTCGATCAGCTTGGCGATGCTGTGCACCCCGTCGCCGACCACCGAGGCGGGCCGGCGGACCGCGGCCGCGACGACCTTGTGGTCGATGACGACCACCCGCAGGTCCTCGCCGGTAAAAAGCTCCTCGATCAGCACGTCCGGGCAGTGCACCCGGGCCATCTCCACCGCCGCGCGCAGCCCGTCGGGGGTGCGCACGCCGACGGTGATGCCGTTGCCCTGCTCACCACGGGCCGGTTTGACGACCACCTCGCCGACCTCCTCGAGGAACGCGAGGTCGTCGCTGCCACCGGTGGCGGTCCGTCCCCGGGGCACCCGCAGCCCGGCGTCGGCGAGGATCCGCCGGGTCACCCGCTTGTCGTCGCAGCGGCTCATCGCCACCGCCGAGGTCAGCTCCGAGAGCGACTCGCGGGTCACCACCGTCCGGCCGCCGCTAATCAGCCGCAGCTCACCCCAGGCCGGGTCGATGACCTCCACCCGGATCGCCCGCCGCATCGCCGCATCCGCGATGATCTTCGCGTACGGGTTCAGCTCCTCGTACCCCTCGGGGCTGCTGGGCAGGAAGAGCTTCTCGTTGATCGGGTTCTTCCGCTTGACGCAGAGCATCGGGGTGCGGTCGAAGCCCAGCCGCTCGTAGAGCCGGATCGCGCCTTCGTTGTCGGCGAGCACCGACAGATCGACGAAGGAGCGGCCACGCTGGGTCAGCCGGGCGGCCAGCTCCAGCAGCAGCGCCTGACCGGTGCCGGGCGGCGCCGTGTTCGGGTCCACCGTCAGGCACCAGAGGCTCGCGCCGTTCTCCGGATCGTCGAAGACCTCCACATGGTCGACGCCGGTGATGGTGCCGACGACCTCACCGGCGGCCGACTCCGCGACCAGGTGCAGGAAGCTGTCGGTACGGCTGTTGTCGACCAGGACCTCCACCGGCGCGGTGACCATCTGGTTGCTGGCGTAGATCCGGTTCACCGCCTCGGCGTCGGCGGCGTCACGCAGCGGGCGGATCGTCAGCCCCGGCTCCTCCGCCGGCGGCGGTACCGAGTCGTCGAGCGTCAGCCGGTACGTCAGCGACGGGTCGATGAAGAGCTCGTCGGGGCGGCGGGCCACCAGCACGTGCGGTTCGGGCAGGTAGATGCAGATGTCCCGGGAGCCGGCGGCCTCGGAGCGCAGCACGTCCAGCACCCGCGAGGGGCGGCCGAAGGTCTGGCCGAAGACCAGCCGCCCCCAGCCGCAATCGAGGACCACGTCGTCGCCTTCGTCGTGCCGTTGCCGTTCTTCGCCGGCGACGACCGGGTCGCCGCCGGGGCCCACCTTTTCGCGTCGCGGCCGGCCCGGTCCGGCGTTGGTCGGCCGGGTCGAGCCACTGGTCTGCTTGCTGGTCATCCGCTCAACCGATCCCGTGGTTCTGCAGCCACATCTCGAGGAGTCCGAGCTGCCAGAGCTTGTTGCCCCGCAGCGGCGTCAGTTCCCGGTTGGGATCGCGCAGTAACTCCTTGACGTATTCGTCACGGAACAGGCCGCGCCGGCGCGCCTCGGGGGCGTGCAGCGCGTCGTTGACCCGGTCGAGGAGCTTGCCTTCGAGGTGGGTCAGTCCCGGCACCGGGAAGTACCCCTTCGGGCGGTCGATGACCTCCCACGGCAGCACCCGGCGGCCGATCTCCTTGAGTACGCCCTTGCCGCCCTGGGCGAGCTTCAGCTCCGGCGGGCAGGTCGCGGCCAGCTCCACGAACTCGTGGTCGAGGAAGGGCACCCGGGCCTCGAGCCCGTGCGCCATCGTCATGTTGTCGACCCGCTTCACCGGATCGTCGATGAGCATGACCTCGGTGTCGATGCGCAGGCCGGCGTCGACGGCGGTCGCCGCTCCGGGGCGGCCCAGGTGGGCGGCGACGAACTCCCGCGCCGGGTCCCCCTCGGCCAGGTACGCCGGGTTGAGCACCCGCGCCAGGCCTGCCGCGTCCCGGTCGAAGAACGCCTTCGCGTACGTGTCGAGGGCCGCTTCCCGGCCGACCCCGGCCAGCGGCGGGTACCAGTGGTAGCCGCCGAGGATCTCGTCGGCGCCCTGACCGGACTGCACCACCTTGACGTGCTGGGAGACGACCTCGCTGAGCAGGTAGAAGGCCACGCAGTCGTGGCTGACCATCGGCTCGGACATCGCCGCGACGGCCGACTCCAGCGGCGGCACCAGGTCGTTCGCCGCGATCTGGATCTTGTGGTGGTCGGTGCCGAAACGTTCGGCGATCAGGTCGGAATAGATGAACTCGTCGCCGCTGCGCCCGCCGACCGCCTCGAAACCGATGGAGAAGGTCGCCAGACCACGCTGTCCCTGCCCGGCGAGCAGCGCCACCACCAGGCTGGAGTCCAGGCCGCCGGAGAGGAGTACCCCGACCGGCACGTCGGCGACCATGCGGCGGCGGACGGCGGTGGTCAGCGACTCCAGCAGGGCGTCCTGCCAGTCCTGCTCGGACCAGCCGGCGCGCTCGGCGCTGCGGGTGAAGTCCGGGCGCCAGTAGACGTGCTCGGTGACCCGGCCGTCGGGCTCGTAGACCCGTACGGTCGCCGGGGGGAGCTTGGTGACGCCGCGCAGGATGGTCCGCGGCGGCGGCACGATGCTGTGGAAGCTCAGGTAGTGGGCCAGCGCCACCGGGTCGATCGAGGTGTCGATGCCACCCCCGGCGAGCAGCGCCGGCAGGGTGCTGGCGAAACGCAGCACGCCCGGGGTCTCGGCCAGGTAGAGCGGCTTGATGCCGAGCCGGTCACGGGCCAGCACCAGCCGGCCGCTGTCCCGTTCGGTGATCGCCACCGCGAACATGCCGATCAGGTGGTCGACGAAATCGAGACCCCATTCGGCGTACGCCTTGAGCACGACCTCGGTGTCGCCGGAGGAGAAGAAGCGGTGCCCCTTGGCCTGCAGTTCGGCCCGGAGCTCCTGGTAGTTGTAGATGCAGCCGTTGAAGACCCCGGTCAGACCCGCGGCGGGGTCGATCAGGGGCTGTCCGCTGGCCGCGGAGAGGTCGATGATCTTCAGTCGTCGGTGTCCCAGCGCCACCGGGCCCTGCGACCAGACGCCGCTGTCGTCGGGCCCCCGGTCGTGCATCGTCGCCGCCATGCGTTCCACAGCCGCGACGTCGGCACGTGACCCGTCGCGACGGAATTCCCCAGCCAATCCGCACATGCGAAGCAATGCTGCCAGAGGTTGGCGGGATTCGCCCGTTGAGACGATGGCGAAGTGGCCTTCTGCTGCTATCATGACCGCCTTTCGCGAGGCGGTTTGTGATCTTGTCCGGCGGCGGGCGAAAGGGGTGGTTTGCTCGGTGCCGAAAACGTGATCCTCGTCTCAGGAACGGTAGTCACCGCACGTGCCGGAGAGGTTACGAGAAAGTGATGTACTGATTCTCGCTTTGAGTCAACGCGACCGGTAGGCGTCGGTGCGGTGCTCGATGGCCGTCACGGTCACGAGACGGTCGTCCTCGTCGATTTCGTAGAGGACGCGGTAGGTGCCGCGCCTGGCCGACCAGGTCCCCTCGAACGGCGGCAGAAGCAGCCGTTTGCCGACGCGATGCGGGTTGTCGAGGAGAGCGGTGGTGATGAACTCGTAGACCGCGGCGGCGATTTTCTCTGGCATCCGTCCGGCCAAGGCGCGTGCGGCCGGGCCGGTGACCTGAAGTCGGTAGCGGTCGGGGGCAGCGCCAGTCACCGTGCCTGCTTCGACCGCTTTGCCATCAACGCCGCGAGTTCGTCGGCGTCGAGGACGTCACCGGCCTCGACGGCCGCCTTGGATTCGGCAAGTTGCCGCATGGCCTCGGCGCTGGACAGGACTTCCAGAGTCTCCTCCAGTGCCGCGAGATCATCGGCGGAGATGAGCACCGCGGCGGTGTGGCCGTGCTTGGTGATCTCTATCCGCTCGTGGGTCGAGGTCACCTCGTCGATGAGTTCCGAGAGGCGGTTGCGGGCGTCGGTGAACGGCACGACAGTCATGCTCGAAGTATAGGCAGTCACTGGCGCGAAGTCTGTACAGATCTTGAGGGTCGGCGGCGCAGGCCACCGGGCCGCCGGCTCGTTCAGAACCGCTGCGATGATGCGGGCGTGGACATCGACGAGATTCAGGCCGCATTCGACGACGTTTTCGATCAAGCCATGGTGTTCCACGGCTTCGCCGACTACATGCGTGACTACGACGTCTTCGTCTACGCGACCGCCGACCCTCGCACGGGAATCACGCCAAAGTACCTCAGATACCGGTTCAGGTACTGCGTCCGAGCCGTGACCACGTCCGCCGTGCCGCCTGAGGTCTGGATGCGATCACTGGACGAACGGCTCGTCGACCATGAACAGGGCGTCGATCTCGACGGCTACGTGTGGGGCGTCAAGTGGCAGGATCTGTACCCGGGAATGAAACTTCTGCGCGACTCGCCTGACGCAGAGCGGTGGTCACAGCTCCTCTATCTTCCGTTTCACGAGGCCATTATCGAGACGAATGGCCACAACATCTCGCTGGTCTTCTCAGACCTGGCCGTCGACACGGTCGACCATGGGTATGCACCGTTCGTGGTGGCTGGAGGGGGATCGGACGTCAAGATCCCCCACCCGTAGGTCGCGAGACCCGCGCGCTCAGTGCGCTTCGGTGACCCTTGCCACGCCCACCGGGCAGCTCAGCCCGTTCGGTCCGTGGTTGCAGTAGCCGCCCGGGTTTTTCGATCCTGGCGAACAATGCACTGCTCTGGACGCCATGATCACCGCTCGTCCGTGCCGCCTACGGCTACAGGTGCCCGGTGTCGTTGAAGCTGACCAAGGTCGGCGGCCGGTCGGAATCCCACTGCACGATGGTGATGGCGCAGTTGGCCTGGTTGAGGCCAATCCACCGCCACTCCGGGGCGTCAAGCATGTGGCGAACGAACCACCCGATGACGAAGTTGTGCGTGATCAGCAGTTCGTGCCGGTCGGTGTCGCCGGCGACGCCGAAGTGTGCGACGGCGGCTTGCAGGGCCGTAGCGTCTTCGTCGCGTTCGTCGTGGGGCACGCCGTCGAGCCAGGCGTGCCACCGGTCCGGGTATAGGCCGCGTTGCCCGGCGGAGGGCACCGGCGTTCGGTCCGCTACGAACTCGCAGCCGTGTCGCGGCACCTGTGGGAGGTGGCCGGCGACGACGTCGGCGGTCTGGCTCGCCCGGGCCAACGGGCTGTGGTGGATCGCCGAGAAAGGCACTGTGCGCAGCCGTTGGCCCAGTCGGTCCGCCTGCTCGCGGCCGAGTTGGGACAGGCCTCCGTTCAAGGCCGCCGGATCCTGCTCGCCATGGCGGACGAGGTACAGCTGTGTACGAGCCACCGTGGGCCACCCTCCAGGTCCTTGTGCGAACGAAGAGCACGATAATCGGGGAGGCGCGGGACGATGGGGCCGAGAACGCGGCAGGCAACCGTACCGATTTGGGCAGTTGACGGGTGTCGAGGAAGCCCCGTCGCCCCCGCGCGTGGGCCACGAGCAGCTTCGATGACCTGCGGACCACGCTCCGGCGCAAATCCACGGACCCGCGCCGGAGCTACGACGAGATCAGGCCGTCTTGGCCACGCCCACCGGGCAGGTCATGCCGTTCGGGCCGTGGTTGCAGTACCCGTTCGGGTTTTTCGTCGGTGCCAGGTACTGCTGGTGGTAGGTCTCGGCGAAGAAGTAGTCGCCCAGCGGCTCGATCTCGGTGGTGATCGCCCCGCGCCCGGCCGCCTCGACGATCGGCGCGAAGGCGTCCCGCGACGCCAGCGCCGTGGCGAGCTGGTCGTCGCTGGTGGTGTAGATCGCCGACCGGTACTGGGTGCCCACGTCGTTGCCCTGGCGCATCCCCTGCGTCGGGTCGTGGTTCTCCCAGAAGACCTTCAGCAGGTCCTCGTAGCTGATCCGTGCCGGGTCGTAGACCACCCGCACCACCTCGGCGTGCCCGGTCAACCCCGAGCAGACCTCCTCGTACGTCGGATTCGGGGTGATGCCGCCCGCGTAGCCGGCCGAGGTGCTGAGCACCCCCGGCAGCTGCCAGAAGAGCCGCTCGGCCCCCCAGAAACAGCCCATCCCGAAGACCGCCACCTCGGCGGTGTCCGGGAACGGCCCCTTCAGGGACGCGTCGAGCACCTCGTGCCGGTCGGCGACCGGCATCGGCAGCGGGCGGCCCGCCAGGGCCTGGTCAGGGGTGGGCAGCTCGGCCTTCATGCGCCGTAGGAACACGGTGGGACTCCTCTCGTACCTCGCAGTGAGGGCAACACCGCAGGCTTGTCAATCCTTACCCGCCCGGGGCCGGTTCAGGCGGCCGGGTCGCGTAGCAGGACGTCAGGCGGCGAGGCGCCAAGCGAATCCCCGCCAGGTGGCCGGTTCAGGCGGATGGGGGGTGCGGGAACGGGGTGTCCCGCAGGGCCGTGGCGATCCGGTCGGCGTAATCGCGGGCCTCGTTGTCCGAGTCGTACCGGTGCCGGGGCCAGAAGAAGCCGCGCAGCCCGTCACCCTTGGTCCGCGGTACGACGTGCGTGTGCAGGTGCGGCACCGACTGGGAGACCCGGTTGTTGATCGCCACGAAGCTCCCGCCGGCCCCGAGCCCCTGCACCACGGCGAGCGAGAGGCGCTGCACCAGCGCGAAATAGGGGGCCAGGTCGACCTGCGGGAGTTCGCCGAGCGTCACGACGTGCCGCCGGGGCAGGACGAGCACATGCCCCTTGAAGACCGGGCGGGTGTCCAGGAACGCCACCGCCTCGGGAGTGTCGGCGACCCGGAAGGCGGGCACCGTCTCCGCCGCGATTCCGCAGAAAACACAGTCGGCCACCCGTCGAGGCTATGGCCCCGCGCCCCGCAGAGCCATGCGCCCACGCCCGGTGGCGACAGGCCGACGGGGTGTGCCGGGTCGTCCCGTGATGCGGACTAGCCTCAGCATCATGAGTTACGGCTTCGAGACGCTCGCCATCCACGCCGGGCAGGAACCCGACCCGCGTACCGGCGCGGTGATCCCCCCGATCTTCCAGACCAGCACGTACGCCCAGGACGCCGTCGGCTCGCCCCGGCTCGGGTACGAGTACAGCCGCTCCGGCAACCCCACCCGCGACGCCCTGCAGGAGTGTCTGGCGGCGCTGGAGGGCGGCACGGTGGGGCTCGCCTTCGCCAGCGGCCTCGCCGCCGAGGACACCCTGCTGCGTACCGTCTGCGCTCCGGGCGACCACGTGGTGATCCCCGACGACGCGTACGGCGGCACCTACCGGCTCTTCGCCCGGGTCGCCCAGCGCTGGGGTGTGGACTGGACCGCCGCGAAGGTCTCCGACCCCGACGCCGTGCGGGCCGCGATCCAGCCCGGCCGTACGAAGATCGTCTGGGCGGAGACGCCGACGAACCCGCTGCTCGGCATCGCCGACATCGCCGCGCTCGCCGGGATCGCCCACGAGGCGTCGGCGCTGCTGGTGGTCGACAACACCTTCGCCTCGCCGTACCTGCAGCAGCCGCTCGGCCTCGGCGCCGACGTGGTGGTGCACTCCACCACCAAGTACGTCGGCGGGCACTCCGATGTGGTCGGCGGCGCGCTGATCACCGCCGACACCGCGCTCGGCGACGAGCTGCGCTACCACCAGAACGCGATGGGCGCCATCAACGGCCCCTTCGACGCCTGGCTCACCCTGCGCGGCATCAAGACCCTCGGCGTACGCATGGACCGGCACTGTGACAACGCCGAGCGGATCGCGGCGTTCCTGACCGGACACCCGGCGGTGTCGCAGGTGCTCTACCCGGGGCTGCCCGAGCACCCCGGCCACGAGGTGGCGGCCAAGCAGATGCGCCGCTTCGGCGGCATGATCTCCTTCCGCGCGGCCGGTGGTGAGGAGGCGGCGGTGAAGATCTGCAACAGCACCGAACTCTTCGTGCTGGCCGAGTCCCTGGGTGGCGTGGAATCCCTGATCGAGCACCCCGGTCAGATGACACACGCCAGCGCCGCGGGCTCGCCGCTTGAAGTTCCCGCCGATCTCGTGCGACTGTCTGTCGGCATTGAGACCGCCGACGACCTGCTGGCCGATCTGGAGCGGGCGCTCGGCTGAGGCGTGGCAGGAGGCTGGGCGTGCAGGACATGATGCCGACCTGGGTGGGCGCGACGGCGAAGCAGATCGCGCGGGCGGTGCGGCGCGGTGACGCCTCCGCCACCCAGGTGGTCGCCGATCACCTCGACCACATCGACCGGACGGACCCGACCATCGGGGCGTTCCGGGCGTTGCGCGGTGGCGAGGCCATCACCGAGGCGGAGAAGGTCGACGAGCAGGAGGACCTGGGGAACCTCCCGCTGGCCGGCGTGCCGGTCGCGGTGAAGGAGAACACCCCGGTGGCCGGCCTGCCCACCTGGAACGGCTCGGCGGCGGCGCGCAGCGTCGTGGCGGAGGACGACCACGAGGTCGTCCGCCGCCTGCGCGGCGCCGGCGCGGTCATCGTCGGCGTCACCCGGATGCCCGAGCTGGGGCTCTGGGCGGTCACCGACGACGAGACCGCCGTCACCCGCAACCCGTGGCACAGCGACCACACCCCCGGCGGCTCCTCCGGTGGGGCCGCCGCCGCGGTCGCCGCCGGGCTGGTGCCGCTCGCGCACGGCAACGACGGCCTCGGCTCGATCCGGATCCCGGCCGCCTGCTGCGGCCTGGTCGGGCTCAAGCCGGGCCGGGGCGTGGTGCCCGGCGGGCTCGGCGTGGACGACTGGTTCGGCCTCGCCGAGCAGGGGATGCTCGCCACCACCGTCGCCGACGCCGCCCTCGGGTTCGCCGTGCTCGCCGGCCGCCGGCCGGAGGCGCTGGTCCAGCCGTCCCCGCTGCGGGTCGGCGTCTCGCTCCGCACACCCGTACCCGGGGTCCTGCCCGACCGGCCCAACCGCTCCGCCGTCACCGAGGCCGCCCGGCTGCTGATCGCCGCCGGGCACGACACGGTGACCGCCGACCCGGCGTACCCGCTGCTGCTCGGACCGCAGACGCTCGCCACCTGGTTCGCCGCCGCTGCCCGCGACGTCGACGAGGCCGGTCTGGACGAGACCGCCCTGCAGCCGCGCAACCGCCGGCACATCGCCTTCGGTCGCTGGGCCCAGCGCAAGGGGTACGTGCGCGCCGCCGACCGCGACGGTTGGCGGGAACGCGCCGTCGGCTACTTCGCCGACCGCAACGTGGACCTGCTGCTCACCCCGGCGCTCGCGGCCCGGCCACCGGCCGCCGCCGGCTGGGGTGGCCGTTCCTGGCAGGCGAACATGGTCGCCAGCGTCCGGTACGCGCCGTACACCTCGCCCTGGAACGTCGCCGGACTGCCCGCGCTGGTCGTGCCGATCGGGCAGCGCCCGGACGGGCTGCCGGTCGCGGTGCAGCTCGTCGGGCCGCCCGGGTCGGAGCTGCTGCTGCTCGCCGTCGCCGGGCAGATCGAGATGGCGGCGCCCTGGTCCCGGCACGCCCCCGGCTACCCCCGGGTGGCGAGCCGGTCGGCCGCCGGCTCCTGACCAGCCGCCGGTCTCCCGGCGAGGCCGCCACCACGTGATCCGGCGAGGTGGCGGCCCGGCCGGGGCCGTTCTCCGATCCTGACCGGGCCGTCGTCCCGGCGAGGCGGCGGCCCGGCCGGGCCGCTCGCCGATCCTGGGCGGGCCGTTGTCCGCTGGCAGTGGCACGATCGGGGTATGACGGAACTGGTCGGCCTGGCCGATGTGCGGGCGGCGCGGGAACTGCTCACCGGCGTCGTCCGGACCACCCCGCTGGAGCCCTCGCGCCCGCTGAGCGCGGCGCTCGGCGGGCCGGTCCTGCTCAAGTGCGAGAACTTCCAACGCGCCGGCTCCTACAAGGTGCGCGGGGCGTACACCCGGATCGCCGGGCTCACCGCCGAGGAGCGCGCCGGCGGGGTCGTCGCGGCCAGTGCAGGCAACCACGCCCAGGGGGTGGCGCTCGCCGCGGGCCTGCTCGGCGCCGCCGCCACCGTCTTCATGCCGGTCAACGCGCCGCTGCCCAAGGTGGCGGCCACCAAGGCGTACGGGGCCCGGATCGAACTTGTCGGCAACACCGTCGACGAATCCCTCGTCGCGGCACACGACTACGCCGAGCGGCACGGCGCGACCCTGATCCACCCCTTCGACCACCCGGACGTGATCGCCGGTCAGGGGACGGTGGCGCTGGAGATCCTCGAACAGTGCCCCGAGGTCAAGACCATCATCACCGGCGTCGGCGGGGGCGGGCTGATCTCCGGCATCGCCGTGGTCGTGAAGGCGCTGCGCCCGGACGTCCGCGTCGTCGGGGTGCAGGCCTCGGGCGCGGCGGCCTACCCGGCCTCGCTCGCGGCCGGTGAGCCGGTACGGCTGACCTCGCTGAGCACCATCGCTGACGGCATCGCGGTCGGCTGCCCCGGTGACGTGACCTTTGCGCATGTCAGCAAGCTCGTCGACGAGGTGGTGACCGTCACCGAGGAGGAGATCTCCCGGGCGCTGCTGATGCTGCTGGAGCGCAGCAAGCAGGTCGTCGAGCCGGCCGGTGCGGTCGGGGTCGCCGCCCTGCTCGCCGGCGCGGTGCGGGTCGAGGCGCCGGCCGTGGTGGTGCTCTCCGGCGGCAACATCGACCCGCTGCTGCTGTTGCGGGTGATCGAGCACGGGCTCTCGGCGGCAGGGCGGTACCTGCGGTTCACCGTCCGCTGCCCGGACCGGCCGGGACAGCTGGCGTCGCTGCTCGCCCAGATCGCCGAACTGCGCGGCAATGTCGTGGACGTGGAGCATCTGCGGGGCAACCCGCATCTGCGTCTCGGCGAGGTGGAGGTGGCGCTCTCGGTGGAGACCCGCGGCGCCGAGCACTCCGACAAGCTGATCGGCACGCTGCGCGCCAGCGGCTACGAGGTGCTCTTCGCCGCCGGGGGATAGGACCCCCGGCGGCGTCGGACGCAGCGGCGGCTCAGCCGGCGAACGGCTCGAAGCTGACGACGGTGACCTTGATGTCCGCGCCGCTGGGCGCGGTGTAGGTGACGGTCTGGCCGGGACGGCTGCCGAGGATCGCCTTGCCCAGCGCCGACTCGGGGCTGTAGACGGTCAGTTCGGTGGTGGCCGAGATTTCCCGCGAGCCGAGCAGGAAGGTCTCGGTGTCGTCGGCGTCGTCGTCGAAGTAGATCGTCACGACCATGCCGGGTGCGACCGCGTCGGAATCGGGGGCGTCGCCGACCTTGGCGGTGCGCAGCAGCTCCTGCAGGTAGCGGATCCGCCCCTCCTGCTTGCCCTGCTCCTCGCGGGCGGCGTGGTAGCCGCCGTTCTCCCGCAGGTCGCCCTCCTCGCGACGGGCGTTGATCTCCGCAGCGATGGCCGGCCGAGCCGCGATCAATTCGTCGAGCTCGGCCTGGAGGCGGTCGTGCGCGTCCTGGGAAAGCCAGGTGGCCTGGTTGTCAGTGCTGGACACTGGCGATCTCCTCGGGTCTTACCGGCCGACAGGTGAACCTCACACCTTACCAGCGCGGGGGAAGACCGGGCCCGGGCGGAAAGTCACTCCACCGGGCGGCAGCCGAGCACCTCGGCCATGAACGGTTTCGCGGTGGTGGCCAGCAGATGCTCCTGCGTCATCTGCCGTGCGCCGCCCGGATTGTCGACCAGGACGTCGGCGTACCCGACCTGGGCGCCGTCGTAGGAGCGGGCACGCAGCGTGCAGCGGGCCGGTTCGCCCTCGGGGACTGTCACCTGGAAGGTGATCCGAATCTGGCTGTCGGTGATGTCGGTGTAGCTGACGACCTCGCCGCTGTAGTCCGGGCCGTACTGCTGGTAGAGCTTCACCGAGATCAGACCGGTGACGACGAGAAGCACGGCGACCAGCGCGGCGAAGAGCACCGGGCGGCGGCGCTGCGGTGCGCGCCGGCGGCCGTAGCGACCGGGCGGGAAGACGGGCGTGACGGCTTCTGTGGCATGCGTCTCGGTCACCGCCTGGTATCTCCTACCGTCGTTGTCGGGGCCATCGGCAACAATGGCAGGGTTCATTCTCGCACCTGCCGCTGTCGAGGCCGTGGCAGGTGCCGGTCACCGGTCACCTCCAGGTGCCCGGTACGGGCAGGTCAGGCCCGCCGGCCGACCGGCCGTACGGCAGCGCAGACGAGGAGTACCGGCGTTGGCAGAGCAACTGCGACTCATGGCGGTTCACGCCCACCCCGACGACGAGTCGAGCAAGGGCGCCGCCACCATGGCCAAGTACGTCGCCGAGGGCGTGGACGTACTGGTGGTCACCTGCACCGGCGGTGAGGCGGGCTCGGTGCTGAACCCCAAGCTGGACCGCCCCGAGGTCTGGGCCGACATCGCCAACATCCGCCGTGCGGAGATGGACGCCGCCCGGGCGATCCTCGGCGTGGAGCAGGCATGGCTCGGTTTCGTCGACTCCGGGCTGCCCGAGGGCGACCCGCTGCCGCCGCTGCCCGAGGGCTGTTTCGCGCTCCAGGAACTCGACGCGGCGGCGGGCCCGCTGGTCCGGCTGATGCGCGAGTTCCGGCCGCACGTTGTCACCACCTATGACGAGCAGGGCGGCTACCCCCACCCGGACCACATCATGTGCCACCAGGTGAGCGTCGCGGCGTTCGAGGCGGCGGGCGACCCGCAGCGCTACCCGGAACTGGGTGAGCCGTGGCAGCCGCTGAAGCTCTACTACGACGTCGGCTTCTCCCGGGCCAAGATCAAGGCGCTGCACGAGTGGACCCTCGCGGCCGGGCTGGTCTCGCCGTACGAGGGATGGATGGACCGGTGGCAGCACCGGGAGGACCGGGGCTCGCAGATCACCACCCGGGTGCACTGCGCCGAGTACTTCCCGGTCCGTGACGACGCGCTGCGCGCGCACGCCACCCAGATCGACCCGGACGGCTTCTGGTTCCAGGTGCCGATGGAGATCCAGCAGAACGCCTGGCCGACCGAGGATTTCCAGCTGGCGCGTACGCACATCGACGCTCCACTGCCGGAATCGGACCTTTTCGCCGGGATTCGCGGCACCGACCACGCCCGATGACCTGCCCAGCAGGTACCGTCAACGGCAGACCGCACCCCGGAGGAAACCTGTCATGCTGACCGCCGCGCAGATTTTCGCGCAGAACAACTTCGGCGACACCCGCACCGGTGGGCTCGCCGGACCGATGGGGCTGTTCCTCCTGCTCGCGCTGGGCACGGCCACCGTCCTGCTCATCCGCAACATGAACAAGCGGCTCAAGCGACTGCCCGCCGAGTTCCCCGCCCCCGAGGGCCCCGGTGCTCTCCAGGCCGCCTCGGTGGCGCAGCCCCCGGCCCCCGCCGCCGGTCCGGACGCCGCACCCGACGGCGGCGCGCGCGGCTGATTCCGCTCCGGCAGCACCCGCGGTTGGTTCCGGGCCCGATGGCGGCGCGCTCAGCCGTCGCGGCGTCCAGGTCCGGACAGAACCCCTGTTGCGGGCGCCCGGATTGGCTTAGCCTTCCGCCCGGGGGCATCGACGTCCCCACCGGCGCGGAAGGGGGGCGGCGATGACGGCGACAGACCTGCGGCGGTCGACACCCCGCCACCCGCCACGTGCCGAGGTGGTCCGGGCCGGGACGCGCCGATGACGGGGGCCGGGGGCGGTGAAGTCGCCGGGCAACGGCATGGCACCACCCCCGGACACGCGTCACGTTTCACCGCGCTGCTGCTCACCGCCGCCGTCGCGGCGGTCGTGACCGGCCTGCTCCTGCCGCCGGTCCACCCGCCCGAGATCCACTGGGACCCCCGCCTGCGGTTCGCCGTCGCCGCGGCCGTCTTCGGGCTTGCCCAGCTCGCCCGGCTGCGGTTCCGCACCGCCACCGGGATGGTCACGGTCACCTGGGGCGAGGCCGCTCTCATCTTCGGGCTCTTCCTGGTGCCGACCGGGTGGCTGCCCGCCGCTGTCTTCCTCGGCGCCGGATTCGGCTGGCTGATCATCTCGCTGCGCGTCGACCGCCGCCCGGTCACCGAGCTTGCGCACATCGCCGCCTCGATGACGCTGGCGGTCGCCGCGGCGGTGCTCGTCTTCCAGTTGATCGCCGCGCCCGCCGCCGGTCTCACCCCGGCGGTGCTCGTCTTCCAGTTGATCGCCGCGCCCGCCGCCGGTCTCACCCCGGCGGTCGCCGTCGCCGCCGTCGCCGCGGCCGCGACCTACGTACTGGTCAACGCCGTCATCGGCACCGCCACGCTGGCCCTGCGCCGCGGCGGCCCGGTCGGTGGCCCGCTGCTGCTGGCGCTCCGCGGCAAGCTGCTGATGTTCATCGGCAACGTCGTGGTCGGCCTGAGCCTGGCCGCGCTGCTCGATCACTATCCGCTCGGGCTGATCCTGGCGCCGCCGCTGCTCTGGCTGCTGCAGCAGGTGTACCGGCATCGGCTGGGGGTGGCCGAGGAGCGGCGTACCTGGCGGGTGCTGGCCGAGACGACCGGCGGCCTCAACCGGCTCGACGAGCGCGGCGTCGCCACCGCGGGGGTACGTGGCGCGGCCGACCTCTTCGGCGCCGAACAGGTCGACGTGGAGGTGATCCGCGGTGACGGCGCACGACACCGCTACCGAGGTGACCGCTACGGCGGTCTGACCGACCAGGAGATGCCCGCGACCGACGCCGCGGCCCTGGCTGGCACCGAGACGCCGCGCGATCCCGCGACGCCGGCCGATCCCGTGGCGCTGACCGACTCGGAGACGCCTGCCGGGTGCGTCGCGCTGACCCACCCGCTTGTGGTCGGTGCCACCACCATCGGCCGGCTGCGGGTCTGCTTCCCGACCTCGGCGCGCCCCCGCGCCCGGGACCGGGACGTGCTCGGTGCCTACGGCGACGCCCTGGCGGCGGCGCTGCACGACGCGGCGACCCACGGGGAGTTGCGGCAGTTGGCGGCCCGTGCCTCGTACGAGGCGGTGCACGACCCGCTGACCGGCCTGATCAACCGCGCCACCCTGCTCGACCGGGGCGACCAGACGCTGCGCGGACTGGAACGCAGCCGGCCGGTGGCCCTGCTCCTGCTCGACCTCGACCACTTCAAAGAGGTCAACAACACCCTCGGACACTCCGCCGGGGACGAGCTGCTGCAGCGCGCCGCCGGACGGCTGCGTGACCTCACCGGCAACGGCGGGCTGCTCGGACGGCTCGGCGGGGACGAGTTCGCGCTGCTGTTGACCGCCGTGCCGGTCGCCGAGGAGGCCGCGGTGCGGGCGTACGCGCTGCGGCAGGCCCGGGAGATCGTCGCGCGGCTGGCCGTACCCGCGGAGGTGGCCGGGATCAGGATCTCGGTGGAGGCCTCCGTCGGCGTGGTGGTGGCCGCCGCGGGCGGCGCCGACATGACGGAGCTGCTGCGCCGCGCCGACATCGCGATGTACCAGGCCAAGGCGGGCGAGGGGAGCGTCGCCTTCTACGACGGCAGCCGGGACGCCGCCAGCACCGACCGGCTCGCCCTGCTGGCCGAGCTGCGGGAGGCGCTGCGCAGCGACGACCAGCTGGTGCTGGAGCTGCAGCCGGCGGTCGACCTGGACAGCGGCGCGCCGACCGGGGTGGAGGCCCTGATCCGCTGGCGGCACCCGCGGCGCGGACTGCTCAAACCGGCGGAGTTCATCCGCCCGGTCGAGGCGAGCGAACAGCTCGGCGCCTTCACCCGCTACGTCGTGGACAAGGCACTCACGGTGGCGGCCCAGTGGCCCGGCCGCGGACTCGACCTGCCGATCTCGATCAACCTCTCGGCGCGCAGCCTGCTCGACCCGCGACTGCCCGCCGAGATCGCCGAATCGCTGCGCCGGCACCGCATCCCCGCCCGCCGGCTGGTCCTGGAGATCACCGAGACGGTGGTGATCAGCGAACTGGCGGTGATCGACGAGGTGCTCGCCACGCTGCGCGCCATGGGCGTGCAGATCGCCGTCGACGACTTCGGCACCGGCTTCTCGACCCTGACCTTCCTGACCCGCGTCCCGGTCGACGAACTCAAGGTCGACCGCAGTTTCGTGCTCCGCATGCAGGACTCACCCGAGGCCGCCGCGATCGTGCGGACCACCGTGGGCCTCGCCCGCGAGCTGGGCTTACGGGTGGTAGCCGAGGGGGTGGAGACGGCCGAGCAGCGGGCGGCGCTGGTGGCGATCGGCTGCACCGCCGCCCAGGGCTACCACTTCCACCGGCCGATGCCCGCCGACCAGATCACCGCCGTGCTGGAGACGATGATGCGTACGGCCGGGGCACGCGTACCCGGAGCGCGGACCGAAGGCGCCTCCTGAACATCGGGCCGTGCGGGCCGCAGATCCGGCGAGCGTCGCCGCCAGTGGTTATGGTCGTCGGGTGAACCGACTCGCCGATGCCACCAGCCCGTACCTGCACCAGCACGCCGACAACCCGGTCGACTGGTGGCCCTGGTGCGAGGAGGCGTTCGCCGAGGCGCGCCGCCGGGACGTACCGGTGATCATCTCGGTGGGGTACGCGGCCTGCCACTGGTGTCACGTGATGGCCCACGAGTCGTTCGAGAACGAGGCCGTGGCCGAGGTGATGAACGCCGGTTTCGTCTCGGTCAAAGTGGACCGTGAGGAACGCCCCGACGTGGACGCGGTCTACATGACCGCCACGCAGGCGATGACCGGGCAGGGCGGCTGGCCGATGACAGTCTTCGCCACGCCCGACGGCACCCCGTTCTTCTGCGGCACCTACTTCCCCCGGGAGAACTTCCTGCGGCTGCTCGAATCGGTGACCAAGGCCTGGCAGGAGCAGCGCGAAGCCGTGCTCCAGCAGGGCGCCGCGGTGGTCGAGGCGATCGGCGGGGCGCAGGCCGTCGGCGCGGCGGGCAGCCCGCTCACCGCCGAGCTGCTCGATTCCGCCGCCGCGCAACTGCGCCGTGAGTACGACTCCGGCAACGGAGGATTCGGTGGCGCGCCGAAGTTCCCGCCGCACATGAACCTGCTCTTCCAGCTGCGCCACCACCAGCGCACCGGCGCGGCGCAGGACCTGGAGATCGTCCGCCACACCTGCGAGGCGATGGCCCGCGGCGGCATCTACGACCAGCTCGCCGGCGGCTTCGCCCGCT
>Ga0233372_1000214_pt1 | contig 27352 bp, 22 predicted proteins | sample ElkDunMinimDraft_4_FD_191538 | JGI IMG/M metagenome (GOLD analysis project Ga0233372, IMG submission 191538) | Fecal eukaryotic communites from dung pellets of Tule Elk in California, USA - Elk Dung D8 | ecosystem: Host-associated > Mammals > Digestive system > Large intestine > Fecal | place... | reverse complement strand
CGTCCAGCGCGCACTGGCCGGCGGCGGCGCCGACAACGTCACCGTGATCCTCGGCGAGATGGTCGACGCCGAGACTCCCTCCGACCCCGAGCTCGCCAGCGCCGACGGCCAGCCGATGCTCGTGGGCGCCGCGGCCGAGCAGGCCCGTCCCGGCAGGACCAGCACGACCTCGACGAGCCTCGACGCGATCCCGCTCTCGCCGGACGAGGTCGGGGCTGACGGTGAGCGCGGCGCGGTGACGCGTGACATCGATCCCGAGGCTTTGCGCTACGCCCCCCGCGCCCCCCGCCGCCACGTCTGGCTGCGCCGCCTGGTCATCACGCTGATCGTCGTCGGTCTCCTCGCGACCGCCGCGAAGCTCACCTGGGACTGGACTCAGCGCCAGTACTACGTCGGCACCGAGGACGGCGTCGTCGTGATCTACCGCGGCCTCCAGGCGGACTTCCCCCTCATCGACGTCGACAGCGTCCAGGAGGTCACCGACGTCCAGCTCGACGCGCTCCCGACGTTCCGCGCGAACCAGGTCGAGCAGGGCATCGCGTCCAGCTCCCTGACCGACGCGCGTGACACCGTGGCCACGCTGCGCGAGATCGCGGCCCGCTGCGCCGACCCGGCGCAGGCCAACGCCCCCGGCAACGAGTGCGGTGGTGTCGAATGAGCAGCGCTGCCACCACCCCCGCGGTCGTCCACCGCAAACGCCGAGGCGCCGAGGCCCTGCTCATCGCGCTCGCGCTCGTCATCGTCATCTTCGCGTTCTGCGCCGTCGGGCTCGGCGCGCGCGGCAAGGTCCCCGGCTTCGTCGCCGGCCTCGCGGTCCTGCTGGTGGTGATCGCGGTCGCGACGCACCTGGTCGTCAGGTTCGTGGCGCCGTACGCCGACCCTGTGCTGGTGCCGCTCGTGGTGGCGCTCAACGGCCTCGGCATCGCGATGATCTACCGCCTCGACCTCGCCCGGCTCGACACCGGCGTTGAGGGCGTGAAGCAGTTCGCCGGCAAGCAGGTGATGTGGACGGCGCTCGGACTCGCCCTGTTCGTGGCCGTGCTGCTGATCGTGCGCGACCACCGCAAGCTCCAGGCCTATACGTACACGTTCGGGCTCGCCGCGCTCGTGCTGCTCATCCTGCCGCTGCTGCCGGTGATCGGGACGCAGATCAACGGCGCCCGGATCTGGATCCGCGTCGGTGGCCTGAGCCTGCAGCCCGGAGAGTTCGCCAAGATCTGCCTGGCCATCTTCTTCGCCGGCTACCTCGTCGTGAAGCGCGACGCCCTCGCGCTGGCGGGCCGGCGGTTCATGGGCATCGACTTCCCCCGCGGCCGCGACCTCGGCCCGATCCTGGCCGCGTGGCTGGTCAGCCTCGGCGTCCTCATCTTCCAGCGGGACCTGGGCTCGTCGCTGCTCTTCTTCGGCCTGTTCGTCGTGATGCTCTACGTCGCCACGGAGCGGCCCGGCTGGCTGGTCGTCGGCACGACCCTGTTCCTCGGCGGCGCGCTCTTCGCCGCGACCACCTTCAGCCACGTGCAGAGCCGGGTCGACGCCTGGCTCAGCCCGTTCCCGGTCACCGACGGCACGTTCCAGCTCACGCAGGGCCTGTACGGCATGGCGTGGGGCGGCCTGCTCGGACGCGGGCTCGGCGAGGGCAACCCGTACCTCACCCCGTTCGCGTATTCCGACTTCATCTTCGCCTCGTTCGCCGAAGAGCTCGGACTCGCCGGCGCGATGGCGATCCTGCTCATGTACGGCCTCATCGTGGAGCGCGGCCTGCGCATCGCGCTGCTGTGCCGTGACGCGTTCGGCAAGCTGCTCGCGACCGGCCTCGCCGTGTCGTTCGCCCTGCAGGTCTTCGTCGTCGTCGGCGGCGTCACCCGCCTCATCCCGCTCACCGGCCTCACGACACCGTTCATGTCGTACGGCGGTTCCTCGATCCTCGCGAACTGGGCGATCATCGCGCTGCTGCTGCGCATCAGCGACCAGAGCCGCCGGCCGCCGCCGGAGGCAGCGCCCATGCAGATGGACGACGCGACCCAGGTGGTGAAGCTGTGAACCGGCCGATCCGTGTGATGTCGATCGTGTGCCTCGTGCTCTTCACCGCCCTGCTCATCGGCGTGAACTACATCCAGTTCGTCGACGCCGACACGCTGAACGCCAAGAACGGCAACCGTCGCGTCATCGACGAGGAGTTCGCGCGCGAGCGCGGGCCGATCCTGGTCGGCGACCGGCCCATCGCCGAGAGCGTCCCGGTCGACGACCAGTGGAAGTTCCAGCGCCGCTACCCCGAGGGCAAGCTGTACGCCGACATCACGGGCTACTTCAGCTACACGTACGGGCGCAGCGGGCTCGAGCAGTCGCAGAACGACATCCTGTCCGGGAGCGACAACCGGCTCTTCGTCAACCGCGTCGTCGACCTGATCGGCTCCAACCAGCCGCGCGGCGGCAGCGTGTCGGTGACGATCAACCGCAAGGCCCAGCGCGCCGCCTCCGAGGGCCTCGAAGGGCTCCCCGGCGACGCGAAGGGCGCGGTCGTGGCGCTCGACCCGAGCACGGGGGCGATCCTCGCGATGACCGGGACGCCGAGCTACAACCCGAACGTCCTCGCCAGCCACGACCTCGCCTCGGTCCGCAAGGCGTGGGAGCGGCTCAACAGCAACAAGAACCAGCCGATGCTCAACCGGAGCACGCAGCAGATCCTGCCGCCCGGCTCGACGTTCAAGATCATCACCGCGGCCGCGGCGATGGAGAAGCTCAACCTCAGTCCGTCCAGCGTCGTCAAGGGCGGACGGGGTCTGACCGCGCCCGGGTTCGGCTCGTACGTCCTGCGCAACCAGGGCGGCGGCAACTGCGGGGGCAACAAGATCACGCTGACGCAGGCGCTCGAGGTCTCGTGCAACGTCACGTTCGGCGACCTCGCGATGAAGGTCGGCCAGGACGACATGGAGCGCCAGGCCGACGCCTTCGGGTTCGGTTCCCGCGACTTCGACCAGCTCCCGATGAGCGCGAGCCAGTTCACCTCCGACCCCGACGTCGATCTCGAGGCGCCTCAGCTCGCGCAGAGCGGCATCGGCCAGTTCGAGGTGGCGGCGACTCCGCTGCAGATGGCGATGGCCACCGGTGCGATCGCCAACGGCGGTGCCCTGATGAAGCCGTACCTCGTCTCGACCGCCCGTTCGCCCGACCTCAAGACGATCGAGACCGCGAAGCCGGAGAAGATCCGCGACGCGATCTCCGGCCGTACGGCTGCCGGACTGTCGCAGATGCTCGTCGACGTCGTCGAGAACGGGACCGGCGGATCGGCCGCCATCCCCGGCGTGGAGGTCGGCGGCAAGACCGGCACCGCGCAGTCGACGGCCGAGCGGCCGCCGTACGCGTGGTTCGTGTCGTTCGCCCCGGCCGACGACCCGAAGGTCGCCGTCGCCGTCGTCGTCGAGTCCTCCAGCACCGGCCGTGACGACATCTCGGGCGGCCGGCTGGCGGGCCCGATCGCACGGTCCGTGATGCAGGCGGTGATCGGCTGATGAGCGTCGTTGCGCCGGAGTTCACCGCCGGGCCGCTATTTTTGAGCAGTTGCCATGAAGGAAGCAGGAAACGATGACCGAAACGCCCACCGGCCCGGGTCAGGGCTATGCAGGGCCTCCAGGAGCGTACGGCCGCCTCGGCGACCGCTACGAGATCGGCGGCCTGCTGGGCAGTGGCGGCATGGCCGAGGTCCGGATCGGACGCGACCTCAGGCTCGGCCGCACGGTGGCGATCAAGCGCCTCCGCATCGACCTGGCCAGCGACCCGACGTTCCTCGCCCGGTTCCGCCGCGAGGCACAGTCCGCGGCTGCCCTCAACCATCCGTCGATCGTCGCCGTCTACGACACCGGTGAGGCCACCGGCCCCGACGGCCACACCGTGCCGTTCATCGTCATGGAGTACGTCGAGGGCAGGACCCTGCGCGACCTCCTGCGCGAGATGGAGCGCGAGGGACGCAAGATCCTCCCAGAGCGCACGCTCGAGATCACGGCGGACATCCTGGCGGCGCTCGACTACAGCCACCGTGCCGGCATCATCCACCGTGACATCAAGCCGGCCAACGTGATGCTGACGCCGTCCGGCCAGGTCAAGGTCATGGACTTCGGCATCGCGCGCGCCATCGCCGACACGTCGTCGGCGATGACGCAGACCGCTGCCGTCGTCGGCACCGCTCAGTACCTGTCTCCCGAGCAGGCCCGCGGGGAGACCGTGGACGCCCGGAGCGACATCTACTCGACGGGCTGCCTCCTCTACGAGCTGCTCGCCGGACGCCCGCCGTTCCAGGGCGACAGCCCGGTCTCGGTGGCCTACCAGCACGTCCGCGAGCAGGCCCCGCCGCCGTCGACGTTCAACCCCGAGGTCACTCCGGCGGTCGATCGGGTCGTCGCGACCGCGCTCGCGAAGCGCACCGACGAGCGCTACCAGAGCGCGGCGGCGATGCGCGCCGACATCGAGCGTGTCCTCGCGGGCCAGCCGACGGCCGCCTCCGCCGCACCCACCGCGCAGTACGCCCCTGTCCCGGCGGCTCCGGCCACCGAGGCGCTTCCCCCCGCCAACCTCCCGCCCGCCTCGGACGAGGAGGAGGGGAGGAGCAAGCGCTGGATCTGGGTCGTCTCAGCCATCGCGGCCCTGATGGTGATCGGGCTCGCGGCCTGGGGTATCCCGAAGCTGATGGGCGACGACGAGCCGGCCGTCGAGAAGGTCACCATGCCGAACGTCGTCGGCAAGTCCCAGGAAGCCGCTGAGCGTGAGCTGACCGGTGAGCCGTACGGCTTCACGACGAGCGTCAGCACGCAGCCCAGCTCCGACGTGGACGAGGGTGACGTCATCGCGACCAACCCCCCTGCCGAGGCGGAGGTCGACAAGGGGCCCGACACCTCGGTGGAGGTGATCGTCAGCGCGGGCCCCGAGCGGGTGGAGGTGCCTTACCTCGTCGGCAAGTCCCTCAAGGAAGCGCGCTCCGAGCTGAAGGCGCTGGGGCTGAAGTGGGATGTCGTCACGCAGGACAGCGACGCCCCCAAGAACGAGGTCCTCAAGACCAACCCCGTGCCCGGCGAGGAGATCGACCCGGGCACGTCGGTCACCCTCACGGTCTCCAAGGGCAAGACGCAGGTCCCGAACGTCGTGGGCCAGATGCGTGAGGATGCCGAGAAGACGCTGCGCGACGCCGGGTTCGAGGTCCGTGTCTTCGAGACCGACTCCGACCAGCCGGCTGGCACGGTCATCGAGCAGATCCCGGGGTCCGGCGACCAGGCCGATCCCGGCGCGCAGATCGTGCTGACGGTCTCGCGTGGTCCGCAGTCGCCTGACCCGCAGACACCGCCGAACACCGACCCGGAGGACCCGATGTTCCCCGGCTCAGAGGACGGCTAGCACCCCGTACGACCAACCCTCGAGGCCCCGAGTCCTGCTGGACTCGGGGCCTCGTTGCGTGTCCGGCGACCACCCACCGCCTGTGGACGAAGGTGGGGACAGGCATGTGGATCATGCAGGTCAGAGCCTGTGCATGGCGATTTGGCGCTCCTGTTGACGACGGATTCCTCCCGGTTCCTCCTCGTTTCGGCACGTCCAGAAACGCACAAAAAACCCCGGGTTCCGAAGAACCCGGGGTCTGCTTCTCCACAGGAGTTATCCCCAGTGTGGAGAACTACACCGGTGTAGTTAACGACAACTTTCTACGGCCGGTGCGGCGTCGAAGGAGGGTCACTCCCACTTCATCGCAAAGCCGAAGGCGGCGACGATGAAGCCCATGCCGATGACGAGGTTCCAGCTCTCGAGGTCACGCATCACCGGGATGTCGTTGCCGGCGGTGTAGAACGCGACGATCCAGAGGAGACCGATGACGGCACACGTGATCATCGCCGGCGCCGCCCACCGGTTGCCGATCATCTTCGGCTTGACCGGGGTACGGCGGTCCGGCGTGGCGGCTTCGGCCGCAGCCTCCCGCTTGGCAGGGTTGCCCGATCGTGCGGCGGACTTGTTGGACTCGGCTTCGGACACGAGGACACCTCAAGGAGACAGGCACCCCGGGGTCGGGGCGGCATCGGCAGTTGGTTCTGTCGGCTAGCGTAGTCGGCGCACCTCGGCGGAGAGAAGGAGAGCGCCGTGACCGACCCCGACAGGGAGCCCGCCACGCCGCGGACACCCCTGTCCTGGCGCGTCGCCGTGCCCGTGACGACGGCTCTCGCCGGCGTCCTCTTCGTCACCAGCGCGATCAGCTCCGAGGGGAACGACCTGCGTCAGGAGACGACGGATCTCCCGACGCTCGTCGAGCAGCGGCGCGAGAAGGTCGCGTCGGCACAGCAGACGGTCGACGACCTGAGCGCGCAGATCGCCTCGCTCACCGACGAGGTCGACACCGCCGAGGTCTCCAAGGCGCGCAAGGAGACCCGCTCGCTGCGGGCCCCCGCGGGCTTCACCGAGGTCAGCGGGCCGGGCCTGCGCGTGACGCTCGAGGACGCACCCCGAGACGTCGACGAGCCCGGGCTCGATCCCAACCTCCTGGTGGTGCACCAGCAGGACATCCAGGCGTTCGTGAACGCGCTGTGGGAAGGCGGCGCGACCGCTGTCACGCTCCAGGGCCAGCGCCTCATCTCGACCACGGGCATCAAGTGCGTCGGCAACACGGTGATCCTCAACGGCGTCCCGTACTCGCCGCCGTACATCATCGAGGGAGTCGGCTCGGTCGACGGCCTGTACGCCGGGCTCTCTCGTTCCGGCGCCGTCCAGACCTATCGCGACTACGCCGAGCGCTACCAGCTCGGGCTGACGATCTCCCCGAAGGACGAGGTCGTCGCCCCCGCGTACTCGGGGTCGGTCGACCTCCAGTACGCGAAGCGTCTCGACTGACCGTCAGCTCAGCTGGAGCGTCCGCAGCACGGTCGCGCCGACCACCACGAGCCAGACCGCGGCGAACGCGGAGTACTGCACGAGGTTGCGTCGCGCGCGCGGTGCGTAGGCGAAGGCCGCTCCGAGCACGAGGCCGGTCACGAAGCCTCCGAGGTGCCCCTGCCAGCTGATGTTGGGGACCAGGACGGTGATCGCCGCGTTGATCGCGACGAGCACCAGCAGGCCACGGACGTCCTGGCCCTGCTTGTACATGACGACGAGGGCCATCCCGAAGAGCGCGAAGATCGCGCCGGACGCCCCGAGGGTGGTCTGGTGCGGACCCGACAGCCAGTAGACGAAGACCGAGGCTGCCAGCGCCGACGTGACGTACGCGGCGAGGAAGCGGGCGGTCCCGAGGTAGCGCTCCAGCACGGGCCCGAACAGGTAGAGCGCGTACATGTTGAACGCGATGTGCAGGATGCTCGCGTGGAGGAACGCCGAGGTGAGCATCCGCCAGTAGGCGCCGTCGGCCACCCCCTCCATCAGCACGACCGACCCGTCCTCGAGCCGGAACGCGCCCGTGTCGCCGAGCATGACGCCCCACTCCCAGAGCGGGGACTGCCACAGACCTCCGGTCGCCATCATCACCAGGTAGGCGACGACGTTGATGCCGATGAGGCTCAGCGTGACCACACCGGGGCGACCCGGGATCAGCCCGCCACCGGCCGTGCGCGCCTGGCGCACGTTCGCAGCGCCCTCGCGCAGGCAGTTCGGGCACTGGTACCCGACCGACGCGTCGCGCATGCAGTCCGGGCAGATCGGTCTGCCGCACCGCTGGCACGAGATGTACGTCTCACGGTCCGGGTGGAGGTAGCAGCGGGGCGGCACCGGCTGGGGTGCCGCCCCGGCGTCGTGCGGGGAGTGGGTCATCGACGGTCGGGTCAGGCCTCGTCGAAGACGACCGACTCGATGACGACGGGCTCGACGGGACGGTCGAGCCGACCGGTCGGAGTGGCGCCGATCGCGTCCACGACCGCGCGGCTCTGGTCGTCGGCGACCTCACCGAAGATCGTGTGCCTGCGGTTGAGGTGCGGCGTCGCGACCGTCGTGATGAAGAACTGCGAGCCGTTGGTGCCCGGTCCGGCGTTCGCCATCGCGAGCAGGTAGGGGCGGTCGAACTTCAGCTCGGGGTGGAACTCGTCCTCGAACTTGTAGCCCGGGCCACCGGTGCCGTTGCCCAGCGGGTCGCCGCCCTGGATCATGAACTGGTCGATGACGCGGTGGAAGGTCGTCCCGTCGTAGAGGGGATCGTTGCGCTCGGCCCCGGTCTCCGGGTCCTTCCACGTCTTGGTGCCCTTGGCGAGTCCCACGAAGTTCTCCACAGTCTTGGGAGCCTGGTTCGGGAAGAGCCGGAGGGTGATGTCGCCACGGTTGGTCTTGAGCGTGACGGTCGACTGGTCAGCCACGGTTGCCTCTCGTTCGGATGTCTTCGCGCTCCATCCTCCCACGCCGCACCACAGCCGAGGACACAGCCGAGGACGCTGTGGGGGAGCCCTCAGTGTGAGAACCGCTGGTTCGGGGCACAGGCAGTGTGACCACGACGTCGGTACGGTGTTGCCAAAGACAACGCTGTCCATGGGAAGGGCCAACCATGTTGCTGCGCAAGAAGAAGTCCAAGGGCGAGGTGCTCGCAGAGCGGGCCGGGGAGTTCTGGGAGAACGCTTCCCAGTCCGTCGTCGAAGCGGCCGACTCGGTGGCAGCTGCAGTCGGACCACGCCTCGAGGATGCCCGTGTCGCTGCGGGTCCCGTTCTCGTCGACGCACAGGAGCGTGCGGCCGAGGCCACGGAGCTGTCGCGCCGCAAGGCGAAGAAGGCCAAGCGCCGTGCCGCCGAGCTCGCTGCGGTCGCCGCGACCGCCGCCGCGGCCAAGGCTGCCGAGCACACCGGTGACGACGAGCAGCCCAAGGAGAAGAAGAAGCACCGCGTACGCAAGCTGTTCTTCGTCCTCGCGATCAGCGGGGCGATCGCGTTCGCGGTCAAGAAGCTGACGTCGGCTCCGTCGGGCGGCAGCTACACGCCGCCCCCGCCGCCGCCGGATCCTGTCCGCCCGACCGGTGCGGGGACCGTCCCCGCCTCTCCGGCTGCCGCACAGCCGCCGGAGGGTCAGGACGAGGATGCGGTCGTCGACGGTGACGCCGACCCGCGCCTCTACCGGGACCCGGGGTCCGACAAGATCTGAGGGTGACTGTCACCCTGACGCATGAGCCGAGCGGCGCCGCGATCCTCACGTTCGCGGCGCCGCCGGTCAATCTCTACTCCCTCGAGCTCCACGCGGCCTTCGAGGATGCTCTGGACACGCTGGCCGCCGAGCCGCCTCGGGCCCTGCTGATCCGGGCCGAGGGCAAGGTCGTCTCCGGTGGCGTCGACGTCGCGCTCTTCGATGCGCAGACCTCCGCCGCGGAGGGCAAGGCCCTCTTCGACACGATGCTCGAGCTTCCTCTGAGGATCGCCGCGCTCGACTACCCGGTCGTGTTCTGCGCGCACGCGCTCTGCCTGACCTGGGCGCTGGAGGTCGCGCTCGCCTGCGACCTCATCGTCGCCTCCGAGCGGGCGCGGTTCGGCCTCGTCGAGAAGGTCGTCGGGCTGACGCCGACGATGGGCGGCACCCAGCGCTTCGCGTCGCGAGCCGGGATCGGGCGGGCCAAGGAGTTCGTCATGACCGGCGACCTCTATGACGCCGCCACCTTGGAGCGGTGGGGTGTCGTCAACCGGGTGCATCCGGCGGACGAGCTCGACGCGGCCGTCGCGGAGCTGGTCAACGCGCTGGCCTCCGGCCCGACCCGCGCCCACGCGGCCACCAAGGACGTCCTGCGCGCCGTCGAGCGCGGCGGCGTTGCCGCGGCCGACGCCGAGATCACGTCGATCTCGGCCGCGCTCTACGACACCGAGGACCTGCGTACGGGGATCAGCTCGTTCCTCGAGTCCGGACCGGGCAAGGCGATCTACACCGGGCGCTGAGCGTCGAACGACGACGGACCTGCGGACGATGCGGTCCGACGCTACTGAGCGGCGGCGGCCTCTGCCTCGGCCTCGTACGTCGCCCACAGCTCGCGGGTGCGCTGCGTCGCGCGGTGCTCCGCCCAGAACGACACGAACGGGATCGTCGCCAGCACCATCGTCGCGACGGTGAAGCCGACGCTCCAGCCGGCCTGCCGCGAGAGGACCGCCGTGATGATCAGGAGCACCATGTAGAACACGCCGTGGATCGGCGAGATGGACGCCGTGAACTCGCCGATGTCGTGCCAGGTCGTGCCCTCGGGAACGACCATCTTGAGGATCCAGCCACCGACGACGGCGATCACGAAGAAGCTGACGACGAGGGCGAGGACGCGGTAGGCGGCGAGTGTCTTGGGCACCCTTCGAGGGTACCCGCGGCGGTCAACGGCCCGACGGGGACGTCTCGTCGACCGGCTCGGCCTCGCGTGCGCGCGCCCGGGCTCTCACGGCCTCCTGCGCGGCGCGCTTGGCCGCGGGGATCCGCGGCGACGTGACCGTGGCCTCACGGCGGATGTCCTGGCACATCCGCCACCACATGAAGAGCGCGAACACGCCGAAGATCCACCACTCGATCGCGTAGAACAGGTTGCGCAGACCCGCCGTCGAGTCGCTGGTCGGGTCGGGCAGTGTCGCGGGGGTGAGCGCCGCCGGGTCGGCCGGGTCCTGCGCGGTCACGATGCCGTACCCGCCGTACAGGTCGTACGGCATCTCGTTGACGAGCCGCGGGATGCGGATGCCGTCGAGCGTGCGGGTCTGTGCGTCGAAGGCCGAGCCTCGCGAGTCGCCGGCCTGGAGGACCGCCGTGATCGCCACGTCGCCCTGCGGCGTCGGTGGCAGCTCACCGGCCTCCTCCGACCATCCGCGGACCACCAGCAGCGCCGGGTCGCGCCCCCCGGCGTCCGACTCGACCCCGTCGACCACGACCGGCGCGACGAGCCAGAAGCCCGGGCGTCCCTCGTGCTCGCGACCCTTCACCCAGACCTGCTCGTCGGTCGCCCCGTACGTTCCCGTGAAGGTCACCGGGTGGTAGTCGGCGTTCGACGTGTACGGGTCGTCGGGCCCGAGCAGGTCCTGGAGGGGGACGGACTCCGTCGTCGCGTGGTTCGCCTTGTCCTCGTCGCGACGCTCGTCGTACACGCCCATCTGCCACAGCCCCATGAAGGTCGTGAACGCGACCGCCGCCACGACGAGGAGGTGCAGCCCCCAGAGTCGTGGCGACAGCCACCCCACAGCAGGGCGAGTGGCAGCCGGGCGCGGGCTCACGTCAGCGGAGCCAGTGACGGGTAGAGCGGGAAGCGGTCGGTGAGGACCGCGACGCGCTTGCGGAGCGACTCGACGTCCGCGACCTCGGGCTTCAGGGCCTCGGCCAGGATGTCGGCGACCTCACGGAACTCCTCGGCACCGAAGCCACGCGTCGCGAGCGCGGGGGTCCCGAGACGCACGCCGGAGGTGACCATCGGCGGACGGGGGTCGAACGGCACGGCGTTGCGGTTGACGGTGATCCCGACCTCGTGGAGCCGATCCTCGGCCTGCTGACCGTCGAGCGTGGAGTCACGCAGGTCGACGAGCACGAGGTGCACGTCGGTGCCGCCGGTCAGCACGCTGACGCCGGCTTCGCGCATGTCGTCGGCGTTGAGCCGGTCGGCGATGATGCGGGCGCCCTCGATCGTGCGCTCCTGGCGCTCCTTGAACTCCGGCTGCGCCGCCATCTTGAAGGCGACCGCCTTCGCCGCGATCACGTGCTCGAGCGGGCCGCCCTGCTGGCCGGGGAAGACCGCGGAGCGGATCTTCTTGCCGATCGCCTCGTCGTTCGTAAGGATCACGCCACCGCGGGGGCCGCCGAGCGTCTTGTGCGTCGTCGACGTGACCACGTGCGCGTGCGGGAGCGGGCTCGGGTGGAGCCCGGTGGCGACGAGACCGGCGAAGTGGGCCATGTCGACCATGAGCTTGGCGCCCACCTCGTCCGCGATCGCGCGGAACTCGGCGAAGTCCAGCTGGCGGGGGTACGCCGACCAGCCCGCGATGATCAGCTGCGGGCGGTGCTCCTGCGCCAGGCGACGGACCTCCGCCATGTCGACGCGGTGGGTCGCCTCGTCCACGTGGTACGCGACGACGTTGTAGAGCTTGCCCGAGAAGTTGAGGCGCATGCCGTGCGTGAGGTGCCCGCCGTGGGCCAGGTCGAGACCGAGGATCGTGTCACCGGCGCTGATGAGCGCGTGCATCGCGGCGGCGTTGGCCTGGGCGCCGGAGTGCGGCTGGACGTTGACGTACTCCGCGTCGAAGAGCGCCTTGAGGCGGTCGATCGCGAGGTTCTCGGTGATGTCGACGAACTCGCACCCACCGTAGTACCGCTTGCCCGGGTAGCCCTCCGCGTACTTGTTCGTCATCACGCTGCCCTGCGCCTGCAGCGCGGCCAGCGGCGCGAAGTTCTCCGACGCGATCATCTCGAGGGTGTCGCGCTGGCGCCCCAGCTCGGCGTCGATCGCGGCAGCGACCTCGGGGTCGAACTCGGCGAGAGTCTGGTTCAGCGGAGACTGGGTGGTCATCGGGCGACTCCTGGGCGCGGCGACGGGCGGGAGGCGGTCGAACCGCCCTCCCCAGGGTAACGGTCGTCGCCAGGGCGAGGGCGTGCACGTCAGCCGGTCGGCGCCCAGAACGGTTCATAACAGTCCCGTGAAGGTTGGACCACCGTCCTAGGTGCTGACCGGCACCAGGAGTAGCGTGCCCAGCGGCTGTCCGCCAGGCGGACATCCTTACCGACGAGACCGCGCAGGACGGAGATCCTCCGGCGCGACCGGTTCGACACGAGGAGAACGACGTGAAGAAGCTGAGAGCAGCAGCCGCTCTCGCGGGTGCCACGGCTCTTGCCCTGGGTGCATCGGCGTGCGGCGCAGGCAACAACAGCGACGGCGAGGAGTCCGGTTCTGGGGACAGCCTGGTCGTCGGCACCACCGACAAGGTCGTCTCGATCGACCCGGCGGCCTCGTACGACAACGGTTCGCTCATGGTCCAGACGCAGGTCTACCAGTACCTGCTGAACTTCCCCGAGGGCGAGACCGCGCTCCAGCCGGACGCCGCGGAGAAGTGCGACTTCGACACGCCGACGACCTACACCTGCACGATCAAGGACGGCCTGACGTTCGCCAACGGCAACCCGTTGACGGCGAAGTCGGTCGCGTTCTCGTTCCAGCGCATCGTCGACATCGAGGACCCGAACGGTCCCGCCTCCCTCCTCGTCAACATGGCGAGCGTCGAGGCCAAGGACGACAAGACGGTCGTCTTCACGCTCAAGTCCCCCAACGACCAGACCTTCCCGCAGGTCCTCGTGACGTCGGCCGGGCCGATCGTCGACGAGCAGACCTACCCCGCCGACCGCGCGCTGAGCGACGAGGAGGCCGTGAAGGCGCAGGGCTTCTCCGGTCCGTTCACGATCGGCAAGTACGAGAAGGGCCAGCTCGCCCAGTTCAAGAAGAACGACGACTACGACGGCGCCTACAACGACGCGAAGGTCGACGACGTCACGCTGAAGACCTACACGGACAGCAACAACCTCAAGCTGGACATCGAGAAGAAGAACATCGACGTCGCGTGGCGTTCGCTCACCCCGACCGACATCGACAGCCTCGACGGTGCCGACGGCGTCAAGGTCCACAAGGGTGCGGGCGGCGAGCTCCGCTACATCGTGTTCAACCTGAAGACGATGCCGGGCTCGAACGACGCTCAGAAGCTGGCGATCCGCAAGGCCGTGGCCTCGTCGATCGACCGTGACGCGATCTCGGAGCAGGTCTACAAGGGCACGTACGTGCCGGCGTACTCGCCGATCCCCGACGGGCTGCCCGGCGCCACCGAGCCGTTCAAGGAGCTGTACGGCGAGAAGCCGGACGCCACGGCGGCCAAGAAGTTCCTCGACGAGGCCGGCGTCAAGACGCCTGTGGCGATCAACCTCCAGTACAACCCGGACCACTACGGCGGCAGCTCGGACCAGGAGTACAACGAGGTCAAGCGTCAGCTCGAGGACACCGGCCTCTTCACGGTCGACCTGCAGTCGGCCGAGTGGACGACGTACAACGAGGAGCGCGTCAAGGACACGTACCCGGTCTACCAGCTCGGCTGGTTCCCGGACTTCCCCGACGCCGACAACTACGTGACGCCGTTCTTCGACAAGGACAACTTCATCGGGAACCACTACGAGAACCCGAAGATGACGGCCCTTCTCGCCGCGGAGCGCACCGAGCCCGACAAGGCCAAGCGTGAAGACCTCCTCGGCCAGGTCCAGCAGCTCGCTGCCGAGGACATCTCGACGCTGCCGCTGCTCACCGGCGCTCAGGTCGCCGTGGCGACCGACGACGTGAAGGGCGTGGAGAACACGCTCGACGCGGCGTTCAAGTTCCGCCTCACCTCGCTGTCCAAGTGACGGCAACCGAGGTTTGAGCACCACCTGAGCAGGGGCGGGTCCCGGTGATGACCGGGGCTCGCCCCTGTTCTCTGCAGACAGCGACAGTCTCTGCAGACAGACAGTCTCTGCAGGCACGACAGCGCCCTGCAGTCCACGACAGCACCTCTCTTGGAAGGTTGAGCGATGGCGACGACCGAGCTCCTGACCGGATCTGAGCCGCCGGAGGCGCCGAGCCCTCGGAGCCGCTCCGGCGGCATGAGCCCGCTGACCCGCTATCTCCTCGTCCGTGTCGCGCTGGTGATCCCGATGATGTGGATCCTCGTCACGTTCGTGTTCTTCCTGATGCGCGTGATCGGCGACCCGATCAGCGCGGCGCAGGGTGGACGGCTGAGCCCGGACCAGATCGCGGAGCGCAAGGCCGCCGCAGGTCTGGACGCCCCGCTGCTCGAGCAGTACTGGGACTACCTCACGGGCATCCTGCGTGGCGACTTCGGCACCGCGATCACCGACGGCCGCGCGATCTCCGACGTCCTCGTCGTCAACGGAGCCGCGACGCTCGAGCTCGCGTTCTGGGCGCTGATCGTCGCGTTCTCGCTCGGCATCCCGCTCGGCCGTCTCGCCGCCCGTCACCGCGACGCGTGGCCCGACGCCGTCCTGCGGATCTTCTCGATCCTCGTCTACGCGGCCCCGGTCTTCTTCGTGGGGCTGCTCCTCAAGCTGGCGTTCGTCCCGCTCGGGCTCCCCGTCGCCGGCCGCGCCAGCACCTCGGTCGAGCTCGCGCTGCAGGACGTGGAGCCACAGACCCACATCATGATCGTCGACGCGATCCTGTGGGGCGACCCTGCGTACGTCGTGGATGTGCTCAAGCACGCGATCCTCCCCGCGATCGCGCTCGGGCTGCTCACCGGCGGCGTGTTCCTCCGGCTCGTGCGCGTGAATCTGATCCAGACCTTGCGCACCGACTACGTCACGGCCACCCGCGCCCGTGGCATCCCCGAGCGGCGCGTGGTGCGCAAGCACGCGTACCGCAACGCGCTCGTCCCCGTGGTCACCGTGATGGGTCTGCAGGTGGCGCTGCTCCTCGGCGGCGCGGTCCTCACCGAGACCACGTTCGAGTGGCAAGGCCTCGGATACATCCTGGCGGACTACCTCGTGAAGCGTGACTTCATCGCCGTCCAGGGCATCGTGACCGTGATCGCGCTCGTCGTGGCGATCGCCAGCCTGCTGATCGACGTCATCGTCGCGTTCGTCGACCCCCGCGTGCGGTTCTGAGGAGTCCCTGATGATCTCTCTGCTCAAGTCCACCCGCGGCCTCCAGCGCGGCATGCTCGTCGTCGGGCTGGTCCTGGTCGTCGTCTTCCTGATCCTCGCCGTCTTCGCCCCCTGGCTGGCGCCGTACGGCTTCAACGAGACCCGTGTCGACGGGGTGCCGTTCGGAACCCAGCAGCCGCCGTCGTCCGAGCACTGGTGGGGCACCACCGTCGGCGGCCAGGACGTCTTGTCCCGCGTGATCTACGGCGCCCGGACGGCTGTCGCGGTCATCGTGCTCGCGGTGGTCTTCTCGCTCGTGATCGGTGTTCCCCTCGGCCTGCTGTCGGGCTTCCTGTCCGGCCCGGTCGACCGCGTGCTCGTCCTCGTGATGGACGCCCTGTACGCGTTCCCGTCGCTGCTGCTCGCCATCGTGGTCGCCATCGTGGTGGGTGGGGGTTCGTCCGGGGTGGTCGGCGGTGTCCTCGCCGCAGCGATCGCCCTCACCGTCGTGTTCATCCCGCAGTACTTCCGGGTGGTCCGCAACGCCACGCTCGCGGTGAAGGTGGAGCCGTACGTCGACGCCGCCCGTGTCGTCGGCACGCGCACCCCGCGCATCCTCTTCCGTCACATCCTCGCCAACGTCCGCCAGTCGGTCCCCGTCATCGCGACCCTCAACGCGTCGGAGGCGATCCTGACGCTCGCCGCGCTGGGGTTCCTCGGCTTCGGCATCGAGCCCTCGTCCGCGGCCGAGTGGGGCTACGACCTGAACAAGGCCATGTCGGACGCGACCAACGGCATCTGGTGGACCGGCGTCTTCCCGGGCATGGCGATCGTCCTCATGGTGCTGGGCGTGACCCTCGTCGGTGAGAGCCTCAACGACGTGCTCAACCCCCTCCTCAAGGCACGTGGGGGAGACACCACGACCTCCGACGAAGAGGAGATCAGTGCGGAGTACGCCGAGGCAGTGGCGCGCGAGGGCCTCGACGAAGAGGTCGCCGAGGAGGCAGCCGCCGTCGACGCAGACGTACGTCGTGTGGCGTCGCTGAGCCTCACGGACCTCGCCGTCACGTTCCACACCGGCGGCGCACCCGTGCGCGCGGTGAAGGGGGTCAGCTTCGACGTCGCGCCCGGCGAGGTCGTCGCCGTCGTCGGCGAGTCCGGGTCCGGCAAGTCGGTCACGTCGCGCGCCGTCATGGGACTGCTGCCGGAGACGGCGGACGTGTCCGGCTCGGCCCTGCTGCGGACGGGGGGGACCGAGTCCCGTGAGCTCGTCGGCATGTCCGAGCGCAAGCTCCGCAACGTACGCGGCAACCAGGTGTCGATGATCTTCCAGGAGCCCGGCACCGCGCTCGACCCGGTCTACACGGTCGGCTGGCAGATCGTCGAGATGATCCGTACCCATCGCGGCGTCAGCCGGCGGGAGGCGCGGGAGCGGGCGGTCGAGCTCCTCGCCCTCGTCGGCCTGCCGGACCCCGAGCGGCGCGTCGACTACTACCCGCACCAGCTCTCGGGCGGGCAGAAGCAGCGCGTGATGATCGCGATGGCCATCGCGCTCGAGCCGGACGTGATCATCGCCGACGAGCCGACCACGGCGCTGGACGTGACCGTCCAGGCCGCGATCATCGAGCTCCTCCTCGATCTCCGCGACCGTCTCGGGACGGCGATCGTCCTCATCACCCACAACATGGGCGTGGTCGCGGACGTCGCCGACCGTGCGGTCGTGATGTACCGCGGCGAGATCGTCGAGCAGGCACCCGTCGACCGGTTGTTCAGTGCGCCGCGGCACCCGTACACCCGGCGCCTTCTCCAGGCGGTCCCGCACCTCGGTCAGGGCACGGGCGCCCCAGCCGTGCCCGAGTCGGCTCCCGCCGTGCTGACCATGCAGGGTGTGACCGTCGAGTTCGCCGGACGCCTCGGCCAGCCGTCGTTCCGCGCGGTCGACGACGTCGATCTCGTGATCCGGCGCGGAGAGGTGCTCGGTCTGGTCGGCGAGTCCGGCAGCGGGAAGTCCACGCTGGGGCGCGTCGCGGTCGGTCTCCAGAAGGCGACCGACGGCACCGTGCTCATCGGGGAGCACGACATCACGACGCTGTCCGACCGTCGCCTCCGGCCGCACCGCGGACGGTTCGGGTTCGTGTTCCAGGACCCGGCGGCGTCGCTGAACCCGCACATGACGATCAGCGAGTGCGTGGCCGAGCCGTTGAAGGTCCAGAGCGACCTGACGGCAGCCGAGCAGCGCGCGAAGGTCGCGTCACTCCTGGACCGGGTGCAGCTCACCCCGTCGTACGCCGGGCGCTATCCGCACGAGCTGTCGGGCGGACAGCGCCAGCGCGTCAGCCTGGCGCGTGCTCTCGCCCTCGACCCGGACCTGCTGATCGCCGACGAACCGACCTCGGCGCTCGACGTCTCGGTGCAGGCGAAGGTGCTCGAGCTGTTCTCCGAGCTCCAGCGCGAGCTCCAGTTCGCCTGCCTCTTCATCACCCACGACCTCGCCGTCGTGGACGCGCTCGCCAACCGGGTCGCGGTGATGCGGCAGGGGCGGATCGTCGAGGAGGGTCTGCGGGAGGACGTGCTGGGTGCACCGAGCGCCGAGTACACGCGGCAGCTGATCGCCGCGGTCCCGGTGCCCGACCCGGCCGAGCAGCGACGCCGGCGCGAGGCACGCGGTGCGCTGCTGAGCGACGTCGACTAACGACCCGCCGGATAGTCTGCGTCGATGGGCACCTACCAACGCTTCGTGGCTCTGGGAGACAGCACGACCGAGGGGGTCGGTGACACCCCGTACGCCGACGGCAGCCCGCGCGGCTGGGCCGACCGCTTCGCCGCGCTCCTCGCGGAGCGGTCACCCACGGCGGCGTACGCGAACCTCGCCGTCAGGGGGAAGGTGACCCGCGAGGTCCGCGACGAACAGCTTGCCCCGGCGCTCGCCCTCGAGCCCGACCTGGTCAGCCTCGTCGTGGCGATGAACGACCTCCTCCGTCCGCGGTTCAGCGCACCGCAGATCGTCGGCGACGTCGACACGATGGTGGGTGCGCTGAGCCGTCAGGGCGCGAACGTCATGCTGATGACGTTCCCCGACCTGACTGCCGTGTCACCGGTCGGTCGGGCGCTGCGGGGTCGCGTCGTCGCGCTGAACCGAGGCTTCCGCAGCGTCGCCGCGCGCCACGGCGCCACACTCCTCGACATGGCGCCGGTCCCCGCAGCCGGGGACCCGCGGGTCTGGGCCGACGACAGGCTCCACCTCAACCCCGACGGTCATGCGCTGCTGGCACGCGCGATGGCGTCAGCCGCTGGGCTCGAGGGCGCGGACGTGTCGTGGACCGCACCGCTCCCTCCGCCGGTGCGACGCACCGTCCGCGAGCGCCTCGGCACCGAGGTCGCCTGGTACGGGACGCACGTCGGTCCCTGGCTGGGCCGTCGGTTCACCGGACGCTCGTCCGGCGACGGCCGGACGGCGAAGCGCCCTGACCTCGGACCGGCGGCCGAGACCCGCTAGTCCGTACGTCCTCGACGTGCGGCGAGCACGGCCATGGCAAGGTCGCGCGCACTCGCGAACGCCTCGTCGAAGACCTGCATGCCTGCGGTGACGACCGCACCCTCGTGGACCAGCATCAGCTCCTTGCCCGTGGCCGTGGGTGCGTCGACCCCGGCGTCCGCGGCGATCTGCGTGAACAGGGCGAGCATCCACTGCTTCTGTCCGAGGATCACCGGGTACGCCGGGTGGTCGGGGTCGCTGATCTCGGCGTGGGCGTTGATCACCGCGCACCCCTTGCCCCCACGCTCGGACGCCCACGCCGCCGCGGCGTCGAAGACGGCCGCCAGGCGCGCCTCGGGGTCGTCTCCTGCTGACTCCAGCCACGGATCGAGGAAGTCGCGCCACTGCCGGTCCCGGTGCGCCAGGTACTCGACGACGAGCCGCTCCTTGGAGGAGAAGCGGTCGTAGAGGGTCTTCTTGGTGACGCCGGCGTGCCGCGCGATGGTGTCGACGCCGACCGCATGGATGCCGTGCGCGTAGAACAGGTCGCTCGCGGCGTCGAGGACAGCGCGTGCCTTCGGGGTCCACTCGATCGCCGCGTCCATGCCCTCACTATACAGTTCTGTATAGTGCTGCCCATGGGTAAACCGATCGGTATATCCCCACGCACCGTCACCTCGCTTCTCGGCGCCCTGTTCGTCGTCAGCTGGTCGTCGGGGTTCATCGGCGCCAAGCTCGGCGCCGCCGACGCCCCCTCCACCACGGTCCTGATGTGGAGGTTCCTCCCCTTGGCGGCGCTTCTGGTCCCGGTGCTGCTCCTCCCGCGCGTGCGCCGGACCGCCCCCGGAGGTTGGGGTCGCCAGATCGTGGTCGGGGCCTTGTCGCAGTCCGGCTACCTGCTCGCGGTCTACTCGGCGGTCGGGCTCGGCGTCAGCACCGGGACGACCGCCCTGATCGACGGCATGCAGCCGCTCGTCGTCGCCGCGCTCGTCGGCCCCCTCCTCGGGATGGCGGTCAGCGGCAGGCAGTGGGTGGGGATGGGCATCGGCCTGCTGGGGGTCGCCCTCGTGATCCTCGCCGACGCCTCGGCACCCGCGACGGACGCGCCGGCGTGGGCGTACGCCGTCCCTGCCGCGGGGATGCTGTCGCTGGTGGCAGCCACCGTCCTGGACCGGCGGGCCACCGTCCGGCCGGCACCGATGACGGCACTGGCCCTCCACTCCACCGCGAGCGCGTTCGTCTTCACTGCTCTCGCGCTGGTCACGGGGACCGCGGTCCCGCCGGCCTCGACGACCTTCTGGGTGGCCACGGTCTGGCTGATCGTCCTGCCCACGTTCGGCGGTTACGGCCTCTACTGGTTCCTGCTCGCGCGCACCGACGTGACGGTGGTCAACGCGCTCCTGTTCCTCGTCCCCCCGGTCACGACGCTGTGGGGCGCGCTCATGTTCGGGGAACCGTTCTCGGCCGTCACCGCCCTCGGTCTCACCCTCGCGCTCAGTGCGACCTGGATCGTCACCCGCGCCGCGCGAGGCGACTCCGCGGGCATCGGCCGCGAGGACGAACGAGCGGGAGAACGCAGCAGCTCCCGAGGGTGACCCTCGGGAGCTGCTGTCTCGTACGTGGTGGAGCTGAGGGGACTCGAACCCCTAACCCCCTGCTTGCAAAGCAGGTGCGCTACCAATTGCGCCACAGCCCCGCAGACTGCGGGCGCGGGACGCCCGGCAGCTGGTCAGACCTTGTCCGTGGCCTCGGCCCAGAGCTGCTGCTCGTTGCGGCCGGCCTTCTTCTTCTTGTTGACCACCGCGAAGAGACCTGCTGCGGCGATGGCTGCGATCACGAGCTTCTTCATCAGACTCTCCTCTGGGTGGGTTTACGTGGGCCTAACAGGACTTGAACCTGTGACCTCTTCCTTATCAGGGAAGCGCTCTAACCAAGCTGAGCTATAGGCCCGTTCTCACCGAACCGGTGAGCCGTCGGTGACTTTACCTGGTGCCTGGCGGCGGACCCAAATCGGGGTCGACCACCAGGCCCGCAAGGCTCAGTCGTCCTCTGCGAGCGTGACCTCGAGCCCGCCGAGCAGCTGCGCGGCGAGGTTGTAGAGGAACGCTCCGACGGTCGCGAGAGCGGTGATCAGGATGACGTCGATCGCCGCGATCACGATCGTGAGACCGATGATGCGACCGAAACCGACGTACTCGCTGATGTCGAACGCGTCGGCGTTGTCGTTGAGGACCGTCGCGACGGTCTGGTTGATGGCGTCCCAGACACCGGCAGCGCCGAGCACCGCCCAGACCAGGACGACCGCCACGACCGTGACGATGCCGAGCGCGATCGCGAGCGCGAACGCCATCTTCATGACCGACCACGGATCGACCCGGTAGACGCGCAGCCGGGCCTTGCGAGTCGGCGCGACTGAGGGCTTCTTCGACTCCTTCGGAGCCTCCTCGTACGGCTTCGGGCGACGCTTGCGTGACGCCGAGTCGTTGTCCACCGGCGCGACACCCGACGGCGAGACCGCCGGCTGACGTTTGGTCTCGGACGCGCGGGCCTCCGCCTCAGCGATCGAGCCGGCCGTCGGGACGGGGGCCTTCACCGGAGACGACGTGGACGTCGCCGGCTTCGCGCCGGGCGACGGGGCTGCCTTGCTCGCCGGGGCGGCAGGGGTGTCTCGAGGCTTGGTGCTCGAGCCCTGGCCAACCTTGGACGCGACGGGTGCTGACGGTGCGGCCGCCGGCTTGGTCGGCACACCGTCCTTGGTCGGCACACCGTCCTTGGCGGGGGTGGGACTCGACGGAGCGCTCGGCTTGTTCGGCGCAGCGGGCGTGGGCGCCGCAGCGGCCGGAGCCGTCGGCCGAGGAGCGCTGCCTGCCGCTGGGGCGGACGGCTGGGCCGGTGAGGTCGGTCGCGGTGCGGCGGGCTGGCCCGCTGCGCCTTGCCGGTCACGGGTGACCGGCGTGCCCGGACGCGTCGGGGCTGCGGGAGCCGGGCGCTGCGGGGCGCCCTGGGGGGCCGATCCCGGCGTCTGCGGCTGGCCCTGCGTCTGCGGCCGACCACCCGGCTGCGTGGGTGGTGGGGAGGCAGCGGACGGCTTGCCGCTCGACTGACCCCCGTTCAGGCTCCCCGGAGTCGGCTGGGCAGGGCGCCGAGGGCCGCCGTTGACGGCACTCGTGTCAGGGGCGCTCTGCCTCGGCCGCTGCGGAGCCGCGGGATCGGGCTTGCGGTCCGTCATTCTTCCTCCTGGGCGTCGGCGGTGAGGGTCTCCGGCTCCGTTGCCTCGACCGTCTCCTCGGCGTCGGACTCGTCGACTGTATCCAACAGTGAGGAGTTCTCCTCATTGCGCGCAAGGGCAACCACCTCGTCGTCACCCCTCACGCCGACGAACTTCACGCCCATCGTGTCACGTCCTGTCTGAGTGACGCCGGCGACGCCGGAGCGTGTGACCTGACCGCTGGCCTTGATCGCGATGATCTCGTCGTCGTCGTCGACCACGAGGGCACCGACCAGGGAGCCCCGCTCGTCCTGGAGCTTCATCGCCTTGATGCCGAGGCCGCCGCGACCCTGGACGCGGTACTGCGCCACCGGGGTCTTCTTGGCGTACCCGCCGTTGGTGGCGGTGAAGACGAACTGGTCGTCTTCGTCGGCGCCGGTGCGGATGACCGACATCGAGAGGAGCTCGTCGGAGCCCCGGAACTTCATGCCGGTGACACCCGACGTCGCACGTCCCATGGGGCGCAGCGTCTCGTCGTCGGCGGTGAAGCGGATCGACTGGGCGCGACGGGAGAACAGCACGAGGTCGTCCTCGGGGCCCACGAGCTCCGCCCCGACGAGCTCGTCGTCGGCGTCACGGAAGTTGATCGCGATGACCCCCGCCTGACGCGGGCTGTTGTAGTCGGCGAGGCGGGTCTTCTTGACCAGGCCGTGCTTGGTGGCGAGCACCAGGTACGGGGACTGGTAGTAGTCCCGGATCGCCAGCACCTGGGCGATCTGCTCGTCGGGCTGGAACTGCAGCAGCCCGGCGACGTGACCGCCCTTGGCGTCGCGTCCCGCCTCGGGAAGGTTGTACGCCTTCTCGCGGTAGACACGACCGGCGGTGGTGAAGAAGAGGATCCACTGGTGCGTCGTCGTCGAGAAGAGGTGCTCGACGACGTCGTCGCCGCGCAGCGTGGCACCTCGTACGCCCTTGCCGCCACGTCGCTGGACGCGGTAGAGGTCGGTCTTGGTGCGCTTGACGTACCCGCCGCGGGTGATCGTGACGACCACGTCCTCGTCGGGGATCAGGTCCTCCATCGACAGGTCGCCGTCCGCGGGGATGATGCGCGTACGACGGTCGTCCCCGTACTTCTCGACGATCGCGGTGAGCTCGTCGACGACGATCGAGCGCTGACGCATGACGTTCGCGAGGATGTCCTTGAAGTCGGCGATCTTGAGCTCCCAGTCGGCGAGCTCGTCGATGATCTTCTGACGCTCCAGGGCCGCGAGGCGACGCAGCTGCATGTCGAGGATCGCGCTGGCCTGGAGCTCGTCGATGTCGAGCAGCCGGATCAGGCCCTCGCGTGCCTCGTCGGTGGTCTGGCTCGCGCGGATCAGTGCGATGACCTCGTCGAGCATGTCCAGCGCCTTGGCCAGACCGCGCAGGATGTGCGCGCGTTCCTCGGCCTTGCGCAGGCGGTACTCGGTGCGGCGCCTGATGACCTCGACCTGGTGCTCGACCCAGTTCGAGATGAACTGGTCGAGCGTCAGCGTCCGCGGGACCTCGTCGACGAGGGCGAGCATGTTCGCGGAGAAGTTCGACTGCAGGTCGGTGTGCTTGTACAGGTTGTTGAGGACGACCCGGGCGACGGCGTCGCGCTTGAGCTCGACGACGATGCGGCGGCCGACACGCGAGCTCGACTCGTCGCGTGCGTCCGAGATGCCCTGGACCCGGCCGGCGTTGACCAGCTCGTAGATCTTCTTGAGGAGCGTGTCCGGGTTGGCCTGGTACGGGAGCTCCTTGACGACGAGCTGGATCCGACCCTTGCTGTCCTCTTCGATGTCGACGACCGCACGCATCGTGACCGAGCCGCGGCCCGTCCGGTACATGTCCTCGATGCCCTTGTTGCCGACGATGAGTGCGTGGGTCGGAAAGTCGGGACCCTTGATGCGCTCCATCAGCGCACTGAGAAGCTCCTCGCGCGTCGCGTCGGGGTGCTGGAGCGCCCAGATCGCACCCTCGGCGACCTCGCGGAGGTTGTGCGGAGGGATGTTGGTGGCCATGCCGACGGCGATGCCGGCCGACCCGTTCACCAGCAGGTTCGGGATCCGCGCCGGCAGGACCGACGGCTCGAGCGAGCGGCCGTCGTAGTTCGGCGTGAAGTCGACGGTCTCCTCTTCGATGTCGCGGACCATCTCCATGGCGATCGGCGCCATGCGGCACTCGGTGTACCGCATCGCCGCCGCGTCGTCGTCGCCCGGCGAGCCGAAGTTTCCCTGCCCCGCGACCATCGGGTAGCGGAGCACCCAGGTCTGGGCCAGGCGGACGAGCGTGTCGTAGATCGCGGTGTCGCCGTGCGGGTGGTACTGACCCATCACGTCACCGACGATGCGCGAGCACTTGCTGAAGCCGCGGTCGGGGCGGTAGCCACCGTCGTACATGGCGTAGAGGACGCGGCGGTGGACCGGCTTGAGCCCGTCGCGCACGTCCGGGAGAGCACGCGCGACGATGACGCTCATCGCGTAGTCGATGTACGACCGCTGCATCTCCGTCTGCAGCTCGACGCGTTCGATGCGCTCAGGCGGCATGGGGGTCTCGGTCACGAGAGTGTTCCTTCGTACGAGTCAGTCAGAGGGCTGTGGGGCCTGCGGGAGGTGCCGTCAGACATCGACGCTCTGTCAGATGTCAAGGCTCTGTCAGATATCAAGGAAGCGGACGTCCTTGGCGTTGCGCTGGATGAACGCGCGGCGCTGCTCGACGTCCTCGCCCATGAGCACGGTGAAGATCTCGTCGGCGTTGGCCGCGTCGTCGAGCGTGACCTGACGCAGGATCCGCTGCGCCGGGTCCATCGTGGTCTCCCAGAGCTCGTGGTCGTTCATCTCGCCGAGACCCTTGTAGCGCTGGACCGGCGCCTCCTTGGGGAGCCGCTTGCCGGCCTCCTTGCCGGCCTCGAGCAGGACGTCGCGCTCGCGGTCGGAGTAGGCGAGCTCGTGCGGCCCGTTGCTCCACTTGATCTTGTAGAGCGGCGGCTGCGCGAGGTAGACGTAGCCTCCGTCGATCAGCGGCTTCATGAACCGGAACAACAACGTCAGCAGCAGCGTCGAGATGTGCTGGCCGTCGACGTCGGCGTCGGCCATGAGCACGATCTTGTGGTAGCGCAGCTTGTCGATGTCGAAGTCGTCGGTGACACCGGTGCCGAGCGCGGAGATGATCGCCTGGACCTCGGCGTTCTGGAGGATCTTGTCGATCCGCGCCTTCTCGACGTTGAGGATCTTGCCGCGCAGCGGGAGGATCGCCTGGATGCGGGGGTCGCGCCCGCCCTTGGCCGAACCACCGGCGGAGTTGCCCTCCACGATGAAGACCTCGCACTCCTCGGGGCTGCGCGAGGAGCAGTCGGTGAGCTTGCCGGGGAGCCCGGCGCCGCCGAGCAGACCCTTGCGGTTGCGGGCGAGGTCGCGCGCGCGACGAGCCGCCATCCGCGCCGTCGCCGCGTCGATGCTCTTGCGGACGATGATCTTGCCCTCGGCCGGGTTCTGCTCGAACCACGCGCCGAGGTGGTCGTTGGTGACGGTCTGGACGTACGACCGCGCCTCGGTGTTGCCGAGCTTGGTCTTGGTCTGTCCCTCGAACTGCGGCTCGGCGAGCTTGATCGAGATGATCGCCGTGAGGCCCTCGCGGACGTCGTCGCCGGAGAGGCGGTCTTCCTTCTTCTTGATGAGGCCCTGCTCCTCGGCGAACTTGTTGACCGTGTAGGTCAGCGCCGAGCGGAAGCCCTCCTCGTGGGTGCCGCCCTCGTGGGTGTTGATCGTGTTGGCGAACGTGTGGACCGACTCGGAGAACGAGACGTTCCACTGCATCGCGACCTCCAGGCTCAGGCCAGCCTCGGGGTTCTCGGCCTCGAACGCGATGACGTCGCGGTTGAGCGGGCTGCGGGTGCCTGTGTTGATGTGCTGGACGTAGTCGATCAGGCCGTCCTCGTACTTGAAGCGACGCTCCATCGCGCCCTCTTCCGTGCCACCCGTCGCGCTGTCGGCGGCCGCGATGTCGTGGGCCGCCTCCGCGCTCTGGAGTGCCTCGGCGACCTCGCCGGCGGCGGGACGCTCGTCGCGCACCCGGATCTCGAGACCCTTGTTGAGGAAGGCCATCTCACGGAACCGCGTCGCGAGGGTCTCGAACGAGTACGTCGTGCTCTCGAAGATCTCGTCGCTCGCGTAGAACGTGATCGTCGTGCCGGTGGCGTCGGTGGCCTCGCCCTGCTCGAGCGGACCGTCGGGGACGCCGTACGTGAAGGACTGGCGCCAGACGTAGCCCTCGCGGGCGACCTCGGCGTACAGCTTGACGGACAGCGCGTTGACCACCGAGACGCCGACGCCGTGGAGGCCGCCCGACACCTTGTAGCCGCTGCCGCCGAACTTGCCGCCGGCGTGCAGCGACGTCAGGACCAGCGTCAGCGTCGGGATCTTCTCGACGGGGTGGTTCTTGACGGGGATGCCTCGCCCGTTGTCGACGACCTTGATGCCGCCGTCGGCGAGGAGAGTGACCTCGATCGTGTCGCAGTGGCCCGCGAGGGCCTCGTCGACGGAGTTGTCGACGACCTCGTACACGAGGTGGTGCAGACCGCGCTCGCCCGTGGAGCCGATGTACATGCCGGGACGCTTACGGACAGCCTCGAGGCCCTCGAGGACCTGGATGTCTGCGGCGTCGTAGGACGAGGATCCCGTGTCTGCCGGGCGGGTCTCAGGGGTGGGGATCGACTCGCTCACAGGTGGATGGCCTCCGTTGTCGTCGAGAACTCGCAGGCGTCCCGACCTGCACGGTCGCCAGGGCGGCGAGGACAGCCGGGACGCAACTGATCCATTGTAGCCGGTAGAACGCTGCACACGATCCCACATCGCCCACGCGCAGGGGAGCGTCGAGGCTCCGACGGCTCTGAGAGGGCTCAGGTGCCGCCTGTGACCGATCAGGACCCCGCTGATGATGCCCCGTATGTGCCTCGTACCCGCTCGAACGCCTGTACAGGGCCCCGTGGCGTGGTCGGTCGGGACGGTGTCGATCGTTGTTGCGCGATGAGGCAAGGTGGAGCCCATGGCATCTCCGACGGTGGCGCGCGCACCGTCCGCGGGGCAGAAGCCCCACCGCGGACGGA
>Ga0233372_1000212_pt1 | contig 27916 bp, 29 predicted proteins | sample ElkDunMinimDraft_4_FD_191538 | JGI IMG/M metagenome (GOLD analysis project Ga0233372, IMG submission 191538) | Fecal eukaryotic communites from dung pellets of Tule Elk in California, USA - Elk Dung D8 | ecosystem: Host-associated > Mammals > Digestive system > Large intestine > Fecal | place... | reverse complement strand
CGGGCTCCGGCCAGCGCATCCGGTTGCCCCGGTCGAGGTCGTAGCGCACCGACGCGATGCGGCCCACCGCCTCCACCAGCTCCGCTGCCGGCAGGGTGAACGGCAACCGCAGGAAGCGCTCGAGCGTGCCGTCGAGCCCGAACCGGGGCCCGGGGGCCAGCCGTACGCCGATCACCTCGGCCGCACGGGAGAGCGCGCTGGAGATCGGGCCGTCCAGCTCGGCCCAGAGGCAGACCCCACCGCTGGGCGCGACGACCCGCCACTGCGGCAGCAGTCGCGCCAGCTCGCCGACGAGCACGTCGCGCTGCTCGGCCAGCTGCGCCCGGCGTTCGCCGACGATCGTGTCGGCCTCGGCGAGCAACCGCACCGCCACGAGCTGCTCCAGTACGGGGCTGGCCATGTCCACCCCGACCCGGGCCGCGGCCAGCCGCTGCACCTGCGGCGCCGAGGCGCGCACCCAGCCGATTCGCAGCCCGCCCCAGTACGGCTTGCTCATCCCGCCGATCGACACCACCCGGGAGCTGCGGTCGAAGAGCGCCACCGGCGGGGGCATCGTCGTGCCGTCCAGTGCCAGCTCCACGAAGGACTCGTCCACCACCAGGTCGGTGCCGGTCTGCGCGGCGGTGGCGGCGAGCCGCTCCCGCAGCGCCGTGGGCATGAGCCGGCCGGTCGGATTGTGGAACTCCGGGATCAGGTACGCCAGCCGGGGCCGGGTCTGGCGCAGGGTGGCGAGCAGCAGCTCGTCGTCCCAGCCCGGGTCTTCGGGGCTCACCCCGTGCGTGATGATGCGGGCCCGGCGGGCGGTGAGCGCGGCCAGCGCGTTCGGATAGGTGGGCGACTCCACCAGGGCCGGGCCGCCGGGGGGCAGGACCAGCCGGATCACCAGGTCCAGCGCGTGCTGCGTCCCGTTGGTGACCATGATCTGTTCGGCGCTGGTGGGCAGGCCCCGGGCGGTGTAGAGCGCGGCGATCGCGTCCCGCAGCTCGCCGATGCCAGTGGGGTGGTAACCGGCGCCGGTGAGGTGGCGCGGCAGGTCCTCGGCGGCGTCGCGGGCGGCGTGCACCAGCTGCGGCGGGGCGGCGAGCGCGGCGCAACCGAGGTCGATGACGTCCAGGTCGTCGGCCGGCGTCCAGAGACCGAAGTTCGCCATCTTGTGGCCGGCCGGCAGCGCCGTCCAGGTCCCGGAGCCGCGCCGGCTGCGGGCGTGCCCGGTGTCGCGCAGCTGCCGGTACGCCGCGCTGACGGTGGTGCGGCTGATACCCAGGGTCTCGGCGAGTTCCCGCTCGGCCGGCAGCCGGACCCCGAGCGCGAGGCGGCCGTCGGCGAGCAGGCCGCGCACGGCGTCGGCCAGCGCGGAGTAGTCGGGGCTGCGCCGTCGACCTGGCAGGGCATGCCAATGGCCCAGAATTCGGGCCAATTGAGCGCCGCGAATCTGCGGTGTCACGCCACCTCCGCGATATTGGCTATTGGCCGCCGAAAATTGGTCCCTAGAGTGGCATGCATGGTCCTTCTCCGCAACTCCCGGCTGCCCCGGCGGCTGGTGCAGCTCTACACCGGACTCGCCCTCTACGGGATCAGCATGGCGCTGATGATCGAATCCGCGCTGGGGCTGAACCCCTGGGACGTCCTCCACCAGGGGCTCGCCACGCGTACCGGGCTCAGCTTCGGGACCGTGACCATCGGCGTGGGCATCGGCGTCCTACTGCTGTGGCTGCCTCTGCGGCAGCGGCCCGGTCTCGGCACGGTGAGCAATGTGCTGGTCATCGGCGTCGTGGTCGACGCGGCGCTGGCACTGCTGCCGACGGTGGCCCCGATCGCGGCACGGATCGCCCTGCTGCTCGCCGGCATTGTGCTCAACGGGGTCGCCACCGGCCTCTACCTCGGTGCCCGGCTCGGACCGGGGCCGCGCGACGGACTGATGACCGGCTTCGTCGCCCGGTACCCCCGCTACACGGTGCGCCGCGTCCGGACGGTGATCGAGGTGGCGGTGCTGGCCCTCGGCTGGCTGCTCGGCGGCACCGTCGGCGTGGGTACCGTCGCCTACGCGCTGGCCATCGGCCCGCTGGCGAACCTCTTCATCCCGCTCTTCACCGTGCCGGCCACGCCCCCCGCGACGCTGCTTCCCACCGCGGCGGCCGGGCCCATTCCGCTTCCCGGCACCGCGCCGCCCGGCCCGGCCTGAGGCGGTCCCCGTCACCTTCAGCGCCATCGAAACAGTGACGGATCCGTCCCTCCCCTGCTGTTCCACCGCGCGGTGTCACCCGGCAGAATCCACCCATGGGGGCTGAGGGATGGCGCTGGCAGGATTCGTGGATATTCGTGTCACTGGTGATCGCCGGCGGTGCCGGCCGGCATCGCCGCTCGGCGGCCACCCGACGCCCGGAGGGCATCCGGCTGACCGACGTGCTCGCCACCGCCGACCACCTCAACCGCAGCATCCCCGAACGGGATGACGTCCTCGGTGCGGTGCGACGTCTCGCCGGCGCCGGCCTGGTGACGGTGACCGACGGCTGGTTCCGGGTCACCACGGCCGGCGAGCAGCTCTGGCGCAGCCGCCCCAGCTCCGGCATGGGCACGACGGTGGACACCGTGCAGAAGCTGCTCAACCGCCGATGCCAACCCGGCGACACGGACTGGACCCTGGACGAGGACGAGTACGGAATCGCCGTACAGGAGTACATCGTGCGCCTGCTGCCCCGGCCCCGGCGCTCACCGGAGGCGGCGCAGGAGCGGGCCGAGCCGAGTTAGCGGACCGGCTGCCCCGCCACGCGCAGCGCGTCCTTGACCTCGGCGACGCTGAGTTCGCCGAAGTGGAAGACGCTGGCGGCGAGCACCGCGTCGGCACCGGCCGCCACCGCCGGCGGGAAGTGCGCCACCGCCCCGGCGCCACCGCTGGCGATCAGCGGCACGTCCACCACCTGCCGGACCGCCGTGATCAGCTCCAGGTCGAAGCCGGCCTTGGTTCCGTCGGCGTCCATCGAGTTGAGCAGGATCTCCCCCGCCCCGAGCTCCGCCACCCGCCGCGCCCAGCCGACCGCGTCCAGGCCGGTGCCGCGGCGTCCGCCGTGCGTTGTCACCTCGAAGCCGCTGTCGGTGGTGCCCACGGGCGCCCGCCGCACATCCAGTGAGAGCACCAGCACCTGGCTGCCAAACCGGTCGGCGATCTCGGCGATCAGCTCCGGCCGGACGATCGCCGCGGTGTTGACGCCCACCTTGTCCGCCCCGGCCCGCAGCAGCGTGTCGACGTCGGCGACCGCGCGAACCCCACCGCCGACGGTGAGCGGGATGAAGACCGACTCGGCCGTACGGCGCACCACGTCGAGCATTGTCGACCGGCCCTCGGAGGAGGCGGTCACGTCGAGGAAGGTCAACTCGTCCGCGCCGGCCCGGTCGTATGCCGCCGCCAGCTCGACCGGATCGCCGGCGTCGCGGAGATCGACGAAGTTGACGCCCTTGACAACCCGTCCGCCGTCCACGTCCAGGCAGGGAATCACGCGCACCGCCACCGTCATGACATGAACCCTAGCGCCGGGTTTTCGCAGCGCCGCCGGGCCCCGGCCCGGCGACCAGGCTGCGGGATGCCGTCCGGTGCGCGGCGGTGTCCCGGCCGGCGACCGACGGGGGCGGCGGCGTGACCGGGCAGTGGGCTCGGCAGCGGCCCTGGCGGCGGACCCGGCGGCCGCCGGGCTCAGAGCCGGACGAGCATCTTGCCCAGGTTCTCCCCGCGCAGCAGACCGAGGAACGCCGCCGGGGCCGCTTCGATCCCCTCAACGACCGTCTCGTCGTAGCGCAGCTCGCCGGAGCGGACCCACCCGGAGACCTTGGTCACGAACTGCTCCCGCAGCCCCTCGTGGGAGGAGACGAGGAAGCCCCGCAGCGTCAGCTGCTTGCCGATCAGCAGGGCGAGGTTACGCGGCGCGGCGGCCGGCTCCTCGGCGTTGTACTGGGAGATCATGCCGCAGATCGCCACCCGGCCGTGTGGGCGCAGGGCGGAGATCGCCGCCTCGAGGTGGTCACCGCCGACGTTGTCGAAGTAGACGTCGATACCGTCGGGCGCGGCCTCGCGCAACGACTCGCGGACCGGGCGGTCGTGGTAGTCGAAGGCGGCGTCGAAGCCGAGTGCGCGCAGGTGCGCGACCTTCGCCGGGGAGCCGGCACTGCCGATAACCCGCGCCGCACCCTTGAGGCGGGCGAGCTGCCCGACGAGGCTCCCCACCGCACCGGCGGCCGCGGAGACGAAGACGGTGTCGCCAGGTCGCATCCCCGCCACCTCCAGCAGCCCGGCGTAGGCGGTCAGTCCCGGCATGCCCAGCACACCGAGGTACGCCGAAACCGGCGCGAGCGCCGGATCGATCACCCGCGCCGAGCCGGCGTCGACCAGGGCGTACTCGCGCCAGCCGAGGCCGTGCAGGACCAGGTCGCCGGGGCGCAGCCCGTCCGCGGCCGAGACGACGACCTCACCGACCGCGCCGCCGTCGAGCGGCGCACCGAGCCGGAACGGCGGCACGTAGGACTTCACGTCGTTCATCCGGCCGCGCATGTACGGGTCGACCGACATGAGCAGGTTCCGCACCAGTACCTGGCCGGCGGCGGGCTCGGGCACCGGCGCCTCGACCACGGCGAAGTTCTCCGAGGCCGGCCAGCCCCGGGGCCGGGAGGCGAGGTGCACCTGCCGGGCGACCGACGGGACGGATTGCTGCCGGGACGGTTCAGCCATGCTCGGCACCCTTCGTGGATTCGACCCGGGACGTCTGCGGCGGCGCTTCCGGGCCGGGCGGGGAGGCGTTGGCCCGCCGGTTCTCCTCGATCTCCTGAGAGATCTCGGTGTTGGAGGGCCACCGGAACGCTACCGCGAGGGTCAGCAGGACGCCCCCGATGCTCCAGGCGCCGACGACAACCGGGAGAGAAAATCGCTCCGCCATCACCCCGGTGGCGAGCACCGCCGCTCCCTGGGAGACCTGCACGCCGGTCTGCATGACGCCGAACGCCCGTGCCCGGTAGCCGGCGGGCAGCACCTCCACGAAGAGGCCGTTGGCCGCCGGGAACATGCCTGCTCCCATGAAGCCGCAGGCGAAGGCCATCAGCGAGACCAGGTAGACCGGCGGGGCGAAGATCGCGGGTACCAGCGCCAACGGGGTGAGGACGGCGAAGACCGGGATCGAGCGCCGACGTTGTTCGGCGCTGAGCAGCCGGCCGACGACGAGTCCACCGAGGATGATCCCGACCGGACTGGCGATCATGATCATGGCCTGCATCCAGCCTGCCTCGGCGCGGTCGTCGGCCAGTGTCTGCGCCCAGCCGGCCGCCAGCCCTTCGGGTACCACCCCGAAGAACATGGTGGCGAAAACCAGAACCGCGATTCCGCGCATGACCCGGGAATGCCAGATGATCCGGAAGCCGTCGCCCGTTTCCCGCAGCAACGGCCGGCGGGTCTGGGAAATGCCGACCGGACGCCGGTCGTGCACCCCGAGCCTGATCAACAACGCCGAAATTCCGAAGGTCACCGAGTTGACCATGAGCGCGGTACGCGGATCGATCCCGGCCAACGTCGATCCGGCTGCGAAACCGACGATCTGCGCCGCCTGTCCGGTGCTCTGCTGCAGCGCCAGCCCGATCACCAGCCGGTCGCCGACCAGCACCTGCGGCAGGAGCGCCGAGCGGGCCGCCTGGAACGGCGGATTCGCCATCGCGGTGCCGAAGAGCAGCGCGAACATGCCCCAGATGGGCATGCCGGGAAGCGCGATGAGACCGATGAGCAGCATTCGGATCAGATCGCAGGCAACCATGGTCGAACGGAACGGCATCCGTTCGGCAATGGCGGCAAGCACCGGTCCGCCGACCAGCCAGGGCAGGTAACTCAGCGCGAAGGAGGCCGCGGAGAGCGCCACCGATCCGCTGTGGTGCAGCACCAGGACGGTGACGGCGGCGCGGGCGAGATAGTCGCCGATCCAGGAGAATACGTTGGCCGACAGCAAATAGCGGTATTCGCGATGGGCGAGAACGGATCGAAATGTAGCCGGACCCTCATCAGCGGACACCCCAGCCGTCACCTCGTGCTCCCCCGCGATTCGACAATGCGACGCTAGGCGATTCTGCCCGACCGGAGGACATCGCGCTAGACCGATCGGCCGGGACGGTCTGCGCCGTCGTCGCCGATTCGCCGCCGACCGGCCGGGCATCGACCCTCGGCGAGCATCCACATCGGCGCCGGCCGGCACGAGAAAGCCGGACCGCCTCCGGGGAGGCGATCCGGCTGACGACCACGTGCGGATGGCCGATCAGGCGCTGCGCAGCACCTGCAGCGCCTCGGCCACGGTGAACGCGCCCGCATAGAGCGCCTTGCCTGCGATGACACCCTCCACGCCCAGCGGCTCCAGCTCCGCCAGCGCGCGCAGGTCATCCAGAGTGGAGACACCGCCGGAGGCGACCACCGGGGCGGCGGTACGGGCGCAGACCTCGCGCAGCAGCTCCAGGTTCGGCCCGCGCATCGTGCCGTCCTTGGTGATGTCGGTGACCACGTAACGCGACGCGCCGGCCTTGTCCAGCCGGTCGAGCACCTCGAAGAGGTCACCGCCGTCGCGGGTCCAGCCGCGCGCCGAGAGCGTACGGCCGCGCACGTCCAGCCCGATCGCCACCCGGTCGCCGAACTCACCGACGATCCGGTCGCACCAGCGCGGGTTCTCCAGCGCCGCCGTGCCGACGTTGACCCGCGCCGCGCCGGTGCCGAGCGCGGCGAGCAGCGACTCGTCATCGCGGATGCCGCCGGAGAGTTCGACCTTCACGTCGATACGGCGGACCAGGTCGGCCAGCAGGTCGGCGTTGGAGCCGCGGCCGAACGCCGCGTCGAGGTCGACCAGGTGGATCCACTCGGCGCCGTCGCGCTGCCAGGCCAGCGCCGCCTCCAGCGGATCTCCGTAGGTGGTCTCGCTGCCGGCGGCGCCCTGGACCAGGCGGACGGCCTGACCGTCCGCGACGTCGACGGCAGGAAGCAGGGTGAGGCTCAACTTGATCTCCTCGATCAGATCCGACGGTCCAGGGTGATCACGATGATCACCGGCAGTCCGAGCAGTAGTAACAGTGTCAGCAACAGACGCAGCGCCGGATCGGGTACGAGGTACCAGATCGCGCCGATCGCCACGACCACCGAAGCGGCGATGGCGGCCCGCTGGCGGGGGCTGCGGCGGGCGTAGAGCCGGCCGGTACGCCCGAAGGGCCAGGCCGGGGTGAGCCGCCGCAGCAGCGCACGCCGGCGTTCCCGGCGACGTACCACCCGCCGGCGTGCGGCCCGCTCCCGCTCGGCAACGGCCTCGCGTTCGGCCCTGCGGCGGGCGCGCTCCTTGCTCATGCCGCCGCGCCGACCGTGGCGTGGCGCCGGGCGGTCACAGCGTCGCCATCCAGTTGCGCAGCAGCGCCGCGCCGGTCTCGGCCGACTTCTCCGGGTGGAACTGGGCCGCCGACAGCGATCCCCGCTCCACCCCGGCGACGAAGTCCGCCTCGTGCCGCGCGGTGGTCACCCGCGCACCCTCGGCCCGCAGGGTCTCGGCGTCGAGCACGGCGTAGGAGTGCACGAAGTAGAAGCGGCTGGCCGGGCCGAGACCGGCGAAGAGCGTCGAGTCCGGCGCCGGCCGCACGGTGTTCCAGCCCATGTGCGGTACCCGGGTGGCGGGCAGCCGGGTCACCGCTCCGGGCAGCAGCCCGATGCCCTTGGTGACGACACCGTGCTCCTGGCCGGACTCGAAGAGGATCTGCATGCCGACGCAGATGCCCAGCACCGGCCGGTTCGCCGCGACCCGTTCGGCGATCACCGGGGCAGCGCCGAGCTCGGCGATGCCCGCCATGCAGGCGGCGAAGGCACCGACGCCCGGCACCACCAGCCCGTCGGCCTCGGCGGCGGCGTCCAGGTCGGCCGTCACCGTCACGTCCGCGCCGGCGCGGGCCAGCGCCCGCTCGGCCGAGCGCAGGTTGCCCGACCCGTAGTCGAGCACCACCACGCGGGCCATCAGCCCTCCCCGGGCAGCAGCCAGAGGATCCCGCCGGCCGTGGCGAGGACCGCGAGCACCGCGACGACCACCACGGTTCCCCGGGCCGCGCCCTGCCGGTGCAGCGAGAAGGCGCCACCGACGAGCATCCCGCCCAGAACGAGCAGCAGCACCGCCAGGATGTTGTCCATCAGAGGGCGCCCTTCGTGCTCGGGATCACGCCGGCCGCCCGCGGGTCGATCGCGGTCGCCTCGCGCAGCGCACGGGAGACCGCCTTGAACTGCGCCTCCACGACGTGGTGGGCGTCCGGGTGCCCGCCGGGACGCGCCGCACGCAGCACGTCGACGTGGAGGGTGATCCGGGCCGCGTGGCCGAATGACTCCCAGATGTGACGGGTCATGCTGGTGGCGTAGACACCTCCGATGTACGGCACCAGCAGCGGCTCGTCGTGCACCACGTACGGCCGGCCGGAGAGATCGACGGCGGCGCGGACCAGCACCTCGTCCATAGGCACCGTCGCCGAGCCGTACCGGCGGATGCCCGCCTTGTCCCCCAGCGCCTGGTCGAAGGCGGCGCCGAGCGCGAGGGCGGTGTCCTCCATGGTGTGGTGCGCGTCGATCTCCAGATCGCCCTCGGTACGCACGGTCAGGTCGAAGCCGCCGTGCCGGGCGATCTGGTGCAGCATGTGGTCGTAGAAGCCGACCCCGGTGCTGATCTCGGCCCGGCCGGTCCCGTCGAGATCGAGCTCGATGAGGACCTTGGTCTCCTTGGTGTTGCGCTCCACCCGGGCGGTCCTGCTCATGATCGTGCCTCTCGTTGCTGGTCGGAGATGCGGTGTGCGGTGGTCACAGGGACTCCACTGCGGCCAGGAAGGCGTCGGTCTCGGCCGGGGTGCCGGCGGTGACCCGCAGCCATCCGGGCAGTCCGACGTCGCGGACCAGCACACCGTGGTCGAGCAGGGTTCGCCAGGCCGACGCCTGATCGCCGCCGACCGAGAAGAGGACGAAGTTCGCGTCGCTGTCGGCGACCCGGTGGCCCCGTTCGCGCAACCGGGTGACGATCCGGTCCCGCTGCTCTTTGATCGCGTCGACGGTGGCCAGCAGCAGACCGGCGTGGGCCAGCACCGCGCGCGCCGCCGCCTGGGTCAGCGCCGAGAGGTGGTAGGGCAGCCGGACCAGCTGCACCGCGTCGACCACGGCCGGGGCGGCGGCCAGATAGCCGAGCCGCCCGCCGGCGAAGCCGAAGGCCTTGCTCATCGTGCGGGTCACCACCAGCCGCGGGTGCGCCGGCAGCAGCGACAGCGCGCTGACGGTGCCGGGCCGGGCGAACTCCGCGTACGCCTCGTCGACCACGACCATGCCCGGCGCCACGGCCAGCACGGCGGTCACCACCGCGGGGTCGAGGGCGGTGCCGGTGGGGTTGTTCGGCGAGCAGAGGAAGACCAGGTCGGGGGCGTGTTCACGCACCGCGGCGACCGCCTCGTCGGCGGTCAGCCCGAAGCCGTCGCCACGCGGCACGCCGACCCAACGGGTGCCGGTGCCCAGCGCCAGCAGCGGGTGCATCGAGTAGCCCGGGGTGAAGCCGAGCGCCACCCGGCCGGGGCCACCGAAAGCCTGCAGCAGCTGCTGCTGGACCTCGTTGGAACCGTTGGCCGCCCAGACCCCGTCGGCGCCCAGTCCGTGGCCGAGGTAGGCGGCCAGGTCCGCGCGCAGCGCCACCGCCTCGCGATCCGGATACCGGTTGAGGTCCCGCAGCTGCGCGGCGACCGCGTCGGCGATCGCCGCCACCACCGGCTCGGGCACCGGATAGGAGTTCTCGTTGGTGTTCAGCCGCACCGCCACGTCCAGCTGCGGCGCCCCGTACGGGCTGCGGCCGACGAGGTCCGCGCGCAGCGGGAGGTCCGACAGCGCGCTCATCGGCCGAACCTCGCCTGCACCGCCTGCCCGTGCGCGGGCAGGTCCTCCACATTGGCCAGGGTCACCACGTGCCCGGCCACCTCGCGCAGCGCCTGCTCGGTGTACTCGATCAGGTGCACGCCGCGAAGGAACGACTGCACCGACAGGCCGGAGGAGTGCCGGGCGCAGCCACCGGTGGGCAGCACGTGATTGGAGCCGGCGCAGTAGTCGCCGAGCGAGACCGGCGCGTACGCCCCGACGAAGATGGCACCGGCGCTGCGGACCCGCATCGCCCACTGCCGTGCGTCGCGGGTCTGGATCTCCAGGTGCTCCGCGGCGTACGCGTCGACCACCCGCAGCCCGGCTTCCAGGTCGTCGACGAGCACGGCGCCGCTCTGCCGGCCGCTGAGGGCGGTGGTGACCCGCTCGGTGTGCTTGGTCGCCGCGACCTGCCGGGTCAGCTCCGCCTCGACCGCCTCGACCAGCGCCACCGACGGGGTGACCAGGACGCTGGCGGCCAGCGGGTCGTGCTCGGCCTGGCTGATCAGGTCCGCCGCGACGTGCACCGGGTCGGCGGTGTCGTCGGCGAGGATGGCGATCTCGGTCGGTCCGGCCTCGGCATCGATGCCGACGACGCCGCGCAGCAGCCGCTTGGCCGCCGTCACCCAGATGTTGCCCGGCCCGGTGATCATGTCGACCGGGGCGCAGTGACCGCGTCCCTGGGCGTCGGTGTCGGCGCCGTAGGCGAGCATCGCCACCGCCTGGGCCCCGCCGACGGCGTAGACCTCCTCGACCCCGAGCAGCCCGCAGGCGGCCAGCACCCGCGCGTCGGGCAGTCCGCCGTTCTCCTGCTGGGGCGGGCTCACCACGACCAGCGAGCGGACCCCGGCCACCTGCGCGGGGACGACGTTCATGACCACGGTCGAGGGGTACATGGCCAGACCGCCGGGCACGTAGAGCCCGACCCGGTCGACCGGGATCCAGCGCTCGGTCACCGTGCCGCCGGGCACCACCTGGGTGGTGTGGTCGGCGCGGCGCTGGTCGCCGTGCACCTTCCTGGCCCGGGTGATGGACTCGGTCAGCGCGGCGCGTACGTCGGGGTCGAGCTCCCGCTCGGCGGCGGCGATCGCCTCGGCGGGCACCCGCAGCTCGGCCAGGCGCACGCCGTCGAAGCGCTCGGTCGCCTCCCGGATCGCGGCGAAGCCATGCTCCCGCACCGCCTCGACGACGGGAGCGATCTTCTCGACCGCCACGGAGACGTCGAGCTGGGCGCGGGGCAGCAGTCGGCGGACGTCGGAGACGCCGCCGCGCAGGTCGATCCGGTTCAACACTCCTGCGAGTCTAGGCGGCGCGGCGTGTCCGGACGGCGCGCGGCCACGGTGCGGGACGGTGACCCCAGCCACGCCGCCCACCGGACACCTGCGGGCCTGCCGACCGCGCGGACGCCGGATACCCTCGCAGGGTGAGTGCCCGGTTGCCGCTCTTCCCGCTCGGGACCGTCCTCTTCCCCGGTCTGGTCCTGCCCCTGCACGTCTTCGAGGAGCGTTACCGCGCCCTCACCCGCGACCTGATGGCGCTCCCCGGCGACCCGCCGCGGGAGTTCGGTGTGGTCGCCCTGCGGCAGGGCTGGGAGGTCGCGCCGCCGGGCGCGGCCGACCACGGCGGGGTGAGCCTCTACGAGATCGGATGCAGCGCCGAACTGCGCCAGGTGACAGAGCTGGCCGACGGCGGCTTCGACCTGGTGACCGTCGGCCGCCGCCGGTTCCGCATCGAGGAGCTGCTCGACGCCGGTACGCCGTACCTGACCGCTCGGGTGCAGTGGCTGCCCGAGGGCGACGGGACCGACGAGCAGGCCGACCGTCTCGCCCCGCGGGTCCTGGCGGTCTTCCGGCAGTACCTCGCGCTGATCCGCCCCGGCGAGGCCGAGGAGATCTCCGAGCAGCTTCCCGACGACCCGACGGTGCTGTCGCACCTGGTGGCGGCCACGGCCGCGCTGACCCTGCCGGAGCGGCAGCGGCTGCTCGCGCTCACCGGCACCGCCGCCCGGCTCCGCGCCGAGCTGCGGCTGCTCAACCGGGAGACGGCCCTGCTGCGTCAGGTCCGGGCCGTTCCGGTGCCGTTGGCGGAGCTGGGCGTGACGTCGAGTCCGAACTGAGACCGGGGCCTTCGCCGGGTCCGTCGGAGGACGCCGGCCCGGCGCTCGGCTGCGCGGACGACGGCGCGCCGCCCTCCGGCGCTCCCGGTGACCCCGGCCCGGCACCCCACTGCGAGCCCGTGTCCCACTGCGGACCGGCACCCCACTGCGGTTCCGCGGTCCAGCCGGAGCCGGCGCCCCACTCCGGCTCGGGCGTCAACGACGGCCAGCGCGACCAGCCGGCGAGCAGGGTGTACATCACCGCGGCCCCGAACGCCGGCAGCAGCACCACCCCGGTGAAGACCGGGATACCGCTGCGCAGACCAGGGATCTCACCCGCGTAGAGCCAGGTCAGCCCGCCGGCGCGCAGGTCGGCGGGCTTGGTGAAGGTGTCCCCCGGCCTGCTCACGGCCAGCAGCTGCCCGAATTCCTCCAGCCCGACCTGCCGGCCGACCCGCCAGGCGAGCAGTGCCGCGCCGAGACAGCCGAGCACCACCACGAGCAGGGTCACCGGGCCCCGGTGCCGGCGCAGCAGCAGCCAGCCGGCGATCGCGGCCAGCACCCCGAAGACGAGCCCGAGCAGCCCGAACCAGCCGTCGGCCGCGATGAACTGCTCCGGCTGGGCGCTCGGCACCACGACGCACTCACTCGGCGAAGCCGTACCGCAGTCGGTGGTCTTGAGGACCGGAATCTCGGGGGCGACGACCGCCCAGAGCAGACCCAGCGGCACGCCGAGCGCGATCACGCCGGCCAGCAGGGCCCCCCTGGACAGCAGCGCGGCACGCCGCGACGGGGGCGCCGTGGGTGCGTCCGCGCCGGGCAGGCCGCGATCGGCGAAACGGTCGGGTACGGAGTGGGGCTCGGTCACCCGCCGATCCTCTCAGGCTGCCGCCGGGGCCGTGGGGGCACCTGGTGAACCCGGCGCCTCAGCTGGTGTAGGGCTCCAGCATGGTGGCAGCGGCCTTGAGCCAGGCGTCCCGGGTGCCCGGCTGAAGGTTCTGGTACTCGATGGAGGAACCGGCCTCCAGCGCCGGGTCGTACGGCACCACCGCCACGGCCCGGGTCCGGCCGGCAAAGTGCCGCTCGAGGTCGTCCTGCAACGGCGACCGCCCCGGTGTCGGACAGGAGATGAGGGTGACCGCGTTGTCGGCGAGGTCGCCGAGCCCGACCTCGTGCAGCACCTCCAGCATCCAGTCGCCGCTGAAAGCGGCGTCCTCGCGCGGCACGGTGGTGAGCACGAGCTGGTCGGCCGCCTGCATCACCGCCCGCCAGTTGGCACTCTCCACGTTGTTGCCGGTGTCGACGCAGATCACCTCGTGGGTGCGGCGCAGCAGCTCGATCACGCGGCCGACCGTGTGCTGGTCGAGGCGTTCGGCGAAGCGCGGGCTCTCCTCGCCGGCGAGGACGTCGTAGGAGCCGTCCGCGGCATGCCGCAGGTACTGGTCGAGGCAGTCGTTGAGGTCGGCGCCGTTGCGGATCTCCACGGTGGCCAGGTCACTGACGAGGTGGCGGATGGTCCGGGCGTGCCGGGCGCTACCGGCCCGCAGTCCCAGGGTGCCGCGCAGTTCGTTGTCGTCCCAGGCCAGCACACCACGTCCGCGCACACTGCCGATGGTGGCCGCGGCCAGCACCGTCGCGGTGGTCTTGTGCACCCCGCCCTTGGGATTGGCGAAGGCCAGCACCTGCGGTCTGCCGAGGTCCCGGCGCAGCGTCTCGGTCGCCTGCTGCACCTCCCCGCTCTGCTTCGGCTCGGGTTCCGGCTCCGGGCGGCGGGCCCGGGTGCGCACCGGATAGGCGGCGGCGACCGGCGCCGGCGCCGGGGCCGGCGGCAACCCCGGCGGCTGCTGCGGCGCGGTCGGATAGGCGGCGCGGTAGGCGGGCTCGGGCTGATAGCCGGTGTCGAGCAGGGCGTAGCGCGACGGCAGGGGCGGCTCCTGTGGCGGGTAGCCGCGATCCAGTAGCGAGTACCGGGACTCGGCGGGGTCCGGCTCGGAGCGGGGCGCGGGTGCCGGCGGCCGGGCGTAGCGGTCATCGGGGATGCCCGGCGGCTGTGGTGCAGCCACCGCCGGCCGGGTGTGACGATTCACGGCGGCGCCCGGCTGCTCCGGCGTCAAAGGCCGGGCGAAGCGGTCGACGGCGACGTCCGCCGGCTCCGGCGCCGCCGACCGGGAGTAGCGGTCGACGGCGACGCCCGGTGGCTCCGGCTCCGGGTCGCGGTAGCCGTCGGAGAGGCTGCCGAGTTCGGCGTAGCGGGACGAACCGTAGCCGCGCGACGAGAACTCCGCGCCACTGTCGTACTCGTCGACGCCCGCGCGGTCGTAACCGGAGGCCGGCTCGGTGCCGTAACCACCGCGCGGCGCGGAAAGGTCCCCGTAGCCCGCCGCCGGGTCGGCGCCGTAGCCCACGGACGGATCGGCGCCGTAACCGCCGCGTGCCGTCCGATCCGGACTGTAGCCCGATGCCGGGTCGGCGCCGGGGACCGCTCGCGACGCCCGCGTCTGCCCGCCGTAGGGCGGCCGGGGGGCGGGGTCGGCGCCGTGGCCCTCGTCGGGCCGGTAGCCATAGCCGGCGCCGTACTCCCGTCCGGAGCGGGGCCACCGGTCCGGCTCCTGGTCCGCCTCGGCGGGGTAGCCGATGGAGGCCCGCCCGGAGTAGCCGATGGCCCGGGGTGCGGGCGCCTCGTCGGCGGGCTCCGGAGCCCCGCGGTGCTGGTCGTCGCCCCGGTCCTGGCCGCGCGAGCCGAGGCGCGCCCGGTCCAGCAGCGTGCGCCACCGCGGGGCCGGTTCCGCGCTCCGGTCCCAGCCGGTCTCGCTGCCGTCCACAGCTCGCCCTCCCAGCGCCGTCGGTGTCGCCCTGACAGGCTACGAAAGCAACCCTATTTGGGCCACCTTCCGTGGTGCACACCGCTATCCCCACCGATCGATACCCGGGTGATATCACCGGGAATCGGATGATCTTCAAGGGATCAGGGTCCACTCCGGTCCGATGGCCGAGGCCTGCGGAAACATCCGAGCGGCACCGGACCCGCCCGAGGGCAACGCCGGCAGTGGGTCGCCGACCCGGCCGACGGCACAAAATATTTCGCTCTGGACAGCAATCGCGGCGCGGGCCGGGGAGCGAGCGCCGGCCCGGTCACCCCGGCTGCGCGGATTCCTGCGCGGCGGTGGGAAGCGGTTGCGGTGTGTCGTCGACGCCGTCCGGTGTGGCAGGTGGAACCTCCGGCGTGACCGGTCCACCGGGGCTGACGGATTCGTCCGGCACGGCGGAGCGCGTCGGTGCAGTGGGCGGGGAGTGCGCGGGGCCCGGGGTGCCGGCCGACGACGACGGGATCGGGTCAGGCCTGCGCCCGGGCTCTCCCGCCGGGGCGTCCAACCGCTTGCCCGCCCGCGGTTCGCGCCCGCGTTGTGCGGCCGGCCGGTCGGTCTGCTCGGGCAACGGCGGGGAGAAGACCGCCCGGTCCAGATTCCACACCTCCGGCGCAGGGTCGACGGCCCGGACCGCGGCGCGTCCCGCGATGTCCTGCAGCAGTCGCGGGGTCGCGCGGATCACCACTGCGTAGACGCAGGAGCATCCCGACCGGTAGGCGAGCGCCTCCGCCTCCGCGGCGACCGCCTGCTGCTCGTACGTCCGGCGCTGCCCAGCCGCGCGCTCGGTGCCGGCCCGTGCGCGGTACCCGGCCGCCTCCCGCTGTCTGCGCGCGGCGGCCTCCCGCATCGCCGGAGTCAGGTCCCCGGCGTCCCGTAACGCCCGCAGGCGCAGATTGGCGGCCTCCCGGCCGGGCAGGTTGACCCGGGCGAACGCCTCGGCCACCGGCACCTCGCCGAGCACCGACCGCAGCCGGTCCGCGCCGAGGTAGGCCGAGAACGTGACCAGGGCGTACGTCGGCTCGTCGGAGCCGGGCCCGGTGTCGGCGGCGAGCCGGGCGAGCTCAGCGTCGGCGGCAGCCAGGTAGCCGGCCACCGGCTCCCCTTCCAGGACGCCGACCACGGCCATCTTGGGCAGCGTCAGCTCACCGGTGGCGGGGCGGTCGACGGCCCAGGCGGCGGTCACCGCCCCGACCACGGCGCAGAAGAGCGCGACCGTGCTCAGCGCGCGCAGGCGCACCGGACCGTGGCCGACACGGAGCAGGGCCCGGGCGATCGGCGGCAGCAACCATCGGTCGAGCCGCCTCAGGGAATCGCCCAGCGCCAAGGCGGCCCCTCCTCGTCAGTAGTCGCGCAGCACTCTCAGTGCCCGCTCCAGATCGTCAGGGTAATCGCTGACGAAGCTGACCTCGTCCCCCGTTCGGGGGTGGACGAAACTCAACGAGTGCGCGTGCAGCCACTGACGGGCGAGGCCGACCCGCGCGGAGAGGGTGGGATCGGCGCCGTAGGTCAGATCACCGACACAGGGGTGCCGCAGGGTGGAGAAGTGCACCCGGATCTGGTGGGTGCGTCCGGTCTCCAGCCGTACGTCGACCAGGCTCGCCGCCGGGAACGCCTCCATCGTGTCGTAGTGGGTGATGCTCGGCTTGCCGCCGGAGACCACCGCCCAGCGGTAGTCGTGGTGCGGGTGCCGGTCGATCGGCGCGTCGATGGTGCCGCGCAGCGGATCGAGGTGGCCCTGCACCACGGCGTGATACCGCTTCTCCACCTCACGGAACTTGAAGGCCCGCTTGAGCGCGCTGTAGGCGGTCTCGCTCTTGGCCACCACCATGATGCCCGTGGTGCCGACGTCGAGGCGGTGCACGACGCCCTGCCGTTCGGCCGCACCACTGGTGGCGATGGTGTGCCCGACGGCGGCGAGCCCGCCGATCACCGTCGGCCCGGTCCAGCCGGGGCTGGGGTGCGCGGCGACGCCGACGGGCTTGTCCACCACCACGATGTCGTCGTCGGCGTAGACGACCCGCAGTCCGGGCACGGCCTGCGGCACCACGGTGACCGGCGCCGGCGGGGCGGGCAGGGTCACCTCCAGCCAGGAGCCGCCGCTGACCTTGTCGGACTTGCCGCGTGGGACGCCGTCGACAAGCGCGTCCCCGGCCTCGACCAGGGCGGCGGCGACGGTACGTGAGAGCCCGAACAGCCGCGAGACGGCCTGGTCCAGGCGCATCCCGTCGAGGCCGTCGGGAACCGGAAGGCTCCGGGTGTCGCCGGTCAGCGAGCTCATGCGGACTCCTCCGTGGGGGCGTGGTCGGTCTTGGCGACCGCGTCGGTCGAACGGGTGCCGTCGTGCCGGCGGCCGGTGAATTCCAGCAGCACCGCCAGCAGCACACCCGCCACGAGGGAGCTGTCGGCGAGATTGAAGATCGGCCAGAGCTGCCCGTACGGGTCGAAGAGGCTGATCATGTCCACGACGTGCCCGACGAAGGGTCCGGGGTCACGGAAGAGACGGTCGGTCAGGTTGCCCAGCGCGCCGCCGAGGACCAGACCGAGCGAGACAGCCCACGGCACCGAACGCAGCCGCAGGGCCATCCAGCCGATCCAGCCGATCACGGCGATGGTGATGACCGAGAAGATCCAGGTGTAGTCCGCGCCGAGGCCGAACGCTGCCCCGCTGTTGAAGGTCAGGGTCAGATGCACCGCCCCGCCGAGCAGCCGGATCGGCTCCCGGCCCTCGAGGTTGCTCAGGGCGAGCTGCTTGGTCCCCAGGTCGGCGAGGTAGGACACCAACGCGACGAGGCCGAGCACGATGACCGCCCTGCGTGCGCGGCGCGGGCCTGCGCCTCTGCCGATCGTCTCCTCCACGGGCCGTGCTGCGGTCATCTGCTCCCCATCGACGTCGTGCGGTGCAACCTGTGGTCACCGCGGGCGCCGGAGGAGTCACCTCAGCGCCGCTCCTCCAGCTGCTTGCAGGTCACGCAGAGAGTGGCCGACGGGAAGGCGGCAAGCCGCTCGACGGGGATCGGCGTGCTGCACCGTTCGCACCAGCCGTAGCCGCCCTCGTCCAGCCGCTCCAGCGCCCGTTCCACCTGCGTGATCCGTTCCAGGATGCTGTTGGCGAGAGAGATCTCCTGCTCGCGCTCGAAGGTCTTGGTGCCGGTGTCCGCCTGGTCGTCCCCGGCGGAGTCGGTCAACCGGTCGCGCTGCAGCTCGGTGATCTCGCTCAGCGTCTGATCGTACTCGGCCCGCAGTTCGTCGTACCGGGCCGCCAGCGCTGCGCGGATCTTCTCGGTCTCGGCAGCGCTGCGGGTGACCTTCGCGGCGGCCGGCTTGCGGCCGGCGGTCCTGGTCTCGACTGGCTTGGCCATGGTCGCTCCCTCGCACCGCGCCTGCGGCGATCGTTGACATCCGACGACGGCCGCCGGATCCCGGCGGCCTGGTACAAAAGGGGCGCGCAGCCGGTCGGCTGCGCACTCCAGAGATTGGCAAGAATACGGAACGTAGAGGTCCGCGACAACACACCGTGCCGACGTACCGTAGCCGACCCTCTACACATGCCCCGATTTCGGGCAAAAGCCACGCTAGCAGAGGAATGTCGGACAGGACCCGCCCTTGACCGGGCAGAAACGGATTCAGTCGTCGGCACCCCGGCCAAGGACCCACACCGCCGCGGCAGGACGCTCAGTCGTCGGCTCCCGCACGGAGCCGAGCCAGCCGGGCGGGCAGATCCGGCGGCGCCGGCTCGACCAGGAAGAGCTTGTCGCGACTGGTGGCGCCGCGGCGCAACGACACCGCAGCGGGCCGCAGACCCAACGCCTCGGCCAGCGCCCGCCGGGCGGCCTCCGTCGCCCGGCCGTCCACCGCCGGGGCCTGCACCGCGATCACCAGCGCCGGGCCGTGACCGCCCTCGAAGCCGCCTCCGACCCGGGTACGGGACGCACCGGGCTTGACCCGGACGGCGACGGTCACACCTGCGCCCGGCCCGGGCGCGCCCTTCCTGGCCACCCCTCAGACCGGCCGTTGCTCGGCGAGGAGCGCCGTCACGGGGCGGCACCAGCCACAGGGCGAGAAACCCAACCCGACGGCCTCGGCGACCGTCAGCGTCTCGGCCGGCCGGTCCCGCAGATGACGGCAGTCGGCCAGGTGGTAGCGGGGACGACCGTCCATTACGTGGACCGCGGTCTCCAGGCCGGCCAGCCGACGCAGGTCCGTCGGCTGCACCGGCTGGGCCGGCGGCTCGTCGGCGAAGAGGCCGCCAACGCCGGAAGCCGGCGAGCCGGGCGGTTGCCGCCACCCGTTCTCACCGGCTTCGGTTGTGCTTCTTACGGGGTCACGCCGCGCCGAGGCGGTGGCCGTGTCCCGGTGGGTTGCGCCAGTGCCCCGCCCGTCGCGTCCGGCACGGGTCTTCCTCCCGCCGGCCCGGGCCGCGGATGCCTGGCGGGCACCCACCATCAGGGCCACCGCGGCGAGCAGACTCGCCGCGATCGAACTGGTCAGCAGCAGGCTGGAGCCGGCCGTGAGACCGAGCACCAGCAGGGCGACCGCGACAAGGATGAGCAGCAGACTTACCACTATCACTGCTCACCCCCGCCGCGTCGCTTCGGTTCAGGCGCTCACGAACCCAGGATCAGCGATTCGCTTCCAGGGCGCTGGAGCGGCTGCCCCCGCCGTAGGAACCGGCCAGACCGGCAGCGGCGAGGCCACTGCCCGCGCCCGCGCCGGTGACCGGACGGTTGCTCTCGCCGCGGTTGAGCTCCGCCTCGACGCCCTGTCCACGACCATCGAGGTCGCGCAGCTGCGACTCCAGGTAGGACTTGAGCCGGGTGCGGTACTCACGCTCGAACTGCTTGAGCTCCTCGATGTGCTTCTGCAGCGCCGTACGCTTGGCGTCCAGGCCGCCCATCGCCTCCTGGTGCCGCTGGCGGGCGTCCCGGTCCAGCGCGTCGGCCTTGGCGCGCGCCTCGCGGGTGACCTCCTCCGCCTTGGCACGAGCCTCATCGAGCAGCTGGTCGGCCTCACGCCGGGCGTCGGAGAGGTGGTCGTCGGCGGTGCGCTGGGCCATCATGAGCACCCGCAGCGCCTGCTGCTCACCGTCGGCGCCGCCGGCGGCGGGACCCTGCGAACGCGACTGCTCCAGCTCCGCCTGCATCGCGCGCGCTGCCTGCTCGGCCTGCGCCTTCTCGCGCTGCACCCGGTCCAGCTGGGCCTTGACGTCGTTCAGCTCCGCCGCCAGTCGCGGGTCGGCGCCGGGACCGGCAGGAGCGCCGCCCCGTCCGCCCCGCTCCACCTGGGCGCGCAGCTCGTTGTTCTCCTCGATCAGACGGGCGAGCTCGCGCTCTACCTCGTCCAGGAAGGCGTCGACCTCCTCCTCGTCGTACCCCCGCTTGCCGATCGGCGGTTTCTTGAAGGCGACGTTATGCACGTCAGCCGGTGTCAGCGGCATCGAAACTCCTCGGGTCAGTTGCGGCCGCGTATCGAGCTGGACCACCGGATCATCATCCCGTGATCAACCGCTGTAACACGAACTGCATCAGCACGAACAGGATAACCAGGAGCACAAGGGAAGCCAGGTCGATGCTCACGGTACCAATTCGCAACGGTGGGATCACTCGCCTCAACGCCTTGAGAGGGGGATCAGTGACGCTCCACACGACTTCCAATCCCGCCGCCGCGGCGCGCCCCGGCTCCCAGCGCCGACCGTACTGAAGAACGGCTCCCAGGACGAATCGGGAGAGCAGGACCAGCAAGAACACATAGACGACCAGATACAGGACCTGTAGCACGATCGACAACACGGTAGGCGCGTTCCCTTGCTCGGGGCGGTCAACTCAGGCTGAAGAACCCGCCCTCGGCGATCTTGGCCTTGTCCTCAGCGGTGACCTGGACATTGGCCGGCGAGAGCAGGAACACCCGGTTGGTCACCCGCTCGATCGTACCCCGAAGTCCGAAGGCCAGCCCGGCGGCGAAGTCGACCAGGCGCCGGGCGTCCGCCTCCTCCATCTCGGTGAGGTTGATGATCACGGGGGTGCCGTCGCGGAAGTGCTCGCCGATCGTGCGCGCCTCCCGGTACGTCGTGGGGTGCAGCGTGGTGATCTGGTACCGCTGCTCCTCCTCGACGGTGGCGACCCGCTCGCGGACCTGGACCTGCGGGGCCAGGGCCAGACTGTCGCGGGTGGGGTAGCTCAGCCCAGCGGAGCTCTCCGAACCGGAGGTGCGGGTGATGGAGCGCACACTCGAGCGGTGCTCGCGCTCCACGTGCTCCGGCCGCTCGTCGTCGCCGTCGTCGTCGAGGGCGGCGGCCCGGGAGACTCCGCGATCGGTCAGCCGGCCCCGGTCACCGGAGCGCAGCCGTCGAGCCGGCGGCTCCTCGGCGTCGTCCTCGTCCTCATCGGCGAACTCGTCGCGGTATCGGCTCTGGCGGTACCGCGACTCGCGGTAGCCACCCTTCTCGTACCCACCGTCGTCGTAGCCCCGGTCTTCCTCGTCCTCGACCAGGCCGAGCCAGACACCGGCCTTGCGCAGTGCACCCATCCGCGCCCCTCCGTCCACCTGCGGCATACGCCCCCGTACCCGTGCCGGCGAGCACGGGGATCGGCACTGCCTCTACCCATCGGCCGGTCCAGTCACTCCTGAAGATCGAACGACTGTTCGTCACGACCAACCGGTGGTCGCCATCGGGACGACCGTCCGAACAACACCGATGTAGTTTGCTGATACGCGATGAGGCTACCGCAGCGAGTGACGCTTTCCGAGTAACGCGCTGCCGACACGGACGTGTGTCGCGCCGTGGGCGATCGCGACCTCGAGGTCCCCGCTCATCCCCGCCGAGATCGCCGTGGCCTCCGGATAGTCGGCGCGCAACGCCGCGGCGAGCGCGGCCAGCCGGGCGAAGGCTCGCGCCGGCTCCCAGTCCAGCGGCGCCACCGCCATCAGGCCGGCCAGCCGCAGCGGCCCGGCCCCGGCCACCTCGGCAGCCACCCGGTCCAGGCTCTGCTCCGGGGACGCGTCCCCGTCGGCCACCGCGCCGCCGCGTTCGACGTCACCGTCCAGACTCACCTGCACCAGCACGTCGAGTGGACGCTCCCGCTCCCGCTCTGCGGCGGCGGCGAGCGCGCGGGTCAGCCGCACGCTGTCGACCGAATGCACCGCGTCGGCGTACCGGACCACCGAACGGCACTTGTTGCGCTGCAACCGGCCGATGAAGTGCCAGCGCGGCGTCGCTCCGGCCGCCGCCACCTCCGCGGCCTTGGGCGCCGCCTCCTGGTCGCGGTTCTCCCCCACGTCCGTCACCCCGAGCCCGGTCAGCAGGAGCACGTCCGCCGCCGGGTACGTCTTGGTCACCGCGATCATCGACACCTCGGTGCGGTCCCGCCCCGCCGCCGCGCAGGCGTCGGCGATGCGGGCCCGCACCTGGGCCAGCCCGGCAGCCAGTTCGGCCCGGCGGTCGTGCCGGGCCGTCGTCGCGTCGTCCATGGCTCGTCGCTCAGGAGCCGTTCTTGAGGAAGTCGGGAATGTCCACATCGTCGAAGGGCACCCGCGAGCTGGGCTGGTTCGGCGGGTAGGCGGTCGCCTGCGCCGGGGCTGTCGCCGCGGAACCCGAACCGCCGGACCCGCTCACCGACGTGGCCTTGCGCGACGGTTCGGCGGCCTTGTAGGACGGCGTGCCGCCGTCGAAGCCGGCGGCGATCACGGTGACCCGGACCTCGTCGCCGAGCGCGTCGTCGATGACCGCGCCGAAGATGATGTTCGCGTCCGGGTGCGCCGCATCGGTGACCAGCTGCGCGGCGTCGTTGATCTCGAACAGACCGAGGTCGGATCCACCCGCGATGGAGAGCAGCACGCCGCGGGCGCCGTCCATGCTCTGCTCCAGCAGAGGGCTGGAGATCGCCGCTTCGGCCGCCTCGACCGCACGGTTCTCGCCGCGGGCGCTGCCGATGCCCATCAGGGCGCTGCCGGCCCCGCTCATCACGCTCTTGACGTCGGCGAAGTCGAGGTTGATCAGACCCGGGGTGGTGATCAGGTCGGTGATGCCCTGCACACCGGAGAGAAGCACCTGGTCGGCCTGACGGAACGCGTCCATCATGCTGATACCCCGGTCACCGAGGGCCAGCAGCCGGTCGTTCGGGATCACGATGAGGGTGTCGCACTGATTGCGCAGCTCCTCTATTCCCGCCTCGGCCTGCACCTGACGCCGCTTGCCCTCGAAGGAGAACGGGCGGGTGACCACACCGATGGTGAGCGCGCCGAGCTTACGGGCGATGTTCGCCACCACCGGCGCGCCACCGGTGCCGGTGCCGCCGCCCTCGCCACAGGTGACGAAGACCATGTCGGCGCCCTTGAGCACCTCCTCGATCTCGTCGCGGTGGTCCTCGGCGGCGTTCTTGCCGACATCGGGATTGGCGCCGGCGCCAAGCCCTCGGGTCAGCTCCCGCCCGACATCGAGTTTCACGTCGGCGTCGCTCATCAGCAACGCCTGCGCATCGGTGTTGATCGCGATGAACTCGACGCCCTTGAGTCCAACCTCGATCATCCGGTTGACGGCATTGACGCCGCCGCCACCGATGCCGACGACCTTGATGACCGCCAGGTAGTTGTGCGGAGGTGTCATCGCCAGTCCTTTCCCTTCGAGATTGGCGCCGCCGATCGCGCCGGCTCGGCCAGTTGACAACGCTTCGGCCGGAAGAGCGAAGGGGTAAACCCTCACCCTCTACTAGAGGCTTTGACTTATGTCAACTACTGATCCTCTTCGGGCAACGTATGCGCCGCCACGGCGAGAGCCAAGGACCGCCGTCGGCGTGTCGCCGCGCTGAACCCAATCCGGACCGGACCGGCCGGATCAGGCACTGATGGTCTCAACGGATCGTAACGACATCGGGGACGCTCACGTCGATCATGGTCCCCTCCCGCTTCAGCAGTTCCGTGGCGACCGCCGCCTTGACCGGACTCGAGGTTGCGTCTCCCCACACGACAGTGCGCTCCCCGGCCAGCCGCAGCCTGATCCCGGCCAGCCCCGTCACCGTGATCTCGACCAGCTCGGCGCGCAGCTCGGGAGTGAGCGCGGTCAGCACCTCCACCGCGGCATCGGTCTCAGGATCGTCCGGGCCGGGTTCCGCCAGCCGGACGACGGGCAACCCCTCCGGAGCCTGCGCCACGGTGCGGAACACGACACCGGCGGCGTCGATCACCCGGAAGCCGTCGTCGCCGGGGACCACCGCCAGCGGAGTGCGCTCGATCACCCGTACCGTCAGGGTGTCCGGCCAGTCACGACCGACCTCGGCCCGCTCCACCTCGGGAAGCGTCCCGATCCGCGCCGCGACGTCGGTGAGATCGACCCGGGCCAGCGGCGTACCGGCCGGCACCGCCGCGGCCTCGCGCACCCGGGCCGGGGTCACCAGCTCGGCGCCCGTCACCTGGACCCGCGTCACCGCGAAGACCCCGGTGCCGAGCAGCACCCAGGCCAGCACGCCCGCGAGGGCCACCACCCCGGCGCCGACCGCCCACGGCAGCGCGGCACGCATCCGCCGCCGGCGTGCCCGCTGCATGAAGCGGCGCACCGACGGCGGCACGGCGTCGTTGCCGGCCCGGACCAGTTTCCAGCGCCCGGCGCCGGTCCGGTCGGCCCGCCCACCGGGCGCGGCGCCGCCCTCACCGGCGCGGGTGCGGCCGCGCGGGCGCCCCGGCGTCATCGCGACGGGGAGTCGGTACCGCCGGCCGCGGCGGCACGCGTAGCGGCCTCCCGGGCCAGCGCCTCCAGCAGCTCGTCGCCGAGCAGCGAGATCGGCGGGGCGCCCATCGTCAGCACCACGTCACCGGGGCGGGCCCTGCGCACCACCTCGGCGGCGACGTCGTCGAAGGACGGCAGGAAGACCTTGCAGCCCGCGGGGAGATCGACCGAGTCGAGCAGGGCAGCGCCGCCCTCGCCCGGCCCGCGCTCCTCCCCCGGCCCGAAGACCTCCAGCATCAGCACCTCGTCGGCGAGACCGAGCGCGGCGGCGAGTTCGGCGTGCAGATCCCGGGTGCGGTAGACCCGGTACGGCTGGAAGACCACCAGCAGCCGGCCGTCGCCGGCCACCTCGCGCATGGTTCGCAGCGCAGCGGTCATCGAGGTCGGATGGTAGGCGTACTCGTCGTAGACGGTGATGTCCTCGACACTGCCCTTGCGCTCGAAGCGGCGCCGCACGCCGGGGAAGGCGGCCAGCGCGCTGCGGGCCGCCTCCACCGGCAACCCCAGGTGGTACGCGGTCAGCACCGCCGCCGCGCTGTTGAGGCCGAGGTGACGCCCGGGAACCGGCAGTCGCATCTCTCCCAGCGACGTGCCGTCGACCGTGGCCAGGTAGTGCACGCCCCGGGCGGAGGAGGCGACATCGGTCAGCCGCAGGTCGGCGTCGGCGGCCTCGCCGTAGGTGTAGACCCGCCGTCCTTCGCTGCGCAGCTGCACCGCCAGCTCCCGGGTCCCGGGGTTGTCGGCGCAGACGACCACGAACCCCTCCGGGTCGGTCAGCCGGGCGAAGTCGGCGAAGGTCGCCGCCAGGTTTGCGTAGTCGCCGTAGGTGTTGAGGTGATCCTCGTCGATGTTGGTGATGATCGAGACGTACGGCCGGTAGAGCAGGAAGGAACGGTCGCTCTCATCGGCCTCGGCTACGAAGTACTCGCCGCTGCCGTGGTGGGCGTTCGACCCGGCCTCGGAGATCTCCCCGCCGATGACGAAGGAGGGGTCCACCCCGGCCTGCTGGAAGATCAGCGTGACCATCGAGGTCGTGGTGGTCTTGCCGTGCGTGCCGGAGATCGCGATGGTCTTGCGGCCGGTCATCGTCGCGGCCAGCGCCTCCGAGCGGTGCAGCACCCGCAGCCCACGCCGGCGCGCCTCGGCCAGCTCGACGTGGTCCGCGGGGATCGCCGTGGAGTAGACGACGGTGTCCACGCCGTCGAGGTTCGCCACGTCGTGGGCCATGTGGATCGTGCCGCCCAGCGCCCGCAGCCCGGCCAGCGACGGCCAGTTGCGCAGCTCGCTGCCGGAGACCCGGATCCCCCGGGTCAGCAGCAGCCGGGCCAGGCCACTCATGCCGACCCCGCCGATGCCGATCAGGTGCACGGCACCCAGGTCCTCGGCGGTCAGCGTGCCGGCCGGGGTGAACTGTGCGGTGTTCATAGGTTGTACCTTCCATTCGCGGCACGGCCGGTCACCGGCGCACCGCCTCGTATACGAAGTCGAGCAACGCCTCGTCGCCGTCACGGCGGCCGTATGCGGCTGCGGCCGAGGCCATCGCGGCGAGCCGCCGCGGGTCCCGGACGAGCCCGATGACGTTCTCCTCGATCCAGTCCGACGTCAGCTCGGCGTCGTCGACCAGCAGCCCGCCACCGGCCTGCACGACCGGCAGGGCGTTGCGCTTCTGCTCCTGGTTGCTGTGCGGATAGGGCACGTAGATCGCCGGCAGCCCGACCGCGGCCACCTCCGCGCAGGTCATCGCCCCGCCGCGGGCGAGCATCAGGTCCGCCGCCGCGTAGCCCAGTTCCATCTGCGACAGGTACGGCAGCGTGACGTAGGGCACCGGCAGGTCGACCGGGACCGGCACCGGCTCGTTGCGGGCCCCGATGACGTGCAGCACCTGGATGCCGGCGGCGGCCAGGGCCTTGGCCGCGCCGGCGACGGCCAGGTTGATCGACCGGGCACCCTGCGAGCCGCCGGCGACGAAGAGGGTGGGCAGCTCCGGGCGCAGGCCGAAGTGCCGGCGGGCGGCCTCCCGCGCGGCGTCGCGGTCCAGGCCGGCGATCGCCCGGCGCAGTGGCACCCCGACGACCCGGGCGTCGCGCAGCAGTTCGGACTGCTCCGGTTGGTGCGGGAAGCCGACCGCCACCTTCCCGGACATCTTCATGCCGAGCCGGTTGGCCACCCCAGGTGGCACGTTCACCTCGTGGATGACGATCGGCAGACCGCGCCGCCACGCGGCGAGGTAGGCCGGGACCGAGACGTAGCCACCGAAGCCGACCACCACCTCGGCGCGGACCTCGTCGAGGACCCGGCCGGCAGCGCGGGCGGCGGTCCACATCCGGTCCGGGGTGCGCAGCAGGTTCATGTTGACCGACCGGGGCAGCTGGTACGCCGGGATCGGCCGCAGATCGTAGCCCTGTGGCGGGATCAGCTCGTTCTCCAGCCCGCGTGGGGTGCCGAGGCAGGTGATCCGGACATCGGGGTCGTGCCGACGCAGACAGTCGGCGAAGGCGAGCAGCGGGTAGATGTGCCCTCCGGTGCCGCCGCCGGCGAGTACCACCGAGCGCAACGGGGCCATCAGCGTCTCCTCTCCTTCGCCGAACCGGAGCCGATCCTGGTGACGCGGTCGCCGCGGGTGGCAGAAGCCTCGTCGCTGCGCCGCATTCCCGATCGGGGCCCGACCTTTCCCCCTTCCGGCTGCCCTTTCCGGCGCCGGGCCGGCGGCAGCGGCGGCAACGGGGCCCAGAGTAGTCGGACCCACCGGGCCGGCGGACGGGCGTGCAGGGCCCGGGCCGCGTCGGGCTCGGCGCGGGCGAAGGAGGCGAGCATGCCCACCGCGGCGAGCGTGACGACCAGGGCGCTGCCACCGTCGGAGATGAAGGGCAACGGGACGCCGGTGATCGGCAGCAGACCGACGACACCGCCGATGTTGATCACCGCCTGGCTGACCAGCCAGGTCGTCACACCGGCCGCGGCGAGCCGGCGGAACGGGTCGTGCACCCGGCGGGCGATACGCAGCCCGGTGTAGGTCAGCACCGCGAAGAGGGTCAGCACCACCACCGAGCCGACAACGCCGAGCTCCTCGGCGATGACGGCGAAGATGAAGTCGTTGTGCGCCTCGGGCAGCCAGTTCCACTTGGCGCCGCCCTTGCCGAGTCCGGCCCCGAACCACCCGCCGTTGTCGATCGCGTCGCGGGCCTGGCAGAGCTGGAGGCTGTCACCCCAGCACTCCTCCTGGCTGGGCGTGGTGAGAAAGGAGGTGAGGCGCTTGAACCGGTAGTTCTCCGCGCCCTTCGCACCCGAACCGGCGCCCAGGGAGGCGGCGGCGATCAGCAGGCCGA
>Ga0233372_1000210_pt1 | contig 28154 bp, 20 predicted proteins | sample ElkDunMinimDraft_4_FD_191538 | JGI IMG/M metagenome (GOLD analysis project Ga0233372, IMG submission 191538) | Fecal eukaryotic communites from dung pellets of Tule Elk in California, USA - Elk Dung D8 | ecosystem: Host-associated > Mammals > Digestive system > Large intestine > Fecal | place... | reverse complement strand
TTGAGGAGCACCGCCCCGGTGCCGCTCGGGTCCACGGACGTCACCAGGTACTGGCCGAGCCAGATGCCCGCGACGATGCCGACGACCGCGCCGATCGTGAGGAACACGGAGTAGCGCGGCGCGCGGCGCACGCGTGCCGGGTCGATCAGCAGGTGCTCGTCCGGCCGGCTCTCGTGCGGCCGCTCGGCGGTCGCGTCGGCTGTCCCGTCGACGCCGGAGTCGGCGGGGACGGGAGTCGCGGCGGACCGGTCGGGGCTGGTGGAGCTCACCCCACGAGCCTAAGCCACCCCGGCGGCCGGCCCGGAAACGGCCGAGCCTGCCGGGACCACGAGGGTCCCGGCAGGCTCGACCGTGCTTCGGGTCTCGGTCTCAGTACGTCCCGAGGTCCTGCCAGGGCCCCCACCACGAGGCACCGGGCTCCTGGTTGCGCGTGTACCAGCGGGCCTTCCACAGGTGGCCGTCGTGCGCCACGACCTCGCCGCCCTGGTAGATCCACGAGCTCGTCCAGGCCTGGTAGGTGCCCGACGGCGTCTGGACGTCGGCGCCGACCTCGGCCCAGGCGCCCCACGGGGACGAGCCGGGCGTCGCCCCGCGCGTCCACCAGAGCGCCTCGAACACGCGGCCGTCGTACGTCACGCGGTCGCCGTCCTGGTAGACGGTCTTGCGGTCCCACTCGGGGTACGCGGGCGCGGACGCCTCGACCGTCAACGGCAGCCTGGCCGTCGTGCCCGACGGCTCGGCGACCACCTGGAGCGTGTACTCGCCCGGCGCGGTCGACGCCGGGATGGTCACGGACACGGTCGCCACACCGTCGGCCACCTTGACCTCACCGAGCTCGACGCCCTCGTCCGCACCGACCGGCACGAGCGACGCGGTCGCCGCGGTGTTGCGCGGCGAGCCGAGCGAGGTCAGGTCGAGACCCGCGACCTCGAGGTCGACGTCGGATCCGGCGACGACCGGCTCCGCGGGCAGCTCGGGCACGACCGTGCGCGTCCTGGCGAACGACGGCGAGAGCGGCGAGTTCTCCTGGAGGTACGCGGTCCACGCGTCCCGGTCCACGAGCCCCGAGTCGCGCGCGCCGGTGCCGTCCTGGAAGACGCGGAAGTTGTCGCCCCCGGTCGCCAGGAAGGAGAAGGTGGCGATCCGGTACTCGGCCGTCGGGTCGACAGGGACGCCGTTCACCGTGATCGAGGTGACGTTGTCGCCTGGCGTCGCGAGCGGGTCGGCCGTGCGCACCGTGTAGGACACGTTGTCGGACAGGCCGAGCGCCAGGTACGGGCGGGACGGCCGGTTGCCGTTGGTGTCGGTCTGCCACTGCTGCTCGAGCATCTCGTCGAGCTGTGCCCCGGTGAGCGTGATCGTCCAGAGGTTGTTGACGAACGGGAGCACCGCGTTCGCCTCGGCGTAGGTGATCACACCGTCCTCGCCGTAGTAGAGCTCGGAGCGCAGACCGCCCGGGTTCACCACGCCGATGTCCGCACCACCGCGGGTCTCGTCCGCGAGCGTGTCACGGAGCGAGTTGGCCACGAGGTTGCCCAGCGTGGACTCGGAGGCACGGTCGTCGCGCGAGCCACCGGTCCACACGCCGTCGACGTACGAACCGCCCGCGAACGCCGTCGTGATGTCGGCGGTGACCGCACCGACCGGCCGGGCGCCGATCCGGTCCGCCTCGGCGAGCGCGGCGTCGACGATCCGGTCGACCTCGGCCACGCGCGGGTAGGTGGCGATCAGCTCGGCCGCCGGCGTCGTCGTCCGGGCCACGTTCTCGACGGTGTACGCCGTGACCTCGTTCGACTCGGTGTCGACGGTGAGCGACACGTGGCCGAGGAACTCGCCGTAGTTGCCCGTCTGGATCAGCGGGCGGGTCTTGCCCTCGACGCCGGGCACCGGGGCGTCCCACGCGTACCGCTTGTGCGTGTGGCCCGTGAAGATCGCCGCGACGCGCGGGTCGGTCTCGTCGACGATGCGGGCGAAGACGCCGCCCGCGGCGACCTCCTCCTCGAGTGTCGCGCCGTCCGGCGTACCGGCCTGGGCGCCCTCGTGCAGCATCGCCACGACGATGTCGGCCTCGCCGTTGTCGGCGGAGCCGTCCAGCAGGTCGTCCGTCACGCGGTTGATGGCCTCGACCGGGTCCGTGAACTCGAGGCCTTCGATGCCGGCGGGCGAGACGAGCGTCGGCGTCTCCTCGGTCACGGCACCGACGAAACCGACGTCGACGCCGTCGATGGTCACGACGTCGTACCCGGGCAGCGCGGGCTCACCGGTCTCGGCGTCGAAGACGTTCGCGGCCGTGTAGGTCCAGTCGGCCGCGGGCTCGATCCGGTCCGTGAGGTCCGCGAAGCCCTGGTCGAGCTCGTGGTTGCCCACCGCGGACGTCGCGAGGTCGAGCACGTTCAGCACGTCGATCGTCGGCTGGTCCTGCTGCAGCGCGGAGGCGAACAGCGAGGCGCCCACGTTGTCGCCGGCCGAGACGAACGCCGTGCCCTCGGGGTTGGCCGAGCGGATCTGCTCGACCGTGCCCGCGAACGCGACCGTGTTGGCGTCGATGCGGCCGTGGAAGTCGTTGATCGCCACCAGGTCGAGCTCGGCGACGCCGTCGTCGGCGACCAGGTTCAGGCCCACCAGGATCGGGTCGTGGTCGGACGAGCGGAACGGGGTCGTGTCGTAGAGCAGGGTCGCGTTGTAGTTGTGGCGGCTGTACTCGTTGGCGACCGGCTCGTACGCGTTGATGTTCCAGATGTCCGCGCCCGAGACCTTCTCGACCGCGGCCGCCGACGCGAGCACGTGGTCGAGCGAACCGACCATGCCGTCGAAGGCGTAGGTGTACTCGCCCGTCGTGGGGCCGAGGTCGGTGTAGCCCGCCTCGGTCAGCACCTGGATCGGGTCCTCCTGCTCGTAGGCGTTGAAGTCGCCCACGAGCAGCACGGTGTCGGTGCCGGCGTCGGCCGCGACGTCGTCCGCGAAGGCGGCCAGCGCGCGGGCCTGACGGACACGCGACTCGTTGGACGCGCCCTGGCCGTCACCGGCGTCCGCGTCGCCCGGCCACGGACCGGCCGAACCCTTGGACTTGAAGTGGTTGGTCACGACGACGACGTCGTCGGCCGGGTCGCCGTCCACGCCGTCGGCCGGCTGGAACACCTGCGCGAGAGGCTCGCGGGCGTTGCCGAAGATCTCCTCGTCGAGCAGCATGCGCGACTCGCCCACCGGCTCGGCCGAGGCCGCGCGGTAGATGAAGGCGTTGCGGATGACGTCCTCGTCGGCCGGGGCCGGCACGACGCCGGGAGAGGCGACGAAGGCCCAGGTGCCCGCGCCGTCCTGCGCGTTCAGCGCGTCGACCAGGTCGGACAGCGCCTGGTCGCGCGACTTGCCGAGGAAGTGGACCGAGTTCTCGATCTCCTCGAGTGCGACGACGTCGGCGCCGAGGGCGCTGATGGCGGCGACGATCTTGTCCTGCTGGCGCTCGAGGTCCTCGTCCTCCGCGGCGCCGCGGGCGTCGCAGCCGTCGCGCACGGTGATCGGGTCGCCCGTGCGGTCGGTGTAGTACGTGCAGCCCGTGAGCTCGTCACCGGTGGTGGTGAAGTAGTTGAGCACGTTGAACGTGCCCACCTTGAGGGTGCCGCCGACGTCCTGCGGCTGCGCCTCACGCGTGTTCTCGAACGTCGCCGGCTGCACGGCGTCCGCGACCGCGGGAGTGAGCTCGGCGAGCGGCTGGAAGGTCCAGGCGTCGTAGCGGAAGTCGAGGACCACGGGCCCGTCGAACGTCACGGCCGCGCCGATGCGCAGCGGCTCGCCGCCCGTGAGCCACGGCAGCGGCTTGGACTTGTTGGCCGTCGAGTTGTAGTTCGTCGTCGCGCCGTCGTCGAGCAGCACGGCACGCGCCGCGTTGTCCGCGGCCTGCGCCTGGGCCTCGGCAGAACCCGGCCGGCCGGCCGTCGTCGGCTGGACGAGCGGGCTGGTACCGGCGGCGAGGCCGATCGTGCCGTAGTAGTTCGTGTCGTAGTTGTCGGTGACGGTGAAGTCGCCGCGCGGGGCGAGCAGCATGCCCTCGAGCGCCTCACGCTCGGCATCGGTGCCGGGCCAGGCCGCGGCGAGCGGCTGGACCTCACCGGGCTCGGACACGACGGACCACGACGTGGCGCTCACCTCGGTGAGCCCTTCGTGCTCGACGACCTCTCCGGTCACCTCGACGTGCTGGCCGACCCGCAGCTCGCGTGCGGCCGCGGAGGAGTACACGAAGACGGCGTCGGACGCGCCGGGCGTGGCGTCGTCGGCGCCGCCCGTGCCGGCAGTCTGGATGTAGAGACCGTTCAGGCCGCCCGTCGGGTACGCGGCCGTCACGACACCGCGCGTCGTGACCGTCCGGCCGGCGAGCGGAGACGCGTCGGCCGTGCCCTGGATCTGGGCGATCGGGGTCACGTCGCCCGGCGTGGGGGTCGGCGTCGGCGTCGGCGTGGGCTCCGGGTCGGGGTCGCCGGCCGTCGGCGGCACGGGGGTCCCGGCGGTGAAGTCCGCCGCGTTGTCCGCGGTGGTGGTGTGCTCGGCGTCGCGCGACACCGACGTCGCGTTCGTGGTCGCCGGCGCGGGGCCGCTGCCCGCGAACGTGGTGGTCGAGGCGCCCCAGCCCACGAGGTCGACGACGTCGTCGGTCGTGGTGCAGGCGGCTCCGGCGCACGTCAGGCGCGTCGTCGAGCTCACGAGCGCGACCTTGGCGCCCGTCCCGGACATGGCGATGGTGCCCGTCACGTCAGGCGTCGGCAGGGCGGGCAGCGAGGTGTTCGCGCCCATCGCCTGCCCGATCAGGAACGACCCGCCCGCGGGGACCGAGCCCGAGAGGTTCGTCTGCGCGCCGTTCGCCCAGGCGCCCGTCGCCGAGGCGTACTGCACCGACCAGCCGTCGAGCGAGACGGCCTCGTCGGTGGGGTTGTACAGCTCGATGAAGTCCTGGTTGAACGCGGCGCCGTTGTTGCCGCCCCCGCCGTAGACCTCGTCGATGAGGACGGGCGAGTCGACCGTGACGTCGGCCGTCGCCGGGGCGGCGAGCACCACCGAGGTCGGGATGGCGAGGGATGCGACGAGGGCGGCTGCGATCGCCGGCCTCCGACGTGGTGGTGACGGACGCGTGCTGCTCACAGCGGTTCCTCCAAGAGTGGTGATGCGCCCGACTGAAGCATCCGCGCGTGAACCGGCGGTGAACCGCATGTCACGTCCAGTGGTCCGTCAGGGCGCCGTCAGGGTGACCGACCCGCAGAGGCTAGCGGAGATCGCAGCCACTCGTGACCCGGAGCACACCCCTTCCCCGCGCCCGTCCGCCGCGCAGCACGGGCGTCAGCGCTCGCGCGCCGCCTGGAGCGGCAGGTGCTCCGAGACGTCCGACCGTTCGCCGGACGCCCGCACCAGTCCGCCCCCGACGGCGTCGGCCCAGGTCAGGCGGCCGGTGGCCAGACCGAGCCAGGTTTCGACGTCCGTCTCGACGACGTTGGGCGGCGTGCCGCGCGTGTGCCGCGGCCCAGCGACGGCCTGGACCGCGCCGGCCGGTGGCACGCGCACCTCGACCGCGTTCCCGGGTGCGACGTCGGCCAGCTCCTCGAGGGTGAACCGCACGGCCGTGGTGGTCTGGGCCCGCGAGGCCTCGCCGTCGAGCCACGCCATGAGCGCGGCGCGCCCCGCCGCAGGGTCGGTCTTGCGTCGAGCAGGCATGTGCCAACTCTAGGAACTGCGCGCCGGTGCCGGTCAGCCGATGCCGGTCAGCCGATACCGAGCTCCGCCCGGACCTCCTCGCGCAGGCGCCCGTGCCTCGACGGCTCCGGCGCGGCCGCGAGCAGGGTCTTGGTGTACTCGTGCTGCGGGTCGAGGATCACCGCGTCCGACGGCCCGCGCTCGACGATGTCCCCCCGGTACATCACCAGGATCTCGTCGCTGAAGTGCCGCGCGGTCGCCAGGTCGTGGGTGATGTAGAGGACGCCGAGGTTCTCCTCGCGCTGCAGCCGGGCGAGCAGGTTGAGCACGCCCAGGCGGATCGACACGTCGAGCATCGAGACCGGCTCGTCGGCCACGAGGAACCGCGCTCCGGGAGCCAGCGCCCGCGCGATCGCCACGCGCTGCCGCTGGCCGCCCGACATCTCGTGCCCGCGCTTGGCCGCGAAGACCTCGGGCGGCGTGAGGTTGACGCGCTCCAGCAGGCCGTGGACCGCGGGCTCGAGCTCGGCACCCCGGGCCACGCCGTGGATCTTGAGCGGCCGCTCGAGGTGGTACGCGACCGTGTGGTACGGGTTGAGCGACGCGAACGGGTCCTGGAAGACCATCTGGACGTCGTGGCGGTACCGGGCCATGGCCCGCGCGCTCCTGCTCACCGGCACGCCGTCGAGCAGGATCTCCCCCGACGTCGGCGTCTCGAGGTGGGCGATCATGCGCGCGACCGTCGACTTGCCCGACCCGGACTCGCCCACGAGCGCGATCGTCCTGCCGGGCTCGAGGACGAACGACACGTCGTTGACCGCGCGCAGCTTGCTGCGGTGCACGCCGTTGCGGACCGTGAAGTCCTTGACCAGGCTGCGGACCTCGAGCGTGCTCATGCGGGGACCTCGCCGTTCGGCTCGTCGTTCCCTGAGGGCTCCGCACCGGTGCCATCGACGGTGCCGGTGCCGGTGCGGATGAACCCGCCGCGCTCGCCCGTCAGGCTCGGGAAGGAGTCCAGGAGCTTGCGTGTGTAGGGGTGCTGCGCGCGCAGGTAGATGTTCTCCGCGGTGTCGATCTCGACGATCTCGCCCTCGAGCATCACCGCGATGCGGTCGCCGATCTCGAGCAGGAGCGGCAGGTCGTGCGTGATGAAGACGACGGCGAACCCCAGCCGCTCGCGCAGCTTCATGATCTCGCGCAGGATGCCGCGCTGGACGACGACGTCGAGCGCCGTCGTCGGCTCGTCCATGATCATGACCTGCGGGTTGAGCGCGAGCGCCATCGCGATCATGACGCGCTGGCGCATGCCACCCGACAGCTCGTGCGCGAAGCTGTCGAGGCGCGAGGGGTCGACCCCGACCAGCCGGAGCAGCTCGGCGGCACGCTCGTCGCGCTCGGCCCTGCCCATGCGCGGCCGGTGCGTGATGAGGACGTCGTGGAGCTGCGCCCGGACGCTGAGCACGGGGTTGAGCGAGTTCATGGCGCCCTGGAACACCATCGACACCTTGTCCCAGCGGAAGGCCCGCAGGGCGTCGCCCGTGAGCGCGACGACGTCGACGTCGGTGCCCGAGGCGTCGTGGAACACGACCTCGCCGCTGCGCAGGATGGCGGGCGGCTTGAGCAGCCGGTTGAGCCCGTAGGCGAGCGTGGTCTTGCCGCACCCCGACTCGCCCGCGAGGCCGAGGATCTCGCCGCGGTGCAGGGTGAGCGAGACGTTCTTGACCGCGTGCACGGGCGGCTCCACCTCGTACTCGATCGACACGTCGCGCGCGGTCAGCACCGGCTCGAGCGTGGCGACGTGCGCGGCGTGCGCGGCGGACGACAGCGGGCCGCGTGTGGTCGTGGCCGTCATGCGCCCACCCTTTCCTTGGTGCCGTCGCCGGCGACAAGGTCGGCCGTGGCCGCCGACGGGTCTCCCGCCCGGACGGCGAGCAGGTCACGGCCGGCCTTGCGCGCCTGGCGCACGCTGCGGGCGGCCGCGGGCGCGAGCCGGAGCTTGGGGTTGATGATCTCGTCGATCGCGAAGTTGATGAGCGACAGCCCGCAGCCGAGCAGCGCGATCATGAGGCCCGGCGGCACGAACCACCACCAGGCGCCGCGGGTCAGCGCCGACCCGCCCTGGGCGTCGTTGAGGATGGTGCCCCACGTGATCGAGCCGTTGGGCCCGAGGCCCAGGTACGACAGACCGGCCTCGCCCAGGATCGCGAGGATCACGGCGAAGAGGAACTGCGCCGCGAGCAGCGGCAGCAGGTTGGGCATGATCTCGACCAGGATGATGCGGGCCGTCCTCTCGCCCGCGACCCGGGCGGCCGACACGTAGTCGCGCGTCCGCAGCGAGAGCGCCTGGGCACGCAGGACGATCGCGGACCCCGCCCACCCGAACAGGCCCAGGATCCCGGCGACCAGCCACAGGCTCCGGGTCTCGAGGTAGGACGCCGTCACGATCATCAGCGGCAGCGCGGGGATGACGAGCACGATGTTCGTGATGAGCGACAGCACCTCGTCGGTCCAGCCGCGCACGTAGCCGGCCACGATGCCGAACACGACCGACATCGCGATCGCGATGGCACCCGCGACGACGCCGACGATGAGCGAGGACCGCGCACCCTCCGCGAGCTGGGCCAGGACGTCGTAGCCGAGCGACGTCGTGCCGAGCCAGTGGCCCGGCTGCGGCGGCAGGAGCGCGTCGTTCGCCGACGAGCGCGGGTCCTGCGTCACGAACGGACCGACGATCGCGAACAGCACGATCGCGGAGACGATCACGAGACCCGCCACCAGCTTGGCGGACCGGGACGGGAGCTGCTGGCGCAGCGCGCCTCTAGCCATGGTGTCGAGTCCTCGGGTCGATGAGCCCCTGCACGAGGTCCATGACGAACAGGGCCGCGAGCACGGCGACCGTGATGATCAGGAACGAGCCCTGCATCAGGGCGTAGTCGTTGTTGCGGACTGCCTCGATCATGAGCTTGCCGACGCCCGGGTAGGTGAACACCTGCTCCATGACCAGGGAGCCGGAGACCACGAAGCCCAGCGAGACGCCGAACCCGGTCAGCGACGGGATCATGGCGTTGCGCGTGGCGTAGGTCATGAAGATCCGCCGACGCCGCAGGCCCTTGGCCTCCGCCGTCGTGACGTAGTCCTCGGACAGCGTCGAGACCATCATGTTGCGCATGCCCAGCAGCCAGCCGCCCACCGACGAGATGACGACGGTGGCCGCGGGCAGGATCGCGTGCTGGATCACCGAGCCGACGAACGCCCAGCTCCACTCGGGCCCGTCGAAGGTGAAGACGTCGTAGCCGCCGATGATCGGGAACCACTGCAGCGTCACGGCGAAGACGAAGACCAGCAGGAGCGCGATCCAGAAGTACGGCAGCGACTGCAGGAGGGTCGTGCTCGGGATGATCCCGTCGACCCAGGTGCCGCGCTTCCAGCCGGCCCAGGCACCGAGACCGATGCCGAGCACGAACGAGATGACGGTCGCCGTCCCGATGAGCCCGATGGTCCACGGCAGCGCCGCGGCGATGAGCTCGACGACCGGTGTGGGGTACTTGGTCACGGAGACGCCGAGGTCTCCACGGAGGAGCCTGCCCCAGTAGGCGAGGTACTGCTCGAGCATGGACTGCTCGGAGTCCGCGCCGAGGAGGAGCTGGACGCTGCGCTCGATCGCCGGCGTCACCGTCCCGCTGCGCTGCAGCTTGGCGAGCAGGATGCTCACCGGATCGCCTGGCAGCAGTCGCGGGATCAGGAAGTTCAGCGAGACGGCGGCCCAGAGCGTGATCGCGTAGAACCCGATCCGCCTGGCGTAGTACTTCATGGGGTGCCGCCCTTCGACGCGTGCGTCATGGTGCTCCTCCTCGGCTCGTGCTCAGCCCGTCAGCGCGTCACTGGGCACCGGAGAGCTTGCTGAGGATCAGACCCGACGACGGGCCCTGCCACGACGGCGGGAACATGTACAGGTCCTCCTCGGTCGGCCACCCGGTGTAGTCGGCCGTGTTGTAGAAGGTCTGCGACGCGTTCACGACGAGCGGGATGTACGGCAGGTCGTTGACGATGTGCTCCTGGATCGTGGCGTACGCCTCGGCCTTGGCCGCCTCGTCGTCGGTCGCGGCGGCCGCCTGGACGGCGGCGTCGACCTCGTCGTTGGCGTAGCGCGCGAAGTTCCACTCGCCCGGCTCGAGCTGGGTGCCGACGGGCTGGGTGTAGTCGCCCGAGAACCAGTCGCGGTAGATCTGGAACGGGTCCGCGATCGAGGTGCCGATGACGCCGCCCATGATGAGCTGGAAGTCGCCCGCGGTGCGGGAGTCGGCGAACTCGTTCCACGAGACCGTCGACGCCGTGACCTTGAGGCCCGCGGCGGCTGCCTGCTCCTGGATGAGCTTGGCGGCGTTGTTGTAGTCGGTCCAGCCGTCCACCGAGGTGAGCGTCAGCTCGATCGGCGTGCCGTCCTTGCCGTAGAAGCCGTCGGAGTCCTTGGTGTACCCGGCGTCCTCGAGGATGGCCGCGGCCGCGGCCGCGTCGGCGTCCTGCGGGGACTCCGCGGGCATGCCGTCGGCGATCCACTTGTCGTCACGCCCGAGCAGGGCGAACGTCGGCGAGATCTCCTTGGCGAGGCCCACGAACGCCTTGTCCGTGATGTCGCCGCGGTCGATCGCGAGGTCGAGCGCCTGGCGCACCGCGACGTCGGTCTGCGGGCCCTCGCACCCGAGCTCCGCGTTGGAGCAGGTGTAGAGCACGGTCGGGTCGATGGGGGTGTTGAGGTAACCGACCGAGCCGCTCCCCGTGATCGCGTCGGGCTCCGGCACGAACATGGTGGTCCAGTCGATCTGGCCGGACCGCAGCAGGTCCTCGGCCGACTGGTTGGCGTCGATGCCCACGTACCGCAGCTTGGCGACCTTCGGCGCACCGCCCCAGTAGTCGGGGTTGGCCTCGGCGGTGTAGGCGGCGTCCGACGCCGACCCGAGCTTGTACGGGCCTGTTCCGACGGGGTCGGAGTCGTTTGCCCAGGTGATGAGGTCCGCCTGCTCGCTGAAGACGTGCTCGGGCACGATGTACGTGCTGCCGAGGACGGCGAACTCGTTGGCGAAGCCCGGCTCGGCGAACGAGAACGTGACGGTCCGCTCGTCGGCGGCGGTGGCGCCGGCCAGGTAGTTCGGCTGCGCGACCGAGTTGGTGAACGAGTAGACGACGTCGTCCGCGGTGAACGGCTCGCCGTCGTTCCACGTCACGCCCTCACGGAGCGTCACGGTGAGCTCCGTGCCGTCCTCGTTCCACTCGAACGACTCGCCCAGCATCGGGGTGGGCTCGACGTCGGCGAGCTTGTTGAAGTTGAACAGCGTCTCGTAGATGCCGCCGTTGGCGAGGTGGAGCACGCCCACGGCATAGGGGTTGAAGTTCGGCGTGATCGGGGTCTGGGAACCGGCCCAGATCACGAGCTCGCGGTCGGTCGCGGCACCACCCTCGCCGGAGGCGGCGGCGGTCTCCTTCTCGGTGGACGGGTCGTTCGGGGTACCGGCGCAGCCGGCTGCCAGAAGGGTCACGCTCGTCATCACGGCTGCCGCCGCGAGCCAGCGCCTGCGCGCTGTCAGTCCAGACATGGTCGTCCTCTCGGTCCGACGGGTACACCCACGGCTTCGGGGGCGTTAGTGCGGAACATTAACGAATGTGACCCACACCACCGCTAGAGGGTCGGATGCCATAACGCAGGACTGTTATCAAATTGTCACCGCAGACGGGTGCCACCACAGGGGACCGGTGCCAGGTGGAGGGCGGGCCTGCGCGGCCTACAGCCGGAAGAGCACGCGCCGGTCGGCGACGGACGCCTCCGCGAGCGTGACCTTGACGCGCTCGCCGAGCGGGAGGTTCGTCCCCTCGACCTTCGCGCGCACCGCGGGGTCGCGCAGCACGACCTGCCCGCGCTGGGGACGCTCGTCGGGCTGCGCGGGGGCGTCGGCGTCGGCCCGGTCCCCCCGCTCGCCCGCGCCCGAGCGCGGCTCCTCGACGTCGACGACCACGGCGTCGTACGTCCTGCCCTCCTTGCCGGTGAGCAGCGCGGCCTCGACGACGTCGACGCACGTCCGCTCGAACGAGCTCGACCGCCGCCCCGCCTCCGCCATGGTCGCGGGCAGCGCGGGCAGCGCCTCCGTGACCCAGCGCGGGATGCTGCGGCCGCCCGTGTGGGCGAGGCAGATCTCGGTCCCGTACCGGTCGACGAGCCGGCGCAGCGGCGCCGTGACGTGGGCGTACTCCGCGGCGATGGCCGCGTGCCGCGCGTCGACGGGCATCGGGATGGTGACGCCGTCGGGCCCGGGAACCCCGAACACCTGGTAGCCGGCACCGCGGAAGAGCGTCGTCGCCTCGTTGAGGAACGCCGCGTGCGCAGGCCGCCGGGACTCGAGCGTGCGCAGCAGCTCGCCGTACGTGGTCTCGTCGTCCCACTCGATGCCGAGCGCCGCGGCCGTGCGGCGCAGGCGGGCGACGTCGCGCGGGTCGGCGGGCGGGAGCGTCCGCAGGATGCCGATGCCGGCGTCGCGCATGATCTGCGCCGCGGCGATCCCGGTGAGCAGAGAGATCTGCGCGTTCCACCCCTCGACGGGGAGCGTGCGCCGGAACTCGAGCCCGTACGACCCGTCCGGCTGCTGCGCGACCTCCTGCTCGGGCACGTCGAGCGACATGCCGCCGCGCTCGAGCTCGCGCTCCTGCCGCAGGCGCCCGACGTCGGCCAGCAGCGCGAGCGACTCGGGTGCGGTGCCGGCGTCGAGCGTGGTCTGCGCCTCGCCGTAGGTCAGACGCGCCCGCGAGCGCACGAGCGCCCGCGTGACCGCCGTGCTCATGATCTCCCCCGACGCGTCGAGCCCGATGGTCCACAGCACTGCGGGCCGGTCCTCGCCGGGCAGCAGGCTCGCGGCGCCCTCCGAGAGCGCCTTCGGGTGCAGCGGGGTGCGCGTGTCGGGGCCGTACACGGTCATGCCGCGGCGGTGCACCTCGCCGTCGAGCGCGCTGCCCGGCGTGACGAACGCCGCAACGTCCGCGATGGCGTAGCGGACGATGTAGCCGCTGCCCGAGGACGCGACGTGGACGGCCTGGTCGAGGTCCATCGACCCGGGCGGGTCGATCGTGACGAGCTCGATGTCCCGGCGGTCCTGGCGGTCCTGAGCGACGTCGCGGCCCGCGCTGGCCTCGGCCTCCGCCAGCACGTCGGCGGGGAACATGGCGGGGAGGCCGAGCTCGGCGCGGAGTGCCGCGAGCGCGTCGGCAACCGCCTCGGGGGTGGTGGGCGCGATCCGCAGCTGTCGAGTTGGCACGGCTCGACCGTAGTTCGCGGCCTGCGCGGACGCTCGCGGAACGGGCATCGGGGCGCCGTCCTCGGGGGTCTCGATTCCCCGGCCTCACCCGCGTCAGATATCTTGACGTCAAGCAATCTCGACGTCCCAGGAGCACCGCGACACCATGGCCCACGAGACCCGGTCCGGATCGACGATCATCTACACCCACACCGACGAGGCGCCGCTGCTCGCGACGTACTCGTTCCTCCCGATCATCCAGGCGTACGCGGCCAAGGCCGGCGTGGACGTCGAGACGCGGGACATCTCGCTCGCGGGGCGCATCCTCGCGCAGTTCCCGGAGCGCCTCACCGAGTCGCAGCGGCTCGGCGACGCGCTCGCCGAGCTCGGCGAGCTGGCCACCACCCCCGCGGCCAACATCATCAAGCTGCCGAACATCTCGGCTTCGATCCCGCAGCTCAAGGCCGCGATCGCCGAGCTGCAGGCGCAGGGCTACGACGTGCCGAACTACCCGGAGTCGCCCGAGTCCGACGAGGACAAGGAGATCCGCGCCCGCTACGACAAGGTCAAGGGCTCGGCCGTCAACCCCGTGCTGCGCGAGGGCAACTCCGACCGCCGCGCCCCGGCGTCGGTCAAGAACTATGCCAAGGCCCACCCGCACCGCATGGGCGCCTGGAGCACCGACTCGCGGACCAACGTGGCCACCATGAGCCGCGACGACTTCTTCTCCAACGAGAAGTCGGTCGTCCTGCCGGCCGCGGACACCCTCACGATCCGCCTGGTCACCCCTGAGGGCACCACCGTGCTCAAGGACGGCATCGCGGTCGAGGAGGGCGAGGTCGTCGACGCGACGTTCATGTCGGTCGCCGCGCTGCGCACGTTCCTCGCCGAGCAGGTCGCGCGCGCCAAGGCGGACGACGTGCTGTTCTCCGCGCACCTCAAGGCCACGATGATGAAGGTCTCGGACCCGATCATCTTCGGCCACGTCGTCCAGGCGTTCCTCCCCGCGCTCTTCGAGCAGTTCGGCGAGCAGCTCGCCAAGGCGGGCATCTCCCCCAACGACGGCCTCGGCGCGCTGCTGTCGGCCGTCGACCAGCTCCCCGACGGGGAGGCGATCAAGGCCGCGGTGCAGCAGGGCCTGGCCGACGGGCCTGCCCTCGCGATGGTCGACTCCGGCAAGGGCATCACCAACCTGCACGTGCCGTCGGACGTCATCATCGACGCCTCGATGCCGGCCATGATCCGCGGCGGCGGCCACATGTGGGGCCCGGACGGCCAGGAGCACGACACGCTCGCCGTCATCCCGGACTCGTCCTACGCGGGCGTCTACCAGACCGTGATCGACGACTGCCGGACGAACGGCGCGCTCGACCCGTCGACCATGGGCTCGGTGCCGAACGTCGGTCTCATGGCCAAGAAGGCCGAGGAGTACGGCTCTCACGACAAGACGTTCGAGATCCCCACCGCGGGGACGGTCGAGGTCGTGAACGGCGCCGGTGAGGTGCTGATCAGCCACGACGTGCAGGCCGGCGACATCTGGCGGGCCTGCCAGACCAAGGACGTCGCGATCCGCGACTGGGTCAAGCTCGCCGTCAACCGTGCCCGCGCCACGGGCGACCCGGCCGTGTTCTGGCTCGACGCGCAGCGCGCGCACGACGCGCAGCTCATCGCCAAGGTCGAGCGCTACCTGGGCGAGCACGACACCGAGGGCCTCGACATCCACGTCATGGCCCCCGCCGAGGCGACCGCGTACTCGCTCGCCCGCATCCGCCAGGGGCTCGACACGATCTCCGTCACGGGCAACGTGCTGCGCGACTACAACACCGACCTGTTCCCGATCCTCGAGCTCGGCACCTCGGCCAAGATGCTGTCGGTCGTGCCGCTCATGAACGGCGGCGGCCTGTTCGAGACCGGAGCGGGCGGGTCTGCACCTAAGCACGTGCAGCAGCTGCTCGCCGAGAACTACCTGCGCTGGGACTCGCTCGGCGAGTTCTTCGCGCTCGCGGCGTCGTTCGAGCACCTCGCCGAGGTGACCGGCAACGCGCGGGCCCAGGTGCTCGCGGACACCCTCGACCGCGCCACGGGCACGTTCCTCGACCAGGACAAGTCCCCGACGCGGCGCGTGGGCGGCATCGACAACCGCGGCTCGCACTTCTACCTCGCCCTCTACTGGGCGCAGGAGCTGGCCGCGCAGTCCGAGGACGCGGAGCTGGCGGCCGTGTTCGGCCCGCTCGCCGAGAAGCTCGCGGCCGCCGAGCCGACCATCGTCGACGAGCTCGTCACCGTCCAGGGCTCGCCCGCGGACATCGGCGGGTACTACCGGCCCGACCCGGCGAAGGCCACCGCCGTGATGCGGCCGTCGGCGACGTTCAACGAGGCGCTCGACTCGCTCTGACGCCCGGACGCACCTGGTGAAAGGTCGAGCCTGTCGGGACCGGTCCGCTGGACACGGTCCCGGCAGGCTCGACCCTTACCAGGACCAGCCGCGCGCGCTGAGCTCGAGCTCGGCGCGCAGGCGTTCGTCGTCGGCGATGCGCGCATCGGCCTGGAGCGGCGCGTCGACCACCGGCACACCGCCCAGCCGGCACGCCTCGAGGAGCAGGGCGTCGTAGGCACCCTGCGCGGCCCGCCAGTGGTGCGCGCGGCCGTAGACCTCCGGGTCGTCCGCCACCGACTGCAGCTCGCGTGCCACCTCGCCGAGCCGGATCTGGACCTCCAGGGTGAGGAGCGGATCGGGTACGCCCGACGGCCGGCGAGGGAGCAGCCCTGGACGGCGACGGTCGGAGCGCAGCAACGAGCCCACGGCCGCGACCGCCACGGTCAGGACCGCCGCACCTGTCAGGACCAGTAGCCACAGCATCGGAGCACCCCGGGGATCCACGTGCTTCCACTCTAAGAGGCGCAACGGGCCGCGTGCGCGACGATGAAGGCATGCGTACTCGTGCTCGTCTCCTCGCCGCGGCGTTCGTCGCGCTGTGCCTCCTGCTCGTGGGGTGCGGCACGATCGGCGGCGACCGTGACCGCGCGACCGAGCCGGCCCGCGCCGCGTCGCCCGTCCCGATGCCCGCCCCGCTGTCGTCGGGCGCGGCGTCGCCCGGTCCCACGGCGAGCAGGCCGGGCGCGCAGGACGTCGGCGCCCGGCCCTACGAGCTGGTCGTGCCGCCCACGTACGACGCGGCCGTGCCGGCGCCGCTGGTCATGGTGCTGCACGGCTACGGCTCGACGGGCGCCGAGGTCGACGCCGTCCTGGGCCTCCGCGCGGAGGCCGCCGAACGGGGAGCGCTCTACGTCCTGCCCGAAGGAACCGCCGACTCGGGCGACCGCCAGTTCTGGAACGCCACCCAGGCGTGCTGCAACTTCTCCGGGTCGGACGTCGACGACTCCGCCTACCTGGCCGACGTGCTGCGGGACGTCGCTGCCACCTACTCCGTGGACCCGGCGCACGTCGTCGTGGCCGGGCACTCGAACGGCGGGTTCATGGCCTATCGCCTGGCGTGCGAGCACGCCGACCTCGTCACGCACGCCGTCTCGGTCGCCGGCGCCATGACGTCCGACACCGGGGCGTGCGCGCCGTCGCGACCCGTGAGCGTGCTGCAGGTGCACGGCACCCGCGACTCCACCATCCGGTACGAGGGCGGGAGCAACGGACCGTTCCCTTATCCCTCGGCGCTGGCGTCGGTCGAGGCGTGGGCCCGCCTCGACGGCTGCTCGACCCAGGCCGAGCGGCCCGACCGGGCGCTCGACCTCGACATGCTGCCGGGCGCCGACACCTCGGTCACCGCGTTCCCGAGGTGCGACGACGGAGCCGACGTCGAGCTGTGGTCGATCGACGGCGCCGGCCACGTGCCCCGGTTCGGCACCGACTTTCCTGGCGCCCTGCTCGACCACGTCCTGGACGGGACCTGACCGGCACCGTCCCCGCGGTCAGCCGAAGATGCGGGGAAGCGTCCCCTCCGACGCCTCGCCAGCCTCGGCGAGCGGGATCTCGACGGGGTCGATGCCGTTCGAGGTCACGACGACCGCGTCGCCGCCCGTCTGCCCGAGGCGGACCACCGGCACCCCGGCGGCCGCGGCGGCCGACACCAGCTCGTCCTCCCGGCCCGCCTCGACCGCGACCAGCGCCCGCGCGGTGGTCTCGCTGAACAGCGCGGCGAACGGCGTGACGCCGTCGCGCTCGAGGAGACCGTCGAGCGACACCTGCACGCCGACGCCGAAGCGCAGCGACGCCTCGAGCAGGGCCTGGGCCAGGCCGCCCTCGGACAGGTCGTGCGCCGCGGCCGCGAGGCCCGCCTCGCGCGCACCGACCAGGACCGTGGCGAGCGCCTTCTCCGCGGCGAGGTCGACCCGCGGCGGGAGCCCGCCCAGGTGCTGGTGCACGACGTCGGCCCACGCGGACCCGTCGAGCTCGTCCGCCGTCGTGCCCAGCAGGAACACCGGCAGCCCGGTGGCCTGCCAGCCGGACGCTGTAGCCGTGCGGACGTCGTCGAGCACGCCCAGGACGCCGACGACCGGGGTGGGGTGGATCGACGAGTCGATCTGACCGGGCTCGCCCGTGCCGTTGTAGAGCGACACGTTGCCACCGGTGACCGGCACGCCGAGCTCCTGGCACCCGTCCGCGAGGCCCTCGATCGCCTCGACGAGCTGCCACATCGAGTCGGGGTGCTCGGGCGAGCCGAAGTTGAGGCAGTCGGTCACCGCGAGCGGGCGCGCGCCCGTCGTCGCGACGTTGCGGTATGCCTCGGCGAGCGCGAGCTGCGCGCCCGCGCGCGGGTCGAGCTTGCCGTACCGGCCGTTCGCGTCCGTCGCGAGCGCGACGCCGAGCCCTGTCTCCTCGTCGACGCGCACCACCCCGCCGTCGTCGGGCTGCGCGAGCGCCGTGTTGCCCTGCACGAACCGGTCGTACTGGTCGGTCACCCACGCCTTGGACGCGAGGTTCGGTGAGGCGAGCAGCCGCAGCGCGGTCGCCCGCAGCTCGTCGCCCGACGTCGGGCGCGCCAGCCCGGCAACCACCGTGGTGTCCGCCTGTAGCCCGTCCTGCCAGGCCGGCCGGGCGTACGGGCGCTCGTAGACCGGGCCCTCGTGCGCGACCGTGCGCGGGTCGACGTCGACGATCCGCTGGCCGTGGTGGTCGATCGTCAGGCGCCCCGAGTCGTTGACCTCCCCGATGACGGCCGTCTCGACGTCCCACGTGCGCGTGATCGCCAGGAACGCGTCGAGCTTGTCGGGCCGGACGACCGCCATCATGCGCTCCTGCGACTCCGACATGAGGATCTCGCCGGCGTTGAGCGTCGGGTCACGCAGCAGGACGTCGTCGAGCCACACGTGCATGCCGCCGTCACCGTTGGACGCCAGCTCGCTCGTGGCGCACGAGATGCCGGCCGCGCCGAGGTCCTGGATGCCCTCCACGACGTCGGCCGCGAAGAGCTCGAGGCAGCACTCGATGAGCACCTTCTCCATGAAGGGGTCGCCCACCTGGACGCTCGGGCGCTTGGCCGGGACGCCGTCCTCGAACGTCTCGGACGCGAGGATCGAGGCGCCGCCGATGCCGTCGCCGCCCGTGCGGGCGCCGAAGAGCACGACCTTGTTGCCGACCCCGGACGCGCTCGCGAGGTGGATGTCCTCGTGCCGCAGCACGCCGAGGCACAGCGCGTTGACGAGGGGGTTGCCCTGGTAGGACGCGTCGAAGACGAGCTCGCCACCGATGTTGGGCAGGCCCAGCGAGTTGCCGTAGCCGCCGACGCCGGCGACCACGCCGTGCACGACGCGCGCGGTGTCGGGGTGGTCGACGGCGCCGAACCGGAGCTGGTCCATGACCGCCACGGGGCGCGCGCCCATCGAGATGATGTCGCGCACGATGCCGCCGACGCCCGTCGCGGCGCCCTGGTAGGGCTCGACGAAGGACGGGTGGTTGTGCGACTCGACCTTGAACGTCACGGCCCAGCCGTCGCCGATGTCGACGACGCCCGCGTTCTCGCCGATGCCGACGAGCAGGTGCTGCTTCATCTCGTCCGTGACCCGCTCGCCGAACTTCCGCAGGTGCACCTTGGACGACTTGTACGAGCAGTGCTCGGACCACATCACCGAGTACATCGCGAGCTCGGCCGCGGTCGGGCGCCGGCCGAGGATGTCGCGGATGCGCCCGTACTCCTCGGGCTTGAGCCCGAGCTCGGCGAACGGCTGCACCTCCTCGGGGGTGGCGGCAGCGTTCTCGACGGTGTCGAGCGTGGGCACGGCCTTCGCGGCAGCGGCGGTCATCAGGTTCCCTCGGGTCGCACGGGGTGCTCGGACCGGGTGATCGCCTGGGGTGCAGGCATCCGGCATCGGTCCGGGCGTTCGGGCGCTGGACGGCGCGGGCTCAGTCTACCGGCGCCGCGGCGGCGAGCCGCGCCCGCACGAACCGCACGGCGGGCGACTCCGTCATGGTCGCCCGCCACACCACCGCGACCGACCGTGTCGGCACCGGGTCGCGCAGCGGGACGGCCACGACGCCGTCGGGCAGCACCCCGCGGCCGAGGCGCGGCACGAGCGCGACCACGACGCCCTCCGCCACGAGCGCGGCGTGGGACGCGAAGTCGTCGATCCAGCAGTCGATGCGCGGCGCCCTCGGGGCGTCGGCGTACATGTGGCAGAACCACTCGTAGCAGACGGTTCCCTCGGGCGTGCACACCCACGGCTCGTCCGCGAGGTCGTGCGGGGTCAGGGCGGCACGAGCCGCGAGCGGGCTCCGCGCGGGCACGAGGACGTCGGCGACGTCGCGCAGGAGCTCCTCGCTGCGCAGCGCGGGCGGCACGGTCAGCCCCACGCCCTCCCAGCCGTGCACGACCGCGACGTCCAGGGTTCCCGCCGCGACGGCGTCCACCGCCTCCGGGGGCTCGAGCTCGCGCACGACCAGCCTCAGGTCGGGCGCCTGCGCGCGGACCTCCCCGATCACCGGCGCGACGATGCCGCGCAGCGCCGTCGAGAAGACGCCGAGACGCAGGGTGCCGGTCGGCGCGGCGTCGACCGCGTGCAGCCGCGAGCGCAGCGACTCGACGCGGTCGCGCAGCTCCCGGCCCTCGTCGGCCAGGCGCCGCCCGGCGGCGGTGAGCACGACGCCGCGCCCGGCGCGCTCCAGCAGGGCCGTGCCGAGGTCGCGTTCGAGCCGTTTGACCTGCTGCGAGACGGCCGATGGCGTGAAGCCCAGCTCCTTGGACGCCCGATGGACCGTGCCGGTGCGCTCGATGGCGATCAGCGACTCCACTGCCGCGAGGTCGATCATGTAGCAACGGTACCGAGAATGGTGCAGGTTCATTCGATGGACCTTCACATTCGTGCTCGGTGAGGATGGACGCATGCCGCTGCGCCACATCCTGCTCGCAGTCGTCGTCGCCGTGGTGTGGGGCGTCAACTTCCTGGCGATCGACGTCGGGGTCGCGGACGTCCCGCCCGTGCTGTTCGTGGCGATCCGGTTCGTGGTCGTCCTGGTCCCCGCCGTCTTCTTCGTCCCCCGGCCCGCGGCGCCGCTGCGCGACGTCCTGCTGCTCGGCGCCTTCATGAGCCTCGGGCAGTTCGGGCTGCTCTACACGGGCATCGCGCTCGGCATGCCGCCCGGGCTGGCGTCGCTCGTGCTCCAGGCCCAGGTCGGGCTCACGGTGCTGTTCGCGGCCGCGGCGCTGCGCGAGGTCCCGACGCGCGCGCAGCTCGTCGGCGTCGTCGTGGGCGCGGCCGGGCTGCTGGCCGTGGGCCTGGGGCGCAGCGCCGCGACGCCCGGGGTCGCGTTCCTGCTCACGCTCGCGGCCGCCGCGTCGTGGGCCACCGGCAACGTGGTCGCTCGCCGGATCGCCACCCGGGCCCCGAGCACCCGGACGGCTGGTGCCGGCGACGCGCGGTCCGCGGCCCTCGCGGGCCTGTCCATGACGGTCTGGTCGGCGCTCGTGGTGCCCGTCCCGATGCTCGTGCTCGCGGTGGTGCTCGACGGCGCCGACGCCGTGGTGCAGTCGCTCACGCATCTCACCTGGACCGCCGTCGGCTCGACCCTGTACACGGCCTGGCTCGCGAGTCTGTTCGGGTACGGGGTGTGGAACATGCTGCTGGCCCGGTACCCGGCCTCGGCGGTGGTCCCGTTCACGATGCTGGTCCCCGTCGTCGGGATGGCTGCCGCCTGGCTGGTGCAGGACGAGCGCCCCAACGTCGCGGAGCTGACAGGTGGCGCGGTGCTCCTGCTGGGGGTCGCGATCACGACCGGACTTGGTCGTGGCGTTCCGGTGCGACTGCTCGGCCGCGAACATCGTGACGTGCGGACGTGACGCACACCACGGGATACGCCTCTGACCAGGCGACTTTTGCCCAATACCATAAAGTGGTTTGATTCGCTCGTGGAAGTGCTCAGAACCTTCGCCCCCGACGCGTTCGCGTACGGGCTGGCCTCCTGGTCGTGGCTGGGCGTCCACGGCAAGACTCCGCGCTTCACCAACGCGTTCGGGGACGTCTTCCTCGAGTCGCTCGAGGGCTGGTGGTTCCTCGACACGGTCGAGGGGACGCTCGAGCTGCGGTGGGGCACCGCGGTCGACCTCTACACCGAGCTCGACTCTGCCGAGGGTCGCGCCAACTTCCTCCTCGAGGACATCCTTCAGGAAGCGCTCCAGCGCGTCGCCCTGCGGGACGACGAGGTCCTGACCTTCACACCGCACCCCGCGGTCGGCGGCGGGCTCAACGCGCACAGCGTCGAGCCGGTGCGGTTCGAGCTGGCCCTGCGGCTCATCGGCCAGATGCACGAACAGCTCCGGGCGTCGTCGCCACCGCCGCTCCTCGCACACACGACAGGGCCGCAGACGGCGGTCCACCCCGGCCGGCCGGACGGCCACTGGCCGCACTGACGCGGCCCCCGCTGCGGGCACCCCGGTACGGCCCGCGGACGCTCCTGGCCTGACCCCGGCCATGACCTGCGCCGACGCGCCAGCGGATGCGCGAGCGCCCATCCTGTCGTCTCCTTGAAGCACACGGACAGGGCGGAAGCCGTGGGGAGGCAAGAGATGAAGCGTGTGCTCGTCGCCGGCACCGCTGTGGCACTGGTGGATGGTTCGTTGCTCGGTATCGCGATGGCCTTGGGCTGGACCGCGGTCGTGGTCGTCGCAGGCCTGGCCGGAGTCGCCGGAGCAGTTCTCGTTGCGCTCGCCACACCGCCCGCACGCACGACCGCGGCGCCCACCGTGACCCTGAGCCTGCCGGTCCGGGAAGCCACTGCCGACTCGCCCGACGTCGCCGAGCCGGCGGCCGGGCCCGCGCTTGCGCCGGCCGCGACCATCGGCGACAAGGCCATCGGCGACACGACCCTCGGAGACACCCCCGCGCCGGTCGCCGCCTGACACAAGCCGGTGGCCGGGCCGGTCGAGGACCGGCCCGGCCACCGCCTTCGTCTCAGCGCTTCTTCGCGGCCTTGCGCAGCGCCTTCTCGCTCAGGGGCGCCGTCCCGTTCGCACGCTGGTTCGCGTAGTGCGTGCGTGCCTCGTCCTGGCGCTCCTTCTCGATACCCGTCGCGATCGCCGCGCGCAGGTGCTCCGGACCGTAGCCCCACGCGTCGACCAGGTCGACGGCGTGCGGGCGCAGGCGCAGGAGCAGCCGGTCGACGTAGCTCGTGACGGTGCGGGCCCGCTGGGCCGACAGGCGCCCGTTGAGCAGGTACCAGGCGAGGTTGCGCTCGATCACGGTCAGGCCGAAGACGTCGCGCACCCAGGTCATGACCCGGCGCGTGCCCGGGTCGGCGATCGTGACCAGCGCCTCGGTGAACGCCGACCACCGCAGCAGGTCAGCGTGCGCCTTCGCCGCCTCGATGAGCGCCACCTGGTTCTCGTCGAAGATGCGCGCGGCGGTCGCAGGGTCGGCCTTCATCGCCGGTCGCAGGGCGACGGCCACCTGTTCGACCATCTCGGCGACGCGGTCGGCGAGCAGCTCGCGCTGCGTCTCGGCGTCCCGCAGGTGGCCCGCCGCACGCCGGGTGACACCGCCGTCGGCGATCGTCTGACCGAACCGGCGCAGGCCCGTGCGGTGCAGCGCGGCGTCAGTCGCCTGGTCGACGACGAAGCGCGCGATCCCCGCGGGCGACGAGGTCTCGGCCTTCATGTGCTTCGAGTAGTCGCTGATGAGGCGCTTCGCGACGAGCTGCAGCAGCACCGTGTTGTCGCCCTCGAACGTGGCGTAGACGTCGAGGTCGTGGTGCAGGCTGGTGATGCGGTTCTCCGTCAGGAAGCCCGCACCGCCGCACGCCTCGCGGCACTCCTGGAGGGTGTCGAGCGCGAACCGGGTCGACGTGCTCTTGAGCGCGGCGGCCATGGTCTCGAGGTCCTCGCGCTGCTCGGGGGTGTCCTTGGCACCGGAGAACACGTCGTCGAACAGGTCGAGCAGGCGTTCGTGCGCGAAGTGCCCGGCGTAGGCCTCGGCGATCCGCGGGAACAGCCGGCGCCGGTGGGTCGCGTAGTCGAGCAGCACCGTCTCGTCGACGGGCGAGGAGCTCGTGAACTGCCGCCGCTCGGCGCCGTAGCGCGTCGCGATGGCGAGCCCCAGCTTCGCGGCCGTCGTGGCCGCGCCGTCGAGCGAGACCCGGCCCTGGACCAGCGAGCCGAGCATCGTGAAGAAGCGGCGTCCCGGGCTGTCGATGGGCGAGGAGTACGTACCGTCGGCGGCCACCGAGCCGTACCGCGAGAGCAGGTTCGCGCGCGGGACGCGCACCTCGGTGAAGTGGAGGCGCCCGTTGTCGACCCCGCGCAGGCCGCCCTTGAGACCGTCGTCCTCGCCCCCGATGCCCGGCAGGAACTCCATGGTCTTCGGGTCGCGGATGGGCACGTAGAAGCAGTGCACGCCGTGGTTGACGCCGTTGGTGACGAGCTGGGCGAAGACCGTCGCTGCGGTCGCGTGCGCCGCCGCGTTGCCCAGGTAGTCCTTCCACGCCGCACGGAACGGCGTGTGGAGGACGAACTCCTCGCTCGCGGGGTCGTATGTGGCGGTCGTGCCGATCGACGCGACGTCGGAGCCGTGACCGATCTCGGTCATGGCGAAGGCGCCGGGCACCGACAGGTCCATGGCACCCGGGAGGAACCGGTCCTGCTGGTCGGGCGTGCCCAGGTGCAGGATCGCGGCGGCGAACAGGCCCCACTGCACGCCCGCCTTGATCTGCAGCGAGGGGTCGGCGACCGCGAGCTCCTCGAACCCCGCGAGGTTCGCACCCGGTTCGTCGCTCCCCCCGAGGTGCTTCGGGAACGCCAGCCAGACCTGGTGGCCCTCCTCGGCGGCCAGGAGCTTCATCTGCTCGAGCACGCGCTCGCGGTGCTCGGCCATGGAGAGGCTCTCGTCCTTCCAGAACCTCGGGTCGGTCGCCCGCTCGCGGGCGTTGCGGCGCTTGTCCGGCCAGCGGCCCAGCAGCAGCTCCCTGACGGCCGGGACGTCGACGCGCGGTGTCGGGCCGGCACCCCGGCCGACCGCGGGGATGGCGCCCGTGGACGGCGAGCTCGCGGACGCCGCGCCCGGGAGCGGTGCGGGCTGCACCGGCGTGGTGCGTTCCGTCTCGGGAAGGTCGGACGTGGTGGTCATCGGATCTCCTGCCTGCTTTCGTGCATACCTCGGGAACCGAGGTTCTCGTCGTTGTGGAGGACGCCTACCGGGCCGTTCCACAGCCACTGTGTGACGTGCTCGGCGAGGTCGTCCCGGGTCTGCCGGTCGGGGCCCTGGTGGGCGAGCCACCACTCCCCGGCACCGCGGACGAAGCCCACGGCGCCCGCGGCCCACGCGGCCGCCGTCGCCGCCGGCACGCCCACGGCACGGGCGAACGGGTCGGCGACCAGCTCGATCACCGAGTCGAGGTACGCGCCGAGCGCTTCGCCGGGCTCCGGGCCGACCGGCACGGCGTCGGTGCCCGGCCCGTTGCCGCCGATCGCGGTGCGGGTCACGAACCAGTAGACGTTCGGCGAGTGCTCGATCATCTCCAGGTAGACGCGGACCATCGCCCGCAGCGCGGCGAGCGGGGTCGGTGCCGCCTGGGCCGCTTCGCGAAGGGCATCGTGCATCGTCGCCACGACGTGAGCGGAGACCGCGAGCCGCAGCCCGGCCTTGTCCTCGAAGTAGCGGTACACGATGGACTTGGACGTGCCGGCCTCGGCCGCGATCTCGTCCATGGAGGCGCCCGGGCCGATCCGGTGCACCGCCTTTCGCGCGGCGTGCACCAGCTCCGCTCGGCGCGCCGCACGGTGGTCGTCCCATCGCGTGGAGCGACCGTCCACGACCGTCGTCGGCCGGCTCACGTGATCTGCCTCACGAAACCGAGAGTATCAGGTACTGTGAGTCCTACCTGACCGACGGAGTGAAGGATTCACGCTGTGGCTACTCGTAAGACGTCCACCGGCACACAGGCTGCCGTGGGTACCTCCTCTCGCGCGTCCGCCGAGACGACCGACCGCTCTCGGCCGGCGACCGTCCGCGACGCGGTGATCGTGGGCGGCAACCGCATCCCGTTCTCGCGCGCGGGCAAGAAGTACTCCGACGCGTCCAACCAGGAGATGTTCACCGCGGCGCTCGAGGGCCTCGTCGCCCGCTTCGGCCTCCAGGGCGAGCGCCTGGGCGAGGTCGTGGGCGGTGCGGTGCTCAAGCACTCCCGGGACTTCAACCTCGTCCGCGAGTCGGTGCTCGGCTCGTCGCTGTCCGCGCAGACGCCCGCGTTCGACCTCCAGCAGGCGTGCGCCACCGGGCTCGAGGCCGCGATCGTCGTGGCCAACAAGATCCGCCTCGGCCAGATCGACTCGGGCGTCGCGGGCGGTACCGACACGGTCTCGGACGCCCCGATCGCCGTCAGCGACGGCCTGCGTCGGGCTCTGCTCGACGCCTCGCACGCCAAGACCTTCCAGGCGCGCCTCAAGGCGCTGGCCAAGGTGCGGCCCGCCGACCTCAAGCCCGCGACGCCCGCGACCGACGAGCCGCGCACCGGCCTGTCGATGGGTGAGCACCAGGCGATCACGACGGCCCGGTGGGCCATCACGCGCGAGGCTCAGGACGAGATCGCGCTCGCGAGCCACCAGAACCTCGCCCGCGCGTGGGACTCCGGGTTCTTCGACGACCTGGTCACGCCGTTCCGCGGGCTGACGCGCGACGACAACCTGCGGGCCGACACGTCGCTCGAGAAGCTCGCGTCCCTCAAGCCCGTCTTCGGCAAGGGCCTCGCGGAGCCCGCGGTCCCGACCATGACGGCCGGCAACTCGACGCCGCTCACCGACGGCGCGTCCACGGTCCTGCTCGCCTCGGCCGAGTGGGCCCAGGCCCGCGACCTGCCCGTGCTCGCCCGGCTTGTCGACGCGGAGACGGCCGCGGTCGACTTCGTGCACGGCCACGAGGGCCTGCTCATGGCACCCGTGCACGCGGTCCCCCGCCTGCTCGCGCGCAACGGCCTGACGCTCGAGGACTTCGACTTCTTCGAGATCCACGAGGCGTTCGCCTCGACGGTCCTGACGACGCTCGCCGCCTGGGAGGACGCCGACTACTGCAAGAACGAGCTCGGCCTCGAGGGCGCGTTCGGCACGGTCGACCGGAGCAAGGTCAACGTCAACGGCTCATCGCTGGCCGCCGGCCACCCGTTCGCCGCGACCGGAGGCCGCATCGTCGCGACGGCGGCGAAGCTCGTCGCCCAGCGGGCTGCCGAGACCGGCAGGCCCGCCCGCGCCCTGATCTCGGTCTGCGCGGCCGGGGGCCTGGGCGCGACCGCCATCGTCGAGTCCGTCTGAGCCCGAGGAGCACCCGCACCGCCATGACCGACACCTACACCCGTCTCGTCAACACCGGGCTCACCAAGACCCTGGCCGCGAAGCTCGGCCTGCCACGTCCCGCAGTCCTCCGCCGGTACAAGGACGGCGCGCCGCTCACCGTGGGGCCCGTCCTCGTGGTGTCCGACGACGCCTCTAAGCCCGACGCCGACGCGCTCGCCCAGGTTCTGCTCGGCTGGGGCGCGGACGTGCGGCGCGAGCCGTCCGACGACGCCCGCTGGGGCGCCGTCCTTCTCGTCCTCACCGAGGTCCGTGCCCCCGAGGACGCCTCGGCGGCGGTGCTCGCCGTCGGGTCGGTGCTGCGCCGCCTCGCGCCGAACGGCCGCGTGGTCACGGTCTCCCGGGCACCGGCCGACGGCGACGCCCCGCAGCTCGCGGCCGTGCGGTCCGCGGTCGACGGGTTCCTCCGGTCCCTCGCCAAGGAGCTGCGCGCCGGCGCCACGGGCAACGGCATCGTGCTGACCGACGGCGCCGCGGCCGACTCCGCCTCGGCGCTCGCGACCCTCCGCTTCTTCCTGTCCGCCAAGTCTGCCTACGTCGACGGCCAGCTCCTGAGCGTGGGAGCCACGCCGGACGGCGTGGCCGAGCCCCGGTCGTGGGACCGGCCGCTCGCGGGCCAGGTCGCCGTCGTCACGGGCGCGGCGCGCGGCATCGGCGCGGCGATCGCCAAGACGCTCGCACGCGACGGCGCGACCGTCGTGTGCGTCGACGTCCCGGCCGCGGGTGAAGGGCTGGCCCGGACGGCCAACGCCGTGCGGGGGACCGCGCTGCAGCTCGACGTCACGGCGCCCGACGCGGGCGAGCGCATCCTGCAGCACGCGCGGGCGCGGCACGGCCGGCTCGACATCGTCGTCCACAACGCGGGCATCCTGCGTGACAAGCTGCTCGCGAACATGAAGCCGGGCCTGTGGGACTCCGTGATCGCGGTCAACCTCGAGTCCCAGCTGCGCATCAACGCCCAGCTGCTCGAGGCGGGTGTCGAAGGCCTCCGGATCGTCTCGCTCGCCTCGACGTCCGGCATCGCGGGCAACAAGGGCCAGACCAACTACGCCTTCTCGAAGGCCGGCGTCATCGGGCACACCCGCGCGACGGCACCGCTCGTCGGCGCGCTCGGCGGCACGGCCAACGCGGTCGCACCGGGATTCATCGAGACGGACATGACCGCGTCGATCCCGTTCGTCACCCGTGAGGTCGCCCGGCGGCTGTCGTCGCTGCTGCAGGGCGGTCAGCCGGTGGACGTCGCCGAGGCGATCGCGTTCCTCGCCTCGCCGGCCGCCGGCGGGGTCAACGGGCAGGTGCTGCGCGTGTGCGGCCAGAACCTGGTGGGCCGATGACGGCCACGACGCCGGTGACGTCGGCGGGGGAGCCGCTGCACGTCGAGACGCTCCCGTCGCTGCCCGGCCTGAGCGGGCTGTACGCACGC
>Ga0233372_1000206_pt1 | contig 28298 bp, 22 predicted proteins | sample ElkDunMinimDraft_4_FD_191538 | JGI IMG/M metagenome (GOLD analysis project Ga0233372, IMG submission 191538) | Fecal eukaryotic communites from dung pellets of Tule Elk in California, USA - Elk Dung D8 | ecosystem: Host-associated > Mammals > Digestive system > Large intestine > Fecal | place... | reverse complement strand
ATGTCGGACTCCGTGGAGTAGAGGTTGAGGCCGCCCACGGTCTCGTCCTCGTCGTAGAGGCGGACCGCCAGCTGGGAACGGAGCCCTCGCTCCACCGCTTTGGGCAGGTAGTCGGGCCAACGAGCGTCCTTCGCCGCGTGCTCGAGCACGATGAGGGACTCGCCTCGGAGGGACTCGATGCACGGCCCCTGTCCGGTCGTGTACTGGAGGTCGTCGAGCTCCCACACGAGAGGGCCCGTCCCTGCGAGCGTCTCGATCTTGCCCTTGCGGTGGACGATCGAGATGCCCACATGCTCGAGTCCGGGGACGGTGCCCTGGGCGGCGCTCACGATCGCGTCGAGCGTGGCCGGCAGGGATCGCGGGCTGTGGATCGCCTGTGCTGCCTCGGTCAAGGCGACGGCGATGCTGTCAGGCTGGTGGGTCATCGAGATCTCCTCGGACGCCAGGTCTGGGGTCCCTGACCCTCTTCTACCCAGGGTGCGGTTCGGGCATTCCCTCTGCGGTTTGCGGAGTGCCAGCAGCGGGCACCCGTGGGACATGCCCGCTCGTACGGCAGAGCACCGCGTACGTGTCCCCGTGCTGTGTGCGTCGTGGTGGGACCTCACGTTCGTCCACTGGCGCGTCGAACCGCGACGGATCCAGTCGTTGCCCCCTCGCGGTCTCGTCGTCGACGAGTGCGACGGTGCGGCCTGGGTCGGGCTGACCCCGTTCCGGATGACGAGCATCCGGCCCCTCGGGGTCCCTGCACCGTGGGGGACGGCACCCAGGACCCCGGAGACCAACCTCCGGACGTACGTGCGGGGGCCCGACGGCCGCGACGGGATCTGGTTCCTCTCGCTCGACATCGGGAGCTCCGCGCTCGCCGGCCTCATCCGGTTGGCGATCGGTGCGCCCTACCACCGTGCCCGGCTCCGCCTGGAGCAGCGCGACGGCGCGGTCCTCTCGGAGGGTGCCCGGCGCGGTGGCGGGCCCTCGTACCGCCTCGCGGTCCGCACGGGTGCCCCGGTCGTGCGCTCCGACCTCGAGATCTGGCTGACCAGTCGATGGCGCGCGTACACCCACCATTTCGGCCGCCTCCTGGTCACGCCGGTCGAACACGAGCCGTGGCCCTTGCAGTCCGCGTGCCTCGAAGCCCTGGAGCAGGACGTGACCGACGCCCAGGGACTCCCGGGCCTGCGCGAGCCTGACCTCGTCCACTTCTCCGCCGGTGTGGACCGCGTGCGCATCGGGGTGCCGACGGTCCTACGGAACCGGTGAGGTCCTCGGCGGGGACGACGAATGGACCAGGGCGGTGCAGGGCACCGTTCGGCGGACCCCTGCTACCGACCGATCGGAGAGGACGCCTCCCATGAGCGACGAGCGCAGGCTCACCACCCGTCAGGGCCACCCGGTCTACGACAACCAGAACCAGCGGACCGTCGGAGCCCGAGGCCCCGCGACCCTGGAGAACTACCACTTCCTCGAGAAGGTCAGCCACTTCGACCGCGAGCGGATCCCGGAGCGTGTCGTCCACGCCCGCGGCGCCGTCGCGTTCGGCACCTTCGAGGCGACGGGACGGTGGGGCGACGAGCCGATCGAGCGCTACACGCGGGCGAAGGTCTTCCAGGAGGGGAAGGTCACCGACCTCGCGATCCGCTTCTCGACGGTCATCGGTGGCCGCGACTCGAGCGAGGCGGCCCGTGACCCGCGCGGGTTCGCGGTGAAGTTCTACACCGAGGACGGCAACTGGGACCTGGTCGGCAACAACCTCGGCATCTTCTTCATCCGGGACGCGATCAAGTTCCCCGATGTGATCCACGCGCTGAAGCCCGACCCCGTGACCTTCCGCCAGGAGCCCGCGCGGATCTTCGACTTCATGTCGCAGACGCCCGAGTCGATGCACATGCTGGTCAACCTCTTCAGTCCTCGGGGGATCCCGGCCGACTACCGGCACATGCAGGGGTTCGGCGTGAACACGTACAAGTGGGTCAACGCCGAGGGCGAGACCAAGCTGGTCAAGTACCACTGGCAGCCGCGGCAGGGCGTGAGGTCGATGACCGAGGACGATGCGGCCAACGTCCAGGCCGACGACCTCGGGCACGCCTCGAAGGACCTGTACGAGGCCATCGAGCACGGCGACCACCCGCAGTGGGACCTGTACGTCCAGCTCATGGACGACCACGAGCACCCCGAGCTGGACTTCGACCCGCTGGACGACACGAAGGTCTGGCCGGAGGAGGTCTTCGAGCCCCGGCTCGTGGGGACGATGACGCTGAACCGCAACGTGGACGACCACCACAACCAGAACGAGCAGATCGCGTTCGGTACGGGCGTGCTCATCGACGGGCTCGACTTCTCTGACGACAAGATGCTCGTGGGACGGACGTTCTCGTACAGCGACACCCAGCGCTACCGCGTGGGGCCGAACTACCTCCAGCTGCCGGTGAACTCGCCGAAGCACGCGCGTCCGCAGACGAACCAGCGCGGCGGCGAGATGAGCTACCACCTTGACCTCGCGGACGGGCAGAACCCGCACGTCAACTACGAGCCCTCGACCATGGGCGGGCTCCACGAGGCGGAGAAGCCCGCCGCCCACCAGGCCCAGGGCCCCGAGATCGCCGGACGGCTCACCCGGGAGCGGATCCCCCGCACCAACGACTACGCACAGGCGGGCGAGCGGTTCCGCCTGATGGAGGACTGGGAGCGCGACGACCTCGTCAAGAACCTGGTCGCGAACATCTCCGAGGCCACGCGCGAGGTTCAGGAGCGGATGGTCTGGCACTTCCTGATGTGCGAGGACGAGCTCGGCGAACGCGTCGGTGAGGGCCTGGGCATCACGGTCGACGACGTCCGGGGCCTCGCTCCGCTCGCGACGCAGACGCTCAACGACGAGGAGCTGCGGCGGCTGGAGAACCTCGGCAAGAACGGTCCGCGTGACGTCGAGGGCCACACGATGACCCACTGCGTCCCGGACGAGCGGGCCGTCGTCGAGCGGAGCTGAGCGGGCTCGGGAGGCGCCGGCTGCTTTTGGGGTTACCCGAAAGTACTGCGTACGGTCGTCCGTGGCGCGCGACCGCGCGTTCAGCATCACGAGGAGCGTCATGGACAAGATCGGTGTGGTCGGGTGCGGCCTGATGGGTGCGGGCATCGCAGAGGTGTGTGCGCGCGCAGGCTCTCAGGTGATCGCGGTGGAGTCGAGCCCGGACCGCGTCGAGGCCGGCATCGCCCGGATCACGAAGTCCCTCGAGCGTGCCGAGTCGCGGGGCCGGATCGACAGTGCCGCCGCCGTCCTGGAGCGCATCAGCGTCGTCGAGGACATCAACGCGCTCCGTGACCGCGACCTGGTCATCGAGGCGATCGTCGAGGACGAAGCCACAAAGGTCGCGCTCTTCAAGCAGCTCGACGAGATCGTCGAGTCGCCCGAGGCGATCCTGGCGTCGAACACGTCCTCGATCCCGATCATGAAGCTCGCGGTCGTCACCAACCGGCCCGACAAGGTGCTCGGCATCCACTTCTTCAACCCAGTCCCGGTCCTCTCGCTCGTCGAGCTGGTCCCGAGCCTGCTCACGAGCGAGAAGACGACCCTCGAGGCGCGCTCCTTCGTCGAGGGGGCGCTCGGCAAGCACGCCATCCTCAGCCAGGACCGCGCAGGCTTCGTCGTCAACGCGCTTCTGATCCCGTTCGTCCTGTCGGCGATTCGGATGCTGGAGTCCGGCTTCGCGACGGCCGAGGACATCGACGAGGGCCTCGTACGAGGTGCGGCGCACCCGCAGGGGCCGCTCGCCCTCGCGGATCTGATCGGCCTGGACACGACCAAGGCCGTGGCCGAGTCGTTGTACGAGGAGTTCAAGGAGCCGCTGTACGCCCCGCCGCCGCTGCTGGCACGGATGGTCGACGCGGGTCTGCTCGGCCGCAAGACGGGACGCGGCTTCTACACGTACGAGTGACGGCGACCCCTGCAGCCCGGACCATCACCCCCAGGGGTCGAGTGCCAACTCCGAGGGAACAGGAGCACGGCCTGCGAGCCAGGCCACGAGTTCGCGGCGGTGACGGGGATCTGCAAGCCGGTCGGGAACCGTGCTCAGCAGAACCTCGAGCTCCCATTCGACGTACTCATCGGGCCAGCTCGTCGGTGTGTAGCCGAGCCCGAGGTCTACATGGTGCATCTCGATCTCACGCAGGCGGTGGGACGGGCATCCCCGGGGTCCGTAACTGGTGTCACCGACGAGATGGGGATTCGGCCAGCCGACTGCCGACATCTCTGTGAACAGGTCCTCGAGGCGTCGTTGGCTGGCTGCGAGATCAGCGATGAGCTCGGCCGCGGGCCGGGCCGCACCGTCGCTGATCTCCTTGGCTCTCTGCTCGCTGCCTCCTGCGTACTTGGGGACGTCCCTGCCCTTCAAGGCTCCTTCGAGGCGGCGTGAGTGACCGTCTGCGTTGCGCGCAAGGTGGCTGAGGACGTGGCCCACGCTCCAGCCCGGGAGGCGGCACGGACGACCGATCTGGTCGTCCGTCAGCCGCGCCACGGTCTCGAACAGTCGCCGGTAGGCGGCTCGGCACAAGCCGGATGCCCGGTCAGGGTCTGATTCCAGGTCGATAGGCACGAGACGTGGATATCACGGCAGGCACGAACGCCGTGGTCAGCGGCCGGCGACCGCGACTCGTCACTCCGGGATGCGGGGCTCCGTCTCCGGCGGCTCGTCGTGCGTGGGCACGTCCCCGGGCTCGGGATCGAGGCTGGGGACGACGTCCGGCTCGATGGTGTCCGGGTCCTCGGGGTCCGTAGTGGGAATCGACATGGGGAAGCGGTACCCCTTACGTCGGCCTCTACGCCTCGGACCAACCCGATCCTGCGGCGATCTCCGCTGCGGCGGCGCCGACCCGTGAGGCTGCGCGGTCGGCGACGTCCTTGCGGCTGGTGACGACGGTGACCGCCGCGCGGGTCCCGCGTAGCCCAGGGACCGGTGCGGCGATGCCGTACGCCCCCGGGTTGAGCTCGGCGTACGTGGTGACGACACCGCTCGTACGGACGTCGGCCACGCGGTCGGGCTCACCGGGTGCAGGTGGCCCCGACGCGAGGGCGGCCAGTCCGCCGGCGCCCCGGTCGAGCGGGTCACGGTTGCCGAGGCGGTAGGTGAAGCGTGGCCCGTCGGTCGGCGGCTCCGCGACGATCGTGGTCACGGCGGCCCCCGCGACGACCTCGACCAGGCTCGCGGTCGCGTCCAGCTCGGCCGCGAGTGCCTGGAGAACGGGTTCGGCGACGACGTGCAGCCGTGGGCGCGTGCGGTCGGACAGCGTTGTGAGCGCCCTCCCGACCCGGTAGCGTCCGGCGCCGTCGCGCTCGACGTACCCGGTCCGTTCCAGGCTCACCAGCAGCCGGTGGACGATCGAGCGGTGCAGACCGGCACGCGCGGCGACCTCGGAGCCGGTCGCACCCGGCGCTTCCGCCACCACCTCGAGCACCCGCAACCCGCGCTCCAGGGTCTGCGAGCCCGACCCGGTCCCGGCCCCGTCCCCGATTCGTCGGCTCGGGGACGGTTCAGGGGGCATGAAAGTGACCCGAACTCGACGAATCGGGGACGGGCGGAGGCGAGATGCGCCCGCGGACCTCGCCGAGGGAGAGGGCGCCGGCGGTGGCGCGGAGCACGACCTCGTCGCCGTCGCACAGGAACGTGCGCTCCTCTCCACCGACGGTCCACGGCTCACGACCACCCCAGGACAGCTCGAGGAACGACCCGCGTTCGCCCGCCTCGGGCCCCGACACGGTCCCCGACGCGAACAGGTCGCCCGTACGCAGGGACGCGCCGTTGACCGTCAGGTGCGCGAGCATCTGGGCGGGCCCCCAGTACTGCGTGCGGTACGGGGGACGCGTCACGACCTCGCCGTTCACGACGACCTCCAGCGCGAGGTCGTACCCGGCCGGCTCCTCGACCTTCAGGTACGGCAGCGGCGGAGGATCCTGCTCCGGCAGCGGCACGCGTATGGGGTCGAGCGCGGCGAGCGGCGTCACCCAGGCCGAGATCGAGGTCGCGAACGACTTGCCGAGGAACGGGCCGAGCGGCACGTACTCCCACGCCTGCACGTCACGCGCCGACCAGTCGTTGAGCAGCGCCACTCCGAACACGTGCTCCGCGAACGCGCTGGTCGGCACCGGGTCGCCGAGCCGGGTCGGCACGCCGACGACGAAGCCGACCTCCGCCTCGATGTCGAGCCGCGCGCTCGGACCGTACGACGGCGCGTCGTCGGCGGGGCCTTTCAGCTGTCCGTGCGGCCGCCTGACGTCGGTGCCCGAGACGACGACGGTGCCGGCCCGCCCGTGGTAGGCCACCGGGAGGTGTCGCCAGTTGGGGAGCAGCGGCTCGGCATCTGGCCGGAAGATGCGCCCGACGTTGCTGGCATGGTCCAGCGACGCGTAGAAGTCGACGTAGTCGGCGACCGTGAACGGCAGCAGCAGCGTGACGTCGTCGAGGGGGTGGAGGTGAGGGCGGACCCGGTCGGCGCCGGCGGCGTCGGTCAGCAGCCCGGACAGCCAGGCCCGGACGGCGTCCCAGGTCGTCCGCCCAGCACCCATCAGGAGGTCGAGCGTCGGTGCCTCGAGGTACGGCGCGAGGCGCGCGGGGGGTGCGGCCGCGGCGGCGTCGAGGACGCGGTCACCGATCCGTACTCCGATCCGTGGCCGGTCGTCGTGGCGCGTGAAGACCCCGTACGGAAGATGGTCGACGTCGAAGCCGGAGCCTGCAGCACCCTCGACCCACGTCGTCTCGGCGGTTGACATACCGGAACCCTAAACCCACGATGTTCTGAAAGGGAACGAACGATGCCGATTATCGAACATCGGCGCGATCGTCCGAGGGGAGCCAAGAGATGGCCTACTACCGCAGGGTCGGCGAGGTCCCGCGCCAGCGCCACACGCAGCTGCGCGGCGAGGACGGACGGCTGCGCTACGAGGAGCTGATGGGCGAGGAGGGCTTCTCCTCCGACTCGTCGCTGCTCTACCACCGCGGGGTGCCCACGGCGATCACCGCGAGCGAGACCTGGGAGCTCCCCGACCTCGCGACCGCGCCGAACCATCCGCTGCGCCCTCTCCACCTGCAGCTGCACGCGCTGTTCGACGACGCCGAGGCCAAGGCATTCGACGCCGTCACGGCACGTCGCCTTGTGCTCGGCAACGCTGACGTGCGGATCTCGTACGTGGTGGCGGGGGAGCCCTCGCCGTACTACCGCAACGCGATCGGCGACGAGTGCGTGTTCGTCGAGGACGGCACCGGCGTCGTCGAGACCGTGCTTGGCGTCGTGCCGTACCGCGCGGGCGACTACGTGGTGATCCCGCGCGCGACGACCCACCGGTGGGTGCCGGCCGAGCTGAGCCGGCTCTACGCGATCGAGGCCAACAGCCACATCGCCCCGCCGAAGCGCTACCTCTCGCGCTTCGGTCAGCTCCTCGAGCATGCGCCGTACTGCGAGCGGGACCTGCACGGCCCGGACGAGCCGCTGCTCGTCGACGGCACGGACGTGGAGGTGCTGGTGAAGCATCGCGGCCCCGGCCCGTCGGGCGTCGTCGGCACCCGGATGACCTACTCCACGCACCCGTTCGACGTCGTGGGGTGGGACGGCTGCCTCTACCCGTACACGTTCAACGTCGAGGACTACATGCCCATCACCGGCAAGGTCCATCAGCCGCCGCCGGTGCACCAGGTGTTCGAGGGCTACAACTTCGTGGTGTGCAACTTCCTGCCGCGCAAGGTCGACTACCACCCCTTGTCGATCCCGGTGCCGTACTACCACTCGAACGTCGACTCCGACGAGGTGATGTTCTACGTCGCCGGCGACTACGAGTCCCGCAAGGGGTCGGGTATCGGGCTCGGCTCGATCACGCTGCACCCCGGCGGCATGGCCCACGGCCCGCAGCCGGGTGCGGTCGAGGCGTCGCTCGGCGTCCACGAGTTCGACGAGACCGCCGTCATGGTCGACACCTTCCGGCCGCTCGAGGTCGGTGAGGCCGGGTCCGCGACCGACGACGGCGTGTACGCGTTCAGCGCCGCGCGAGGTTCGGGAGGCGGCGCCGGCTGACCGGTGGGGCCAACCGTGGCGCCAGTGCGGCGCTGAAAGCGGCGAGTATCGCCGCCACCGCGAGCACGAGTGCCAGTCGTGGCGCCGGGTCCGTCCCGCCTGCGAGCACGGCGCCGGCGAGCGCGACGTAGACGGACTGGGCGACGGTCGCGGACAGCATGGCGGCACTCGACATCCGGCCCTGCGCCTCCGTCGGGGCAAGCGTGAGGACATGGTTGGCGAGGGTCGGAGACCCGATCCCCATGCCGGTCCCCGCAAGCGCCCACACCGCGAGGCCGCACCAGACCGGGATCACGTCGAGCGCCAGCAGCACGGGTCCGACGATGCCCGTCGCGATGAGGCCCAAGGACAGGCGCACCCTGCCCACGGTCGTCGTCCGCCGCTGGACGAGTCGGGTGCCGTTGAGCTGGGAACCCGCCGCCCAGAACAGCCCCGTGATCGTGAGGCTGAGACCCGCGACCGCCGGTCGGAGGCCGTGCACCTGGGTCAGCATGAGAGGGATGAAGGACCCCGCGCCCGCGAACGCTGCTGCCTGTGTCCCGCGCAGGGCGACGGTCGCCGGGAGTCCGCGAGCAGCTCGGAGCGTGCCGGACGGCAGCACCCGGCGGATCCCGACGACGACCAGCGCCGTCCCGACCACGAGGGCGAGGACCCCGGCGGACCGGAAGGTATCGCCGGTGGCAGCCGGTCCACCGACCGCGAGCGCGGCGAGACCCAGGGTCACGAGGACCGCGGACCCGATCGCTGCCCTGTCGCGTGCCCGTGCCGAGCTCGAGCCGTCGGTCGAGCCTTCAGCCGCGCCTTCAGCCGCGCCTTCGGCCGAGCCCGAGGCACCGGCCCGGTCCGGCGCGGAGGCGCGGAGGCGCCGGACGGACGGTGCGAGGCACAGCATCGCCGGAGCCATGAGCACGATCGCCCCCGCGAAGACCGCGCGCCAGCCCAGGTGCTCGGCAACGGCTCCGGCGAGCGGGGGACCGACGAGGGACGGCACGACCCACGCCGTGGCCATGGCGCCGAACATCGCCGGCCGGAGGGCGGCCGGCAGCATCCGCGCGATCATCACGGTGAGCGCGATGTCGAGGAACGCCTCGCCGACGCCTGCGGTGAGACGGCCGACGACGAAGACGCCGATCGTGGGCGCGGCGGCCATCGCCAGCTGCGCGGCGGCGAACAGCGCGGCGCCGCCCAGCAGCGCGGGAGCCGGTCCACGGCGGTCGCACCACTGGCCGGCGACCACCATCGCGATCACCGACGCCACGAGCGGGGCTGCGGCTGCCGCGCCGAACAGGTCGAGCCCGTCGAGATGGTCGGCGACCGTCGGCAGGATCGCCAGCGTCGCGCGGTTCTCGAAGGCGCCCAGCGTGACGAGCGCGAGTGCACCGACGACGAAGGGCAGGTGGCGGGGGTCGCGGAGGCGCGCGGCGTCGGGCGAGGGTACGGCGGCGGTCACCACACGATGGTCAATCCTCAAGCGCGCTCGAGGTCAAGCGGAAATCTGCGTCGCGAGGTAGCGGCCCCGTCGGACCCTTCAGCGCATGATGCTCAGCGGGAGGTAGGCGCCGACGACCCAGTGCGGAGCGTCCACCACCTCGGTGATCTTGAGGTCGACGGCGACGCTGCAGAGCACGTACGCGTCACGAGGCTCGAGCCCGTACGTGTGGCCGAGGTGGTCGATCATCGCCCGTACGGCGTCCTTGGAGGCTTCCATCAGCGACGGCGCGACTCCGAGGGTCGCGTAGTATCCGGCGTCGTCGATGCCTGCACGCAACGGCCCGGACGTGCGCAGCTGGGGGCCAGGGATGCTTCGCCCCGGGTGGAGGCGGACCCGGACCGTCCCGCGCGCCGCCCACTCGATCGCGCTCACGCAGACCTCGCCGTCTCCCTGCGCAGCGTGCGCGTCTCCGAGCGCGAGCCGGGCGCCGGGGACCTGGACGGGAAGGAAGACCGACGAGCCGACCACGAGGTCGCGGCAGTCGAGGTTGCCCCCGAAGCGGCCGGGTGGCATCACCGGCTTCGGCTCGACGGTGTCAGGGCAGACGCCGACCACGCCGAAGAACGGCCGGAGCGGGATCCGCGCCACGTCGTGCAGATCGGTGTGGTCGCCGTCGATCTCCCACCGGTAGAGGTACGGGTCGTCGAAGTCGTCGGAGAGCAGCCCTTCGCCCGGTGCCATCGAGGTCCAGCCGAACCCCTTCGTCCCCGCCGCCTCGAGGATCTCGACCTCGAGGACGTCCCCGGGCTGCGCGCCCGTGACGACGATGGGCCCGGCGAGCGGGTACGACGGTCGGCTGGGGTCCGACGTCGGCATCGAGCCGCCGGTGGGCACGTCGTCGTACCTGCCGTTGACCGCGTCCTCGGTCGCGAAGGAGACCGTGTCGCCGGAGGCGACCTCGAGGCGGGGCTCGTGGGTCGTGGTCCAGAGGTGGTGGGGAGCGCCATCGAGGTCGTGGTGGGTCACGGCGTCATTCTGCCGGACACGGGCGTCGCGCTGTGCCTCCACGGAACCGCCGCGCGTCCGTGGTCTCATGGCCGTATGCGCCGCCTGCCCGTCTCCGCGATCGCTGCCACCGCCGCCCTGCTGGGCGCCCTCTCGGGATGCGCGGGAGGCGACGACGACCCGCCCGCGGCAGCCGGTCCGACGGCCTCGCCGAAGACCGCCGCCACCTCGACGGCGGCGCCTGCGGCCACTCCGGCCCCTCAGGACCTCTTGTCGTTCTCGTGCCGTCCCGGGGCGGACGGCAAGTCGTGGTCGGCGCAGGGAGTGATCGTCAACAGCGCACGCAAGGCGGACTACCGCGTGACGGTGCTGGTCGCGTCGCCGGGCTCCGCCCAGGGCAAGGCACGCCGCCTGGTGATCCCGAAGGTGGCGACGGGCGTGGACACACCGTTCGAGGTCGACCGGCTCCCCGTGAACTCCGGCCCGGCGTCGGCCTGCCGCGTGCAGCTGGTGCGGCTGAGCTGAGCCACAGTGCGGGCGTCCGACGGTCGAGGAGCGGCAGGTACCCTCGTGCGGGGCCACGAGCCACTGCCTGCGGCGCCGGCCCCCGCTGTCCCGCCCCGGAGGAAGTCCCGCATGTCCCCGCGCCGCGTCACGGCGCCCGGTCTCGACGGCGTCCGTGCTCTCGCCGTCCTTCTCGTCGTCGCGTACCACGTCGCTCCGTCGGCGATGCCCGGCGGCTACGTCGGTGTCGACGTCTTCTTCGTCCTCAGCGGGTTCCTCATCACCGCCGTCCTCCTCGAGGACGCCTCGCACCAGATGCGGTTCGACCTGCCGGCGTTCTGGACGCGGCGCGCGCGCAGGCTCGTCCCTGCGGCGACACTGATGATCGTCGTCGTCGCAGCGCTGACCCTCGTGGTCGGCCGCGACACCGACGCCGGTCTTCGGGGCCAGGTGCTCGGCGGACTCACGTGGACGGCGAACTGGGTCCAGGTCGCCAACGGCTGGTCGTACGCGGAGCAGGGTGAGCCGCCGGTCCTCAACCATCTGTGGTCGCTGGGGATCGAGGAGCAGTTCTACCTCCTCTGGCCCCTGCTCCTGGCGCTCGGCGTCCTCGTCCTCGCCCGGCGACGCCTGGCACGCGCGGTCCTGGTCCTCGCGCTCGGGTCGGCGGTGCTCATGGGCTTCCTGTACGACCCGGCGGACCCCACCCGGTCGTACGTCGGGACCGACACGCACGTCTTCGGGCTCCTCATCGGCGCCGCGCTCGCCCTCACCCGCGTCCCGCACCTGCTGCGCGACGGGGGGATAGAGCCCACGGCCACGAGGCGGACCCTGGTCACCGTCCTCGGGGCGGCGGGCCTCGTCGGCGTCGCCGTGTACGCGATCACCGTGCCGTGGTCGAGCGCGTTCGCCTACCGCGGCGGCCTGCTCGTCGCCAGCCTCGCGGCCCTCGCGCTCGTGCTCGCCGCGGCGAACCCCACCCCGCTCGCGACGCTCCTCGCGGTCCGACCGCTGCGGTGGCTCGGGTCGCGGTCGTACGGGGTGTACCTCTGGCACTGGCCGCTCATCGTCTTCGCCACCCGGATCGCAGCGCCGGAGCGCGCGGTCCTCGCCGGCACCGTCGCCGTGCTCGTGGCGGTGGCAGCGGCCGAGCTGTCGTTCCGCTACGTCGAGACCCCGATGCGCCAGGACGGGATCGCGGTCACGATCCAGCGGTGGCTGCTCCCCGTCCGTCGGCTGGTCGACGGGCGTCGGGGACCACACCGCCGTTGGGTGGTTGCGGTCGGTACCGCGAGCGTCGTCGTGGCCGGAGCGGCGCTCGCCGTCGGCACGGCGCCCGACCGCAGTGCGCTCCAGGCGAGCCTCCTCAGTGGCCAGAAGATCCTGCGGCACGCCGCCGATCCGGTCGCTGAGCGAGCGGAGGACGCGGCTGCCTCCGCCTCGAAGACGCCCCGCGCCTCGTGCCGGACCGCCGGGACGAAGGTGCGGGTGAGCGCGTTCGGTGACTCCGTCCTCGTGGCGGCCGCGCCGGCGCTCATCGAGGCGATGCCCCGGCTCGATGCGACGGCCAGGGTCGGATGGCAGTACCGCGACGTCGCGCGCGCCGTCCGCCGGGCAGCGGATCGCCGCGAGCTCGGCGCCGTCGTGGTCATCGGCACCGGCACCAATGGGGCCATCGACCGCCGAGACCTCGATCGACTCGTCAGGAGGCAGCTCGCGGACCGTCGGGTCCTCCTGGTCTCCCCGTACGTCCCGGGCCGCTCGTGGCAGCGCTCCGCGTCGTCGGCCGTACGGAGGGTCGCTGCTGACCACGACCACGTGACGCTCGTCGACTGGCGGCGGGCGGTATCACGTGCCTCCGGCGTGCTGGCGACGGACCGTGTCCATCCCAACGCGAAGGGTGCGCGCCTCTACACCCGCACCCTTCGGTCCGCCCTCGGCGGCTGCTGAGGGCTACCCGCCGCATGCGGCGGAAGAAGGTTAAGGTTGAGTGGAATCGGCTCAAGTTTCTGTGCGTTGTGACTGATAACTGTTGTCGTGAACTACTCAGGAGACTCGATGGACGCTTCCAAGCTCACCACCCGGAGCCAGCAGGCCCTGGCGGCTGCGATCCAGGCGGCGGCCGCCGCCGGCAACCCGGCGGTCGACCCGCTGCACCTGCTCGACGCGCTGCTCGAAGCAGACGGCGGCACCGCCGTCCCGTTGCTGCAGGCCGTGGGTGCCGACCCTGCTGTCGTCCGCAGGCGGACGAAGGAGGCTCTCGCGAGCCTGCCGTCCGCGGCGGGCCAGAACGTCGCCACGCCGTCGTACGCCCGCGCGACCCTCGAGGTGCTGCAGCGTGCGCAGGACCTGGCCGGTGAGCTCGGTGACGAGTATGTGTCGACCGAGCACCTCGTGGTCGGGCTCGCGACCGTGCAGTCGAAGGCCCGCGAGGTCCTCGACGGTGTCGGCGCGAACGCCGAGGCGCTGCGCGGTGCGTTCCAGTCCGTCCGCGGCTCCGCCAAGGTGACGAGCCAGGACGCGGAGGACACCTACCAGGCTCTGGAGAAGTACGGTGTCGACCTCACCGAGGCTGCCCGTGAGGGCAAGCTGGACCCGGTGATCGGTCGTGACGCGGAGATCCGCCGCACGGTCCAGGTCCTCACCCGCCGTACGAAGAACAACCCTGTGCTCATCGGCGAGCCCGGCGTCGGCAAGACCGCCGTCGTCGAGGGGCTGGCGCAGCGCATCGTGGCCGGGGACGTCCCGTCCTCGCTCCAGGGTCGGCGGCTCATCGCGCTCGACCTCGGCGCCATGGTCGCCGGGGCGAAGTACCGTGGCGAGTTCGAGGAACGGCTCAAGGCCGTCCTTCAGGAGATCAAGGACTCCGACGGTCAGATCATCACGTTCATCGACGAGCTCCACACGGTCGTCGGGGCCGGTGCGACCGGCGACTCCGCCATGGACGCTGGCAACATGCTCAAGCCGATGCTGGCGCGCGGTGAGCTTCGCATGGTCGGCGCGACGACGCTCGACGAGTACCGCGAGAACATCGAGAAGGACCCTGCGCTCGAACGCCGCTTCCAGCAGGTGCTGGTCGCCGAGCCGAGCGTCGAGGACACCATCGCGATCCTGCGCGGGTTGAAGGAGACGTACGAGGCGCACCACAAGGTCGAGATCTCCGACGCGGCGCTGGTCGCTGCGGCCGCCCTGTCCGACCGCTACATCTCCGGCCGGCAGCTCCCCGACAAGGCGATCGACCTGGTTGACGAGGCCAGCAGCCGCCTGCGGATGGAGATCGACTCCAACCCCGTCGAGATCGACACGCTCCGGCGCTCGGTCGACCGGATGAAGATGGAGGAGCTCCACCTCGCCAAGGAGACTGACGAGGGGAGCCGGGAGCGGCTCGAGAAGCTGCGTGCCGAGCTCGCTGACGCGGAGGAGCAGCTGCGCGGGCTCGAGGCGCGGTGGGAGCGCGAGCGTTCCGGCCTCAACCAGGTCGGCGAGATCAAGCAGAAGATCGACGAGCTCCGTCGTGAGGCCGAGCGCGCCCAGAACGCCGGTGACCTCGAGACCGCGGCGCGGCTGAACTACGCCGAGATCCCCGGGCTGGAGAAGCAGCTCGAGAAGGCGGAGGCCGACGAGGAGTCGGAGCCTGACAAGATGGTCAACGACGAGGTGGGTCCCGACGAGATCGCCGAGGTGATCGCCGCGTGGACCGGCATCCCCACCGGCCGTCTGCTCGAGGGCGAGACCGGCAAGCTTCTGCGGATGGAGCAGGAGCTGGGGCACCGCCTGATCGGCCAGGCAAAGGCCGTCGAGGCAGTCTCGGACGCCGTACGCCGTTCGCGTGCCGGCATCGCCGACCCGAACCGGCCGACCGGTTCGTTCCTCTTCCTCGGCCCCACCGGTGTCGGCAAGACCGAGCTGGCGAAGGCGCTCGCGGAGTTCCTGTTCGACGACGAGCGGGCGATGGTCCGCATCGACATGAGCGAGTACTCCGAGAAGCACTCCGTCTCGCGGCTGGTCGGTGCCCCTCCGGGCTACGTCGGTTACGACGAGGGCGGCCAGCTCACCGAGGCCGTACGCCGCCGCCCGTACTCGGTCGTCCTGCTCGACGAGGTCGAGAAGGCGCACCCCGAGGTCTTCGACATCCTGCTCCAGGTGCTCGACGACGGGCGTCTGACCGACGGCCAGGGTCGTACGGTCGACTTCCGCAACGTCATCCTGATCCTCACCTCGAACCTCGGGTCGATCTACCTCGCTGACCCCGCCCTCGAGGAGGCGCAGAAGCGCGAGAAGGTCATGGAGGTCGTCCGCGCGTCGTTCCGGCCCGAGTTCCTCAACCGGCTCGACGAGGTCGTCATGTTCGACGCGTTGTCGGTCGAGGACCTGACCCGGATCGTCGACCTGCAGATCGAGGCCCTGTCCCGCCGGCTGGAGTCGCGGCGGATCCGGCTGTCGGTCACCGACGAGGCCAAGACCTGGCTCGCCACGACCGGTTTCGATCCGACGTACGGCGCCCGTCCGCTGCGTCGCCTCATCCAGCAGGCGATCGGCGACCAGCTCGCTCGCGAGCTGCTCTCCGGCAGCGTCCGCGACGGTGACGAGGTCGTCGTGGACCTCGATCCGAGCAAGGAAGGCCTGACCGTCAGCGCCGCCTGACACCGGTGCGCGGTGAGCCAGGTCGCCCGTGCCCCCACGGGATCCGACCAGGCTCACCGCGCACGACCGGCTCCGTGATGGGATGACCCTATGGCGAACCCGACGACCGCCCGTCCGCAAAAGGTGACGATGGCCTGCCTCACCGCAGGCGTGGCGTCGGTCCTGGTCCTCATCAGCGTCTTGACGACGCTGTCCGGCTGGGGATCGCTGGAGGTGCGCGAGCAGGTGGAGAGCACCCTCGACGCCTCGCCCGTCACCGGGACGCTCAGCGTCGACCAGGCGCTGGGCTGGCTGCGGATCATCCTCATGGCCGCCGGAGCGCTGGCGACGGCCTCGATCGTCCTCGCTGTCTGGACCGCCAAGCGACACCGCGGTGCGCGCACAGGTCTCACCGTCGTCTCGCTCCTGTCGACGGTGACGTTCGCCTCGATGGGTGCGTCCGGGATCATCCCCGCGATCCTCGGCGTGATGGTCGTCATCTTCCTCTGGAGCGCGGAGTCGCGGGCGTGGTTCGCCGGGCGCGAGCACCAGCAGCCGCGCGCGGACACCGACTCCCGCCAGGTCGCCGCGACCCCGGTGCACACCACGACGACGCCGACGACGCCGACGACACCGGTGGCACCGGCGGCAGCACCCTCGCCGGTCCGTGCACCCGAACCCGGTGCGGAGGGCTCGCAGCCGCCGCCTGCCGCGCGGCCGTACGCCGCCGGCCCCGGTTCGTACCAGCACCCGTTCCCCGGCCCCGGCCAGCCGCCCGCCCCGTACGGCCAGCAGCCGTCGGCCCCGTACGGCCGACCGGTCACGCTGCCGCGCCCTCGTCCGCTGATCACCGCGGCGGTCACGGGCACCGTGCTGTCGGCGCTCGTGGCGGCGGTCTTCGGCCTCAACGCGTTGATCTACCTCATCTCGCCCACCCAGTACGCCGAGATGCTGGCGAACCCGCCGATGTTCTCCGCCTCGGAGGTGCAGGAGCTGATCGGGGACGACCCCCAGGGTTACGCCCGCCAGATGTTCCTTCTGTCGCTCACGCTCGGTGCGCTGGGGATCGCCGGGGCCGTCACGTCGCTGGGACTGCTGGCGCGCAAGCCGGTCGCCCGCATCGTCTTCACCGCGGTCGCCGCGCTCGGCATGGTCGCGTCGGTCGTGCTGGCACCGCTCGGTCTGGTCTGGCTCGTCGCCCAGGCGGCATGCGTCGTCCTCGTCTGGCGACGTGAGGTCACCGCGTGGCTGCGGGTCGGCCGCTGACCGTACGGGTCAGCTGACCGCGTCCAGCAGTCCCTGCATCCGCGCGATCTCCGCGCCCTGACCGGCGGCGATGTCGTCGGCCATCTCGCCGGCCCTCAGGTCCTTGCCCTCGCTCTGCGCCGTGTCGCACATCGCCAGGGCGCCTTCGTGGTGCTGGATCATCCCGCGCAGGAACAGCACGTCGAACGCGGCACCGTCGGCCTCGGCGAGCTCCTCCATCTCCTCGTCGGTGAGCATCCCGTGCGCGACCTTCTCCGTGGGAGCACCGGCGCCGCCTCCACCGTGGCCGCCGTGCCCCCCGTGGGTGGAGGCGCCCTCGGGGACGGGCAGCTTGCGCTCTTCCAGCCAGGCCGCCATCGCGTGGATCTCTGGGGCCTGAGCGGCCGCGATCCGGTCAGCGAGCCTCTTCACGTCGGCGTTCTCGGCGCGCGTCTTCGCCAGGTCGGTCATCGCGATCGCCTGGAGGTGGTGGGTGATCATGCCGGTCACGAACTCGATGTCGACCTTGTTGTGAGCACCCGAGTCGGGGTACTCGCTCGGCGACAGCGTCCGGTTCGACTCACCGGGCTGTCCCGGCTGGAGGACGGTGCTCTGCGCCGGCGGGAGCTCGGTCGCGTCGGCGCCTGCGTCGCTGTCGCTGTCGCTGGAGCAGGACACCAGGGCGGCGGAGCCGAGCGCCAGGGCAGCGAGCCTGAGGACGAGCGACCGGCGCGTGGGACCGACGATCACGTTTTTCCCTTCGACGTCACAGATAACCCCCGAAGCGTTGCGGATCTCATCGATCGGCGCAATGCTTCGATGAACATCGTTAAGAAAGGTTCTCACATGAGACCCCTACGTCGTGATCGACTACCTCGTGCTCTCGCTGTGACCGCTGGTGCTGCTGCGCTGGTCCTCAGCACCTTGGCAGGGGCTGCCCCGTCCGTCGGTGTGCCCGACGACGGCTCCGGCTCCCCGGCTCCCGTGGCCGCCCAGCGGCTGGCCGCCATGGACGACTCCGGCACCGACCTCGGTGTCGGCGAGTCGGCGTCCAGCGCCAACATGAAGCTCCTCGCGAACATCCCGAAGAACGGGGCGTTCGCCGAGGAAGGCGCCTACCAGACCGACCTTGCATTCAAGGGTGACTACGCGTTCGCCGGTAACTACAACGGCTTCACCGTGTACAACATCAAGAAGGGCAACCGGCCCCAGCAGGTCGCCCAGGTGGTCTGCCCCGGCTCCCAGAACGACATCTCCGTGAGCGGCAACCTGCTGGTCCTGAGCACCGACTCGAGCCGCAGCAACGCCTCGTGTGAGAACGTCTCGCAGCCGGCCTCGGTGAAGGAGTCGTGGGAGGGCGTCAAGGTCTTCGACATCAGCAAGCCCACGGCGCCGAAGTACGTCGCCTCCGTCGAGACGAAGTGCGGGTCGCACACCCACACGCTCGCCCCGTCGAAGGACAAGAAGAACCTCTACGCGTACGTCTCGTCGTACTCGCCGAACGCCGCGTTCCCGGACTGCCAGCCGCCGCACGACCTGATCAGCATCGTCAAGATCCCGGTCAAGAACCCGGCTGCTGCTGCTGTCGTCGCTGAGCCCGTCGTCTTCCCTGACGGCGGCAACGGCCCCGGCAACTACTCGTCGACCACCTCGGGCTGCCACGACATCACGGCGTACCCGGCGAAGGACATCGCCGCCGGCGCCTGCATGGGTGACGGCGTCCTGTTCGACATCAAGGACCGCGAGAAGCCGAAGGTCATCGAGCAGGTGCGCGACACGACCAACTTCGCGTTCTGGCACTCGGCGACCTTCAACAACGACGGGAACAAGGTCGTCTTCACCGACGAGCTCGGCGGTGGCGGCGGCGCGACCTGCAACCCGACGGTCGGCCCGGAGAAGGGCGCCAACGCGATCTACGACATCACGAAGGCCAAGAAGCTCGCGTTCAAGAGCTACTACAAGATCCCGCGCACGCAGGCCAACACCGAGAACTGCGTCGCGCACAACGGTTCGCTGATCCCCATCAAGGGCAAGGACATCATGGTCCAGGCCTGGTACCAGGGCGGGATCTCGGTGTTCGACTTCACCGACTCGGCGAACCCGAAGGAGCTGGCCTGGTTCGACCGTGGCCCGCTCTCTGCGGAGCGTCTGGTGCTCGGTGGATCGTGGTCGGCGTACTACTACAACGGCTTCATCTACTCCAGCGACATCCAGAAGGGCTTCGACGTCTTCGAGGTCAAGGACCGCAGGCTGGCGGGAGCGAAGGGCTACAAGTACCAGGAGCTCAACCCGCAGTCGCAGCCCGAGTTCACCAGGGGCAAGGGCGGGAAGCACTGACCGTCTGACCTAGGTCACGACACACGAGGACCCGACGTCCCGGCCACGAGGTGGTCGGTACGTCGGGTCCTTGTCGTACGGGCTCGGTGCTCTAGAGGTTGATCATGTGCCCTGCGGCGCCGTGGATGGCCTCCTGGACGGCCTCCGACAGGGTCGGGTGCGCGTGCACGTTGCGTGCGACCTCGTCGGCCGTGAGGTCCCAGCGCTGGGCCAGGGTGAGCTCGGCGAGCATCTCCGTGACCTCGGGGCCGACCAGGTGTGCGCCCAGCAGCTCCTTGTAGGTCTTGTCCGTCACCAGCTTGACGAAGCCGGCGGTGTCGGCCAGCCCGGGTGCCTTGCCGTTGGCGCTGAACGGGAACTTGTCGACCTTGACGTCGAAGCCGCTCTCCTTGGCCTGCGCCTCCGTGTAGCCGAACGACGCGATCTGCGGGTGGCAGAACGTGGCACGAGGCATCATCACGTAGTCCAGCGGGAAGGTCTCGACGCCGCCGATGGTCTCGGCCGCGACGACTCCCTGCGCCTCCGCCACGTGGGCCAGCATCAGCTTGGCGGTCACGTCACCGATGGCGTAGATGCCGTCGACGTTGGTCCGCATGTAGTCGTCGATCTCGATGGCGCCGCGCGGCGACACGTTCACGCCGGCCTTCTCGAGACCGATGCCCTCGCTGCGGGGGGCGAACCCGATCGCCTGGAGGACCTTGTCGGCCTCGAGGACCTCCTCCTTGGCGTCACCGTTGGGGTTGCGGGTGACGGTGACCTTGACCTTGTCTCCCGAGTCGTCGATCGCGTCGACGCGGGTCGAGGTGAGGATGTCGATGCCGAGCTTCTTGTACGCCCGGGTGAGCTCCTTGGAGACGTCGGCGTCCTCGTTGGGGACGGCGCGGTCCAGGAACTCGACGATCGTCACCTTCACGCCGTACGAGTTGAGGACGTAGGCGAACTCGACGCCGATGGCGCCGGCGCCGGCGATGACGATCGACTCCGGCAGGTTGTCGGTGAGGATCTGCTCCTCGTACGTGACGACGCGGTCGGAGAGCTGCGTGCCGGGAAGCAGCCGGGTGTAGGAGCCGGTGGCGATGATGCAGGCGTCGAAGGTGACCTCCTGCGTCCCGCCGTCGTTGAGGGACACGTCGATCGCCTTCGGGCCGGTGAAGGTGCCGGTGCCGTGGATCTCGGTGATCTTGTTCTTCTTCATCAGGAAGTGGACGCCCTTGACGCGGCCCTCGGCGACCTCCCGGCTGCGCGAGTACGCCTTGCCGTAGTCGAGGGTCACGTCGCCGACCCCGATCCCGAAGACCGACTCGGCCTCGTGGGTGATGAGGTGCGCCAGCTCCGCGTTGCGGAGCAGCGACTTGCTCGGGATGCACCCGACGTTCAGGCAGACACCTCCCCAGTACTTGGGCTCGATGACAGCCACGGACTTGCCCAGCTGTGCGGCACGGATCGCGGCGACGTAACCGCCCGGTCCGGCGCCGAGGACGACGACGTCGAAGTGATCGCTCATGAGTCAATCGTAGGGAGGTGAGGCACATCACGTCCCGGCGGTCGGCGTTCCACCTCATCCGCAGGCCCTGAACACGCGGCGTACGCTGGAAGTCATGGACGACTCGCAGGTATTGCCGCGTACTCGACCTCACGTCGTCGTCGTCGGCGGTGGCTTCGGAGGCGTCTCCGCGGTCCGGAAGCTGAAGAGAGCCGACGTCGACGTCACGCTCGTCGACAGGCACACCTACAACACCTTCCAGCCGCTGCTCTACCAGGTGGCGACCTCGACGTTGAACCCCGGCGACATCACGTGGTTCCTCCGCTCGATCCGTGCCAAGCAGGACAACGTGCGCTTCCTCAAGGGCACCGTGGTCTCGATGGAGCACTCGACGCGGACGATCAGTCTCGACGGCGGTCTCACGCTGTCGTACGACTACCTGATCATCGCCGCGGGTGTGACCGCGAACTTCTTCGGCATCCCCGGCGCCGCGGAGTACTCCCTCCCGCTCTACACGCGGTCGCAGGCCCTCGCGGTGCGCGACAGGATGTTCGCGATCCTCGAGGACGCCGCGGTCAACGGGCAGAACACCGACTTCCGCGCGATCGTCGTCGGCGGTGGCCCCACCGGGGTCGAGACCGCGGGCGCGCTCGCTGAGATGCGCAACATCGACATGCCGGTGACGTACCCGGAGATCGACAACAAGCGCGTCCACATCACGCTCGTCGAGATGGCCCCGCACGTGCTCGGCCCGTTCGCGCCGAAGCTGCGCAACTACGCCAAGAACTCGCTGGAGAAGCGCGGCGTCGACCTGCGTCTGGAGACGTCCGTGAAGGAGGTCCGCCCTGACGGCGTCGTGGTCAACGACGGGGAGTTCATCCCCGCCGACATGGTCGTGTGGGCGTCCGGCATCACGACCCACCCGGTCCTTGCGGACTGGGGCGTCCCGCTCGGTCGTGGTCGCCGCATCATGGTCGACGACCACCTGCGCGTCCAGGGCCTGGACAACGTCTACGCGGTCGGTGACGTCGCGGTCGAGGACGGCGAGCGCGCACTGCCGCAGCTCGCCCAGCCGGCGCTGCAGGGTGGCCAGTACGTCGCCGAGGACATCAAGAAGCGGCTGAGGGGCAAGGAGCACAAGCCCTTCTCGTACTTCGACAAGGGCACGATGGCGACCATCGGCCGCAGCTCCGCCGTGGCCGAGCTGAGGCCTTTCGGCAAGCTCACCGGGTTCCCCGCGTGGGTCACCTGGATCCTCATCCACCTGTACTTCCTGCTCGGCAACCGCAACCGCCTCGCGACGATGATCAACCTCGGCTCGCGCTACATCTTCTGGAAGGGCGGCCACAACGCGATCGTCGGCGAGACACCGCCGGTGATCGCGCGGCACGCCCCGCCCGGGGCCGTCCTCAGCACGCCGGTCGGCGCCCTCACCGAGACGCCCGAGGACGCTGAGACGCCCGCCGAGGACGAGGTGACGGTGAAGGCCGACGAACGCGTCGAGGAGCTGGCGGACGAGTCGGCGGACGAGCGCGTGCAGGCACCCGTGGACCACCGCTCGTGACAGCGGCACCGCCGTTGGACGTGGCGCTCGCGGAGGGCTACGTCCTTCGCCGAGCGACCCCCGACGACGCCGCCGCGCTCGCGGCAGCGGTTCAGGAGAACCGCGCGCACCTCGCGCCGTGGGAGCCGCTCCGCACCGCCGCGTACTTCACCGTGGAGGACCAGCGGTCCCGGCTGGTCGCCCGCGCGGCCGAGGACGCCGCCGGCCGCAGCATCACCGCGCTGATCGTGGCGGACGACGGGACGGTCGCCGGCTCGGTCAACCTCAACGACATCGTCGCCGGTGCCTTCGGGAACGGTCATCTCGGGTACTGGCTGGCCGAGGCCCACACCGGCCGTGGGCTGATGACCGGAGCCGTCGAGGGGATCTGCGGGTACGCCCGTGACCTCGGTCTCCACCGGGTGCAGGCGGCGACGCTGCTGCACAACGAAGCTTCGCAAGCGGTGCTGAAGCGCACCGGCTTCGAGCGCATCGGGCTGGCCCCCGAGTACCTCTACATCGCGGGATCCTGGCAGGACCACGTCCTCTTCCAGCGAATCCTTGGCGACGACCCGCCGCGTTCCTGACCGTACGGGGCTAGGGTGCGGCCATGCCTCGTCTCACCGTCGCCGGCCGTGCCACTCGGAGCCATCCCGCCGAACGGGGGACCGTCCACGCGGCGGTGAGCTTCTCCGGGGAGTACCGGGCCGACGTGATCGCGCGGTCGGAGCAGGCGCACGCCTCGCTGGTCGCCCAGGCGAAGGAGTTCGTCGCCAGCGGCGCCGCGACGTGGTGGGGAGCCGACCAGGTGGTCGCCTTCCCGTACGACGAGTGGCTCAAGCCGAGTGCCCACGAGGACCAGGTCAAGGTACGACGGTTCCGCGCGACCGCGGCGATCCACGTGAAGTTCGCCGACTTCGCGGCCCTCTCCACCTGGGTCGGCGCGGTGTCGCTCGAGGACGGCGTGTCGCTCGGCGCCATCGAGTGGACGCTGACGGAGGCGTTGCGCGATCGTGTCGTCGCCGACGTCCGTGCGTCAGCGGCTCGTGACGCCGTGGTCCGGGCCGAGGCCTACGCCGAGGCGCTCGGGCTCGGGCCGGTGCGACTCACCGCGCTCTACGAGGACGGGCTGCGCCCCGGCGTCGGAGCACAAGGTGCCCCGACCGCCGGGATCGCGATGCGTGCGTCGGCCGTCGGCGGTGCCGAGAGCGGAGGCTTCGAGCTCCGTCCCGACGACATCGACGTGACCGCAGTCGTCACGGCCGACTTCGAGGCCGCACCGACGGCGTGACGCGAGGTGTCAGCGTCCGCGACGGGGGCGGGACTGCGAGGAGAACCCCGCGGCGCCGCCCGTACGGGAGCCGCCTGCGGCAGAACCCGAACCGGAGCGCTGTGCGCCGGCACCCGAGCGCTGACCGCCCGTGCCGCGTGAGCTGCTGCCGCCGGACGAGGCGCTGCCCGTGCCGCTCCCGCTGCGACGACGACGGTTGCGCGCGACGTCGCTGCCGCCCTGGGCGCCACGCCCACGGCCGCTGCCGCCACGACCGCCGCCGTTGCCGGTCGACTGCGCGGCCGTCATCGGCGGGGGCGTGATCCGCGCGGCCTGCGGGCCGACGAGGTCGGCGACGATCTCGGCGCCCGGTGCGACGCTGTGCTCGGTGGGCTTGATCGAGGCGGCCCGCATGAGCGTACGGACGTCACGACGCTGCTCGCTGGTGGCGACGGTGACCACGACGCCCGACGCACCGGCACGCGCCGTACGGCCCGAGCGGTGCAGGTACGCCTTGTGCTCCGACGGCGGATCGACGTGGACGACAAGCGAGACGTCGTCGACGTGGATGCCGCGTGCGGCGATGTCGGTGGCGACCAGGACGCGTACGGAGCCGTCCGAGAACGCCGCGAGGTTGCGCTGGCGCGCGTTCTGGCTGAGGTTGCCGTGCAGGTCGACCGCGGGGATGCCCGAGGCGGTGAGCTTCTTGGCAAGCTTCTTCGCGGCGTGCTTCGTCCGGGTGAAGGCGAGCGTCTTGCCCTCGCCGCCGACGAGCTCGCTGATCACGTCGGCCTTGTCGTCGTGCGTGACCGAGAGGACGTGGTGCTCCATGTCCGGCACGTGCGACGTGGCCTCGTCGACCGAGTGCGTCACGGGCGAGGTGAGGTAGCGCTTCACGAGCGTGTCGACCCCGTTGTCGAGGGTCGCCGAGAACAGCAGACGCTGCGCGTTGCGCGGCGTCTGGTCGAGGACGCGCTTGACGACGGGCAGGAACCCGAGGTCGGCCATGTGGTCGGCCTCGTCGAGCACGGTGACCTCCACCGTGCGCAGGTCGCAGTGGCCCTGGGCGATGAGGTCCTCGAGGCGGCCGGGGGTTGCGACGACGACGTCGACGCCGTTGCGCAGAGCCGCGACCTGGGGGTTCTGGCCGACACCACCGAAGATGGTCATGGCACGCAGCTGGATGGCCTTGGCGAGCGGGGCGAGCGTCTCGAGCACCTGTACGGCGAGCTCACGCGTCGGCACGAGGATCAGCGCACGCGGCTGCTTCGGGCGGCGCGGACGCCCGCTGGCGGCGAGGACGGCCAGGGTCGGCAGGGCGAAGGCGACGGTCTTGCCGGAACCCGTACGGCCGCGGCCGAGGACGTCGCGCCCGGCGAGGCTGTCCGGGAGGGACGCTGCCTGGATGGGGAAGGGGGTCGTGATCCCGCGCTGGGCGAGGGAGTCAACGAGGGGGGAGGGCACGCCGAGATCGGCGAAGGTGGGCACAGAGGTGTCCTTCGTGTCGTGGGGTGGCCGTGATTGCAGCCACTCACGAGTGAGGACGGGAGGACGCACAGTGTGCGCCGCTCGAGCAGACGACCGCGGACGCGGGGTGCGTCCTGCCTTCGACAGTACCCGTACGACTGTGTCCGTGACGAATTCAGTGGTGGCGGTCACAACGGGCGGCCGCGCTGACCTGGTGAGCGCCTACATTGCCAGGCATGGGTGCGGAAGCCCCGACCGTACGACGTGACCGGCCTCAGGCTGCGCCACTTCCCCCGTACGCACGGGTCCCGGTGCTCTCCGCAGCGGCCGCCGTGGCGGTGGTCCTGCTCGTCACCGCCGACCGCTACGGGTTCCACCGCGACGAGCTGTACTTCCGGATGCTCGGCCCGGCCTGGGGGTACGTCGACCAGCCGCCGTTGATCCCGCTGCTCGCCCAGGTCATGACCGACCTCGTCGCGGACGAGCCGTGGGCGCTCCGGCTCCCGGCGACCGTGGCGGTGGTCGCGTCGACGCTGGTCGTCTCCGCGATCACCCGCGAGCTCGGCGGCGGCGCCCTTGCTCAAGGGCTGTGCGCGTGGACGTTCGCGTTCGCGACGTTTCCCCTGCTCACCGGCCACGTCCTCCTGACGACATCCCCCGACCTCCTCGCGTGGCTGCTGGCCTCGTGGTTCGCGATCCGTGCGCTGCTGCGCGACGACGCGCGGTGGTGGCTGGCGGTCGGTGTCGTGGTCGGCCTGGCGACGTACGGACGGTTGCTGATCCCGTGGTGGGTCCTGGGGCTGCTCGTCGGACTCGTCCTCGTCGGGCCTCGTCGGGTGCTGCGGTCACCGTGGTTCTGGGCCGGCGGTGCCGTCGCGGCCGTGGTCGCCGCGCCCAACATCGTCTACCAGGCCGTTCACGGCCTTCCCCAGCTCGAGATGGGTGCCGCCCTCGCGGAGGAGAACGCCGACGAGGTCCGCGTGATGCTGTGGCCGTTCCTCTTCATCCTGCTCCCGGCGATCTGGGTGGTGGGGGCCGTCGCGCTGTGGCGGCGTCCCGAGTGGCGCGTGCTGCGCGCGTTCGTCGTGGTGTTCGTCGTCGTGGTGGTGCTGACGTTCACAGGTGGCGCGCAGTTCTACTACCCCCTGGGCATCCTGGCCGTGCTGTTCGCCGCGGGATGGGTCCCGACCGCGTCGTGGTTGTCCCGAACCTCCGCCCCGGCGACGCTCTGCGTCGGGGCGCTGCTGGCCGTCTACGCCGCGGTGAGCGTGGTCGTCTCGCTGCCCGTCGTCCCGGTGGGCAGCCTTGCGAGCACGCCCGTGCCGGCGATGAACGCGGCGGCCGCGGACCAGGTCGGCTGGCCGACGTACGTCCGCCAGGTCGCCGACGTCTGGGACACGCTGCCGCCCGAGGAGCGGGAGCGGGCGGCGGTGATCACGTCGAACTACGGCGAGGCCGGGGCCATCGACCGGTACGGACCGGCGCTCGGGCTGCCTGAGCCGTACAGCGGGCACAACGCACTCCACGACCGCGCGAGGCCACCCGACGACACCCGCACCGTGGTGTTCGTCGGCGGCCAGTACGGGTGGGCACGCACGTTGTTCGAGGACTGCGCGGTGGTGGACCGGCTCGCCAACGGGGTGGACGTCGACAACGAGGAGGAGGGAGTGCCCGTCGCCGTCTGTCGAGGCCCGCTCCAGCCGTGGTCGGCGCTGTGGGACGACCTGCGGCACCTGGACTGATCGCCGCCGCCGAGCCGACCGCCAGACGCCGTTCACCGGCTCAGCGGAACCGCTCGTCGTACGGGCCGGACCGTACGGCGACCGCTCGCGCGCGCCCACCGACCCTCCGGCGCTGTGACCTGGCACACACCTCGCCCGCAGCCCTACCGTCTCGCGAAGATCCCCTGACCGTGCACCCGAGAGGTGAAGCCGTGATCGAGAGAACCAGCGCGGCGCAGGATGCGGCGTACGAACGCATCCATGCGACCGAGGAGTTCCGCACCCTCAAGAAGAAGTACCTCAGCTTCGTCGTCCCCGTGACGATCGGCTTCATGGCCTGGTACCTCCTCTACGTCGTCTGCTCCAACTGGGCTCCGGGGTTCATGGAGACCCAGGTGGTCGGCAACATCAACGTCGCCCTCATCTTCGGCCTCCTCCAGTTCGTCACGACCTTCGCGATCGCCGTCTGGTACTCGCGGTTCTCCGTGAAGAACCTCGACCCGATCGCCGATGAGCTGCGCGCCGAGTTCGACGAGGAGATCACCCGATGAGCACGAACGTGATCCTCGCGGCGAGCGAGGACGGCGGGCACCAGACGCTGACGACCGTCTTGTTCGTCGGTGTGGTCCTCCTGACGGTGGCGATCACCTTCTGGGCGAGCCGCAACAACAAGACGGCGGCCGACTACTACGCCGGCGGCCGGTCGTTCAGCGGGTTCCAGAACGGGCTCGCGATCGGCGGCGACTACATGTCGGCGGCGTCGTTCCTCGGCATCTCGGGCGCGATCGCGCTGTCGGGGTACGACGGGTTCCTCTACTCGATCGGCTTCCTCGTCGCGTGGCTGGTCGCGCTGCTGCTGATCGCGGAGCTGCTGCGCAACTCCGGTCGTTTCACGATGGCCGACCAGCTGGCGTACCGGATGCGGCAGAGGCCCGTCCGTACGGCAGCGTCGGTGTCGACCGTCGTGGTGTCGATCTTCTACCTGCTGGCGCAGATGGTCGGTGCCGGTGCGCTCGTGTCGCTGCTGCTGGGGGTCGAGGGCGACACGCTGAAGAACCTGACGATCGTGGGCGTGGGCGTCCTCATGATCTTCTACGTCGTCGTCGGAGGCATGAAGGGCACGACCTGGGTGCAGATCGTCAAGGCGGTCCTCCTCATGGTCGGCACCTTGCTGATCAGCGTCCTGGTGCTCGCGAAGTTCAACTTCAACCTCTCCGAGCTGCTCGGCACCGCGGCCAGCAACTCCGGGCACGGCCAGGCGTTCCTGGAGCCGGGCCTGAAGTACGGGGCCGACTTCACAAGCAAGCTGGACTTCCTGTCGCTGGGCATCGCGCTCGTGCTGGGCACGGCGGGCCTCCCGCACATCCTGATCCGCTTCTACACCGTTCCTACTGCGCGGCAGGCCCGCGTGTCGGTGAACTGGGCGATCGGCCTCATCGGCTCGTTCTACCTGATGACGCTGATCCTCGGCTTCGGTGCTGCGGCGCTCCTCTCCGACGACCAGTACGCGAAGGTCGCCGAGTCAGGGGGCAACCTCGCGTCACCACTTCTCGCTGAAGCGGTCGGTGGTGGCGAGGGGTCGACGGGCGGGGCGATCCTGCTGGCGTTGATCGCGGCGG
>Ga0233372_1000202_pt1 | contig 28623 bp, 38 predicted proteins | sample ElkDunMinimDraft_4_FD_191538 | JGI IMG/M metagenome (GOLD analysis project Ga0233372, IMG submission 191538) | Fecal eukaryotic communites from dung pellets of Tule Elk in California, USA - Elk Dung D8 | ecosystem: Host-associated > Mammals > Digestive system > Large intestine > Fecal | place... | reverse complement strand
GCCGCACGGTCGGTGCCGGCGTGGTGGCGAAGATCCTGAAGTAGTGCGGCGATCCCGTGCGCGCCTGGCGCGCACGGGGCCGGCGCGACCCGGATGCGGCAGGCTGCTTGCGCCGCATCGGGGGTCGGGGAGGGCGGCGATGCTGCGCCCCGGCCCGCTTCCTGGAAAAAGAAGCAAGCGCCCCTTGCATCGGCGGCGTGAAAGTCACATAATGCTCGACTCACCGCAGCAAAGCCTCTCGGGGCGGCGGCGGGACCGCGAAATGAGGGGCAGGACGCGCCTCGTTTTCGCCAGACAAGGATCTTGTCGCGCGGCAGGTGCTTCGCCCGTTCCGGAGGTTTCCGGGACATATAGGCGGGGCGTTTCGTCACGCTTGTGATCCACGTCTGGGCGGATCGGGAAACCGGTCTGCCCTGCTTTTTGTAGTCACCGCGGCTCCGGATGTGTTTTGTCCGGTGCCGGGGCCCCCCGATACGGGGTCCGGCGCACCCAGCCGCCGGGCCTGTCGCTCTTTCAACGAAGGAATTCCGTCATGGCGGACCAGAAAATCCGGATCCGGCTCAAGGCGTTCGATCACAGGTTGATCGACCGTTCGGCCAGCGAGATCGTCGAAACGGCAAAGCGGACCGGCGCGCAGGTGCGCGGCCCGATCCCGCTGCCCACCAAGATCGAGCGTTACACCATCCTGACGTCGCCGCACGTCGACAAGGATGCGCGTGACCAGTACGAAACCCGCACGCACAAGCGCGTGCTCGATATCGTCGACCCCAACGACAAGACCGTGGACGCGCTGATGAAGCTCGAGCTCGCGGCTGGCGTCGACGTCCAGATCAAGCTGACCTGAGGCCTGTAACCATGACCGCGAAGATTCATTCGTTGGGCATCGTCGGCCGCAAGGCCGGCATGAGCCGGGTGTTCACCGAAGACGGCAAGTCCGTGCCGGTGACCCTGATCGAAGCCACCCCCAACCGCATCACCCAGGTGAAGACCCTGGAGACCGACGGCTACAGCGCCGTGCAGGTCACCGCCGGCGTGCGCCGCGCCTCGCTGCTGACCAAGCCCGAAGCCGGCCATCTGGCCAAGGCCAAGGTCGAGTCCGGTCGCGGGCTGTGGGAACTGCGCGTGGCCGACGACAAGATCGCCGACTTCCAGGTCGGTGGCGAGATCAAGGCCGACATCTTCGAGGTCGGCCAGCTGGTCGACGTGCAGGGTGTCACCAAGGGCAAGGGCTTCCAGGGCACGATCAAGCGCTGGAACTTCAGCATGGGCGACGCGACGCACGGCAACTCGCTGTCGCACCGTTCGCCCGGCTCGATCGGCCAGCGCCAGACGCCCGGCCGCGTGTTCCCGGGCAAGAAGATGTCCGGCCACATGGGCGCCGAAACCCAGACCACGCAGCGCCTGCGCGTCGTGAAGGTCGACGCCGAGCGCGGCCTGATCGCGATCAAGGGCGCAGTCCCCGGCGCACCGGGTGGCGACGTCATCGTGCGTCCCTCGAGCAAGGCATAAGGAGAGATGACGATGGAACTCGCCATCAACGGTAGCAACGACAAACTGTCGGTCTCCGACGCGATCTTCGGCCGCGAATTCAGCGAGGACCTGGTCCACCAGGTCGTCGTTGCCTACCGCAACGCCGGTCGCGCGGGCACCAAGGCGCAGAAGACGCGCGCCGAGGTCAACGGCACCACCAAGAAGTCCAAGAAGCAGAAGGGCGGCGGCGCGCGTCATGGCGCCCTGACCGCGCCGATCTTCGTCGGCGGCGGCGTGACGTTCGCGGCCAAGCCGCGCAGCTTCGCGCAGAAGGTCAACCGCAAGCAGTATCGAGCCGCCATGGCGGTGATCCTGTCCGAGCTGACCCGCCAGGGCCGCATCACGGTCGTCGAGTCGTTCGACGTCGACGCGCCCAAGACCTCGGGCCTCGTGGCCAAGCTCAAGGATTTCGATCTGGGCAAGCGCCCGCTGATCGTCACCGAGGATGCTTCGGAAAACCTGTACCTGTCCGCGCGCAACCTGCCGTACGTCGAAGTGCGTGACGTGCAGGGGCTGGATCCGGTGTCGCTGGTCGGTGCCGACAGCGTGCTGGTCACCACCGAAGCGGTGAAGAAGATCGAGGAGTGGCTGGCATGAACGACGCCAAGCTCTATGAAGTGATTCGTGCGCCGCGCGTGTCGGAAAAGACCGCGCGACTGCAGGAAGTGTCCAACCAGTACGCTTTCGAAGTGGCGAAGGATGCGACCAAGGCCGATATCAAGGCTGCGGTCGAGAAGCTCTTCGACGTCAAGGTGCAGGCTGTCAATGTCGTCAACGTGAAGGGCAAGAACAAGTCCTTCCGTCAGCGCCAGGGCAGCCGTGGCAACTGGCGCAAGGCGTATGTGACGCTGGCCGAAGGCCAGTCGATCGACGTGATCAACGCGACGGCCTGAGGAAGCTCCCATGCCATTGATGAAATTCAAGCCAACGTCCCCCGGCCGCCGCAGCGCGGTCCGCGTGTCGACGCCCGACCTGCACAAGGGTGCGCCGCACGCGGCCCTCGTTGAGAGCCAGGGCAAGACCGGCGGCCGCAACCACCACGGCCGCATCACCACCCGCCACATGGGCGGTGGCCACAAGCAGCACTACCGCATCATCGACTTCAAGCGCGACAAGGAAGGCATCCCGGCGCGCGTGGAGCGGATCGAATACGATCCCAACCGCACCGCGCACATCGCGCTGCTGTGCTACGTCGACGGTGAGCGCCGCTACATCATCGCGCCCAAGGGCCTGAAGGCCGGCGACCAGGTGATCGCGGGCAACGATGCGCCGATCAAGGCGGGCAACACGCTGCCGCTGCGCAACATCCCGGTCGGCTCGACGGTGCATTGCATCGAGATGAAGCCGGGCAAGGGCGCCCAGATCGCCCGCGCCGCCGGCGCCGGCGTGCAGCTGGTGGCCCGCGAAGGCGTCTACGCGCTGCTGCGCCTGCGTTCGGGCGAGATGCGCCGTGTGCCGGCCGAGTGCCGCGCCACGATCGGCGAGGTCGGCAACGTCGAACACAACCTCGAGAAGCTGGGCAAGGCGGGCGCCAAGCGCTGGCGCGGCATCAAGCCGACCGTCCGCGGTGCGGCGATGAACCCCGTCGACCACCCGCACGGCGGCGGCGAGGCCAAGGCCGGGCAGGGCAACCCGCACCCGGTCACGCCGTGGGGCGTGCCGACCAAGGGTTACAAGACGCGCAAGAACAAGCGCACCCAGCAATTCATCGTGCGCGATCGCAGGAGTTAATCGGCCATGGCACGTTCACTGAAGAAGGGCCCGTTCGTGGACCACCACCTGATCAAGAAGGTGGAAGCGGCGGGCAATACCAAGAAGCCGATCAAGACCTGGTCGCGTCGTTCGATGATCCTGCCCGAAATGGTGGGCTTCACGATCGCCGTCCACAACGGCAAGAACCACATCCCGGTGTTGGTCAACGAGAACATGGTTGGCCACAAGCTCGGCGAATTCGCGTTGACGCGGACCTTCAAGGGTCACGGCGGCGACAAGAAGTCGGGCAGGTAAGGAGCGCACGATGGACAAGGCAAAACGAGCCAAGCACGAAGAAGCCAAGCGCGTGCGCACCGAGGCCAACAAGCGGACCGCCGTGCTGCGCACGGCCCGCATCTCGCCGCAGAAGGCGCGCCTGGTCGCAGACCAGGTCCGCGGCCTGCCGGCCGAGCGCGCGGTCAACCTGCTCAAGTTCTCCGACAAGAAGGCGGCTGCGCTGATCAAGAAGCTGGTCGAGTCGGCGATCGCCAACGCGGAAAACAACGCTGGTGCCGATATCGACGAGTTGAAGATCGCGACGATCACCGTCGACGAAGGTCCGCTGCTGAAGCGCTTCATGGCGCGGGCCAAGGGCCGCGGCACGCGCATCCTCAAGCGCACCAGCCACATCACCGTCGTCGTGGGAGAGGGCAAGTAATATGGGTCACAAAGTTCATCCCACCGGCATCCGCCTCGGCATCGCCAAGGACTGGAACTCCAAGTGGTATGCCGGCAAGAAGGAATACGCCGGGTACCTGACCGCCGACCTGAAGGTCCGCGAGATGCTGCGCAAGCGCCTCGCCGCCGCCGGCATCAGCAAGATCCTGATCGAGCGTCCGGCCAAGACGGCGCGCGTGACGATCCACACCGCCCGCCCGGGCGTGGTGATCGGCAAGCGCGGCGAGGACATCGAGAAGCTGCGCAAGGACGTCAGCGAGATGATGGGCGTGCCCGCCCACATCAACGTGACCGAGGTGCGCAAGCCCGAGCTCGACGCGCAGCTGGTCGCCGAGTCGATCGCGCAGCAGCTCGAGCGCCGCATCATGTTCCGTCGCGCGATGAAACGCGCCGTGGGCAATGCGATGCGCCTGGGTGCCCTGGGCATCAAGGTCAACGTCGCCGGCCGCCTCAACGGCGCCGAGATCGCGCGTTCGGAGTGGTACCGCGAGGGTCGCGTGCCGCTGCACACGCTGCGCGCCGACGTCGACTACGGCTTCGCCGAAGCCAAGACGACCTACGGGATCATCGGCATCAAGACCTGGATCTACAAGGGCGAGATCTTCGACTTCGCCCAGGTCGGCCAGGAGAAGCAGGACGACTCGCCGCGTGGCGAGCGTGGCGACCGCGGCGACCGTGAGCGTCCGCGTGGCCCGCGCCGTGACCGTGGCGACCGCGAGGCGAGGGACTAAACCATGTTGCAACCCAAGCGAACCAAGTACCGCAAGATGCACAAGGGCCGCAACGACGGCCTGGCGTGGAGCGGCAATGCCGTCAGCTTCGGCGAGTACGGCCTGAAGTCGACCGCCACCGGCCAGCTCACCGCGCGCCAGATCGAGGCCGGCCGCCGTTCCATCAGCCGCCACGTCAAGCGCGGCGGCAAGATGTGGATCCGGGTGTTCCCCGACAAGCCGATCACCAAGAAGCCGATCGAAGTCCGCATGGGCTCGGGCAAGGGTGCGGTGGAATACTGGGTCGCCCAGATCCAGCCCGGCCGCATGATCTACGAGATCGAGGGCGTGAGCGAGGAAGTGGCGCGCGAGGCGTTCCGCCTGGCCGCCGCCAAGCTCTCGGTGACCACCACTTTCGTGACCCGGACGGTGCGCTGATGGCGACGACCAAGGAACTGCGCGGCAAGTCCGCGGACGAACTGCAGAGCCACCTGCTGGACCTGCAGAAGGAGCGCTTCGCCCTGCGCATGCAGAAGGCGACCGGCCAGCTGACCAAGACCCACGAGGCTCGCCGCGTGCGTCGCGAGATCGCGCGTGTGAACACGCTGCTGTCGGCGAAGAAGTAAGGCATACGACCATGAACAACAGCGAAAAGAAGCAGAACACGGTCCAGGGCCGGGTGGTCAGCGACAAGATGGACAAGACGGTCACCGTCCTGGTCGAACGCAACGTCAAGCACGCGCTGTACGGCAAGTACATCCGCCGCTCGACCAAGCTGCACGCCCACGATGCCGACAACACCGCGAAGGAAGGCGACATCGTCCGCCTCGTGGAAGTGGCTCCCATTTCCAAGACCAAGAACTGGCGCGTGGTCGAGATCGTCGCCCGCGCGGCCGAGTAACGGAGGACGCTTCCCATGATCCAGATGCAGAGCCACCTCGATGTGGCGGACAACTCCGGTGCCAAGGAAGTGATGTGCATCAAGGTGCTCGGCGGCTCCAAGCGCCGTTACGCCGCGATCGGCGACATCATCAAGGTTTCGGTCAAGGACGCGATTCCGCGTGGCAAGGTCAAGAAGGGCGAGGTCTATGACGCCGTCGTGGTGCGCACCCGCAAGGGCGTGCGTCGTGCAGACGGCTCGCTGATCCGCTTCGACGGCAACGCCGCGGTGTTGCTCAACAACAAGCAGGAGCCGATCGGCACGCGCATCTTCGGGCCTGTGACCCGCGAGCTGCGTACCGAGAAGTTCATGAAGATCGTCTCGCTCGCTCCCGAAGTGCTGTGAGCGGAAGGACCAGACATGGCTAATCGAATCAAGAAGGGCGACCAGGTGGTCGTCATCGCGGGCCGCGACAAGGGCAAGACCGGCGACGTGGTGCGCGTGCTCGGCGACAAGGTCGTCGTGTCGAACATCAACATCGTCAAGCGTCACACCAAGCCCAACCCGCAGGCCGGCCAGCCCGGCGGCGTGATCGAGCGCGAGTCGCCGATCCACGTGTCGAACGTGATGCTCTTCAACCCTGCCACCGGCAAGGGCGAGCGCGTCGGTACCAAGGTGCTCGAGGATGGACGGCGGCTGCGCGTGTTCCGCTCGAGTGGCGAGGCGGTCTAACGACCCGCCTGATCCCCAGGAAAAAGACAATGACGACCCGTCTGGAAAAGTTCTACAAGGATGAAGTGGTGCCGAAGCTGATGCAGCAGTTCGGCTACGACAACATCATGCAGGTCCCGCGCCTGTCCAAGATCACGCTCAACATGGGCGTGGGCGAGGCTGCGGCCAACAAGAAGATCCTCGAGAACGCGACGGCCGACATGGCCCGCATCAGCGGCCAGAAGCCGCTGGTGACCAAGTCGCGCGTCTCGGTGGCATCGTTCAAGATCCGCGATGGCTGGCCGATCGGCTGCAAGGTCACCCTGCGTCGCGCCCGCATGTACGAGTTCCTCGACCGCCTGGTCAACGTCGCGCTGCCGCGCGTTCGCGACTTCCGCGGCGTGTCGGCCCGGTCCTTCGACGGCCGCGGCAACTACAACATGGGCGTGAAGGAGCAGATGATCTTCCCGGAGATCGACTTCGACCAGGTCGACGCAGTGCGCGGCATGGACATCGCGATCACCACCACCGCCAGGACCAACGCCGAAGCCAAGGCCCTGCTCGAAGCCTTCCGCTTCCCGTTCCGTAACTGAGGAAACTGACATGGCGAAGACCTCCATGGTCAACCGCGAGGCCAAGCGCGCGAAGCTGGCGAAGAAGCACGCCGCCAAGCGCGCCGAACTCAAGAAGATCATCTCCAGCCAGACTGCCGGCTACGAGGAGAAGATCGAGGCGGTGACCAAGCTGCAGAAGCTGCCGCGCGATTCGTCGCCGGCGCGTCAGACCACGCGCTGCGCGATCAGCGGACGTCCCCGTGGCGTGTACGCGAAGTTCGGCCTCGGCCGCAACATGCTGCGTCAGGCCACCATGCGCGGCGACGTGCCGGGCCTGCGCAAGGCCAGCTGGTAAGACCACCAGGCCCCGCCGACGGCGGGGCAGGGGCGCCGCCGGGGAGCCAGCCCGGCGGATGCGAGGGTGCGCCCCACAGGGCGCGCCAAGTCGTATATAATCGCCGGCTTGCCCGCGCAAGCGGGCGGCATATGGCACCCGGCCCTGCCGGGGACAATCCAGAACAGATTTTCGCGAAAGCGGATATCGGTGCACTCATAAGGAACTTCCATGAGCATGACTGATCCCATCGCCGACATGCTGGTCCGCATCAGGAATGCGGCCGCGGTTGGCAAGCCGACGGTGAAGATGCCGTCCTCCAAGACGAAGGTCGCCATCGCCAACGTCCTCAAGGCCGAGGGCTACATCGGCGAGCTGCGCGTGATCGAGAACGGCGCCAAGCCCGAGCTCGAGATCGTCCTCAAGTATTTCGAAGGCCGTCCGGTGATCGAGCAGATGAAGCGGGTTTCCCGCTCCGGTCTGCGCCAGTACCGCGGCAAGGACGCGCTGCCCAAGGTCCTCGGCGGCCTCGGCATCGCCATCATTTCCACCTCGAAGGGCATCATGACCGATGCGCAGGCGCGCCAGCAGGGCGTCGGCGGCGAGGTCCTGTGCTTCGTGGCCTAAGGGAGTAACGCACATGTCCCGCATTGCCAAGAAGCCGGTCGCCCTCCCGAAGGGCGTCGAGCTGAACACGCAGTCCGATTCGATCAGCGTCAAGGGCCCGAAGGGCACCCTGACCGTCGCCAAGCCGGCCGGCATCGAGGTCAGGATCGAGGACGGCAACGCGCTGCTCTCGGCCAACGATCCCTCGCAGATCGCCCTCACCGGCACCCTGCGCGCCATCGTCGCCAACATGGTGCACGGCGTGTCCCAGGGCTTCGAGCGCAAGCTCGATCTGGTCGGCGTCGGCTACCGCGCCGCCGCCCAGGGCAAGGACCTGAACCTGTCGCTGGGCTACTCGCACCCGGTCGTGTACAGCGCTCCCGAAGGCATCACCATCACCACGCCGACCCAGACCGAGATCCTGGTCGCGGGTGCCGACAAGCAGCTGGTCGGTGAGGTTGCCGCCAAGATCCGCGGGTTCCGTCCGCCGGAGCCCTACAAGGGCAAGGGCGTGAAGTACTCCGACGAAGTCATCATCCGCAAGGAAGCCAAGAAGGCGTAATGCGCGGCCCCGGCCCCAGGGCCGGACCCGCGCCAGCCGATCCGCTTCCCGCCACAGAGCATATCCATGGACAAGAAAACCGCCCGTCTGCGCCGCGCCAAGTCCACCCGCGCGCACATCCGCGAACTCGGCGTGCCGCGCCTGTCGGTGCTGCGCACCGGCCAGCACGTCTACGCCCAGGTGTTCAGTGCCGACGGCTCCGAGGTCCTGGCCGCCGCCAGCACCACGCAGGCCGGCGTGCGCGAAGGCCTCAAGAGCGGCAAGAACGCCGACGCCGCCGCCAAGGTCGGTCGTGCGATCGCCGAGAAGGCCCGTGAGGCTGGCATCGAGAAGGTCGCCTTCGACCGCTCGGGCTACCGCTACCACGGCCGCATCAAGGCGCTGGCCGATGCCGCCCGCGAGGGTGGCCTGCAGTTCTGATGTACCGGCGGGGCTGGTCCCCGCCGCTTGAAATACCGGTCGTGGACGCCATCCATGGCGAATCCTGTCGATGCACGACAGTCCGGCCCGGCCAGTCATGGCCGGGTGTTCGCCAGGGCGGCGCGGCAATGCCGCGCCGAGGTGCCTTGACTCACCTGCCGGTGCGGGCTGCACCGGGCGCTCCGCGGCTTATGTCCGCCGGATGCGATCCAACGCTCCAGACCACAACCATAAGCGGCCAAGCCGCAAATTTCCCTTTCCAACAGAGACATGGCAATGGCAGAGCAACGTGAATCCCGTGGGCGCGACCGCAATCGCGACCGGGAAGAGATCGACGATGGCATGATCGAGAAGCTGGTCGCGGTCAACCGCGTCAGCAAGACCGTCAAGGGCGGTCGCCAGTTCACCTTCACCGCGCTGACGGTGGTGGGCGACGGCAACGGCAAGGTCGGCTTCGGCTACGGCAAGGCGCGCGAAGTGCCGGTCGCGATCCAGAAGTCGATGGAGTACGCGCGCAAGAACATGAACAGCGTCGACCTCAACGGCGGCACCCTGTTCCACACGGTCAAGTCCGGCCACGGCGCGGCCCGCGTGTTCATGCAGCCGGCGTCCGAAGGTACCGGCGTGATCGCCGGCGGCGCGATGCGCGCCGTGCTCGAGGCGGTGGGCGTGAAGGACGTGCTGGCCAAGGCCACCGGTTCGCGCAACCCGATCAACCTGGTCCGCGCCACCGTCAAGGGGCTGTCGGAAATGCAGTCGCCTGCCCGCATCGCGGCCAAGCGCGGCAAGAAGGTGGAGGAGATCCTCAATGGCTAAGAACGAAGCCGCCGGCGGCACCGTCAAGGTGCGCCTGGTCAAGGGGCTGCGCGGCTCGCAGGCGAAGCATCGCCTGTCGGTGCGCGCGCTCGGCCTGAACAAGCTCAACGACGTCCGCGAACTGAAGGACAGCCCCCAGGTCCGTGGCCTGATCAACAAGGTCCACTACCTGGTCCGGGTGGAGGAGTAATCATATGAAGCTCAATACGCTCAGCCCCGCCGACGGCGCCCGCAAGGAGCGCACCCGCGTCGGTCGCGGTATCGGTTCCGGCCTCGGCAAGACCGCCGGCCGCGGCCACAAGGGTTCGTTCGCACGTTCGGGCAAGGGCAAGATCAAGGCCGGCTTCGAAGGCGGCCAGATGCCCATGCACATGCGCCTGCCCAAGGTCGGCTTCCGCTCCAAGCTCAAGGCCGACACCGCCGAGGTGTTCCTGTACCAGCTCGAGAAGCTGGAGGGCGACATCGACTTCGCCGCCCTGCGCGCGGCCAAGCTGGTGCCGAGCACCGCGAAGCAGGCGAAGGTCGTCAAGAAGGGCGAGGTCTCGAAGAAGATCGTGCTCAAGGGCCTGCTGGTGACGGCGGGTGCCCGCGCGGCGATCGAGGCCGCCGGCGGCCAGATCGGGGAGTAAGCAAAGCATGGCGCGAAGCGCGGGAGCGATGTCGGGTCTGGCCGGCGCGGGCAAGTTCACTGAACTGCGCCAGCGCCTGCTGTTCGTGCTCGGTGCGCTGATCGTCTACCGGGTGGGCTGTTTCATCCCGGTGCCGGGCGTGAACCCGGATGCGATGCTGCAGCTGATGGAGCGCCAGGAAGGCACCATCGTGGACATGTTCAACATGTTCTCCGGCGGTGCCCTGGAGCGCTTCAGCCTGTTCGCGCTGAACGTGATCCCGTACATCTCGGCCTCGATCGTCATGCAGCTGATGGTGCAGATCGTGCCGAGCCTGAAGGCCATCCAGAAGGAAGGCGAGTCGGGGCGGCGGCGGATCACGCAGTGGTCGCGCATCGGCGCGATCCCGCTGGCGATCTTCCAGTCGGCGGGCATCGCGATCGCCCTGCAGAGCCAGGGCGCGGGCAGCGGGATCCCGGTGGTGTACTCCCCGGGTCCCGGCTTCGTGATGACCGCGATCGTGGCGCTGACCGCCGGCACCATGTTCCTGGTGTGGCTGGGCGAACAGGTCACCGAGCGGGGCATCGGCAACGGCGTGTCGCTGATCATCTTCGCCGGCATCGTCGCGGGCCTGCCCTCGGCGGTGCTCGGCACGATCGAGGCGGCGCGCAATGGCGACATCAGCCCGATCGCGGTGATCATGATCGCGCTGATCGTGGCGGTGTTCACCTACTTCGTGGTGTTCGTCGAGCGTGGCCAGCGGCGGATCACGGTGAACTACGCGCGGCGCCAGGGTGGCCGCAATGCGTACATGAACCAGACCTCGTTCCTGCCGCTCAAGCTGAACATGGCGGGCGTGATCCCGGCGATCTTCGCCTCGTCGATCATCATGTTCCCGGCTACCGCCACCACCTGGTTCGGCCAGGCCGGTTCGGCGCAGTGGCTGCAACGCGTTGCTCAGGCGCTGTCCCCGGGCGAACCGCTGTACATCCTGCTGTATGCGGGCCTGATCGCCGGTTTCGCGTTCTTCTACACGGCGCTGGTGTTCAATTCGCAGGAAACCGCGGACAACCTGAAGAAGTCGGGCGCGCTGGTGCCGGGCATCCGCCCGGGCAAGGCCACCGCCGAGTACATCGACGGGGTGCTGACCCGCCTCACGGCCGCCGGCGCCGCCTACCTGGTGCTGGTCTGCCTGCTGCCGGAGTTCATGCGGGCCGAGCTCAACGTGTCGTTCTACTTCGGCGGCACCTCGCTGCTGATCGTGGTGGTGGTGGTGATGGACTTCATCGCACAGATCCAGGCCCACCTCATGTCGCACCAGTACGAGAGCCTGCTGAAGAAGGCGAACCTGAAGGGCGGTTCGAGGACGCGCTAAGGCGCGCCTCGCGGATGTCCGGCCAGGAGGGTCGGGCAGGACGATTCCACGCCGCCATGGCTGGCAGGCGCGGCGTCCAGGGCCAGGCGGCGCAGGGTGCGCCGCGCGGCCAGGCCAGGAAGGCGGATGAATTCACGCCGGCGCGGAGCACAGCCTCCCCCGGCACGATGGGCGACCCCTGCGGCAGTCCCGCGCGGGGGTGGATCCGGGCCGTTCGCGCACCAGAGTAGTGCGCGGGGCCGGGCGGGGGAGACCCCGACCGGCCAGTCCGGATCCATCGCCGGAGCATGGGCACACTCCCCATGCCGGGCCGAAGGCACCCCAGGTGCCGTCGGCTTCCAAGAAACCCGGGACCCTGTTAGAATTTCGTGTTCACTTCGCCGGTTACCACCCGTTTCCGGCCGACCAACCAGTTGGAGATCCGCGCATGGCGCGTATTGCAGGTGTCAACCTGCCTGCCCAGAAGCACGTCTGGGTTGGGCTGCAAAGCATCTACGGCCTCGGCCGTACCCGTTCCAAGCTCGTCTGCGAAGCCGCAGGCGTGCCCTCGAACACCAAGATCCGCGACCTGTCGGAGCCTGAAGTCGAGCGCCTGCGCGCCGAAGTCGGCAAGTACGTGGTCGAGGGCGACCTGCGCCGCGAGGTCGGCATGGCGATCAAGCGCCTGATGGACCTGGCCTGCTACCGCGGCCTGCGTCACCGCCGCGGCCTGCCGCTGCGTGGCCAGCGCACCCGGACCAATGCCCGGACCCGCAAGGGCCCGCGCAAGGCCATCAGGAAATAAGGAACCGACCCCATGGCCAAGCCAGCTGCCAAGCAGAAGAAGAAGATCAAGCGCGTCGTCACCGACGGCATCGCCCACGTCCACGCTTCTTTCAACAACACCATCATCACGATCACCGACCGCCAGGGCAACGCGCTCTCGTGGGCGACCTCGGGCGGCGCGGGCTTCCGCGGTTCGCGCAAGTCGACCCCGTTCGCCGCGCAGGTTGCCGCGGAGAAGGCGGGCAAGGATGCGCTGGACTACGGCGTGAAGTCGCTGGAAGTCCGTATCAAGGGCCCGGGTCCGGGTCGTGAGTCGGCCGTGCGTTCGCTCAACAACGTCGGCTACAAGATCACCAACATCATCGACGTGACGCCGATCCCGCACAACGGGTGCCGTCCGCCGAAGAAGCGTCGCGTCTAAGGGAGCGATAAGAAATGGCTCGTTACATCGGTCCCACCTGCAAGCTCGCGCGCCGCGAAGGCGCCGACCTCTCGCTCAAGTCCCCGACCCGCGCGCTCGACTCCAAGTGCAAGCTCGAGCAGAAGCCCGGCCAGCATGGCGCCGGCACCGGCGCGCGTCGCAGCAAGCTCTCCGACTACGCCCTGCAGCTTCGCGAGAAGCAGAAGGTCAAGCGTATCTACGGCCTGCTGGAGCGTCAGTTCCGCAACTACTACAAGAAGGCGTCCAACAAGAAGGGCAACACGGGTGAGAACCTGCTGCAGCTCCTCGAGACGCGCCTGGACAACGTCGTGTACCGCATGGGCTTCGCGGTGACCCGTCCGTCGGCCCGCCAGCTGGTGTCGCACCGTGGCGTCACGGTGAACGGCAAGCCGGTCAACCTGCCTTCCTACCAGGTGAAGGCGGGCGACGCGATCGCGCTGTCGGAGAAGGCGCAGAAGCAGATGCGCGTCCAGGAGGCGTTGAACGTCTCGTCCAGCATGGACCTGTCGCCGTCGTGGGTCGAAGTCGACCAGAAGAAGTTCAGCGGCGTGTTCAAGGCGGTCCCCGATCGCGGCGACCTGCCTGCCGACATCAACGAAGCGCTGATCGTCGAGCTGTACTCGAAGTAAGGACTGGCGGCGGGTCATCCCGCAGCACCAGCAACAACTCCCCCGGCCCGTGCCTGCGCACGGGCCACCCCTTTGGCAGCAAGCAAAGGGGCTCCAAACGTCCAGGGCAGCGCGTCGACGGATGCGGCCGCCCTGCAGGAGACGCTACGAATATGACTGTTACCGCCAACCAGGTCCTGCGCCCCCGTGGTCCCCAGATCGAACGCCTCTCCGGGAATCGCGCCAAGGTCGTGATCGAGCCGCTCGAGCGCGGCTATGGCCACACGCTCGGCAATGCGCTGCGCCGCGTGCTGCTGTCGTCGATCCCGGGCTTCGCGATCACCGAGGTGGAGATCGACGGGGTGCTGCACGAGTACAGCACGATCGAAGGGCTGCAGGAGGACGTGCTCGAGGTCCTGCTCAACCTGAAGGACGTCGCCATCCGCATGGGCACGGGCGAGAGCTCGACCCTCACCCTGAGCAAGAGCGGCCCGGGCGTCGTCACCGCCGCCGACATCAAGACCGACCACAACGTCGAGGTCCTCAATCCCGACCACGTGATCGCGCACCTGACCAAGGACACCCAGCTCAACATCCGGCTGAAGATCGAGCGTGGTTTCGGCTACCAGCCGGCCGCTGCGCGCCGTCGCCCGGATGAGGAGACCCGCGCCATCGGTCGCCTGATGCTCGATGCCTCGTTCTCGCCGGTCCGCCGCGTGGCCTATGAGGTCGAGGCGGCGCGCGTCGAACAGCGCACCGACCTGGACAAGCTGGTCCTGGACATCGAGACCAACGGCACGATCGATGCCGAGGAAGCCGTGCGCACCGCCGCCGACATCCTCACCGACCAGCTGTCGGTGTTCGGCGACTTCACCCACCGCGACCGCGGCGGCCAGAAGGCGGCGACGCCGGGCGTCGACCCGATCCTGCTGCGCCCGATCGACGATCTGGAGCTGACCGTGCGCTCGGCCAACTGCCTCAAGGCCGAGAGCATCTACTACATCGGCGACCTGATCCAGAAGACCGAAGTCGAGCTGCTCAAGACCCCCAACCTCGGCAAGAAGTCGCTCACCGAGATCAAGGAAGTCCTGGCGCAGCGCGGCCTGTCGCTGGGCATGAAGCTCGAGAACTGGCCGCCGGCCGGCGTCTCGGCTCACGGCATGCTGGGCTGAGGCAGCGCGCCTGCGGGCCATTGGCCCGCGCGCTGCCGAACGACCGGCCAGGGACGGCCGGGCCGGCTTCACCGGAGCCGCCGCAGCGCGGCCAGGGATCGCGGCGAACGGATCCACAGCAGCACAGTTCACCTCGCAGCAACTCCGCCGACGGGCTGAAGCCCGCGGCACGACCGGCAAGGGATGCCGGCAAGGACCATCCGCAGTCCGCATACAACGCCGGGAAGGCGACACAGACGTACACGGCTCCACCCTTCATTCTTCAAAGGAATCCCGACCATGCGTCACCAGAAAGCCGGCCGCAAGTTCAACCGCACCAGCGCCCACCGCCAGGCGATGTTCTCCAACATGGCCGCATCGCTGTTCAAGCACGAGCTGATCAAGACCACCCTGCCCAAGGCCAAGGAACTGCGCCGCGTCGCCGAGCCGCTGCTCACCCTGTCCAAGGTCGACAGCGTCGCCAACCGCCGCCTCGCCTTCTCGCGCCTGCGCGACAAGGAAGCCGTGGGCAACCTGTTCACCACCCTGGGCCCGCGTTACGCCAACCGTCCGGGCGGCTACCTGCGCATCCTCAAGTGCGGTTTCCGCGCTGGCGACAATGCGCCGATGGCCTACGTCGAGCTGGTCGACCGTCCGCAGGCCGCCGCCGAGTAAGCGCGCCGCGCCATGCATGACACCAGGAACCCCGGCCAGCGCCGGGGTTCCTGCTTTTCGCGGCCGTGAGATCGCAGCGGCTGCGGTCGCGCGGAGGCGTCGACATCCGCTCGCACGGTGCGACGGGCGCGTCGCTGCGGCATCTTCCGATGCGAACCGCATCGGCGGTGCGGGGCAGGCACGCGCTCGGCGGGCGCGCACGCGTCGCCCGCCGCCGTCCTCGCGCCAGGGTGGCGCGGCTGCCGCCAGCGGCGATAATGCGGCTCCGCACCCTGATGCCGCAGGCGCCCATGAATCCATTCCGCTGGTCCTTCCGTATCCAGATGCTGGCGGGCGCCGCCGTCTGCTTCGCCTTGATCGGGTTCGCGATCTACAGTCAGTTCGCGTGGGGGCTGGAACCGTGCCCGCTGTGCATCTTCCAGCGCATCGCCTTCGCCGCACTGGGCATGGTGATGCTGGCGGCGGGCCTGCACGCGCCCCGCGGCGCATCCGGCAGGCGGGCCTGGGGCGTGCTGGCGCTGGCCGCCGCGGCGGTGGGAGCCGGCATCGCCGGGCGCCATGTCTGGCTGCAGATGTTTCCGCCCGAGATCCCTGCCTGCGGGGCGCCGTTCGCGTTCATGCGCGAGACGATGGATACGACTGGCCTGATCCGGCAGGTGCTCGTGGGCACCGGCGACTGCGGCACCATCGACTGGACCTTCCTCGGCCTGTCGATGCCGTGGTGGAGCCTGGTGTGGTTCGTGCTGCTTGCCGCATGGGGCCTGCAGGCGGGTTTCCGCCGGCGTCGCTGAATACGGGTTCCGTTGCAGCTGAAATTGACGCGTCGCAGCAGGCGGCGCACCATGCGCTTTCGTACAGGGCACCCCCATGCAAAGCGCAGATCGCACTCTCCAGGCCGTCAATCTTCCCGCCCAGTGGCATCCAGGCAGCTGGCGTTCGCGCCCTGCGCTGCAGTTGCCGGTGTACCCGGATGCTGATGCGCTGGCGGAGGTGCAGGACGAGCTCCGGCAACTGCCGCCGCTGGTGACCTCGCGCGAGATCCTGACCCTCAAGCAGCAGCTCGCCGAGGCGCAGGAAGGCAAGCGCTTCCTGCTGCAGGGCGGCGACTGCGCGGAGAACTTCCGCGAATGCAAGCCCGACATCATTTCCAACCGGCTCAAGGTGCTGCTGCAGATGAGCCTGGTGCTGGTGCACGGCATGAAGCTGCCGGTGGTGCGCGTGGGCCGTTTCGCCGGGCAGTACGCCAAGCCGCGGTCGGCCGATACCGAGGTGCGCGATGGCATGGAGCTGCCGAGCTACCGCGGCGACATCGTCAACGGACCCGCGTTCACCGCCGAGGCGCGCATCCCCGATCCGCGGCGCATGGTCAAGGCGCACGCGCGTTCGGCCATGACGATGAACTTCGTGCGTTCGCTGATCGATGGCGGCTTCGCCGACCTGCATCATCCCGAGTACTGGGGCCTGGGCTGGGTGAACCAGGCGCCGCTCGCCGGCGAATACCAGAAGATGGTCGCCGGCATCGGTGACGCGGTGCGGTTCATGGAGACGCTGGCCGGGCGCCAGATCCACAGCCTCAACCGGGTCGACTTCTACACCTCGCACGAGGCCTTGCTGCTGCCCTACGAGGAGTCGCAGACGCGCCAGGTGCCGCGCCAGTGGGGCTGGTTCAACCTGAGCACGCATTTCCCGTGGGTCGGGATGCGCACCGCGGCGCTCGACGGTGCGCACACCGAGTATTTCCGCGGCATCCGCAACCCCGTCGCGGTCAAGGTCGGCCCCTCGGTCACGCCCGACGAGCTGCTGCGACTGATCGACGTGCTCAATCCCGACGACGAACCGGGCAGGCTCGGCCTGATCCACCGCATGGGCGCGACGCAGGTGGCGGCGAAGCTGCCGGCCCTGCTCGAGGCGGTGCGGCGCGAGGGCCGCCGCGTGCTGTGGATCTGCGATGCCATGCACGGCAATACCGAATCCACCAGCAACGGCTACAAGACCCGCAGGTTCGACAACATCCGCAGCGAGATCGAACAGTCGTTCGACATCCATGCCGCGGCCGGCACGCGCCTGGGTGGCGTCCATCTGGAGCTGACGGGCGAGGATGTCACCGAGTGCACCGGTGGCGCGCGCGACCTGACCGAGCTCGATCTGGAGCGCGCCTACCATTCCACCGTGGATCCGCGCCTGAACTACGAGCAGGCCCTGGAAACGGCGATGCTGATCGTGCGCAAGCACGCCCAGCTCAATCCGCCGCTCAGCGCCTGACCGGCGACGGCGTGGGCGGGTCCCGCGCCGCCGCTCAGCGACGCCGCCGCCACAGGTCGCGGCCCAGCACCGCGACCGCGACCAGGTTCACCGCGAGGACCGACAGCGCGACCCAGCCCGGGTGGCGCAACAGGGCCTGCACCTCGAACGGCAGGTAGAGCGCGGCCGACACGCAGCCGAGCCAGGATGCCCAGGCGCGCGCGCGCCACAGGCCCCACGCCTCGAGCAGGCGCAACAGGGCGTAGGCCGCGACCGCGAGCACGGCCAGCCGCACCGAGTGGTCGTTGATCCCGCTCGTCAGCCAGGCCGGCGGCACGAGGACCTGCCCGCCATGCAGCCGCGACAGCAGCGAAAGCGCGCCGTGTTGCAGGTGCGCCGGTCCAGCGAGCAGCAGCGCGCCGGCCCCGGCCAGCGACAGCACGCCCTTGACGCCTTCGAACAGCGCCACCGCGCGCAACTCCGGGCGCGGCTCGTCCGCCGCCGATCTGCCTGCGATGTGGGGCGGCATGTCCATCCTTCAGAACAGTCCCGGCTGGTCCGGGGGCGGTAGCGGTAGCCCCTGCCCACGCAATCGCCATTCGCCGAGCGCCTCGTAATGGCCGCCGGCGTTGAGCAGCAGTTCGAAGCACTCTACGCGCAGCGGCGCGCCGGCGCAGTCGACCGTGTCCAGCCAGGTCTGCGCCTCCAGGCCCCGCTCGAGGTAGGCGAGGGTGACGTGCGGCCGGGTGGTCGCCTGCTGCGGGCGGATCCCGCAGGCGCGCGCTGCGTCGCGCGTGGCGTCGCACAGGGCCTGCAGCGCGGGGCAGGGCTGGGGCAGGGCGACGACGGCGCCCGACTGCCGCCAGTAAGCCACGCGTTCGATGGTGAAGGCGTGCGGCGGAATGCGCGCCGCCACCGCAGCGAAGGCGTCCAGCAGGGCCGGTGATACGAGATGGCGCAGGTTTGCGCCGAGGAAACACAGGGTCGCGTGCCACCGGTCGACGCGGCGGCGTTGCAGCCTCGGACCGTCTTGCGGACGCGCGGCGGCGATCGCATCGGCGATCGCCGCCAGCCGTCCCCGCCCGTCGGCATCTGGCCGCCAGCCGGGGAACAGCGCCTGGCTCACGCCGCGCGGCTGGCCCGCTTGCGGTCGCTCTCGGTGAGCAGCTTCTTGCGCAGGCGGATCTCCTTGGGGGTGATCTCGACCAGCTCGTCGTCGTCGATGAAGTCCAGCGCCTGCTCGAGCGAGAACTTGATCGCGGGCGACAGCTGGATCGCATCGTCCTTGCCCGAGGCGCGCATGTTGGTCAGCGGCTTGGGCTTGATCGCGTTGACGGTCAGGTCGTTGTCCTTGGAATGGATGCCGACCAGCTGGCCTTCATAGACATTGTCGCCCTCGGCCGCGAACAGCTTGCCGCGGTCCTGCAGCGGCCCGAGCGAGTAGGCCGGGGTGGTGCCGGCCGCGTTGGCGATCATCACGCCGTTCTGGCGCTTGGCGATCGCGCCCTGTTCCTTCGGGCCGTAGTGGTCGAACACGTGGAACAGCAGGCCGCTGCCTGAGGTCAGCGTCTTGAACTCGTTCTGGAAGCCGATCAGGCCTCGCGCCGGGATCATGTAGTCCAGGCGGACCCGGCCCTTGCCGTCCGATTCCATGTTCTTGAGCTGCGCCTTGCGCATGCCCAGCTTCTCCATCACGCCGCCCTGGTGGATCTCCTCCACGTCGACGACGAGCTGCTCGATCGGCTCCATCAGCTGGCCGTCGATCTCCTTGATGATGACTTCCGGACGCGAGACGGCCAGTTCGAAACCCTCGCGGCGCATGTTCTCGATCAGCACCGACAGGTGCAGTTCGCCGCGGCCGGACACGAGGAACTTGTCGGCGTCCTCGAGCTGCTCCACGCGCAGGGCCACGTTGTGCACGGCCTCGCGCTCGAGCCGGTCCTTGATCTGGCGGCTGGTGAGGAACTTGCCGCCCGACAGGTCCTTGTTGCCGGCGAAGGGCGAATTGTTGACCTGGAAGGTCATCGAGATCGTGGGCTCGTCGACGGTCAGCGCGGGCAGCGCCTCGGGCGTGTCGAGCGCGCACACGGTGTCGGAGATGGTCAGGTCGGCGATGCCGGAGATGGCGACAATGTCGCCGGCCTGCGCGGTCTCCTGCTCGATGCGCTCCAGGCCCATGAAGCCGAGCACCTGCAGCACCTTGCCCTGGCGCTTCTTGCCTTCGCGGTCGATCACCACCACCGGCATGTTCTTCTTGACCGTGCCGCGCTGGACGCGGCCGATGCCGATCACGCCGACGAAGCTGTTGTAGTCGAGCTGGCTGATGCGCATCTGGAACGCGCCTTCCAGGTCCACCGGCGGCGCCGGCACGTGCTCCATGATCGCCTCGTACAGCGGGGTCATGTCGCCTTCGCGCACGTCCTCGGTCAGGCCGGCGTAACCGTTCAGGCCCGAGGCGTAGATGATCGGGAAGTCCATCTGCTCGGGCGTCGCGCCGAGGCGGTCGAACAGGTCCCAGACCTGCTCGACGACCCACTCGGGACGCGCGCCGGGGCGATCGACCTTGTTGATCACCACGATCGGCTTGAAGCCCATTGCGAAGGCCTTCTGGGTGACGAAGCGCGTCTGCGGCATCGGCCCGTCCATCGCGTCCACCAGCAGCAGCACCGAGTCGACCATCGACAGCACGCGCTCGACCTCGCCGCCGAAGTCGGCGTGCCCGGGGGTGTCGACGATATTGATGCGGTTGCCCTGCCAGGTGATGGCGGTGTTCTTGGCCAGGATGGTGATGCCGCGTTCCTTCTCCTGGTCGTTGCTGTCCATCACCCGCTCGGCGAGGACGGTGCGTTCGTTCAGGGTCCCCGACTGCTTGAGCAACTGGTCGACGAGGGTGGTCTTGCCGTGGTCGACGTGGGCGACGATGGCGATGTTGCGCAGGCGTTGGATGGACATGGATTCGGAGGTCGGGTCATCCGCACACACTGCCGGCTGGAAGGGGCAGGGCGCGAGAGGGTGGAAGGGAAGCGGGCTATTATATGGGGTCAAGCGCCCGGTCCGGGCCTCTGGAGCTGAATACATGAGCCTGATTGCCGTTTTCGACACCGACCGGGGCCCGATCCGGGTCGAACTTTTCGCCGACAAGGCGCCGCTGACGGTCGCCAACTTCGTCAACCTCGCCAGGCGCGGGTTCTACGACGGCCTGACCTTCCACCGCGTGATCCCGGACTTCATGATCCAGGGCGGCTGCCCCAAGGGCACCGGCACCGGCGGCCCGGGCTACCGCTTCGAGGACGAGACCGCCAACGGCGTGAAGCACGAGCGCGGCGTGCTGTCGATGGCCAACGCCGGCCCCAATACCAATGGCAGCCAGTTCTTCATCACCCATATCAAGACCGACTGGCTGGACGGCAAGCACACCGTATTCGGCAAGGTCATCGAGGGCCTGGACGTGGTGGACGCGGTGAAGCAGGGCGACGTGATCAAGTCGGTGAAGATCGAGGGCGACGCGGATGCCGCACTGGCCGCGAAGGCCGACCGCGTGGCCGAGTGGAACGCGATCCTGGCGGCCTGAATCCATCCGGCGCCCCTTCCTGCGCGCAGGCAGGGCGTGGACGCCGCCGGCCCCTGCGGTCGCCCGATGACAGCCGGGGCGGCCGCGTAGGGAGCAATGGAAACAGTGGCTTGCGCGAGGCCTGCGGGCCGCGCAGCCGGGGTCGCGTGCTAGAATTGGCGGCTTGAAACCGGCCCCGGACTGGCGCCGGGACGTGCCCCTTCCGCACTTCGAGAGCCTTCGCGATGCCGCAACTCGCCCAACGCATGGGCCGCGCCAAGCAGAGCGCGATCATGCTCGTCGCCGAACGGGCGCGGCAGCTCAAGGCCCAGGGCCGCGACATCATCAGCTTCTCGATCGGGGTGCCCAATTTCCTGCCGGGCGCCCATGTCTACGAGGCGGCGCGCGCGGCCCTGGACGCCGATTCGGGCCAGTACGGCAGCAATCGCGGCGCCGATGTCCTGCTCGACGCCTTCCTGGCGCACCTGGCGGCGGCCGGCCTGACCGGCTACACGCGCGCCAACTGCGCCACCGGAATCGGCGCCAAGCACGTGCTCCACAACCTGTGCGAGGCGCTGCTCGACGAGGGCGACGGCTTCGCCTTCGCCGCGCCCTACTGGACCAGCTACCTGGACATCGGCGAGTTGCTCGGTGCGGACATCCGGCTGCTGCCCTGCCCGAGGGAGCAGGACTACAAGCTGGTGCCGGCGCAGCTCGAGGCCGCGCTGGCGGCCAGGCCGAAGCTGTTCCTGTTCAACAACCCCTCCAATCCCACCGGGATGGTCTACAGCCGCGAGGAGATCGCCGCGCTGGCCGAGGTCATCGCGCGCCATCCCGACACCTGGGTGATCACCGACGACATCTACCACCGGATGGTGTTCGACGGGGTCGGTTACCACAATTTCCTGCACGTGCGTCCCGAACTGCGCGACCGCGTGATCTTCGTCGACTCCCTGTCCAAGACCTATGGCATGCCGGGCTGGCGCGTGGGCTTCATGGCCGGCCCCGAGCCGGTGGCCCAGGCGCTGACGGCCCTCAATTCCAGCCACATCACCAACGTGCCGGAAGTGGTCACGGCCGCGGCCGTGGCGGCGCTGGCCGGCCCGCAGGACGTGCCCGAGGCCAGGTGCCGGGAGTTCGGGCAACGCCGCGACCAGGTGCTGGCGGCGCTGGCGCGGATACCGGGCCTGGTCTGCCCGAGGCCGCAGGGCGCCTTCTACGTGTTCCCCGACATCAGCGTGGCCTTCGGCAGGACGCATCGCCCCAGCGGGCTGCGCATCGACGACGACATCGCGTTGTGCGCGGCCCTGCTCGAGGCCAAGGGCGTGGCCTGCGTGCCGGGATCGGCGTTCGGCGAGCCGCGCGCCCTGCGCATCAGCTACACCTGTCCCGAGCCGCAACTGGCGTCAGGCCTGCAGCGCTTCGTCGAGTTCTTCGCGGAACTGTCCTGAGTGGCCAGCACGCAAGGCCCCGTCGTGACGCTGCTGGCCGCCATCGTGCGATGCGCGGCCGGTCCACGGCGTCGCGTTTCCATCCCCCCATCGGGCTGACGCGGATCTTCGCGCCGCCCCGCATTCCACTTCGCAAGAGGATCTCCCCATGAAAGCTCCCGTTCGAGTCGCAGTCACCGGCGCCGCCGGCCAGATCGGCTATGCCCTGCTGTTCCGCATCGCCTCCGGCGAGATGCTGGGCAAGGACCAGCCGGTGATCCTGCAACTGCTGGAACTGCCGGTGGACAAGGCCCAGGCCGCGCTCAAGGGCGTGATGATGGAGCTCGAGGACTGCGCGTTCCCGCTGCTGGCCGGCATGGTCGGCACCGACGATCCGGAAGTGGCGTTCAAGAACGCCGACTACGCCCTGCTGGTCGGCGCCCGCCCGCGTGGCCCGGGCATGGAGCGCAAGGACCTGCTGCTGGAGAACGCCAAGATCTTCACCGCCCAGGGCGCCGCGCTGAACAAGGTCGCCTCGCGCGAGGTCAAGGTGCTGGTGGTCGGCAACCCGGCCAACACCAACGCCTACATCGCGATGAAGTCCGCGCCCGACCTGCCGGCCAGGAACTTCACCGCCATGCTGCGCCTGGACCACAACCGCGCGCTGAGCCAGCTCGCCACCAGGGCCGGCGTCGCCGTCGGCGAGATCGAGAAGCTGGTGGTGTGGGGCAACCACAGCCCGACCATGTATCCCGACTACCGCTTCGCCACCGTGGGCGGCGAGTCGCTGAAGGACAGGATCGGCGACGCCGACTGGAACGCCAACGAGTTCATCCCGAAGGTCGGCAAGCGCGGCGCCGCGATCATCGAGGCCCGTGGCCTGTCCTCGGCCGCCTCGGCGGCGAACGCGGCGATCGACCATATCCGCGACTGGGTGCTGGGCAGCAACGGCAAGTGGGTGACCATGGGCATCCCGTCCGACGGCTCCTACGGCATTCCCGAAGGCCTGATCTTCGGCTTCGCGGTGACCACCGAGAACGGCGAGTACACGATGGTGCGCGACCTGCCGATCGACGATTTCAGCCAGAAGGCGATCGACAAGACCCTGGCCGAGCTGGAAGAGGAACGCGCGGGCGTGGCGCACCTGCTGGGCTGATCCGGCCCCGCAGGCAGTGCATGGAAGGGGCGGCTTCGGCTGCCCTTTCCTTTGATGCGTCGCCTCGGCGGGGTCCTGTCGGGGCGACGGCCTCCCCCGGCGGCGGGCCGGCCTGACGCGCTGCGGCGGTCGGCTGCCTGGGCGGCGGCCGTGTCCGTGCCGAAGCCGCTTGGCGACGCGGCCTGTCGTGCGCGAGGGCGCGCGCGCCGGTCGGCACGGCCGTCTGCGTGCCGGCGCAGGCTTCGACCAAGGTCGCACCGCGGCGACCCTCGGCGGGGGTCTATGCTCGGGTCATTTCCTCCAGAGGGAAGCGGCCATGGGTTACGAAGACACATACCGTCGCTCGGTCGAACAGCCGGATGCGTTCTGGGCCGAGGCGGCCCGCGCGATCGACTGGAAGGTCCCGCCGCAGCGGATCCTCGAGTACGACAACCCGCCATTCCGCAGATGGTTCGTCGGCGGCCAGACCAACCTGTGTTTCAACGCCGTCGACCGCCACCTGGAGGCGCGTGGCGACCAGCTGGCGCTCGTGGCCGTCTCCACCGAGACCGGCGGCACCCGCGAAATCACCTACCGGCAGCTGCACCGCGAGGTCAACGCGTTCGCCGCGGTCCTGCAGCGCCTGGAGGTGGGCCGCGGCGACCGCGTGGTGATCTACATGCCCAACATGGCCGAGGCCGTGTTCGCCATGCTGGCCTGCGCACGCATCGGCGCGATCCACTCGGTGGTGTTCGGCGGGTTCGCCGCGCACAGCCTGGCGCTGCGCATCGACGACGCGCAGCCCAAGCTGCTGATCGCCGCCGATGCCGGCAGCCGCGGCGGCAAGCTGATCCCGTACAAGCCGCTGGTGGACGAGGCCTGCGCGCGCGCGAAGACGCCGCCGCCCAAGGTGCTGCTGGTCTCGCGCGGGCTGGATCCGGCGCAGCCGCGGGTCGCGGGGCGCGACGAGGATTACGCCAGCCTGCGTGCCGAGGTGGGCGATGCGCAGGTGCCGGTGGAATGGCTGGAATCCAACGAACCCAGCTACCTGCTCTACACCTCCGGCACCACCGGCAAGCCCAAGGGCGTACAGCGCGACGTCGGCGGCCACGCGGTGGCGCTGGCGCTGTCGATGCGTACCGTCTACGACGTCGGGCCGGGGCAGGTGATGTTCTCCACCTCCGACGTGGGATGGGCGGTGGGGCACTCCTACAACGTCTACGGCCCGCTGCTGGTGGGCGCCACCTCGCTGCTGTACGAGGGCCTGCCGGTGAACCCGGATCCGGGCGTCTGGTGGTCGCTGTGCGAGAAGTACGGCGTACGCACCATGTTCTCTTCCCCCACCGCGGTGCGCGTGCTCAAGAAGCACGATGTCTCGTACATCCGCGACCACGACCTGTCGAAGCTGCAGTACCTGTTCCTCGCCGGCGAGCCGCTGGACGAGCCGACCGCGCAGTGGATCACCCGGGCGCTGGGCAAGCCGGTGATCGACAACTACTGGCAGACCGAGACCGGCTGGCCGGTGCTGTGCCTGCTGCCGGGCCTGGACATGAAACCGGTGAAGTTCGGATCGCCCGGCCTGCCCAACCTCGGTTACCGCCTGCGGGTGATCGATGAGGCCAGCGGCGAAGAAGCCGCGCCGGGCCAGAAGGGCGTGCTGGTGATCCAGCCGCCGCTGCCGCCGGGCTGCATGACCACGGTGTGGAAGGACGACGCGCGCTTCGTGTCGAGCTACTTCAGCCACTTCAGGGAGCTGCTCTACAGCTCGCTGGACTGGGCGATCCGCGACGAGGACGGCTATACCTACATCCTCGGCCGCACCGACGATGTGATCAATGTCGCCGGCCATCGCCTGGGGACGCGGGAAATCGAGGAATCGGTGTCCAGCCATCCGTCGGTGGCCGAGGCGGCGGTGGTGGGCGTGCACGACGCGCTCAAGGGCCAGGTGCCGGTGGTGTTCGCGACCCTCAGGGGCGACGACGCGGATCCTGCCGGGACCGCCAGCGCCATGATGCAGACCGTGACCAGGCAGCTGGGCGCGGTGGCGCGCCCGTCGCGTGTCTATGTCGTCGGCGCGCTGCCCAAGACCCGGTCGGGCAAGCTGCTGCGTCGCTCGCTGCAGGCGCTGGCCGAGCAGCGCGACCCGGGCGACCTGTCCACCCTGGACGATCCCTCCGCCCTGGACGAAGTGAGGCGCGCCCTGGAGCGCGGCGCGGATGCCGGCTGAATCACCACGGGCCGGGGCGGCCGCCAGCGCCACAAGCTGACGCGTCGGGGCAGATGCGGCCGCGGCTGCGCGCAGGCGTGCCGCGGGCCGTGGATGTGGCCGGTTTCCACAGCCCCCCGGCTGCGCAGCGGAGTTTCGTGATGGCGATCTCAGATCTGGCGGCCGTGGCGGCGTCGCGAAGCCTTCCAGACGCTCTGGTACGGATCGTGCGAGCGATCAGGGTCGGGAACGCTGACAAGGGGAGGGGATATGCAACTTCATCTGATGCCGGCAAAGACCGAGCAGGGGCGAGCCGAGATCGAGAGCCGCAGCCGCAAGCTGGCCGGCGGTCTGCGCTCGGTCCTGCTGCTCGTGGACGGGCGGCGGACGGTCGCCGAACTGCAGGAACTGGCCAACCGTCTCAACGCGCCCGCCGATGCGCTCCAGCAGTTGCTGTCGCTGGAGCTGATCTCGGACGAGATGGCGGCGGCCCGGCCCTCGATCGGCGAGCCGGCCAACGAGCCCATCGCCCCGCGCGACAGCGGCAACAACCGCTACGGCATCCTGTATGCCCTGATGACCGATCTGGTGCGCGAGCAACTGGGCGTGCGCGGCTACTTCCTGCAGCTCAAGCTCGAGCGTGCGCAGGACGACGCGGCGCTGGAAGGGCTGCTCCCGGAGCTGCAGGCGGCGCTGGCCAAGAAGACCAGTCCGCAGGGCGCCGCATCGAGCATCGCGCGCATCCGCGCCGCCGCCGACCTGACCGTCGAGGCCTGAGGCCGGCGCTGGGCGGCCGAGCGTCTAGCGCTTCTAGCGCGGACACCGCCGGGCGCTGTCGTCCGCGCGGGCAGTCGGTGTGGCCACGGCGGCTACCGGCGGGCACTCAGCCCTTGGGCTTGAGCTTCTGCACCTGCAGGAAGGTGTGGTCGCCGATCGTCGCGACCTGGTAGGCATTGCGCCAGCTCGGTGCGGCGATGGCGTGCGCCATGAAGTGGCTGGCGCCGGGCACGATCTCGGTGCGCTCACCGGCAGGCAGGGCCCAGTTGCGTTCCGATTCGATGGCGATGCCCACGGCCTGCGCCCAGGCCTCGGTATTGTTCATGCGCGTGCGCGGCGACACGATCGTGGGCGCGAACTGCTTGCGCGCGGTCACCACCTCGCACATGGAGTCGCCCCACAGGCCGCTCTCCTCGCGGCGCAGGGCCACCTCCGCGACGGCCTGCTGGCCGAGCGGGGACTGGTTGCGTGCCTCCAGGTAGAGCGTCGTGCTCAGGCACAGGGAATCGGCGGCTTGTGGCGACATCAGCGAGGCCAACCACAGGATCCAGGCCAGTTTCATCGGTACTCCTTGCTGCGTTGCGTCCGGACGCTGCCGTGCGTGCGTCTCCAGGGAGACGACGCCAGCGGCGGCGCTGGTCGGACATGGCGTATTGGGGAGGGCAGCGACTCTCAGGCGCTTTTGCCCGGGCGCCGAAGGCCGCAGGAGGCGGCTCGGGCCGGTTCCCGCCAGTGCTTGGGGCGGGAGAAGTGCGCGCAAGGTAGAAGGCAAAGGCCCAATCTTTCCTGAACGGCCCTGCAGAAGTGGATGATTCGGCTCGAGTTTTTACTCAGTCAAAACGTCATTCAGCCATGTGAATCAAGGTCTTACGCCCCGTGCGTGGTTCCCTCAACATTGGCCCCGTCGGGCTGCCGAACGGACCCGGCAGGCGGCTCAGAGCGCGGCGGCCAGGCGGCAGGCCTGGTCGATGGCCCGCTTGGCATCGAGTTCGGCGGCCACGTCGGCCCCGCCGATCACGTGCACCCGGCGCCCGGCCGCCTGCAGCGGCGCAAGCAGGCTGCGCTCGGATTCCTGCCCGGCGCAGACCACGACATGGTCCACCGGCAGCACCCGCGGGTGCCCGTCCACGCGTACGTGGAAGCCCTCGTCGTCGACCGCCACGTACTCCACGCCGCCGAGCATGCGCACGCCCTTGTGCTTGAGCGTGCCGCGGTGGATCCAGCCGGTGGTCTTGCCCAGGCGGGCGCCCGGCCGCCCGGGACTGCGCTGCAGCAGCCAGACCTCGCGCGCCGCCGGCGCCGGGCGCGGTGGCCGCAGCCCGCCCGCGCTTTCGAAGGAGGGGTCGACGCCCCATTCGCGCATCCACTGCGCGGGATCCAGGGTCGGCGAGGGCGCGTCCTGCACCAGGAATTCGGCGACGTCGAAGCCGATGCCGCCGGCGCCCACGATGGCCACGCGCGGGCCCGGCACCACGGCGCCGCGCAACACGTCCAGATAGCCGACCACCCTGGGATGGTCGTGGCCCTCGAAGCCGACCGCGCGCGGATTCACGCCCGTCGCCAGCACGATCACGTCGAAGCCCGCCAGCGCCTCGGGCGTGGCCTCGGTGGACAGGCGCAGGCCGACGCCTGTTTCGCCGATGCGATGGCCGAACCAGCGCAGCGTCTCGCGGAACTCTTCCTTGCCCGGGATCCTGCAGGCCAGGTTGAACTGCCCGCCGATGCGATCGGCGCGGTCGAACAGCACCACCTCGTGCCCGCGCTGCGCCGCGACCGTTGCGCAGGCCAGGCCGGCCGGTCCGGCGCCCACGACGGCGATGCGGCTGCGCGTGGTCGCCGGCAGGTAGTTCAGCTCGGTTTCCGCGCACGCGCGCGGATTGACCAGGCAACTGGCCGTCCTGCGCTGGAACACGTGGTCCAGGCAGGCCTGGTTGCAGGCGATGCAGGTATTGATGGCTTCGGGCGCGCCGGCGCGCGCCTTGGCCACCCAGTGCGGATCGGCGAGCAGCGGCCGTGCCATCGACACCATGTCGGCGCCGCCGTCGGCGAGGATGCGCTCGGCCACGTCGGGCATGTTGATGCGGTTGGTCGCGACCAGGGGCAGGGC
>Ga0233372_1000190_pt1 | contig 29248 bp, 27 predicted proteins | sample ElkDunMinimDraft_4_FD_191538 | JGI IMG/M metagenome (GOLD analysis project Ga0233372, IMG submission 191538) | Fecal eukaryotic communites from dung pellets of Tule Elk in California, USA - Elk Dung D8 | ecosystem: Host-associated > Mammals > Digestive system > Large intestine > Fecal | place... | reverse complement strand
CATGTGAATATGCTATTAGAGCTTTGATTTATATAGCACAACATTCTAAAGATGGGACTAAAATTAGCATTAAAGATATTGCTTTAGGAATTGATTCACCAGAACATTTTATTGCTAAAATATTACAACAATTAGGTAAAAAAGGTTTTGTTAAATCAATTAAAGGTCCTAATGGAGGTTTTTATATGGAAAGAGATGAGTTAAAGCTTAATTTAGCTGATGTTGTTCGTGAAATAGATGGAGAAAGATTGTTTACTGGATGTGGTTTAGGTTTAAAGGAATGTTCAGAAAGCCATCCATGTCCTATTCATGATGATTTTATAAAGATTAAATTGAATTTAACTATTTTGCTTGAAAGTTCTCAAATTCAATTTTTTGTTGATAATCTTGATTTAAAATTAACTTTTTTAAAATGTTAATTTTTAAAATACATTAAAAGATAAAAAGGTATTTAAATCTTGTAGTGTTTTTGTTTTGATTTACAATAAATTACTACTTTTTTATGTTTGTTATTTTGTTCGTTAATAAAATTTTTAAAATATTATTATGAAAAAATTATTATCAAATGCAGTTCTTTTAATGTTTGCACTAGGTTTGCATTCTTGTAAAGATTCTTCAACTTCAAGTTTGACCAAAGTTGATTCCGAAAGTATTAAAACCGTTGGTAGTGTTGAAGTTTTAAAACTTGTCCCTCCACCATTGGTTCCTCCTCCAGTTGGTGATCGTCCAGCAAAAAAAATTCAGGTTATGTTAGAAACTGTTGAAGAAGTTGGTGAATTAGCTAATGGTGTTCAATATGATTTCTGGACTTTTAATGGTACTGTACCAGGAAGTTTTATTCGTGCTCGAGTTGGTGATGAAATTGAACTAACTTTAAAAAACAATGAAAATAGTGTGTTTCCTCATAACATTGATTTGCATGCTGTGAATGGTCCAGGTGGTGGAGCAGAAGCAACTTTTGTTGCACCCGGTCAGTCTGCAACATTTACTTTTAAAGCTCTTAACCCTGGTTTGTATGTTTATCATTGTGCAGTTGCTCCAGTCGGAATGCATATTGCTAACGGCATGTATGGTTTAATTTTAATTGAGCCCGAAGGTGGGTTGCCACCTGTTGATAAAGAATTTTATATCATGCAAGGTGATTTTTATACAAAGGGTAAATTTGGTGAAAAAGGTTTTCAAGAATTTGATATGGAGAAAGCCATTGCTGAGCATCCTGATTATGTAGTATTCAATGGGAATACGGGAGCTTTAGTTGGTGATAACGAACTTAATGTTAATGTTGGCGAAACGGTTCGTTTGTTTGTAGGGAACGGTGGTCCTAATTTATCTTCTTCTTTCCACGTTATTGGTGAAATTTTTGATAAAGTTTATGTAGAAGGTGGTAGTGTAATTAACGAAAATGTACAAACAACTATGATTCCTGCTGGAGGAGCTGTAATTGTTGAATTTAAGGCGAATGTTCCGGGTGATTTAGTAATTGTTGACCATGCTATTTTTAGAGCGTTCAATAAAGGTGCTTTAGGTAAAATTAAAGTTTCTGGAAAAGATAATCCAACGGTTTACAGTGTAAAAAAATAAAACTCAACTATTCAATCTATAAAAAATGAAAAATTTATTCTTCCTTCTCAGTTTAATCTTTGTGGTTTCATGCGATAAGAAAGTAAATAATTCTTCAATCGAACCCCATTTAGAACTAGTAAGTTTTGAAATACAAGTTAAGATGGTTGAAATACCAGGAGGATATTATCGCCCTTTTTTTGATATAGATTCGATTAAAGAAGTTTATGTTTCTCGTTTTTTTATGGACGAAAGATTAGTTACCAATCAAGAGTATCTTAATTTTTTAATAGCCAATCCACAATGGGTAAAAAGTAATATTTTGAGTTTATATGCAGATGATAATTATCTTAAAAATTGGAAATCTGATTTTGAAATTCCTGAAGGAGTTAGTTTACAAGCACCCGTTACAAATGTTTCTTGGTATGCTGCCAAAGCTTTTGCACAAAGTTTAGGTAAACGTTTACCAACTGTTGATGAATGGGAATATGTTGGTGTTGCTGATAAATCATCTCCAAATGCAGCTGATAACCCTGAATTTACCAATTATATTTTAGCGTCCTACAAAACAGGTGAGCGTTATAAAATACCTGTTAAAGCTGGGCAATCTAATTATTATGGTATTTATGATATGTATGGATCAGTTTGGGAATGGACATCAGATTTTAATTCTGTTATGATGACGGGAGAATCTCGAAATAGCAATATTAAAAACGAAAATTTGTTTTGTGCGGGTGCATCTTTAACTGCTACCGATTTAAAAAACTATGCTGCCTTTATTCGCTTTGCAATGCGTGGTAGTGTTAAAGCAAATTACTGTATCAATAATTTAGGATTTCGTTGTGTAAAAGATATCACGATTTAAAAATATAAGTATGAAAAAGTTCTTAATTCCTTTCTTGCTATTCGGTTTGTTTATTACATCCTGCACAAGTAATTCTAATTCAAATTTGCCAGATGATTCTATTTATCACTTGACTTCTGAGTGGGAAAATCAGAACGGCGAATTTATGCAACTTAATAAATTAAAAGGCGATGTTGTTGTTATGGTTATGATCTATACAAATTGTCGTACCGCCTGCCCGCGGTTAACGGCTGATATGAGAGATATTCATAAGCAAGTAGGAAAAGCTAATAATAAAGATATTAAATATGTTTTGGTTTCAATCGATCCGGAATTTGATACACCCGAAAAAATGAAAGAATATTTAGAAATGTACAAATTTACGGGTAATGAATGGCTTTTTTTACGATCGTCTGATGCCAATACTCGTGAGTTAGCTAATGTTTTGGCGGTTAAATACAAGGAAATTAGTCCGATAGATTTTTCACATTCTAACATTATAAGTGTTTTTAATAAAAATGGACATTTAGCTTATCAAAAAGAAGGTTTAAATATAGATATCGATGGAACTGTATCTCAAATTAAAAAACAATTTAACTAAAATTAAAAAACTAAAAAGTATGAAAAAGTTAGTATTTACCTTATCGTTGGCTTCGTTAGTAATGGTATCGTGCGGAAAATCTAAAGATTACGATAAAATCTTAGAAGAAGAAAAAGCAAATGCTCCTAAGCAAGAAACTTTAGAGCAACCTCAAACAGTTGATGCAGCTGGAAATGGATTAAGTATGATGCAAAAATCAGATTGTTTTGCTTGCCATAAAGCCGATTCTAAATTATTAGGTCCGTCTTGGCAAGAAATTGCAAATAAATATTCTGCATCCGATTTAGATGTATTAACAACACATATTATTGATGGTAGTACTGGTATTTGGGGAGAGTTACAAATGACACCGCATCCAGGCTTAAGTACCGACGATGCAAAAGCAATGGTAAATTATATTTTGACTTTAAAAACGAACTAAATAAAAATATTATGAATGTTAGAACTGATTTTATTGGAGATATTGTAGGTAAAGATTTTAGAACTGCTGCAATTTTTAAACAAAATGGAATTGATTTTTGTTGCAAAGGAGGAAGAACTATTGATGAAGCATGTGAGTCTAAAAAACTTAATCCAGAATCAATTTATAAAGCCATCGAAGCACTTCCAGGCAAACAAAATGGAACTATTGATTTTAATGTTTTTCCCTTAGATTTATTAACAGATTATATTGAAAAAACACATCATCGATATGCAGATGATAAAATTCCAATTTTGCAAGGGTTTTTAGAAAAACTTGCTCGAGTGCACGGTGAAAGACATCCTGAACTTTTTAAAATTAGAGATTTATTTAACGATTCTGCTCAAGATTTAGCCATGCATTTTAAAAAGGAAGAATTAATTTTATTCCCATTCATTAGAAATATGGTTAAAGCTAATTTAACACAAACAGGTTTGGCTGCCCCAACTTTTGGAACTGTTGATAATCCAATCTCAATGATGAAAGACGATCACACAGTTGAAGGAGATAGATTTGCAAAAATTGCCGAACTAACATCTAATTATACTCCTCCTGCTGATGCGTGTAATACATACAAAGTCGCCTTTGCGATGTTAGAAGAATTTGAAAATGATTTACATACTCACATCCATTTAGAAAATAATATTCTTTTCCCGAAAGCCATCCAATTAGAAAGTGAGATTAGAACTGTTCAAGCTTAAAAACTAGAAACATGACACCAAAAAAACTTTGGATTTGGCTTGGAGTAATTATTGTTGCTTCTTTCGCTGTGTTAATTTTCTTTGGAACAGAAATTTACAGAAATATTCCACCCATTCCATCTAAAATAATTACTACAGATGGTGTTGTAATTGCAACAAGTCAGGATATTAAAGATGGACAAAATGTTTGGCAGTCTATTGGTGGTCAGACAGTTGGAAGTATTTGGGGGCACGGTGCTTATATTGCACCCGATTGGAATGCAGATTTTTTACATCGTGAATCAGAATTTATTTTAGAAGAATTTGCGTTACAAGATGGAAAGGATTACTTCACTTTAGCTGATGAGGAACAAGCAAAATATTTAGTTTTACTTCAAAAAGAAGTTAGAACAAATACTTATAATGCTGAAACAGATGAAATTATTTTCTCTCCAATTCGTGCAAAAGTACATAAAAAACTAGCCGATCATTACCGTAAGTTATTTATGAATGATCCGGAAATGAAAGAACTTCGTGAGCAATATGCTATTCAAACTAATGCTGTAAAAGATACAATTTTAATGGCAAAAATGAATTCGTTTATTGAATGGAGTTCATGGGTTTGCGTAACCAATCGTCCAAACGAAATGGTTTCATACACAAACAACTGGCCCCATGATCCAGTAATCGGAAATATTCCGCCTACAGCTTTACACTTGTGGACTGGTTTTAGTGTTTTAATTCTTTTAATTGGTGTTGGACTTTTAGTTTTCTACTATGCTAAAAATGAAAAAGACGAAATAATTGATGTTTTACCAAAAGAAGATCCGTTACGTAATTTAACAGTAACACCTTCGATGAAAGCTACATTAAAATACATTTGGGTAGTAGGAATATTGATTCTATTACAAATGATCGCGGGTATTATTACTGCACATTATGGGGTAGAAGGTGATGGCTTTTATGGATTATCATTAGACAGCCTTTTTCCTCAAGCAATTTCTAGAAGTTGGCACGTTCAATTAGCTATTTTGTGGATTGCTACATCCTGGTTAGCTACAGGTTTATATATTGCACCTGCAGTTTCTGGTCATGAACCTAAATACCAAAAATTTGGAGTAAATGTTTTATTTGGAGCTTTAGTTTTTGTTGTTGGCGGATCATTAATTGGGCAATGGTTGGGTGTTATGCAAAAATTTGGCCTAGAAAATAATTTTTTGTGGGGCCATCAAGGATATGAGTATTTAGAATTAGGTAGAATTTGGCAAATTTTGTTACTTGTTGGATTAATACTTTGGTTGGTTTTAATGGTTCGAGCATTGGTACCAGCTTTAAAGAAAAAAGATGGTGATTGGCATTTACTGGTATTATTTACCTTATCATGTGTGGCAATTACTTTATTTTACGGTGCTGGTTTAATGTACGGACGCCAAACACATTTAGCAATTGCTGAATATTGGAGGTGGTGGGTAGTACATTTATGGGTTGAAGGTTTCTTTGAAGTTTTTGCAACTGTTGTTGCAGCTTTTTTATTTACTAAACTAGGTTTATTAAAGCAAAAATCAGCTACCATTGCGGTTTTATTTTCAACTATCGTTTTCTTGGCAGGGGGTATTTTAGGAACATTTCATCATCTGTATTTTAGTGCAACGCCAACAGCTATTTTAGCTGTTGGAGCTTCGTTTTCTGCATTAGAAATTGTTCCGTTAGTTTTAATTGGTTACGAGGCTTATCATAATTATCAAATAAGTAAAGCAACTGCTTGGATTAAAGATTATAAATGGCCAATATATTGTTTTATTGCTATGTCATTTTGGAATTTTTTGGGTGCAGGTGTTTTCGGATTCGCAATCAATCCTCCAATAGCGTTGTATTATTTACAAGGGTTAAATACCACAGCAGTGCATGCGCACGGTGCTTTATTTGTTGTTTATGGAATTTTAGGAATCGGATTGATGTTATTTGTTTTACGTGGATTATATCCAGAACGACGATGGAATGATAAATTGTTGGGTTGGTCATTTTGGACCATGAATATAGGTCTTTTTTTAATGACAATGATTAGTATTTTACCAATTGGAATTCGTCAAGCAATCGCATCTATTGATCAAGGATACTGGTATGCGCGTTCTGCTGAGTTTATGCAAACTCCGTTAATGGATACATTTCGCTGGTTACGTTTTCCTGGAGATATTTTATTAGCGGTCGGCGAAGTTTTATTACTTGTTTTTATTGTAGGTTTAAAATTTGGTTGGTCCGTAAAAGATAAGCGTTAATTATTAATTTAGTAAAAGCTGCTAGCCATTTCTGGAGCAGCTTTTATATATTTTTATAAGAGTATGAAAAGAAATGAAAATTTAATTCCGCTTTCTCGCGAGCATCATTTTGGGTTATTATGTAGTTGGAAAATTCGTGAAGGTATTAAACTGGGTATTGAATTCGAGAGAATAAAAGATTACATTAATTATTTTTGGAGCGAACGTTTACAGCATCATTTTAATGCAGAAGATACCGTTTTTGAGCCAATTAAAAAAGACGATAGTTTTTTTGTAATGGAGCGTGAACATGATGAAATAGAAAAGTTAATTGCATTAATCAATCAATCTAATAATTCTGATTTATTAATAGAATTTGCTGATGCACTCCAAAATCATATTCGGTTTGAGGAACGAGAACTTTTTCCACACTTAGAACAAACTTTAACTAAAAATGAACTTTCATCTATTGGAAAAAAATTATCAAACTTGATAATTGAAGGAGAAGATAAATATGCTGATGAATTTTGGAAACACTCTAAAAAATACTAGCTATGGTATTATTACAACAATTAAAAAAATCTGATTTTTGGATAAAATGGTGTCTATTTAATTTTTTTATTGTTGCTTTTGTGGGAGTTTTAATGCGGTATAACATTTTATATTCGTTACCTGTTTTAGAGCATAAATATTTGCTACAATCACATTCGCATTTTGCTTTTTATGGATGGGTAAGTGCTGCAATTTACACCTTAGTTTATTACTATTTTAAAAGATTTAATATATCGACTAATTTTTTAAAATATGAAATAATCATGCTTTTAAATCAAGTTGGTGCATTTGGTATGTTGCTTTCTTTTCTATATGGAGGTTATTATTGGTTATCTATTATTTTTTCTTCACTTTCCTTTTTTGCAGGAGTTTTATATTTTATATTTATAATTACGGATACCAAAAAATGTGATAATGTTGCGTTAATTTGGCTTAAAACAGGAGGCTTCTTTGCGGTTTTTTCTGCAATCGGGATATTTGGGTTATCCTATTTTACTTCGAGACGTGAAGAATTTGAGGTGCTTTTTAGAGCTTCAACTTATTTTTATTTGCATTTTCAATACAATGGTTTTTTTCTATTTTCTTGCATCGGATTATTTTTGCTTTATTTACAAACACAGGAAATTTATTTATCTAAAAAATTAAACAAAATAATAATTACATTATTATTTATTGGTGCTTTTTTTGGATATGGCCTTTCAACTTTATGGATCAAAACACCAAAATTAGTATTGATATTTTGGTTTATTATTGCTTTTATTCAACTTTACGGTGCAGGCTTATTTATAGGTTTTGTGAAACAGAAATTTAAGGATTTTAAATTTAAAAATAATTCATTACAGATATTGTTTATTGTGTTTAGTTTTGCTTTTTTACTTAAGTTTTTACTTCCCTTTTTATCGCTTTTCCCAACATTATCAACTTATGTTTTTTATAATTTAAACATTATATTGGCGTATTTACATTTAGTTTTATTAGTTGGATTTAGTGTTTTTTTAGTTTGGCAATTGCTTGTAACTTTTAAACCTAATTTCAGTTTATTTTTAATTTTTAGTATTTATTTGTTAGTAGGAAGTATTTTATTAAACGAGTTTTTTTTAATTGTATTAGGTTTAACTGCTTTAGTTACTTTTTCATTTAGTTCGGCTCCGTTTTGGTTGTTTTTTTCAGCTTTATTGATCCTTATCTCTATATATTTTTTAATTTATAGTTTAAAAAAAACTTACTAAATAGTTATGGGCTAATTTATAGTTAATCCTCTTGTATTAATATTTATAAAGTATCTAGGATAAAAAAAATCCTGAACTATTTATGTTCAGGATTTCTATATTATTTTGAGATACCTCGAGAGATAACAATTTTTTGTATCTCAGATGTACCTTCATAAATTTGTGTGATTTTAGCATCTCGCATCATACGTTCTACGTGGTACTCGGCTACGTAACCGTTTCCACCATGAATTTGAACAGCTTCAGTTGTTACGTCCATTGCTGTTTGAGAAGCGAATAATTTAGCCATTGCGCCAGAAATAGAAATATCTTCTCCATTATCTTTTTCTACAGCTGCTTTCATACATAATAAACGTGCTGCTGAAATACTAGTTGCCATATCAGCCAATTTAAAAGCAATAGCTTGGTGGTTTATAATTTCTGTTTTAAAAGCTTTACGAACTTTAGCATAACTTAGTGCTAATTCATAAGCACCTTGAGCAATACCTAATGCCTGAGAGGCAATACCAATACGTCCTCCATTTAATGTACTCATGGCAAATGCAAATCCGAATCCGTCTTCACCAATTCTATTTTCTTTAGGAACTTTAACGTCAGTAAACATCAATGAATGTGTGTCAGACCCACGAATTCCCATTTTCTTTTCTTTTGGTCCAATTTCGAATCCAGCCCATCCTTTTTCAACAATAAAAGCATTAATACCTTTATGTCCTTTTTCTGGATGAGTATGAGCAATTACTATATAAGTAGATGCATTATTACCATTAGTAATCCAGTTTTTTGTACCATTTAATAGATAATGATCGCCCATATCTACAGCTGTTGTTTTCTGTGACGTAGCATCAGAACCTGCTTCTGGTTCAGATAAAGCAAAAGCACCAATTACTTCTCCTTTAGCTAATGGAACTAGATATTTTTGTTTTTGATCTTCAGTACAATATTTTTCAAGACCAGCACATACTAATGAGTTGTTTACTGACATAACAACCGCTGCTGATGCGTCAACTTTTGCGATTTCTTCCATCGCTAACACGTAAGAAACACTGTCTAAACCAGCACCACCATATTTAGGATCAACCATCATTCCTAAAAATCCAAGCTCTCCCATTTTTTTAACCGCATCGTATGGAAAAGTTGAATGTTCGTCTCTTTCAATAACACCAGGTAATAATTCAGTTTGTGCAAAATCTCTAGCAGCTTGCTGAATCATTTGCTGTTCTTCTGTTAATTTAAAATCCATTTTGTATTCTTGTTTGTTTGTTTATTTTTGTTTTGCAAAATTTATTAATTTCGTTCTAAATATAATAAATTTTATTGTTTTTATAGATTTAAGACATGATTATTAAAAACTTTTTTGTTATCGGCGTTATGTCTGGTACATCATTAGATGGTATTGATTTGGCCTATATTCATTTTACATTATCGGATGATCGTTACAATTATTCGATTTTAAAAGCTCAAACAGTTTCATATTCTACCGCTTGGGTTAATAAATTAAAAAATGCAATTCAATTTTCGGATTCTGATTTAATAGCACTAAATAAAGAATATTCTCTGAATTTATCAACTATAATATCTAATTTTATTTCTGTAAATAAAATTGAAAAGCTCGATTTCATTGGTTCTCACGGTCATACTATAAAACATAGACCAGAATTGGGTTATACGCTCCAAATTGGAAATTTACCAGAAATTAAAGAGCATTTGCTTTATCCAATTGTTTGTGATTTTCGCGTGCAAGATGTTATGCTTGGAGGTCAAGGAGCCCCTTTGGTACCCATCGGTGATGCGTTATTATTTGGTGCGTATGATTATTGTTTAAACTTGGGTGGATTTTCGAATGTTTCATTTAATATAGAGGGTAAACGTATTGCTTTCGATTTGTCGCCCGTTAATACTGTTTTAAATTTTTATTCAAATAAATTAGAACTTCCTTTTGATAATAAAGGTTTAATAGCTCGATCGGGCATTTTAAATATCAAATTGTTAGATCAGTTAAATAATTTAGACTTTTACAATAAAACATATCCTAAATCTTTGGGTTTAGAATTTGTTCAAAGTACTATTATCCCATTAATTGAAGGCTATGATATTTCAATCGAAAATAAGTTAAGAACTTTTACAGAACACGTTGCCTTTCAAATTGTAAAAGGGTTGCCTACTGTTTCGGGTAAACTTTTAATAACTGGTGGTGGAGCTTATAATGATTTTTTAATTGAATTGATTGAGAAGCAAGCAAATAAATTACAGATAATAATTCCTGATTCCTTAACTATTGAGTTTAAAGAGGCTTTAATTTTCGGTTTTCTGGCTCTATTAAAATATCAAAATAAAATAAATGTTTTAGCGAGTGTTACTGGTGCGAAGCATGATCATTCGTCGGGTGTAATCTATAAGTAGTATTATTTTTACAGACCTTAATATTATCTAATTTTTGAAACTAATAGTGATTTAAGCCATAAAAATATGTATTTTCGTTAAATTAATTCGACACAAAGTAACATGGATTCTAATAATGTTTCTAACTATAAAAAAAAATCATTTGGTTTAACCATTTTGGTTTATGCAATTTTACTGCTCTTACTTTTCTTTATTCGTTTTTGGCCTCCAAGTGATGCTGTTTTGACGCAATTAGGTCAAGGAGGAGGAGGAGGAGGAGTTACTGTAAATTTTGGTGATAGTGATTTTGGTCAAGGAAAAGATTATACTAGTGAGGTTCTTGATATTAGTAATACTGTTACCGCAATTGCCTCGCCAACAAATACAGTTGAAGATATTTTAAGTTCTGAAGTTTCCGATCAAACCGATTATGCGGTTGTCAGTTCACCGACGAAGGTTGAAAAAAAAGATAAAAAGATTGTAAACGAAGCTCCCAAAGTTATAACTCCTGAAAAACCTAAAGTTGCCGAAAGCACTAATAATACGTTGGCCAATTTGTTAGGAGGTAATGCTACAGGTGGTGATGGAGATGATGGAGTTGCTGGAAATAAAGGTAAGTTAAATGGTAACTTAGGTTCATCAGACTACTACGGATCTGGTGGTTCTGGTGGTGGTACCGGAGGCGGTCACGGAACTGGAACCGGAACCGGAACGGGTAGTGGAGTTGGACCTGGATCTGGGGGTGGATCTGGAGGTGGAGCAGGTTATTCTTTAGGGAACAGAAAAGCAATAACTAAACCAACACCCAAATATACTTGTAATGAAGTAGGTCGTGTTGTAGTTGAAGTTACTGTTGATCGTAACGGAAAAACTATTAATGCTGTCCCTGGCGTAAAAGGTTCTACCAACTTAGCCAAATGTTTACTAGATCAAGCTAAATTGGCAGCAACAGCTACCAAGTGGCAGTCAAGCAATGATGCGCCAGCCGTGCAAACAGGACAAATAATTTATAATTTTAGTTTGAATTAATTTATTGATTTATACATTTTAAAAATTCGGTGTTAAACCGAATTTTTTATTTTTTCACTACTATTTATGAAACTATTAAAAATATATACTGACTCCTTTAAAGGGCTTTCAGCTGAATCATGGATGTTGTCAATTGTTATGCTCATTAATCGATCAGGTTCTATGGTGTTGCCTTTTCTGGGAGTTTATATGAACGAAAAATTAGGCTTTTCAATTGAAAATGTAGGAATCGTTTTGAGTTTTTACGGAATTGGATCTGTAGTTGGCTCATTTGCTGGTGGATATTTTACAGATAAGTTTGGAGAGTATTATGTTCAAAGCTTAAGTTTATTTATAAGTGCTCCTATTTTTTTATTGATTCCTTTATTTGATACAATTGAAGGCATGGCTTTTATAATTCTTGTACTTAGCTTGATTGGTGAAGTTTTTAGACCTGCTAATTCTGTAGCAATTACTAAATATGCAAAACCAGAAAATTTAACACGTGCATTTTCATTAAATCGTATGGCTGTTAATCTGGGTTTTTCTATTGGCCCTGCTTTAGGTGGGCTTTTGTCTGCTATATCGTATAATTTTTTATTTGCTGTAAATTTTGTAGCTATTTTGGCTGCTGGTTTTATGTATGTGTATTTTTTTAAGGAACGAAATAAGTTATATAAGAATAAATTAGAAAAAACATCAAATTTTAATGAGTCGAGTAAAAAGTTTAAATCTCCGTACACAGATGGTACTTTTTTAATGTTTTCTCTTTTTTGTGCAATTTTTGCTATCTGTTTTTTTCAGTTTCTAAATACGCTTCCATTATTTTATAAAGAAGTTGTTCAATTAGATTCAATTCAAATAGGATATATTTTAGGATATAGTGGATTTTTGGTTGTTGTTGTAGAAATGCTTTTGGTTGATTTAGCCGAAAAATATTTATCAATTGCAAAAACCTTATTAATAGGTTGTGTTTTTTGTGCTTTGGGATACGGATTGTTAGCTTTTGATTTTTCTATTTCTACTTTAATTCTTTCCATGACAGTTTTAAGTTTGGGTGAGATTTTGGTATTACCCTTTATATCAACTGTTACTGCTATTCGATCTGAACCTAAAAGCCGAGGAGCTTATATGGGTGTAAATGGCATATCTTTTTCGTTATCGTTTATTTTTACCCCTTTGTTAGGTACAAAAATAGCTAGTCATTATGGATTTGATTATTTGTGGATTATAACAGGTATATTAATTATAGTTTCTGGATTTGGATTATGGTATCTAACTAAAATTATTGTTAGGCAACGATCAGAATCAATTAAATAAAAAAATCGCCGATAAGGCGATTTTTTTTATTTAGCATCTGTAGCAATTACAAATTTCAAATTATTTTTCACTCCAATTTCTAATACTTCAACCAAGTCTTGAACTTGTAAGTTAAAAGGAATGCGTACTACAACTGTTTGTTCTTTATCGTCTCCTAATTGGGCTAATAAATTTTTTTCTAAATCTGAAAATTCAACATTTGCTTTATCTATGTAGTAAAGTTTTTCGTCTGTTACAGAAATTGTAATATGTTGTTTATTTGTTTTCTCGTTATTTTTAGCCTTGGGTAATGTCATTTTTATAACATTAGGATTTGCTAAAGTTGATATTATTAAAAAGAATAATAATAAAAAAAACATAATGTCACTCATAGAGTCTTTAGCAACTTCGGCATGAAAGCGTTTATTTCGTTTTATTGCCATTTGGTCTCTGAATAATATTAATAAATTCTAAAACTAGTTTTTGAGTCTGTAATGTGTATTTGTCAATACGACCATTAAATAAGTGATAAGCCGAATATGCAATAATTCCGACAATTAATCCCGCTGCAGAACTTATCATTTTTTCATATAACCCGCCTGATATATTTCCAATACTTATGTCTTCCGATATAGATATTGAGTAAAATATTTTAATTACTCCAGCAATAGTACCAACAAATCCAAAGGTTGGAGCAATACCAGCAATTAAGCCTAAAGCACCTAAGCCTTTTTCCATTTCTCCAATTTGAATATTAGCCATTTTTTCCATATTCGATTCAATTTCTGCAATAGGGCGACCAACTCCAGCAGTCATAATTCCTTCTTTCAAAACCTTTGAATTTGCAGATGAATCTCGTTCAGTTGCCGCAACAGCCAATTGTAAATTTCCATTTAATAAATGAGTTTTTATATCATAAATTAATTGTGGGTCATTTTTAGCCGCTTTGTTAATATAAAATAAACGTTCAAAAATTACATATATAGTATAGAAAAGTAAAATACCAATCGGAATTAAAAAAAGACCTCCTTTTAATAAAAATTCTAAGGATGATATTTCATTGTTTGGTACAACATTTTCTGCGATTGTAGTTGTAGCTTGTGTTAAAGAATCGTTTGTTATTTGTAGAAAAAAGTTAATCATAAAATTTATAGTGTAAATTTGTGTACGAATTTTTGATAAAGATAAATTTAATTACCTAATTGTAGTTTACAAATATCTTAAAATATTTACAACTAGCTACTTTTTAAATATAATTTTTAATGAATTACTCTCAAACTTTAGATTGGATGTTTGCCCAGTTGCCAATGTATCAAAAAATAGGTACAGCTGCTCATACTAAAGATCTTAAAAATACAATAGTCCTATTAAATTATTTAGATAATCCAGAAACTAAGTTCAAATCAATACATATTGGTGGAACAAATGGTAAGGGTTCTACGTCATCTTTAATCGCTTCTGTTTTACAAGAAGCTGGCTATAAAGTTGGATTGTATACCTCTCCGCATTTAAAAGATTTTAGGGAGAGAATTCGGATAAATGGCGAAATGATTAGTGAGGATGAAGTGACCAAATTTATTACTCAAAATAGGTGTTTTTTTGAAGAAAATAATTTAAGTTTTTTTGAAATGACTGTTGGTTTAGCCTTTAAATATTTTGCCGATCAACAAGTAGATATTGCTTTAATTGAAGTTGGTTTAGGTGGTCGATTAGACTCTACCAATGTTATAAATCCTTTACTTTCTGTGATTACAAATATAGGATGGGATCATATGAATATGCTGGGCAATACTTTGTCTGAAATTGCTTGTGAAAAAGCTGGTATAATCAAAGCCAATACTCCTGTAGTAATTGGTGAATATACTGACGAAACTCAATCAATTTTTATTGATAAGGCAAATTTAATGACTGCACCTATATGGTTTGCTTCCGATTTAATTCATGAAAATCTTGTGTCTGTTTTACAAGGCGATTATCAAAAAATGAATAAGAAAACAGCTTTAACAGCCTTAAATGCTCTAAAAGCTTATTTTTCTTTTCAAAGAGAGCATATTATTGCTGGATTTTTAAACGTTTCTCAAAACACTAATTTTGCTGGCCGTTGGCAAATTTTAGGTCAAAATCCATTAATTGTAGCTGATACAGCTCATAATAAAGACGGCTTAGAAATTGTAATGAAACAAGTTTCTCGTCAAACGTTTAATACATTACATTTCGTTTTTGGGGTTGTTAACGATAAAGATTTAGACAAAATTATACATTTATTACCTAAATCTGCGCAGTATTACATTGCAAAGCCTAATGTGCCTCGAGGATTAGATGTAGATTTATTGGCAGACGTATTATTTAAAAATGATTTTAGTTTTACTAGTTATTTATCAATTTCAGATGCATTTAATCAAGCTAAAATAAATGCTGGTTCTGGAGATATGATATATATAGGAGGTAGTACTTTTGTTGTGGCAGAAGTTTTATAATATATTAATAAAAAAGAGCTCAAACATAATGTTTGAGCTCTTTTTTATTACAGTAAACGTTCTAAAGCCATTCCTCTTGATCCTTTTATTAAGATGGTAAAATTAGAATAATTTGTAAAATTGAAACTTAGTTTTAAATCGTCTAAATTTTTAAAATACTTAGCTTTTAAGTTTTCAATTTTATTTTTGTAAAAACGATCACCAACAAAATAAATTTCTTGAATATTAGATTCAATTGCCTTATGAATAATAGTCAAGTGTTCAGAATCACTTGATTCGCCCAATTCAAACATATCTCCTAAAATTGCTATTTTATTTGAAGTTGTTAATTGATTTAGGTTTGTAATTGCTACATCCATACTGCTAGGATTGGCATTATAGGCATCCAAAATAATTTTGTTTGATTCCTTTTCTATTATTTGTGAACGATTATTTGTTGGTAAATAACTTTCTATTGCAATTTTAATATTTTCATCACTAATCTCGAAATATTTTCCGATGGCTATTGCTGCACAAATATTGCTAGCATTGTAAATTCCAATTAAATGAGTTTTAATAATTTGGTTATCAATTTCAATTTTAACATTCGGATTTGCTTCAACATTTTTGATATTAACATTAGCAAAATTATTATTTATCCCGAATGTAAAGTTTTTAATTTTTTTAGTTTTATTTAGTTGAATAGAATCGTCTATATTGGTAAATGATATTTTATTATGATTTTCTAAATAATCATACATTTCAGATTTTCCTTTGATAACTCCCTCAACACCGCCAAATCCTTCTAAATGTGCTTTTCCAAAATTGGTAATATAACCATAATCGGGTTCAGCTATTTTGCATAATAACTCAATTTCTTTTTGATGGTTAGCACCCATTTCAACAATACCAATTTCGGTATTATTAGTCATACTAAGAAGTGTTAAGGGTACGCCAATATGATTGTTTAAGTTGCCAACCGTAGCTACAGCATTAAATTTTTGTTTTAAAACCGCATGAATTAATTCTTTAGTAGTTGTTTTACCATTACTACCAGTTAATGCTATAATTGGAATATTAAGTTGTTTACGATGGTATTTAGCTAATTTTTGTAATGCTTCTAAAACATCTGGAACTAAAAAATATTTAGTATCATTTATTGGGTCAATAACTTGTTCTTCATCGACAACTACTAAAATTGCTCCTTCTTTAAGTGCGGTTTTAGCAAATAAGTTTCCGTTGAAATTATCGCCTTTTAAAGCAAAATATATTTGATTAAAGGTAACCTTTCTTGAATCAGTTGTAACTCCGTTACTATTTAAGAAATACTGATATAATTGTTCGATATTCATGTGGACTAAAGTACAAAAAAAAATGGAAGTTCATATTTTTGAACTTCCATTTTTTAAAATATATAGGTTTATTAACCTCTAACTTTTCTTTTGTTTTCTTTCGGACCAACTTTTGACATTGCACATCTAAATCCAATATAATCTGTTGCCATATCTTGAGGATAGTATCGTCTTGTAGCTGGGTCTAACCAATAAGCTCTATCTCTCCAAGATCCTCCTTTGTACACACGCGCATCATTATTAACTAAAGTAGTTCTTCTAGTTGTTTTATCAACTTCTTTAACCATTTTATTTAATGAATCGACTGTTATAGAATGAATAGGTGAATCGTACATTCTTTCAATATTCGTATCTGATTCTTGGTTTCTATAATTTCTTGTTGATGCTATATCACCATCTCTATAATCTCTATTATCAGATTTGTTAAAGTTATAACGTAAATAAGTTTCGTTATCATCTATTTCAACCTGAGCGATTTTACCAGGAAAGTTTCTTGCCATGATTTTACCATTACTCAATGTATCATATACAATATTTTCTTTTGAAACAATTTGTATTGAACCATCAGGATTGATAGAATTTTTCATGTAAGTATTACCACGGTAGTAGTTAAAATCATTAGCTTCATCATCTACTATAGGTCTGTATACATCGGCTACCCATTCCGCAACGTTTCCTGCCATATCGTATAAACCAAAATCATTTGGTGGGTAAGATTTTACTTTGTTAGTAATATCTGCTCCATCGTCTGGCCATCCAGCAATACCACCATAATCTCCACGACCTTGTTTAAAGTTCGCTAATTGTTGGCCACGGTTAACTCGCTTGCCAGATCTTGTGTATTGACCATTCCAAGGATATTTCTTTTTTCCTTTGTATAAATTGTATTCTCTGATACCATTCATTGCCATTGCTGCATATTCCCATTCTGCTTCAGTAGGAAGTCTGTACTCTGGTAATAAAATCCCTGAAGTTCTTTGAGCGTAAACATTTTTAGCTTCGCCTTCTTTACCTCTATTTTTTTCTTTACGTAAAACGACATCTTGGTCTCCGTTGAAAACTGTAGATGGACTATTTAAATAAGCCTCAGTGTTAAAACTTTGCCCATCTTTATCCCCATCAATTTTTGAATCTTTTTTCAAATAGTTGCTTTCTTCTAATAACTTTTCGTTTACACGATCAGTTCTCCATTTAGAGTATTCTTCAGCTTGCAACCAATTAACACCAACAACAGGATACTCACCATATGCAGGGTGACGTAAATAGTTATTAGTCATCGTTTCATTATAACCTAAACGATTTCTCCAAACTAATGTATCAGGTAGAGCACCTTCATAGATATGCTTATACGAAGAGTCAGCAGGTGGAAAAACAGATTTAAGCCAATATAAATATTCAGCATACATCATGTTAGTAACTTCTGTCTCATCCATGTAAAAAGACTGAACATGTTGTTGTGTTGGACTGTTATTCCAATCACGCATAATATCATCAGCAACTTTTCCCATTGTAAAAGTACCACCTTCAACAGCAATCATACCAGGAGGAGTTATTTGCTTTTTGTACTTGTCATTATACTGGAACCCACCTTTGTTGTCGTTAATTTTCCAACCAGTGGCTTTTGAAGTTCCTTTAGATTTGCTACAACTTACTATTGTTAAAGAAATTAAAATAGTAGCTAGCACTTTTAAAGTTAATACTCTGTTAATTTTCATACTCTGAAATCTAGGTAAAATAAATTTAGTGATGCAATATACTACAAATTGATAATACTACAATATGATTTTTAATTTATAGTTTTAAATTGTTGGTAAAAATAATATTTTTTTTTTGCTAATTGTTTTATTTTTATTTTTTTTTATAAGCTACCGTTCTATTATGTTAGAATAACGATAAAACTTTAATTAAATTATCTATAAATCAAATATTTGCGTTTTTTTTTCAAATCTGGTTTGTACTGATTCTACTTTATTCTTTTTCTAAATATTTCTTGTACTTTATTAGGATTTATATTTATTGTTGGGTTAATTAATTTGTAGATATGTAAATGTGAGTTTTTTAGTGATTAAAATTGAATAAGGCGATTGAAAAAAGTGTGTAAATTTTTTGTTCGAGATTGTACTTAAAATATTTGTAATACTTAAACGTTATATTTATTATCTTACAAAAAAGTATTTTTTTTGAGATATATAAGGACACAATTTTTTTTAATATCAAAGACGTTTGATAATTATACGGACTATAAATTTTTAGAAATTTGATCTTTTTTGTTTAAAAACAGATAGATAGAAAAACTTGTTATCCTTTAATTTATTATTATATTTGTTAACAAAAAAAACAAAAGCAAAACATATTACATGAAAAAAATATATTTAGTTTTTATATCTGTATTTTCATTATCCCAAGTTCAGGCACAGACATATAATACTCAAAATAGAGTCATTACAACAGGGGTTCCATTCTTGTTGATTAATGCTGACGCTCGTGCTGCTGGTATGGGTGATATGGGTGCTGCCTCATCAACTGATGTGTTTTCACAGCAACATAATCCTGCAAAATATGCTTTTGCTGAAGATCAACAAGGTGTTGGTATTAGTTATACACCTTATTTGACTAGTATTGCTAATGACATTTCTTTATCTCAATTAAATTATTATTATAAGTTAAATGAACGTAGTGCTTTTGCGGCATCTTTACGTTATTTTGGTTTGGGTGATATTGAATTACGTGATACATATGAAGATGTTGGTCGAGTTGTTTCTCCAAACGAGTTGAGTTTAGATGTATCTTATGCCTTAAAGTTGGATCAAAAATTCTCTATGGCTGTTGCTGGCCGATACATTCGCTCAGCCTTAAAAGTTCCGAATGGAAATAACGACGCATCTGCAGCTAATGCATTTGCTTTTGACATTGCTGCATTTTATCAATCTGAAGAGGTTGCGTATAAAAAATTCAATGGTCGTTGGCGAGCAGGTTTAACATTGCAAAATTTAGGTCCTAAAATTGCTTATGATGATGATAAGACAAATGCAGATTTTTTACCAGCAAATATGAAATTGGGAGTAGGATTTGATTTCATTTTTGATGAACAAAATAAGATTACAGCCTTAGGTCAATTAAATAAATTATTAGTTCCGACACCCTTAGAGATAAAACCTAATGCCAACGGTGATATCACGGCTACTGAAATTCAAGCCGCAAACCAACAATATAGAGATATTGGATGGGTAAGTGGAATATTTAAGTCTTTTGGTGATGCGCCTGGAGGTTTTAGCGAAGAGATGAAAGAGATAAGTTGGTCCTTAGGTGCCGAATACTGGTATCAAGATTCTTTTGCTTTACGTGCTGGTTATTATAACGAGAGCGCATTAAAAGGTGCTCGTAAATATGCTACAATTGGTGCAGGATTTAAGTATAATATTGCTAAAATTGACCTTTCTTATTTGTTTTCAACATCGAATGTTAGAAATCCTTTAGAAAACACCTTACGTTTTTCATTAACATTAAATTTTGGAGATAAATATCCTACATATTAAAAAATTACTATAAAATAAATTATTAATCCAGACTCTAATACCAAGAGTTTGGATTTTTTGTCTAAACTTGAAATCCCCTTTTATGAGAGAAATTCATATTCCTTTAGTTTTTAAGGCTTACGAAGATTTAAATGAAATGTCGCAATCAGATCAAGAATTAATGCTACAAGCAGTTGAAAATAGAAAAAATGCTTATGCGCCTTATTCTAGATTTCGTGTAGGAGCTGCTCTTTTATTAGAAAACGGAATAATTATTCACGGAAATAATCAAGAAAACGCTGCTTATCCATCTGGTTTATGTGCAGAACGTGTTGCTATTTTTCAGGCGGGGGCTATATATCCTGGCGTAAAAATTTTAAAAATAGCTATTTCGGCTACGTCGGACGATAAAATAGTTAGTTCTCCAATTCCTCCATGTGGTGGCTGTCGTCAATCAATTGCTGAATACGAAATAAAACAAGAAGCTCCAATCGAGATATTATTTATGGGTGAGCAAGGTGAAATTTTTCATTCAGATTCCTTAAAAAGTTTACTTCCTTTAATTTTTGATAAAAATTTCCTTTAAATCGATTATAAATTAATTTTATTCTTAATTTAGAAACACTATTTTTGTATATAGCAAAATTAAAATGCAATACTATAAAAGTATTGGATATAACGATTATCGAACATTATGAAAGAATTTACGAAAGATGTTTACCTTACTTGGTACGAAGACATGCAGTTTTGGAGAAAATTTGAAGATAAACTAGCAGCATTATATATTCAACAAAAAGTCAGAGGTTTTTTACATTTATATAATGGTCAAGAAGCTGTGTTGGCTGGCGCATTACACGCAATGGACCTTTCTAAAGATAAAATGATTACGGCATATCGTAACCACGTACAGCCAATTGGAATGGGAGTTGATCCACGTCGTATTATGGCTGAATTATTGGGTAAAGCAACCGGAACTTCTAAAGGATTAGGTGGTTCGATGCATATTTTCTCAAAAGAACATGGTTTTTTTGGTGGACATGGTATTGTAGGTGCTCAAATACCTGTAGGTGCTGGTATGGCTTTTGCCGATAAATATCTTGAAACAGGTGGGGTTACCTTAACTTATTTTGGTGATGGCGCTGCTCGCCAAGGTTCATTACATGAAGCTTTTAATATGGCGATGAACTGGAAATTACCTGTAGTATTCATTTGTGAAAATAATGGGTATGCCATGGGAACTTCGGTTGAAAGAACTGCAAACCATTCAGATATTTGGAAATTAGGTCTAGGCTATGAAATGCCGTGTGGACCAGTTGATGGGATGAATCCTATTGCTGTTGCCGAAGCGATGCATGAAGCAATGGAGCGTGCTCGTAGAGGTGAAGGGCCAACTTTTTTAGAAATGAAAACGTACCGTTATAGAGGGCACTCTATGTCAGACGCGCAACATTATCGTACAAAAGAAGAAGTAGAAGAGTACAAAAAAATAGATCCAATTACACAAGTTTTAGATGTGATTATAGAAAAAGGTTGGGCTACTGAGGAAGAAATTGCAGCTATTGACAAACGTGTTAAAGGTTTAGTTGATGAATGCGAAAAATTTGCTGAGGAATCTCCATATCCAGATCTTTCAATTATGTATGATGTAGTTTACGATCAAAAAGATTATCCATTTATTTCACATAAATTATAAGTATGGCACAGGTAATAACAATGCCACGTTTAAGTGATACAATGACCGAAGGGACAGTTGCATCATGGTTAAAAAAGGTTGGTGATACAATTAAGGAAGGTGATATTTTAGCTGAAATAGAAACCGATAAAGCTACTATGGAATTTGAAGCTTTTGAAGGAGGTACTTTATTATACATTGGCTTAGAAGCGGGTGTTACAGCATCTGTTGATAGCGTTATTGCTATTATTGGTGAGCCTGGCGAAGATATTTCTGCTTTAATTTCTGGGAATACAATGACTGTTGAGCCTGTTCAAGAAGCTTTTACTGAAAAAGCTGATGCGGTTACTAAGGCAAATCAGTCAGTTCCTGTTGATGTTAAAATTATTACAATGCCACGACTGAGTGATACAATGACCGAAGGTACTGTTGCAACGTGGTTAAAACATATTGGTGATACAATTAAAGAGGGTGATATTTTAGCTGAAATTGAAACCGATAAAGCTACAATGGAGTTCGAAGCTTTTGAAGCGGGTACTTTATTATATATAGGAGTTCAAGAAGGACAAACTGCATCTGTTGATTCTGTTTTAGCTATTTTAGGACCTCAAGGTACAGATGTTTCAGCATTTATTAATGGTGTTTCAAAGGTTACCGCTCCTGTGGAAGAAATAATAAAAACTGATGAAATTGCAGTTACTGCTGTTGCAAATCAAACGGTTAATCAGGTTATTAATTCTGGTCGTATCCTAGCATCTCCATTAGCTAAAAAAATTGCTGACGATAAAGGGGTCGATTTGCGTACTGTTCAAGGATCTGGAGAAAACGGACGTATTATTAAAGCTGACGTTGAAAATTATAAAGCTACTGCATCTATTACTACTGTAAGTGCACCGCAAAATGTAATTACTTCATCTACAGAGGTTAAAATTGAAGCCACTTCGCAAGTTGCTGTTGCAAAACCTTTTGTTCCAGCTGGTGAAAAATTTGTTGAAGAAGTCAAAAACTCTTCAATGCGTAAAACTATCGCTAAACGTTTAGCAGAGTCTAAATTTACTGCACCTCATTATTATTTAACTATTGAGGTTGACATGGACGGAGCTATTGCTTCAAGAAAATTAATTAACGCCGTACCAGATACAAAAGTGTCGTTTAATGATATGGTAATTAAGGCTTGTGCTGTAGCATTAAAAAAACATCCAAAAGTAAATTCTCAATGGACAGAGGCAGCTACAATTATTAATCACCATGTTAATATTGGTGTTGCGGTAGCTGTTGAAGATGGTTTAGTTGTTCCTGTTTTAAATTTTGCAGACCAAATGAGTTTATCTCAAATTGGAACCGGAGTTAAAGATTTGGCTGGTAAAGCACGTAATAAAAAACTTTCTCCTGCTGAGATGGATGGATCAACATTCACAATATCTAATTTAGGAATGTTTGGAATTACTGAGTTTACATCAATTATCAATCAACCTAACTCAGCTATTTTATCTGTTGGTGCAATTGTAGAAAAGCCAGTTGTAAAAAATGGACAAATAGTTATTGGAAATACAATGATTGTTACTTTAGCTTGTGACCATCGTACTGTTGATGGTGCTACTGGAGCTGAATTTTTACAAACTTTAAAAACATATTTAGAAAATCCGGTTACTATGTTAGCCTAATTTTTTAACTTAGCATAAATAAAAATCTCATGGTGTAAAAAACTATGAGATTTTTGTATTTTTATCTTTTAAGAAATCTCTTACCTATGAAAAAATTACTTTGGATTTTACCTTTGGTATTAACAGCTTGTACTTCAACTAAATCAATTAAAAAATTGAATGAACCGTATCAGGTACAACAGCAACAATTATCAAAAACATTACAATATTTAACTTCTGATGAATTAGAAGGTCGTGATTCAGGATCTAAAGGAATTGAATTAGCGGCAAACTATTTACAAAATATTTTAAAAGAAAACAATATAAAACCTTATTTTACAACTTATAAAGATACTTTATCTAATTTTAATAAAGGAATTGCTTATAATGTAGTTGGATTTATAGAAGGAACGGATCCGAAATTAAAAAATGAGGTTGTTATTTTTGGCGCTCATTACGATCATATTGGTATTCTGACTAAAGGAATTATTGAGGGAGACAGTATTGCTAACGGTGCGAATGATAATGCAGCCGGAACTACAGTTTTATCTGAAGTGGCTAAATATATTGCCACCAAAAAAGACAATAAACGTAGTGCTTTAGTTGTTTTTTTCTCTGCTGAAGAGAAAGGTTTGCTAGGTGCGTATCATTTGGCTAATAAATTAGAAAAAGATAGCCTTAATTTTTATACCATGTTAAACTTCGAAATGTTAGGAGTGCCCATGACTAAAGAATTTAAAACATATATTACCGGACATAAGCGTTCTAATATGGCTGATAAAATTAATGAATATACCAATCAAAATTTTGTTGGATATTTGCCAATGGAAACACAATATCGCTTGTTTATGGCTTCAGATAATTTTCCGTTTTTCTTAAAATATAATTTTCCAGCTCATTCTATTTCTAGTTTTGATTTTGAGAATTATAAATATTATCATCATCCAAAAGATGAATTCGAAAAAATGGACACTGCTTTTATGACAGAAGTGGTTACGAGCTTATTACCAGCTATCGATCAATTATTAAATAGCGAAACAAAAGAAATTCAATTACATTAATGAAAAATATTATTATAACAGGTACTAGCCGTGGTATTGGAAAAGAACTATGTATTTTATTTGCAAAACAAAATTTTAATGTACTAGCTATTTCTCGAACCAAAAATGCTGAATTGGCCGAATACGCTAATATTAAACAAATTTCTGTCGATATATCAATCACTTCGGATTTACTTAAAGTAACACAATTTATTGGTTCAAATTTTTCTGGTCAAATAGATTATTTAATCAACAATGCTGGAGCAATTGTAAATAAACCTTTTTCCGAAATTTCGTCTGCCGAGTTCGAATATGTTTACAAAGTGAATGTATTTGGTGTGGCTGTTTTAATTCGAACCTGTTTACCTTATTTAGTACCTGGTAGCCATGTAGTAACAATAAGTAGCATGGGAGGAATTCAAGGAAGTATGAAGTTTCCTGGTTTGGCTGCCTATAGCTCAGCAAAGGGAGCTGTTATAACCCTGTCTGAATTGTTGGCTGAAGAATATAAAGATAAAAACATTGCTTTTAATGTATTAGCTTTAGGAGCAGTTCAAACCGAGATGTTAAGTGAGGCATTTCCTGGTTATATTGCACCAATTTCTCCATTAGGAATGGCTCAGTATATTACAGATTTTACTCAAAACGGAAATAAATATTTTAACGGTAAAGTTTTACAAGTTTCATCGTCAACACCATAGTTTTGGAAAATGTCCTACTAAAATATATCCCAGATAATGCTTTGGAACCTATTGTGTCACTGATTAAAATGAATAATATTCATTTAAAAATTGTGGCAGAACGGGCAACGCGTCATGGCGATTATAGGTCAAATCTAGACGGTTCTCATACCATAACCGTAAATGCATCATTAAATAAGTATAGTTTTTTGATGACTTTAATACATGAGATTGCACATTTAGTAGCCTACAAAAAATATGGAAATAGAATTAAGCCTCATGGATTAGAATGGAAAGATACATTTCAAAAATTAATGTTACCTTTTTTACGCCCTGATGTTTTTCCAATACAATTACTACCTTTGTTAGCCCGACATTTTAAAAATCCGTCTGCAAGTAGTGATACAGATGCCACTTTGGCTTTGGCATTTAAACAGTTTGACCCACCATCAGAAAAAAGTTTTATTTTTGAAATTCCGTATGGAAGTATTTTTAAAATTGATAGCGGTCGAACATTTAAAAAAATAGCTTTGCGTACTAAACGCTACGAATGTATTGAATTAGATACAGGTAGAACTTTTTTATTTAATCCTAATGCAGAAGTTGATTTAATAGAAAGTTAAATAAAAACCTACAAAAATAAATCGTTGTATTTTTATATTATGAACAAAAATTATTATGCCATTTTAATGGCCGGTGGAGTTGGTTCTCGCTTTTGGCCGGTAAGTACTTCTGAATTTCCTAAACAGTTTCATGACATGTTAGGGACTGGAGATACCTTAATTCAAAAAACATTTGGTAGATTATCTCAGTTAATTCCTAAAGAAAATATTCTAATTTTAACGAATGCTTGCTATAAAGATATTGTTTTAGAACAGCTACCTGATGTTAGTGAAAAACAATTAGTTTTAGAGCCTGCGATGAGAAATACTGCTCCTTGTATTTTATATGCAACTTTAAAAATTAAAAAAATGAATCCAAATGCATCAATGGTTGTAGCACCTTCTGATCATTGGATTGAAGATGAAGTTCAGTTTATTGATAATTTACGCCATGCGTTTGAGTTTAGTTCAGAAAATAATTCTTTAATGACTTTAGGAATTATTCCTACTTTTCCAAATACTGGATACGGCTATATTGAATATGATAAATTAGATTCTCAATCAATTAAAAAAGTTAAGCGTTTTTGTGAAAAACCTGATTACGCAACGGCTAAAGAATTTATTAATAAGCGAAATTTTTTATGGAATGCAGGTATTTTCATTTGGAGTGTGCAAGCCATAGAAACTGCTTTTAAAGAATTTCAGCCAAGTATGTACGAATTATTTTTGAAAGGATTTGATTATTATAATACAGCAAATGAAGCTAAGTTTATTTCTGAAAATTACGAAAATGCCGAAAATATTTCGATTGATTATGCAGTAATGGAAAATGCTAAAAATGTATTTGTTTTACCTGCAACTTTTGATTGGAATGATTTAGGTACTTGGGGATCTTTATATGATAAACTACCTAAAGATTCCAACCAAAATGCCGTTGTTAATGCGGATTTATTTATAGAGAATGCATCTAATAATATTATTAGAACCAACCTTGGTAAAAGAGTTGTTATAGATGGTTTAGATGATTTTATAATTGTTGATAAAGACGATATTCTGTTAATTTATCCTAAGAAAAAAGAACAAGATATTAAAAAAGTAGTGGCACAAATTAATGCTAGTAAAAAATAAAAGGTTGTCAATTTGACAACCTTTTTTGTTATAATAAATTATTTTTATCGTGGGCAAGTTGCGCTGTTCTAACTTTTTTAAATAATTCTGAAGAGTAAACAAAGTCAACCACTGCTTCATTATCTGTTTTAAAAATTTGGGATTTATCACCTTGCCAAGCCAAAACACCTTCTTTTAAAAACACAATATTTTCTCCAATTTCCATTACTGAATTCATATCGTGTGTATTAATTACCGTTGTAATTTGATATTCTTCTGTGATCTCTCGAATTAAATTATCAATAACAACAGAGGTTTTTGGATCTAATCCAGAATTTGGTTCGTCACAAAATAAATACTTAGGGTTATTTACAATGGCACGAGCAATAGCAACTCGTTTTTGCATTCCTCCTGAAATTTCAGAAGGTAACTTTGTATTTGCATTGATTAATTTAACTCGATCAATAACAAAATTTACGCGGTCTTTGATTTCTGAATCTGACTTATCAGTAAACATTTTTAATGGAAATCCAATGTTTTCTTCGACAGTCATAGAATCAAATAATGCAGATCCTTGAAAAACCATACCAATTTCGGTACGTAAATTAGTTTTCTCGTTTTTATTTAATTCTTGATAAATGCGTCCATCGTATGAAATTGTACCAGAATCAGTTTGGTGAATTCCTAATAAACTTTTTAACAAAACTGTTTTTCCTGACCCAGATTGTCCAATAATTAAGTTGGTTTTTCCTGTTTCAAATTTTGTTGTTATTCCTTTTAAAACTGTTTGTGTTCCAAAAGTTTTTACTAAATTTTTTACTTCAATCATGACTAACTTAATAATAGTTGGGTTAAAATGTAGTTTACAATGATTATTGTAACTGAGGTCCAAACAAATGATGTAGTTGATGCTTTACCAACTTCTAGTGCTCCACCTTTCATAAAATAGCCATGATACGATGGGATAGTTGCTAAAATTAATCCAAAAATTGCAGTTTTAATAAATGCATAAACTACATGGAATGGAATAAAATCTCCTTGAATACCTTGAATATATTCTGCTGGAGAAACAAATCCTCCGTAAACACCTGCAAACCAACCTCCAAAAATTCCTAAAAACATTCCTAAACCAATAAGAAACGGATATAAAAGTAAAGCGACCATTTTAGGGAATATTAAATAGTTTAACGAGTTAATTCCCATTACTTCTAGCGCATCAATTTGCTCGGTTACTCGCATAGTTCCGATGCTTGAAGTAATATATGATCCTACTTTACCCGCCATAATAATAGAAACAAATGTAGGTGCAAACTCTAAAATTACTGATTGTCTAGTTGCAAATCCAATTAAATATTTTGGAATTAAAGGGTTCGTTAAATTTAGAGATGTTTGTATTGCAACAACCCCCCCAACAAAAAACGAAATAAAACAAACAATACCTAATGAGCCAAGAATTAAATCGTCAATTTCTTTCATTATTAACGTGTTCATGACCTTCCATTTTGTAGGTCTTGCAAAAACATCCTTGATCATTAAAAAATAACGACCAATATGTGTAATCATTTTCATCATAACTCTGTAAATATTGGCTAAATTACCAATTCAAGATTAATTTTAAACGCACTTTTTTGTTTTTTTTGTATGTCAATGTGTTATAAATACTTTTTTATTTTTTATAACAATATTCTCTACTTATTTTATTAATTTCTGTTTTATTTTACTCCAACGATATTTTCTAATAAATTTTTCTTGTTCGGGAGTAACTAATTTTTGTTTGCCTTCATTTTTTGCTTTGTAGTATCCTTTTATATAATCCAAAAATAATAAAGGCTTACCTTTGCGTATTGCTAATTTTGCTGATGCGATTAATGTAATCCAAAAACCATAGCCAAGAGCATAAAAGGCACCACCTTGTTTGTATCTAGCCGATGTGTCGTAAACCGCTCCTGTTGGTTTTAAATGTTTAATTTGTAAGGTAGTATCAACTTTTACCGTCCAGTTATAAAACTTGCACAAAAGTTCGTCAACTGTATCCCAACCCATGGCTGGTTTTAGTCCACCAATTTGTTTAAAGGTTTCCTTTCTATACGCCTTAAAAGCACCACGAATATGATCGGCGTCTGTTAAACTTTCTACAATCCAGGTTCCATTTTTTTCAATTAAAGCAACACCACCAACCATTCCAATTTGAGCATCTGATTTGAAATATTCAATTACTTTTTCGAAATAATTGTTTGGTAAAATTAAATCGGCATCTAGTTTCACTATAAAATCATAATTATCATCTAATGTATTGAACCCAGTTTCGAAAGCT
>Ga0233372_1000189_pt1 | contig 29257 bp, 29 predicted proteins | sample ElkDunMinimDraft_4_FD_191538 | JGI IMG/M metagenome (GOLD analysis project Ga0233372, IMG submission 191538) | Fecal eukaryotic communites from dung pellets of Tule Elk in California, USA - Elk Dung D8 | ecosystem: Host-associated > Mammals > Digestive system > Large intestine > Fecal | place... | reverse complement strand
CGCCATCGCGGCATTCCAGAACCCGCTCCAGGCCTTGGCGATGACATCGCGTGTGCGTAGCGGATTCAGCGCCAGTGTTTCGAGGATCCGGCGTTGTGGTCCGGTGGTGCGGAGCACGCGTTTGCCCAGATCCGCCGCGACGAGCGTGGGATCGTGCTCGGCGAACCGCGCGATCTCGTCCTGGGGCGTCAGGTCCCATTCGGACCTGACGGTGAAGAAGTCCGGGGCGTATCCGTCGTCGCCCACGACGAGCCGCAGCAGTGTGAGGTCCTCGGGCGCGACGAGCGCACGGGTGCTGCGCAGCCAGCCCCACTGGAGAGGATGCAGCTGCGGATTCGACATCACGCGCACGGCATGGACAAGTTCATGCCCGGAGGAGATGCCGAAGCGGATCGCCGAGAGATCGTCGGGAGCGAGCCGGAACTCCACCAGCTTTCGATGCACATCGAAACAGTAGGCCCGCATGCCGTGCGCGGGGATGCTGGACCACGAAGCCCCGCACATTCTGTGCTGCTACCCATTTCACACCATCGATCAGGAGAAGAGCCGATGTCTTTCCAGGCCTACCTCGACACCATCGAGAAGAAGACGGGTTTCACGCCGCGCCAGCTGGTCGGTCTCGCCCAGGAGCGCGGTTTCGCCGCCGACACCAAGGCGGCACCGATCCTGCAGTGGCTCGCCGACGACTACGGTCTCGGGCGAGGCCACGGGATGGCGCTGGTGTACGTCATCACCAGGGGCGAACAGATCGGCGCAAAGCACGTCGGGACCACCGGTAGCCACCGTGACCCCAAGGACCATCTCTGGCTCGACGGCATCGCCACCAAGCCGGAAGGCTACTGACCCTCGGGCCCCGGACCGTCAGACGGTCTGGAGGTCGAAGTGCGGATCGCCCGCCGTCAGCCACACCGTGTAGCCGTCGGGCTGCTGCTCGAACGAGACGTGGCTGCACGCCTGATGGGTGATCCAGAGCCCGAGCCCGCCGGCGGGCCGGTCGGTGCGGGGGAGCAGTCCGGCCATCGGGTCCCGGGGCCCGGGGCCCGCGTCGGTGACCGAGACGAGCATGCGCTCCTCGGCCACCCAGACCCGCATCCGCACCGGGGGCCGGCCGTGGCGCATCGCGTTGGTGACGGTCTCGCTGACGGCGATGACGAGGTCGTCGATGTCGTCGGCGCCGAGCCGTCCGGGGTCCGCGTCGTAGACAGCCTGGCGGGCCCGGGCCGCCGAAGGATCGATCAGCTCACAGACCGGCGCCGCGTGGTGCAGCGGGTCACGCAGAACCGGCCGCGGCCGGCTCAGGTAACTGCGCGGGTCGAGGTAATCCCGGCTCGGCAGCCGGCCGCCGTCGGCACTGACGAAGACCGGATGGGTACGGGCGACATCCGCCAGCACCGCCGCCGGGGTGGTGCGGGTGTCATAGGTGCAGATGCCCCAGAGCGGGAAGTCGTCGTAGGCCTCGTTGACGGCCGACTCGTAGCGGCACCACCCGTCCCAGGTGGCCGGCGCGGTGGGAACCTCCCCGGCGACACGGATCTGCGTTGCGCCCTCGGCCACCAGCGTGGCGAGCATCTCCCGGTACGTCTTGATCGCGGCCGCCGGCCGCAGGTACTGCTGCTCGCCGGCGGCGAAACGGATGCCGGAGTTCGCCGGCAGGGCCGAACGGAGCAGCGCGTTGGTCTCTTCCCCGAAGACGGCGAAGGTGGGCTCGCCGGCGGCGAGCCCATCGGTGAGGAAAGGCACCACAACGGCGAGGAACTCCTCATCGGTGGAGTAGCAGACCGCATCGTGCAGGTAGCCGCGATGCCCGGCTGCCGCGCCCGTCCTCATCAGGCAGCCTCCACCCGCACGTTCCCGAGGCCGAGCATGTCAACGACCCGCGCCGCGGCGGTGTGCGGCGTACGCAGCACGACGTCGGCGTCGCGGCGGCGAGCGTACTCGTGCAGTTCGATCAGACAGCGGTGGTCGATGAACCGCAGCTCCGGCGCCTGGAACACCAGTTCGCCGTCGACGGGCCGCAGGTCGACGCGGGTCAGCGCGGTGGCGAGGAGCTGCTGGTGGGAAGGATCGAGTTCGCCGGCGACGGTGACGGAGTCGGCCTCGTCGCCGGCGCAGAGCCGGAAGAGCACGTCGTCGGCGTTGGTCGCCGGGTGCATGCAGGCGAGCTGGGCGATGACGTCGCTGCCCAGGACGGTGCGGCTGTAGGCGCACATCGCGGCCATTGGCGCGGTGCGCATGTACCGGTCGATGAGGTGTTCGTAGCGAGCGAAGGCGTCCACCTGCTCGGCACTCCCGATCAGGGCGGTGACATCGGCGGCGACGCGCAGGCCGCGGTAGCCGGCGGCCAGCGCCGCCTCGGTGGCGGCCCGGTAGGCGCTGACCTGGTGCTCGGGCTCGATGACGCTGCCGTAGTCGTAGGCCTCGCCGAGGGAGACGACGTCGGCCGCGCCGCAGGTCAGCGCGGCGGCGAAGCCGTCGATGGCGCTGAGGCGACTGATCAGCGTCGAGCGGTCGCCGTCGGCGACATACCAGACACGCTCGCCCGCGGCCAGGCCCTGCGCGAGGTAGGACCGTGCCTGCTCCTCGAACGCCGCCGGGTCCTCGTACGCCCAGCAGATGTGCCCGTGTGGAGCCAGGAACTCCAGATCGCTGTTCACCCGGGGATCACCATGGGCGAATTGTATGCCTACCCGGCGGGGAAGGCATGAGTGTGTTCACGGGGTGCCGCCGGTCACTGGAAACGGCTGGGGTCCCCGGCGCCTTCGCGCAGGATCTGCGGCTCGGGCAGCGAGAAGTCGACGACCGTCGTCGGCACCACACTGCAGTCGCCGGCGTCGACCACCGCGTCCACGGCGTGATCCAGCCGGTCCTTGATCTCCCAGCCCTGGGTCAGCGGGTCCTCCTCGCCGGGCAGCAGCAGGGTGCTCGACAACAGGGGCTCGCCGAGTTCGGCGAGGATCGCCTGGGTGACGACGTGGTCGGGGATGCGGACGCCGACGGTCTTCTTCTTCGGGTGCAGCAACCGGCGGGGGACCTCTTTGGTCGCCGGCAGGATGAAGGTGTAGCTGCCGGGGGTGGCCGCCTTGATGACGCGAAACAGTGAGTTGCTGATGGTGACCAGCTGGCCGAGCTGGGCGAAGTCGCTGCAGACCAGGGTGAAGTGGTGGTCGTCGCCGAGCCGGCGGATGTCCCGGATCCGGTCGATGCCGGCCTTGTTGCCCACCCGGCAGCCGAGCGCGAAGCAGGAGTCCGTGGGGTAGACGATCAGGCCGTCGTTGCGAAGGATCTCCACCACCTGCCCGATGGCCCGGGGCTGCGGGTTGTCCGGATGCACGTCGAAGTACTTCGCCATGTGCGGAGCTTAGGCGACGCGTCCGCCGGTGCGGGCAGCGCCGCGCAGTTGTCGTCAGGTGCCGGGCGCACATCAGGTGCCGGGTGCACGTCAGGTGCCGGGGGCCGGATCGAGCCGGTAGCGCCGCTGGAAGAGCAGCGCGGCGGCCATCAGCACGGCGGGCACCACCGTGAAGCCGATCAGCAGCGCGGTCAGGGCGCTGCCGGACTGGGCGACCGCCTGGCCGGAGGTGGTCGAGACGAAGCCGCCGAGCGCGAGCACCGCCGAGTAGACGTACGGCCCGATCGCCGTGCCGGTCGCCTCCGTCGCGGTCCAGACCCCGGTGTACGCCCCGGCGCGGGAGTCCCCGCGCGCCTCGGCCGCCGCCACGGCGTCCGGCACCATCGAGAAGGCGAAGAGTTGCAGGCCGGCGAAGGCGATGCCCAGCCCGACGGTCACCACCACGGTCACCGCCACCCCGAGCGCCTCGCCGGCCAGCAGCGCCAGCGAGCCCACGATGAAGATGATCTGGGACAGCAGCAGGCCGCGTTGCTTGCCGATGCGCCTGGAGATCCGCAACCAGACCGGCCCGGCGAAGATCGCCGGCGCGAGGAAGGCGCCCATGAAGACCGCGGTCAGGCCGCTGCGACCGAAGACGTACTCGGTGTAGAAGGGCACCGCCGCCAGGAAGAGGTGGGTGGTGGTGCCGGTGAACAGGTAGGAGAGCACGAGCATCCGGAAGTCGCGGTCGCGCAGCGAGACCCGCAGGTCGTCGAGGGTGGAGTGCGACCGCTGGTCCGGCCGGCGGAAACCGCTGTGCGCGGTGAGTCTGCGGACTCCGCGTATGGCGATCAGCGCGGAGACGGCCATGCCGGCGGCGAGCAGCAGCGCCATCCGGGTGTAGTCGCCGCGACCCCCGGCGGCGACCAGGGCGGGTGCGGCCACACCGGCGGCGAGCAGTCCGACGGTGAGGAAGAGCATCCGCCACATGAAGACGCGGGTGCGCTCGTGGTAACCGATCAGCAGGTCCGACGGGGTGGTCAGGTACGGGACCTGGAAGCAGGCGAAGAGCAGGTTGCCGACGATGTACCAGCCGCCGACCCAGAGCGCGGCCGAGGTGCCGGTCAGCCCGGCGGGGACGGTGAACATCGCCACCATCGCCAGGGCCAGGAGCACGCCCCAGCGCAGCAGACCGCGCCGGTGGCCGTGCCGGCGCGCCTCCCGGTCGGAGGCGGTGCCGAGCAGCGGGTGGACCACCGCGTCGATGACCTTCGGCAGCAGCAGGGTCAGTCCGGCGATGAAGGCCGGCACGCCGAGGGTGTGGGTCAGGAAGTACAGCAGCAGCAGCCCGGGGACGGTGACCCAGACGCCCATGCCGAGCGAGCCGGTGGCGTAGGCGGCCAGGTCGGGCTTGCGGGTCCGGACGGCCGGCCCGTCGGTGGCGGGCGCGGTGGCCGGAACCGGCCGGGTGGGGCTGCTCATGCCTTCTCCTCGTGCCGCCGCACCACACCGGCGGCGAGTTCGGCGCCCGCGAAGGCGCCGGAGCGGGCCCGGCCGGCGAGCGTCCGGGCGATGATCCGGTCGGTGACCCGCGGCAGGTGCCGGGCCAGGAAGAACTCCACGGCGCCGCGGCGGGTGGTCGTCAGGTCCCGGCGTCCCCGGCGGCCCAGCGCGGCCTTGAGGACCGTGTCCACCACGCCGTCGAGCGGCTCGTAGGAGCTCATGCCCTCCAGGGAGAGCCCGGCGGCGGCGGTCGAGTCGTGGATCGGGCTGCGGACCGCCGACGGGTAGACGCAGGTGACATCGACGTGGGTGCCGATCTCCATCCGCAGGGCGTCGGCGTAGGCGACCATGGCGCGTTTGGAGGCCCCGTACGCGGCGGCCAGCGGCAGCTGCATGACCGCCATCCGGGACGTCAGCATCACGACCCGGCCGCGGGCGGCCACCAGGGCGTCGACGCAGGCCGCGGTCGTGCGCCAGGTGCCGAGCAGATTGATCTCCAGTTGCCGGCGCACCTCCGCGCCCGGAGGCAGTTCGGCCGGGGCCGGTCCGCCGACGCCGGCGTTGTTGATGAGCACGTCGAGGCCGCCGAGCCGGTCGATCGCGGCGGCCACCGCCCGGCGCACGCTCTCGTCGTCGGTGATGTCGCAGGCGAGCACCTCGACCGGGTCGTCGGCGCGGGGTGCCAGGTCGAGGCCGACGACGCGCGCGCCGAGGGCGGTGAGCCGGGCACTGACCGCCTGGCCGAAGGTGCCGGAGGCGCCGGTGACCAGGACACGCAGGCCCTGGGCGTCCCCGCGGCGGCGGGCGGTGGTGCTGCTCATGCGGAGGTCCGTTCGGGGGTGGGGCGGGCGGTGGTGCGGGCGCGCCGGGTCCGGCCGGCCCGGATCTCCCGGGGCAGGTCGGCGACGTAGGCGTCGAAGTCGATGCGCATCATCGGACGGCGGTCACCCCAGCGGGCGGTGGCCGCGCGCAGCGCCCGTTCGACGTCGCGCCGCTGCCGGTCGGGCGGTGGCAGGGCGTAGTCGCCGGCGTACCTCGCTGCGGCGAGTTTCGCCTGGGCCTCGACGACCGGCAGCGCCGCGCCGGTGGACTGCATCAGCCCGACGAAGGTCAGGCTCGGGTCGTCGAGGTGGAAGACCCGCTTGTACAGCGGCATCCGCTCCGGGTCCGGACCCAGCCACCGCGGGGACAGGAACGGAATGCTCACCCGGTAGCCGGTGCACCAGACGATCACGTCCACCGTGTCGGCGCGGCCGTCGGTGAAGACGACCCGGGTGCCGTCGAGGCGGGCGATGCCGGGCCGCGGCTCGACCTCGCCGTGGGTGAGCCGGTGCAGGATGGTGTCGCTGATCGTCGGATGGTTCTGGAAGAAGCCGCCGGCCGGCGCGGGCAGCCCGTAGCGCTGGGGCGGGCCGACCGCCAGCCGCAGCATGGTCTCGGCGATGCGCTGGCGGATCCGCCACGGCAGCGCCGCGATGGCGCCGCCGGTGGCGTCGGCGGGGCGGCCGAAGAGGTACTTCGGCATGATGTGCACCCCGTGCCGGGCGGAGAGCAGCACCGGTGCGCCTCCGACGTGGGAGGCGTCGACGGCGATGTCCATCGCCGAGTTGCCCATCCCCACCACCAGGACCCGGCGGCCGCGGAAGATCTCGGCGTCGCGGTAGTCGTGGGCGTGCAGCTGGGTGCCGGCGAACTCGCCCGGGTACGCCGGGTCGGGCAGGCGCGGGTCCCAGTTGTGCCCGTTGGCGACGACGACTCCGTCGTAGCGGTCGGTGCCGCCGTCGTCGGTGCGTACGAGCCAGCCGTCGTCGGTGCGCTCGACGGCGGTGACGGCGGTGTGGAAACGGATGTGCCGGGTCAGCCCGAAGGTCTGCGCGTAGTCGGCCAGGTAGCCGGCGACGAGATCGGCGCTGGGGTAGTCGCTCCACTGCGCCGGCATCGGGAAGTCGGCGAACTCGGTGCGGCCCTTGCTGGTGTTCAGGTGCAGCGAGGCGTACGCGGGGGAGAGGCCGCTGCTGTTGTCGCGGGCCCAGAGCCCGCCGGGGCGGTCGCCCTTCTCGTAGGCGACGACCTCGACGCCGGCGTCGAGCAGTGCCTTGACCGCGGCGAGCCCCGCGGCGCCGGCGCCGATGACGGCGACCCGGCTGGGCCGCAGGCCGGAGGGTTCCAGTGGTGGTGTCACCGCAGCACCATAAAGTCTACTGATGCAGTAGGGAATAGGTGGGGGGACGAGATTCGCCCTGTCGTTGTGCGGGAGCACAATTCAGGCCATGCCGAGCAGTGCCGACTGGACCGCCGTGATCAACCTGATCGAAGAGGTGATGACCGAGGAGGACCTGCTCTCCTCGGCGGTGACGAGCGCCCGTACGAATGTGCGGGAGATCGCCGCGCTGCCCGCCGCCGATATCGCCGGTCACACCCGGGGACTGCTCGCCGCGGCGACCAGGGCGCTGGCCGACCGGCGCGGACCCACCGACGCCGAGCTCGCCTTCGTCGCCGAACTCGCCGCCACCCGGGCCCGGCAGGACGTGCCCATCGAGGCGGTGCTGATGGCGATCCACGTCGCCTCCCGGGTGATCTGGTCCCGGGCACGGGAGATCGCCGCGATCCGCGAGATCCCACCGGCGGCGCTGCTGGACGTTCGGGAACTCTACGAGGACTGGGCCGAGGCGGTACGTGCCCGGCTGATCAGCGAGTACCACGCGGTCAAGCTCAGCCAGGGCACCCGGGCCGGCGACCGGGAGGCCGTCCTGTTGCGGCGGCTGCTCGCCGGGGGCTCCACGGCGGTGCTCGCCGCCGCGGAGGCGGGCCTGCCGGCCGGGGGCGGGCTCTGGCTGCTGACCGCCCGCGCCGGCGAGGACGCCGCCGTCGGCAGGTTGCAGCGGGCCCTGCGCACCCAGCGGCCGATGCTGCTCTCCTTTGACGGCGGGTTCCTCGTCGGCGTGGCGGCCCGCCCGCCCGCCCCGGGGCTGATCGGTGCGGACACGGCGGTGGGGATCGCCGGTCCAGGGGAGCCCGGCGGGCTCGCGGCGCTGCGGCGGCTGGCCATCGCGGCGCTGGCCGCGGCGGAACTCACCGGACGCCGCGGCCTGACCCACATCGCGGAGGTCGCCGTCCTCGCCGCGGTCGCCGACCGGCCCGACCTGTCCGGTGCGCTGCTGGAGCGGCACGCCGCCGCGCGGACCGCGCTCGGTGCTCAACTGCGACCGGTCGCGACCGCGGTGCGCGCCTGGCTGGAGGCGGACCGGGACGCAGCGCTTGCCGGGCAGCGCCTCTTTGTCCACCCCAACACCGTGCGCAACCGGGTGCAACGCTTCACCGAGGTGACCGGGATCGATCCGGCCGGCACCGTCGGCGGGCTGAACGCCTGGTGGCTCTGCGGCGGCTGGCTGGGCGGGGGCTGAGCGCGGTCACCGGCGTCCAGTGCGGGGCCGTGGCGCGGGACGGGTCCCACCGGACGTGGTCGTGCCCGAGCCGGCGGCGTCACTGCCGGTACCACCCGCCGGTGAACCGGTGGTAGTGCCGGTCGACGATCCGCCCGTCGTGCCGGTGGAAGATCCGCCCGTACTGCGTCCGGTCGTGGCGCCGGACCCGGTGGGCGGGGTGCCGCCCGTCGTGCCGGCGCTCGGGCGGGTGCCGCCGGTCGTGGGCGGCGGCACGTAGCCCGGCGGCTGCTGCCGCGGCGGCGACCAGCCCTTCGGCGGCGTGAGCCGGCCGGCGCGCACCCAGTCCCATTCCTGGTAGACGCCGTTGACCAGGCGTCCGCAGTCGGGCATCTCCTGGTCGCGGCGGTCCTCGGCGTCGCAGTCGCCGATGTCGGACCGCTGGTAGCGGCTGTCGCTGTACTCGGTGGACGTCCGGGTGCGGTTCGGCGCGGAGCAGCCGGCCAGGCCCACGGCCAGGCTTACGGCGGCCAGCGCCGTCACCACCCGGTGGGCCGGGAAGCTGAGGGAGACGGGCGAACCCGCGCGGGGTTGCGGCTGTGGCATCGAGGGTCCTCGTGTCGTTCGGCAGGCGAGCGACATTGTGCGCGACCCTGTCCACAGTGGCGAGAGAGGCCCCTGCCGGGTCACCCCCGGCTGCGGGCGGGCACGACCGGGGCATCCCGGCCGGTGCCCCCGCGCTCGTTGCCGCCCTTGTCGTGGCTCTGTTCGTGATAGTCCTGCTCGACGTTGACCGACCAGACGTCGTGCTCGGCGCCGTCGGCGATGTTCTCCGCCACCAGCATGGCCGTCAGCATCGAGTGGTCCTGGTTGTTGTACCGGTGCATGCCGTTGCGCCCCACCGGGTGCACGTTCGGGACCTGGGCGGCGAGCCACTCGCGGATCACCTCGACGTTGTGCTGGTAGCGCTCGTCGTAGACCGGGTACGCCTTCGGCATCCGCACCACGTGCCCCGACCCCACGCAACCCGGCCGCACCAGGCCGAGCTGCTCCAGCTCCGAAGTCGCCAGGGCGATCAGATCGGCGTCGGGGCTGTTCCACATGTCGTCGTTCTCGAAGACGAAGTACTCCAGCCCCAGGCAGGTGTGCCCGTCCTTGACCAGGTACGGCGACCAGGAGCCGAAGTTCTGGATCCGCCCCACCCGCGCCCCGGGGTCGTGTACGTAGATCCAGTTGTCCGGGAAGGAGAACTCCGAGGGCACCACCAGGGCCACGGTGAGGAAGTCTCGGTAGCGCAGGTCGTCGGCGGCGGCGCGTACCGGCGGGGGCGCCGGCGGGTCCATCACCCGGACCAGCTCCGAGATGGGCATTGAGGAGACGACGTGGTCGGCCTGTTCCCGGCGGGGGCCGTTGCCGTCGTCGACGGTCACCCCGGTCGCCCGCCGCCGCTGCGGATCGCGGTGCACCCGGCTGACCCGGTGCCGCAGCGTCACCTCGCCGCCGAGGTCGCGGACCCGGTCGGTGCAGCGTTCCCACATCATCCCCGGGCCGAGCTTCGGGTACTGGAACTCCTCGATGAGGCTGGTGACGTCCTTGCTGTTGCGCCGCGGTAGCAGGGCGTTGAGCACCGCCTTGGCCAGCGACAGGTTCTTGATCCGCTGCGCCGCCCAGTCGGCCTGCAGCTGGTCGGCGGGCATGCCCCAGACCTTCTCGGTGTAGGTCTTGAAGAAGATCGAGTACAGCCGCCAGCCGAAGCGGGCCGAGACCCAGCCCTCGAAGTGTGACTGGTCCTTCGGCGGGCGCAGCCGCGCCCGGGCGTACGAGCCCATGCAGCGGGCCGCCTCGAGCAGGCCCAGGTTGCGCAGGGCGTTGACGGCGCGCAGCGGATAGTCGTAGAGCCCGCCCCGGTAGTAGATGCGGCTCATCCGCGGCCGGAGCAGGAAGTCCTCGTCCGGCAGGATCTCGTGCCAGAATTCCTCCACCCGCGGCACCTTGGTGAAGAACCGGTGACCGCCGATGTCGAAGCGCCAGCCGTCCCGCTCCACCGTGCGGCTGATCCCGCCGATCACATCGTCGGCCTCGAAGACCCGGGCCCGACGGTCCCGCCTGAGCAGTTCGTAGGCGGCGGTCAGCCCGGCGGGGCCCGCTCCGATGATCACCGTGCCGGGTTCCTGGCCGATCGTCATGATGCTCCCTGTCGCCGCCTGGTCGGTGCGGGCGGCGCTTACCCGTCCTGGTGCGGCTCTCACGTCGCAATCGCGGTCCGCGCGGATCGGCGCGCGGCACCGCGGACGGCAGTCCCGCCGGTGGTGGCGCATCCGGCGGCCGGCGGTGTTTGGCGAACAGGAATCGCGGTATCCCGTCGTTCCGACCCAGGGTCCGGGGGATCACGATGACCGACAGCGGGCAGGCCGCCACCGACCGGGACCGGCCTACCCGCGACGGCCCCGGCCCCGTACGCCGTTACGCCCGCAGAGCCTCGGCGCTCGCTGACCGCTTCCACCCGTGGGGCCTGGTCCTCGGCCTCTTCCTGGGCTCGAAGATCGTCCTGACCGTCACCGGGGTGGTCGCGACCGTCGCCGGGCGGTCCGTGCCGGGTATTCCGCCTCTGGACCGCGCCCAGATGTGGGGGCAGCAGCAGGAGATCTCGCCGTACCGGGCGGTCAACATGTGGTTCGCCTGGGACTCGTTCATCTACGACGGGCTCGCCCGGGCATCGCTCACCGGCGACTGGACGGGTTTCGCGTTCCCGCTGCTCTATCCGTTTCTCGGCAAGGCACTGGCCGTCGTGCTCGGCGGGAACACCGCCATCGCGCTGCTGGTGATCAGCAACATCGCTTTCCTGGGAATGCTCTACTACGCCTACCGGCTCGGTGAGCGGCTGCTCGGTGACGCCGGCGGGGCGCGGCGGTTCACCACCTACCTGGTGCTGCTGCCGACGGCTTTCCTCTTCCAGGCCGCGCTGACCGAGTCGCTCTTCCTCTGCCTGACCCTGGCCTGCTTCTACTACGCCGAGCGGCGGCGGTGGCTGCTCGTGGGTGTGATCGGTTTCTTCCTCGGGACGAGCCGTTCGGTCGGGTTCCTCGTCGCCGTGCCGTTGGCTCTGGTGCTGCTGCAGCAACACCGGTACCGGCTCGGTCCGCGCACACTGTGGCGCTGCGTCCGTACCGGCTGGCCACTGCTGCTGATCCCGGCCGGCTGGCTGACCTTCATGGCGTTCTGCCGCTGGAAGGGCGGCGACTGGTTCGCGTACAAGAAGGCTCAGGAGGCGGGCTGGAGCATCCGGGTGCAGAACCCGCTGCCGGTGCTGATCGAGGGGTTGAGCAACGGTCGGCCCGCCGACGCCGCCCGGGTGTGGCTGGCCGTGGTGGTGCTGGTGGTGGTGCTCGCGGGGCTGCGCCGGGCCTGGTTCCCGTACCTCGTCTACGCCCTGATCATGGTGGCGGTGCCGTTGTCGATGGGGCCGCCGGTCTACAAGAGCCTGCTGCGGTATCTGCTGGCGGTCTTCCCGGTCGCTCTGGTGCTGGCCCGCTGGACGCGCGAGCGGACCGCCGATGTCTGGCTGAGCGCGGCGATGGCACTGCTGCAGGGCGGTCTCTTCGTGGTCTGGCTGGCCTACTGGACGCACTTCATCATCTGAGGCCGGGGTCGTCTATCGTCCTGGGTCGAAGGTCTGCGGCCGGACGGCGGGGGAGCGGTGCGGAGCATTTCCAGGCGAAGAGTCCTTACCGGCGTGCCGATTCTCGGCGCCGGAACCCTGATCGCCACCGCGTGTGGCCCGCAGCCCGCGACACCCAGCTGGGAGCCGGGCGCCGCCTCCCCAACGGCGGGCGCCTCCGCTTCCTCCGCACCCTCGGCAACGCCCAGCGCTGTCACGAGCCCCACCTCGGCCGCCGCAGCGGACGGCTGGGCGCGGCTGACGACCGATCTGGAAGCGCTGGTCGCGGCGGCGGCGAGCGCCGGGATCACCATGTCCGTCGCCGTCACCGACCTCGGCGGGCGGTGGGGCGGCGGGTCGCTGACCGCCGGGGCCGGGGCCCGGGTGAAGGCCGCCAGCATCATCAAGGTCGGCCTGCTGGCCGCCCTGCTGCACCAGGTCGACCGCGGCGCCATCGCCCTGGACAAGAAGGTGACCATCCCCGCGGGCGACGCCAACATCGTGGGCGGCTCGGGCACCCTGCGCAACCGCCGCTTCCCGGTCGGGATCAGCCTGCGCGAGCTCGCCGAGCTGATGGTGCAGGTCAGCGACAACACCGCCACGAACGTCCTGATCGACCAGGTCGGGGGCTTCGCCGCGGTCAACGCGTACCTGCGCGGGGCCGGCTTCGCCGAGCTCTACCTGGGCCGGAAGATGCTCCAGCCGGCTGCGCCACCGAAACGGGAGAACTACATCGCCGCCGCCGCGGTCACCGCCCTGCTGGCGGCGATCTGGAACGGCACACTCCTCGGCCGCGGCGCGAGCGACCTCGTGCTCGACCTGATGCGGGGCCAGCGCGTCGACACCAAGTACGGCGCGGTCGTTCCCCGTCGCCACCTGGCGAACAAGACCGGCGAGCTCGCCGACGTCTCGCACGACTGCGGCGTCATCACGCTCTCCGGGCGGGAACTGGCACTGAGCACCACCACGTCCTTCGCCGGCGCCGCTGCCCGGGCCGACCGGTACGTGCAGGACTCCGCCCGGCTCGTCTACGACTTCGCCCGCGCCTGACCGGCGAACCGCCCGGCAAGCCGGGGCCGTGGGTCGGATCCGGCTGGTCCGGCCGCTCCGGTCAACGGGTACGGCCCTTGAGGCGCCGGCCCAGCTCCCGGGCGATCTCCCGGTTGGCGTCGCGCTCGGCCAGCGTCTGACGCTTGTCGTAGGAGCGCTTGCCACGCGCCAGGCCGAGCTCCACCTTCGCCCAGCCGTCGGCGAAGTAGAGCGACAGCGGCACCAGCGTCACCCCGCCCTCGTGCAGCTTCACCAGGATCCGGTCGATCTCCACCCGGTGCAGCAGCAGCTTGCGGATGCGCCGTGGGGCGTGGTTGGTCCAGGTGCCGTAGCCGTACTCGGCGATGTGCAGCCCGTGCAGCATCAACTCGCCCTCGTGCTCCTGGGCGAACGCGTCGACCAGCGACACCCGACCCTCGCGCAGCGACTTCACCTCGGTGCCGGCCAGGACCAGCCCCGCCTCGTACGTCTTGAGGATCGTGTAGTCGTGGTGGGCCTTCTTGTTGGTGGCGACGACCTTGCGGCCGGTTTCCCTGGACGCGGCGACCTCCGGTGAAGAGTCGGAGCGGTGACGGACGGGTATCACGATACGACCTCCGCAGATCGGCCCGGCCTCCGTGACGGCTCGGTCGTGACGCAGCCAGCGTGCACCTCAGCGGTGCGGTGGTGTCGTCGCCGATCCGTTGCCGCCGTGGGTGCGGTCGGTGCTGCTGTGGGTGCGGTCGAGGAAATCCCGGATCAGCGGCGCCATCTGCGGCAGGTGGGTCTCCAGCAGCCAGTGCCCGCCGTCGAGAGACCGTCGACCCGCACACTGCGGTGACGCACCGGTGACACCGGCATGGCACTCCCTTCGCCGTCGGCTCCTGCTTCAGGCTGCCCAACGAGGCGGGTGCGCGGGGCCGAAACCGGCGGCGACGCGAAAGTGACGTACGGTTCCAGGCCATGGAAGCGCGGTGTGGCACCGGCCGACGGGAGAGCTGATGTCGGTCCTGATCGATCTCAATAGCGACCTGGGTGAGGGCTTCGGCATCTGGCAGCTCGGCGACGATCTGGCGCTGCTGAAGGTGGTCACCAGCGCCAACGTCGCCTGTGGCTTCCACGCCGGCGACCCGAGCATCATGCGGCGGGTCTGCGCCGAAGCCGTCGCCGGCGGGGTGGTCATCGGCGCCCAGGTCGGCTACCGGGACCTGGCCGGGTTCGGCCGCCGCGCCATCGACATGGAGCCCGAACAGCTGCGCGACGAGGTGATCTACCAGATCGCCGCCCTGGACGGGATGGCCCGCGTCGCCGGCGGCCGGGTCCGCTACGTCAAACCGCACGGCGCCCTCTACAACCGCGCTGTCCACGACGTGGCCCAGGCGCGGGCGGTGGTCGCCGCCGTCGCCGCCTACGACCCCACGCTGCCGCTGCTCGGCCTGCCCGGCTCGCAGCTGCTGCGCCAGGCGACGGCGGCCGGGCTGCGCGTCGTACCGGAGGCCTTCGCCGACCGCGGTTACCGGGCCGACGGCACCCTCGCGCCACGAGGCACCCCCGGTGCGCTGATTACCGACGCCGACGAGGTGGCCCGCCGCTGCGTCGCGCTCGCCACCGGCGCCCCGATCACCGCAGTGGACGGCAGCGCCGTCACGGTGGGCGCCCGATCGGTCTGCGTGCACGGCGACACCCCCGGCGCCGTCGACCTGGCCCGCCAGGTGCGGGCCGCTCTGGAGGGGGCGGGCCTGCACCTCACCGCGTTCGCATGAACACCGCCGGCGAACTGCGCGCCCTCCCCGCCGGGCCGCGCGCCCTGCTGCTGGAGACACCCACCCCGGCGTACGCCCGCGCGCTCGCCGCCGAGCTGCGGCGCCGTCGTGACCGGGGCGAGCTCGGCGTGATCGACGAGATCGTCGGTGGTGAGGTGACCGTCCTGGTCGACGGCGTCGACGATCCGGCCGGGCTGGCTGTCCGCGTCCGTTCCTGGGTCGTCCCGGCCGGGGCGGACGGGGACGGCCCGCTGGTCGAGGTGCCGGTGCGGTACGACGGCGCGGATCTGACCGAGATCGCCCGCCGCTGGGGGGTCAGCGAGCCGGCCGCGGTACGCCTGCACACTGCCGTGGACTACCGGGTGGCTTTCTGTGGCTTCGCGCCCGGCTTCGCCTACCTCACCGGCCTGCCGCAACGGCTGCACCTGCCACGCCGGGACACGCCCCGGACCCGGGTGCCGGCCGGTGCGGTCGCCCTGGCCGGCGCGTACGCGGGAATCTATCCGCGCAGCTCGCCCGGGGGCTGGCAGCTGATCGGCCGTACCGAACTGCTTCTCTTCGACGCCGGCCGGGAAGCGCCGGCGCTGCTCACTCCCGGCACCCGGGTCCGATTCGTCGAGGTGCCGGCGTGAGTTTCGTCGAGGTGCCGGCGTGAGCGGCGGACACCTGCGGGTGCTGCACCCGGGGGCGCTGAGCACCGTGCAGGATCTCGGGCGGCGCGGCTGGGCGCACCTGGGGGTGCCGCGCTCCGGCGCGCTGGACCGGGCGGCGCACCTGCTGGCCAACCGGCTCGTCGGCAACCCGGCCACCGCCGCGACCGTCGAGACCACCCTGACCGGGATCGCGGTACGGCTGAGCCGGCCGGCGACCGTGGCAGTCACCGGTGCCTGGGCGGCGGTCACCGTGGACGACCGTCCGGTGCCGTGGGCGGCGCCGGTCGCGGTGCCGGTCGGGGCCCGGATCGAGATCGGCCCCGCGCAGCGCGGTGTGCGCAGCTACCTGGCGGTCGGTGGTGGTCTCACGCCGCCGCCGGTGCTCGGCAGCCGCTCCACCGACCTGCTCTCCGGTCTCGGCCCGGACCCGCTGGCGGTCGGCACCCGGGTCCCGCTCGGCGACGACCCCGGTGTGCCGGCTCCCGTGGACGTGGCCCCCACCGCACTCATCCCCGACGAGCTCTGGCTGCGGCTCCACCCGGGGCCGCGGGCGGACTGGTTCACCGAGGACGCCCTGGCGACCCTGCTGCGGGCGCGGTACCGGGTGTCCGGGCAGTCCGACCGGGTGGGCGTGCGGCTGGAAGGGCCGCGCCTCACCCGCCGGATCACCACCGAACTGCGCAGCGAGCCGGTGGTGCTCGGTGCGGTGCAGGTGCCGCCGGCCGGGCAGCCGCTGGTCTTCCTCGCCGACCACCCCACCCTGGGTGGCTACCCGGTCGTCGGTGTGGTGCACCCCGACGACCTGGACCTGCTGGCCCAGGCCCGTCCTGGAACCGTGGTGCGCTTCCGGAGCGTGCCCGAGCCGACCTGACCTGTAGGCGAGTCCGGGCCGGCCGGGCCGCGGATGAGCCGCCGGCCGGGGCTCACCAGTCGCTGGGGGCGTAGTCCTTGAGGAAGCAGCCGTAGAGATCCTCGCCGGCCTCACCGCGCACGATCGGGTCGTAGACCCGGGCGGCGCCGTCGACGAGATCCAGCGGCGCGTGGAAACCCTCGTCGGCGAGCCGCATCTTGGTGGGGTGCGGCCGCTCATCGGTGATCCAGCCGGTGTCGACGCTGGTCATCAGGATGCCGTCGGTGAGCATCTCCTCGGCGCTGGTGCGGGTGAGCATGTTCAGCGCGGCCTTGGCCATGTTGGTGTGCGGGTGGCCGGGGCCCTTGTAACCGCGGCTGAACACGCCCTCCATCGCGGAGACGTTCACGATGTACTTGCGCCGGGCCGCCGCTGCGGCCATCGCCGGTCGCAAGCGGCTGACCAGCACGAACGGCGCGGTCACGTTGCAGAGTTGCACTTCCAGCAGCTCGACCGGGTCGACCTCGTGGACCCGCTGCACCCAGCTGTTGACCGGGGCGAGGTCGGGTACCAGGCCGCCTGCGTCGATGGCGGTGTCGTTGGCGATCCGCGCCGGCGTGGCGGAGCCGCTGGTCAGCGCCAGCGCGGTGAGGGCGTGTGGGGTCATCGCCGGAGCTTCGCGGCGCTGCGTGGGCAGGGCGGGCGTGACCGCGCCGGCGCCGATGCCGGTGAAGGTGACAACCTCCGGCAACGGCCCCTCCGGCAGGGCCGCGTTCTCGGCGGCGGCCAGGTGCGCGTACGCGCCGGGGGAGCGGCGTACCGTCTGCGCCGCGTTGTTGATCAGGATGTCGAGGGGGCCCTGGGCGCTGACCGAGTCGGCCAGCGCGACAACCTGGGAAGGGTCGCGCAGGTCGATCCCGACGATGCGCAGCCGGTCCAGCCACTGCCCGCTGTCGGGCATGGCGGTGAAGCGCCGTACCGCGTCGTTGGGGAAGCGGGTGGTGATCGTGGTGTGGGCGCCGTCGCGCAGCAGCCGCAGCGCGATGTACATGCCGATCTTGGCGCGTCCGCCGGTGAGCAGCGCGCGCCGTCCCGTCAGGTCGGTACGCGCGTCCCGGCGTTCGTGGTTGAGTGTGGCGCAGGCCGGGCAGAGCTGGTGGTAGAAGGCGTCCACCTCGCGGTAGCGCTGCTTGCAGATGTAGCAGCCGCGCGGGTTGTGCAGGGTGCCGGCGGTGGCGCCCGCCGCGCGGGAGGCGAGCGGAACGCCCTGGGTCTCGTCGTCGATGCGGTCCGGTGCGCCGGTGGCGGTGGCGGCGGTCACCGCCCGGTCGGCGGCGAGCAGCGTGTCGCGCCGCTGCTGACGGCGCAGCTGCTTGACCGTCTTGTAGAGCCGGGCCGTGGCCCGCTGGACGGCGACGACGTCCGGGTGCTCGGGTGGCAGCGTCTCCAGCGTCTCGAACACATCGAGGCAGATGCGCAGTCGCTCCGGGTCGACCCCGGCCGGTTCGGTCCCGTTGTCCCGCTCGGTCCCGTTGTCCTGCTCGGTCCAGTTGTCCCGTTCGTCCACGTGCTCCATGCCCACCGACTGCCTCGTCCCTGCTCACCGCACCGACCGGTCCGGCCCGATCCGCCCCGGCACTGTACGCACCCGGCACGCCACGGCCAAGTCCGGCGCATTGGCCGCTGGTCCGGTTCCGCCCACCGGCGGCGGAACCGGACCACCGAACGCTTCGCGCCCCCGACGGCCGGCACCCGCTGGTCGGTCAGGTCGTCGCGGGTACGCCGAGCCGGTCGAGCAGCCGCCGTCGCAGCGCGCCGAACGCCGGGTCCTCGGCCGGCCGGGCCGGCCCGAGGTCCACCTCGATCTCCTCGGCGATGACGCCCTCTTCGAGGACGAGGATGCGGTCGGCGAGCAGCACCGCCTCGTCGACGTCGTGGGTGACAAGCAGGGCGGCGAAGCCGTGCTCGGCGCGCAGCCGCCGCAGCAGCTGCTGCATCTTGAGCCGGGTGAGCGCGTCCAGCGCGCCGAACGGCTCGTCGAGCAGGAGCAGGTCCGGGTTGCGGACCAGCGCGCGCGCCACTGCCACCCGCTGTGCCTGCCCGCCGGAGAGCTCACCGGGCCAGGCCCGGTGCCGCTCGGGGAGCCCCACTTCGGCCAGCGCCCGCCGGACCCGGTCGGCGACGTCCGGGCCGGAGAGCCCGAGGGCGATGTTGTCGGCGACCCGTTTCCACGGCAGCAGCCGGTGCTCCTGGAAGACCACGGCCATCGTGCCGCCGACGGCGATCTCGCCGCCGGCCTCGGCGTCGAGCCCGGCCAGGACGCGCAGCAGGGTGCTCTTGCCGGAGCCACTGCCGCCGAGCAGCGCCACCACCTCACCCGGCGCGATGGTCAGATCCACCTCGGCGAGCACCACGGCGGCACCGAAGCAGCGGCGTACGCCCCGGGCCGTCAGCACGGCGCCGGTCAGGTCGCCCGCAGTCCGCGTCGCCACGTCAGCACTCTCCTCTCCACGATCCGCAGGCCCAGGTCGGAGGCGAGGCCGAGCAGCGCGTAGATCAGCAAGCCGAGGAGCACGACGTCGGTCTGGCTGAAGTCGCGGGCCTCCATCATCAGGAACCCGATGCCGGTCTGGGCGTTGACCTGCTCGCCGACGACGAGGCTCAGCCAGGCCGCCCCGATGGCCAGGCGCAGCCCGAGAAAGAGCGAGGGGAGCGCGCCGGGGAGGATCACGTGCCGCAGCCGGGCGGCGGCGCCGAGCCCGCAGGTGCGTGCCGCTTCCACCAGCCGTTCGTCGATGTCGCGGATCCCGGCGTAGGTGTTGAAGTAGATCGGGAAGAACGCCCCGAGCGCCACCAGGGTGATCTTGAGTTCCTCGCCGATGCCGACCCAGATGATCAGTAGCGGGACCAGTCCGAGGTGGGGCAGCATGCGGGCCATCTGCACCGGCGGGTCGACCAGGTCGTCGCCGAGGCGCAGCAGCCCGGCAGCGGCACCGAGTGCCAGGGCCAGCGCGCCGCCGATGAGCATGCCGATGGCGGCGCGGGTGACCGAGTCGGCCAGGTGCACACCGAGCGTGCCCTCCTGGGTCAGACGCCACCCGGCCGCCACCACGTCGGCCGGCGCGGGCAGCTTCTCCGCCGGGAGCAGGCCGGTGCGGGCGGCCGCCTCCCAGGCGACCACCAGCACGACGGGGCTGACGGCCCGGCGCCAGCGCCGGGACGGGCGCTGCGCCGGCGTCTGTTCGGCGGCGGCCGGCGCCGCAGCCGTCGGCTGCGGCGCCTCGACGAGTACGGCCCGGCTCACTCGAAGACCTCGTTGAACCGGTCGTCGATGCGGCCCTTGATGTCCACCTCGCCCGGGATCAGGCCGAGACCGGCGAAGCTGTCGGCGATCGCCTGGATCTCGTCGCCGACGGCGGGGGTGACCGGCGCGAGGGGCTTGGCGGCGCGGGCCAGGGCCCGGGTGGTGGTCTCCTGCGACATCTTCAACTCCGGCGCGAGGATCTTCGCCCGTTCCTGCGGATTGGCGATGCCCCACTCGGTCACCTCGTCGTAGGTGGTGAGGAAGCCACGGATCAGGTCGGTCCTGTGCTCCAGCGCGTCCGGGTTGGCCAGGATGTACTCACGGTTGTTGGCCAGGCCGGTGGCGTCGGCGAGGACCTTGACCCCCTCCTGCTCGGCGAGGGCGAAGTACGGGTCCCAGATGATCCAGGCGTCGACCTGGTCGTTGTCGAAGGCCGGTCTGCCCTCGGTGGGCTTGAGGTAGGAGACGTCCAGGTCGTCGATGGTCATGTCGTGCTTCTCCAGCAGCCGCACCAGCAGCCAGTGGACGTTCGAGCCCTTGTTGAGCGCGACCTTCTTGCCCTTGAGGTCGGCGAAGCTGGTGAAGCCGCTGCTCTCCTTGACCAGCACCGCCTCCCCCTCGGGCAGTGGCTCGGAGGTGCCGATGATCGAGAACGGGACCTTTCCCGCGGCGGCGAAGATCGGCGGCGCCTCGCCGGTCTGTCCGATGTCGATGGCGCCGGCCTTGAGCGCCTCGGTCACCGCGGTTCCGCTCTCGAAGAGCGACCACTCGGCATCCGGGGCCAGCTCGCGGGCCTTGACCAGACTGAGGCCCCCGAAGCGCTGGTAGCCGATGCGCAGCTTTCCGTCACTGCCACCGGTGCCGGTTTCGTCGCCGCAGGCCGTGATGCTGCCGACCGCGAGCAGGGAGAGGGCAGCCAGCGCCGCGGTCGCCAGGTGGCGCCAGCGGGCGGGACGGCTCGGGAACGAGCGGGACATGTCGACTCCTCGTCGATCGGTGCCCCCGGGCCGGTCGGGGCCGGGGGAGGGCTGACCCGAGTAAGCCTACTAATCAGGTAGGTTTTATGGAGATGGCCCGCGCCGCAATTCCAATTCCTAGGAACCGGCGGTGCCGTGCAGCCCGGCCGACCGTCGGCGCAACCCCCAGCGCCGCTCACCGAGGAGACCTTGATGCCCCTGACCTTCCACTGGTTTCTGCCGACCTACGGCGACAGCCGCGACATCGTCGGGGGTGGACACGGGGTGGCGGTCGGCGCCGCCGGTGGCGCCCGGCCACCGAGCATCGCCTATCTCGGCCAGATCGCCCGCAGTGCGGAGCAGCTCGGCTTCGTCGGTGCGCTCACCCCGACCGGGGCCTGGTGCGAGGATGCCTGGCTGACCACCGCGATGCTCAGCGAGGTGACCGAGCGGCTGAAGTTCCTCGTCGCCTTCCGCCCTGGGCTCACCTCACCGACGCTGGCCGCGCAGATGGCCTCGACCTTCCAGCGGCTCTCGCGCGGACGGCTGCTGCTCAATGTGGTCACCGGCGGTGAATCGCAGGAGCAGCGCGCGTACGGCGATTTCCTCGACAAGGACGCCCGGTACGCCCGCGCCGACGAGTTCCTCGATGTGGTGCGCAGCCTGTGGCGGGGCGAGACCGTCGACCACCACGGCGCGCACGTGCGGGTCGAGGGCGCCCGGCTGGCGCAGCCGTTGCAGGAGTCGGTGCCGATCTACTTCGGTGGGTCGTCGGCGGCGGCCGGTCCGGTGGCCGTCCGGCACAGCGACGTCTACCTGACCTGGGGCGAACCGCCGGCGCAGGTCGCCAAGAAGATCGACTGGATCCGTGGTCTCGCCGCCGAGACGGGCCGGCAGTTGCGCTTCGGCATCCGGCTGCACGTCATCACCCGCGACACCGCCGAGCAGGCCTGGGCGCAGGCACACCGGCTGATCGAACGGATCGACGAGGCGCAGATCCGTTCCGTGCAGGAGGGGCTGCGCCGCAGCGAGTCCGAGGGGCAGCGGCGGATGCTGGAGCTGCACGGCGGCTCGCGTGACGGGCTCGAGGTCTCCCCGAACCTCTGGGCCGGCGTCGGCCTGGTCCGGGGCGGGGCGGGCACGGCGCTGGTGGGCAGCCACACCGAGATCGCCGACCGCATCGCCGAGTACCACGCCCTCGGCATCGACGAGTTCATCCTCTCCGGACACCCGCACCTGGAGGAGGCGTACTGGTTCGGCGAGGGCGTGCTGCCGATCCTGCAGCAGCGCGGCCTCTGGAAGCACCCCGCCGGCGACCAGACGACCGGTCAGCCGGTCGTGCCGTTCGCCGCCGACCTTGCGCCCCGCCGCTGACTCGCGTCCTCCTGCAATCGGGTAGGGAACCGTTGTCTCATGTCGAGACAAGTCATAGGTTGCCGGTGACCGGGATTTCCCGGTAGCAGGACAGCAGCACCTTTCGATGGGAGAACTGAGTGAAGTCCCTTCGCCACAAGGCGTTCGCCGCGACCTCGGCCGCGGCACTCTTCGCCGGGATGGCCGTGACGGCCGGCTTCGCCGTGCCGGCTGCCGCCGCCGGTCCCGACACCACGTACCTGGTCCTCGCGCCGGGCAACTCGACGAACCAGGCCGCCAAGCGCGTGGCCGCCGCCAACGGCACAGTCGTCGCCGACTACGGCCAGATCGGCGTGCTCGTCGTCCGCTCGACCAACCCGTCCTTCTCGATCCAGGTCAAGGGCGGCGGCGTGCAGTCGGTCGCCTCCACCGAGGGCCTGGGCGCGCAGCTCGACGAGGGCGAGACCGTCGAGGTCGACGCCGCCGCGCTGGCGCAGGCCGCCGGTGACCCGACGGCCGAGCCGATGTACGCCCAGCAGTGGGACATGGACCAGATCGACGTCCCGCAGGCGCACCAGGTGACCACCGGCAGCGCCAACGTCGTCGTCGGTGTGCTGGACAGCGGCATCTCCAGCAGCCACCCCGACCTGGCGACCCAGATCGACAAGTCGCGCAGTGTCTCCTGCCTCAACGGCGTGCGGGACACCGCCGAGGCCGCCTGGAACCCGACCACCTCCGACCACGGCACCCACGTGGCCGGCACCATCGCCGCCGCCATCAACGGCGTCGGCGTGACCGGTGTCGCCCCGGGCGTCAAGGTCGCCGCGGTCAAGGTCGTCGACGACGAGGGCATGATCTACCCGGAGGCCGCCGTCTGTGCCTTCCTCTGGGCCGCCGAGACCGGCATCCAGATCACCAACAACAGCTACTACATCGACCCGTGGCAGTTCAACTGCCGCAACAACCCGGAGCAGCGGGCGGTCTGGCAGGCCGTGCAGCGCGCCATCCGCTACTCCGCCAACGGCGGTGTGCTCCACTTCGCCTCCGCGGGCAACTCGAACGTCGACCTGCAGCACAAGAACAACGACAGCGACGGCGAGATCACCAACGCCTGCCTGGTGCTGCCGGCCGAAGCCCCCGGCGTGGTCACCGTGGGGGCCACCGGCCCGACGCGGCAGAAGAGCTACTACTCGTCGTACGGCCAGGGGGTCGTCGAGGTGACGGCGCCGGGTGGCGACACCCGCTTCCGTACCGAGGGTGCGAGCTCGACCTCCACCGACGGCATCCTGTCGACCACCTTCAACACCAGCACCCGCACCAACGGCTGGGGTTACAAGCAGGGCACCTCGATGTCGAGCCCGCACGCGGCCGGTGTCGCGGCGCTGGCCCTGTCGGCCCACCCGGGCCTGCAGCCGGGCGCGCTGAAGTCCTTCATGCAGCGCACCGCCGAGCCGCTGGCCTGTCCTGCCGGCGTCTACAACCCCGTCCCGCTGCTGAGCGGGTACGAGGCGAACTGCTACGGCGGCAAGGTCAACGGCTTCTACGGCCACGGTGAGGTCAACGCCTACAACGCGGTGAAGTAGACCCTCCACGCATCACGCGGACCCGTCCGGCCTCTGTGCCGGACGGGTCCGTCGCTTCCGGCGTCCGCGCGCGATGTGGGTCGGGGAGGGGTTCTGCTGGCGCTTCGCCGCCGGGCACGGTCGGGTTTCCCGTCCCAGCTGGCTCATGCCTTAGGCTCGGGGAATGAGCGACCTGGCAGGGCCGGTGGACCCCCGGCGGATGCGCGCCGCGGATTCGGACCGGGAGCGGATCGTCGAGATCCTGCGGGAAGCGGTCGCCGAGGGGCGCCTCGACCTCAGTGAGCTCGACGAGCGGATCGGGCAGGCGTACGCGGCCCGCACCTACGGCGAACTGGAGCCCCTGGTCGCGGACCTGCCGGTGGCTGGCGCGGTGCCGGTGCCGGCGGTGCGGCCGGCGGTGGCCGGGGAGCCGGGCGCCCTCGACCGTGCGGTGGACCGGGGCGGCCTGCAGGCGTCGACGACCGCCGTCGCCGTGATGAGCGGCTTCGAACGGAAGGGGCGCTGGGCGGTCGGTTCGACCTTCAACGCTGTCGCCCTCTGGGGCGGCGGCCTCATCGACCTGCGCGAGGCCGACTTCACCGCCGGGCACGTCAGGATCAACGCGTACGCGGTGATGGGTGGCATCGAGATCATCGTGCCGGAGCACGCGCACGTGGACGTCTCCGGCATCGGCGTGATGGGTGGCTTCGACGGACCACGCTCCAGTGCCGCCTCTGCCGGCGGCGGGCCGACGGTCGTCGTCGCCGGGCTGGCCTTCTGGGGCGGTGTCTCGGTGGAGCGCAAACCTTCCGACGAGGTGATCCGGCAGCGCAGGCTCGAGCGTAAGCGGGAACGCGAGCTCGAGCGGCTGGAGCGTAAACGCGAACGGCTGGAGCGCGGACGGCAACGGGAGCGCGAGCAGGTGGAGCGCAACCGGGAAGACGATCGGGCGCACTGGGAGCACAATCGGCGCGAGCCGGGTTGATGGCGGCGGGCAGCTCGCCCGGAGCCTCGTCGGACGGGGCCGCCCCTGCTGTCGGGCGCAGGCGCCGTCCCACCTCATAAAACCTACTTGACGAGTAGGAATAGTGGGTTGGATGCTGTGGAGGCTGGTTTCCCGTCAGGAGGGGAGGCGACGTGACCGTCGCAACCGACCTCGTCGCACCCATGCGGGCCGACACGTTCCGGGCCCTGCTGCGGCACCAGGCGGCGACCGTCACCGTGGTCACCGCCCCCGGTGCGCCGCCGGCCGGATTCACCGCGACCTCCTTCACATCGGTGTCGCTGCATCCACCCCTGGTGTCGTTCTGCCTGAACCGGGGCTCCTCCAGTTGGCCCGCGGTGGCCCGCGCCGGTCACGTCGCGGTGCACCTGCTCGACGAGGGGCAGCAGGAGGTGGCGGGCATCTTCGCCACCAGCGGGATCGACCGCTTTGCCGCGTACGGGCGGGTACAGCCCGGGCCCTACGGAGTGCCGTTGCTGGAGGGGGCGGTGGCGCGCATGGTCTGCCGGGTCACCGCGCGGGTGCCCGCCGGCGACCACGTCGTCGTTCTCGCCGAGCCGCTCTTCGGGGAGCAGGAGCCGGGCGGGCGCCCGCTCCTCTATCACCAGGGCCGGTACGCCGGGCTGACCCACGACTGACCACCCCGGGTCCGGCCGCCGCAGGTGGCCGAAGGTGCATCCTGGCGGGGGCCGGTGCTACCGAGTACCCTCAGATGGTATGACCGCGAAGATCTCGATCTCCGTGCCGGACGATGTCGCGCAGTGGCTCGCCGGTAAGGGCCGGAGCAAGGCCTCCGGGGCGCTGACCGAGGCCGCGCGCGCGATGATGCGCCGCGAGCAGTTCGAGCAGCTGCAGCTCGCACACGGCCGGCCGCTGCCCAGCGCCGAGGGCAAGGCCCGCGCCCGGCGGCTGCTGGACGACGCCGCCGCTGCGGGGCCGGCGCAGAGCGCCCAGGCCCGCGCGGAGCTGCAGCGCCGCATCGCCGCCGGTGACCCGCCGGGCCCACGGCGGTGAGCGAGGGTCGCAGCCGGGTCGCCGTCATGCTCTGCCCGAGCGCGGTGACCGCGTACGTCCAAGGACTCATGGGCGCGGTGGAGGTCATCGGTGAGGTGGTCGACGACAGCGCCGTCTGCTTCGGCCTGGCCGACGTCGCGCTCGCCGAGGTTGCGGCCCGGGCTGAAGAGCCCGACGAGCGGACCCTGCTCTACGGCCTCGCGGAGATAACCGCCTGCCGGCTGCTCGGCTCGGCCGGGGACGATCCGCGGGAGCTCGAGTGGCTGCTGCGGCTGACCGGCGCGCCGGGCAGGGCGGTCACCGCGCAGCTCGCGATGCGCCACGGCTGCCACGTGCTGACGGCCACCCCCGCCGTGTACGGCGATTTCGGACTGCCGGTCATCCCCATCGACTGAACCGCCCTGCGCGCACCGGCCGCAACCGGGCGGGGCGCCGACCGCACGGCGGTGGCGAGCTGTACCGATGCCGGCATCGGCAGCCCGCGTCGGCCGATGTCGACGGGCGGATGTCAGTGCCGGGCGAGGTAGGCGGCGAGCACCTCGCTGTGGGTGGAGAAGGCCAGCTCGATCGGCTCGGTGACCACCAGCCACTCGGTGGACTCCGGCGTCGGCGCGGAGACCGGCAGCTCCTCGATCCGCCGGGCCGGCAGCTCACCGAAGATCATGATCGTGCCGCCGGAGGGGGCGCTGCGCACGTCGATCAGGTTCACCGTGTCGGCTGCGGCCTCCAGCCCGGTCTCCTCCCACAGTTCGCGGACCAGGGCGGCGCGCCAGTCCTCGCCGTGTTCGATGAATCCGCCGGGCAGCGACAGCAGGCCGCGCGCCGGTTCGATGTCCCGGCGCTGCACCACCACGCCCAGGCCCTGGGCTGTCAGCACCGGCAGCACGGCCACCGCGACCGGCAGCGGATTGCGCCAGGTCGTCTCGCCGCAGCCGGCGCAGTGGCGTGGCCACGGTGTCGTGGCGTAGGCCGAGCCGCAGTACGAACAGTGCGAGTGCTGAGCGGGGGTCACGCCGCGACGATACCGCCGTGCCGCCGCCGAGGCCTCCCGGTCGCGGTGGCGTCCCGCGACGGGCTCGGCGCCGGGGCCGGTACCGGCCGGGCGGCTCAGTGCCGAAGGTCCGCGCGGTCCAGGAAGAGCAGCTGCGCCGGCTTGTGTGGCAGTTCGACCCGCGGGCCCGGTACGAAACCGGCGCGGCGCAGCCGGGCGAGCACCTTGTCGTTGCGGGCGTCGGGCTCGGCCACGATCCGCAGCCGGGCCGGGTCGGCGAGCACGAAGGTGAGGAACTCCTCCAGCAGCGTGCCGGTGAAACCCGGTACCGGCGGCCCGGCCGGGGGCCCGATCAGCAGGTGGATGCCGAAGTCGCCCGGCCGCACGTCGTAGTACTCGCCGATCGGGTCGTGCTCCGGTTCGTACGTCTGGAAGAGCGCCACCGGCGCGTCGTCGCGGAGCATCAGGTACGCGTGGTGGGTCGGCAGCGAGTCGAGGTGCGCGTAGATCTCCCGTACCCGTTCCGGGGTGGCGTCGGCCATGCCCCAGAACCGGGCCCGCTCCTCGGTGACCCAGCGGTGCAGCAGGCCGGTGTCCGCGGCCGGGTCCACCGGCCGCAGCCGGATCAGGCCGAAGCCGGGCACCTCGCGGGCGTACACGTCGTCGCGGGTGACCGGCGGGGCGGCATCAGTCGGCATCTCGCTCCTCGGTGAGGTCGGCCCAGTCGGTGGTGACCGGGATCAGCTCGCCGCTGCTCCACAGGGGAAGCTGGTCGCGGGCGTGCGGGGCGCCGGGTACGCCGTCGGCCCCGAGCGGGACAATCCAGCGGCTGCGGGACCGGTCGGCGAGGTCCCAGACGTAGCGGGCGGCCGGGCCGCGGGCGCAGTGGTCGGTGATGCCCGGCACGCTGGAGGTGGCGAGCACGCAGTCGTGGTCACCGGCGAGCCCCGGCCAGTTCTGCCCGTCCGGGTCGGGCAGTGCCTGCCAGGGCGCTAGCCGGTGCCGGTCACCCCAGGTCCCGGTCGGCCCGGCGGCGGCGACCCCCTCCAGCGCCTCCCGCGCGAGTGCGGCGCAGTCGACGCCGGGCAGTTCCGCGCCGAGCAGGGTGCCGAGGGCGAAGGCGACCCGGCCGGTCAGGTCCAGCCATGGGGCGAAGACCGCCGGGTACGGCATGGGTTCGGCGAGCACGGCCAGACTCGGCGCGGCGGCGAGTCGCCGGACCAGGGCCGACCGTACGGCGGCGAAGGCGGCCGCCTCGTGGCTGGCGGCCGCCATCCGCCGGTCCCAGCTCAGCAACCGGTCCCGCAGTCGCGCGGCCGCCGGGCTGAGCGCGTCGAGACCGGCCAGCAGTGCCAGCACCGGCGTGGCCGCGCCGAGCAGGGTGTCGGTGTGGATCTGGGCCATCCGGTCGGCGGACCACGTCCGTTCGCCGGCGAGCAGCTCCCGGATCCGGTCGGCCCGGTACGGCGGCGCGAACTCGACACCGAGCCCGGCGGCGAGCCCGCGCTCGTTGGCCATCACCGTCACGTCCTCCACTGCGGCCCGGGGCATCGGCGCGTGCCATCCGCGCCACTGGTGACCCGGATCGGCGGCGGGCACCACCCGCCGCCGGTTCTCCTCGTGCCGCAGCGGCACCGCGCCCGCTACCCGGTGCAGCAGGCCGCCGGCCACGTCGGCGGCGAGCACCACGTTGACCGGCTCGGCCCAGTGGTCGAACGCGCGGTCGACGTCGGCGGTGCTGCGGGCCCGCAGCAGCATCGGCAGCGCCGCGAAACCGAGGTCGGCGCGGACCCGGGGCGGATAGCGCAGGCTGATCGCCGGCTCCTCGTCCGGGCTGCCGATGATCACCGGTCCGCGGGCGGTCTCGATCACCTCGATCTCGACCGGTTCGCCGCCGGCGACCTCGACGGTCTCCCGGTGCGCCGTCGCCGGTTCCCAGCCGCGCGGGCCGTGCGCCCGTACCGTCGCGCCGTCGCGGCGCAGCTGCTCCCGGAAGAGGTCCTGGTAGTCGGCCATCGCGTTGGTGATCGCCCACGCCACCGGCCCGGCGTGCCCGAAGTGGGCGATGCCGGGCACCCCCGGCACGGCCAGCCCCACCACGTCGTACGCCGGGCAGGCGAGCCGGACCTGCTGGTAGACGCCGGGGTTCTCGATGTAGCGGTGCGGGTCGCCGGCGATCAGCGCGGCTCCGGTGGCGCTGCGGTGACCCGGGATCAGCCAGCCGTTGCTGCCCGAGCCGGCCGGCCCGTCGGCCGCGAAGAGGTCGATCGCCTCGACGCCGAGGCGGCGGGCCACCTCCTCGCGCCAGAGCTTCGCCGGGAAGCCGGCGAAGAGGATGTGGTGGGCCAGCCAGACCGCCAGCGGGGTCCAGGACTCCCAGCGGCCCGGCGTCAGGCCGGTGGCAGCGAACTCCGGTGCGCGGGCGGCGCCGGCGGCCAGCCCGGCGTTGACTCCCTCGACGTAGGCGTCCACCCAGGCCGCGGTGTCGGCGTCCAGGTTGTCCCGGCATCGGCGTGCGGTGTCGGCCAGCCGTGCGCGCCGGGCGAAGACGTCCCAGCCGAGGGCCTCCGCGCCGAGGAAGGCCGCGGTCGCGCCCTGCGCCCGGTGCCGCTCGAACTCCAGCTGCCAGGCCCGGTCCGTCGCCGTGGTACGGCCCTGCAGGAAGGCCAGCTCCCGCTCGTCGTCGCCGCGCAGGTGGGGGATGCCCCACGCGTCGCGGAAGACCCGGCCGCTCATGCCGGGAAGGCCAGCGCGCCGGCGGCGAGCGCCGGGGCGCCGGGGCGGCGGCGCCGGGCCGCGGGAATCACCAGCGGTGCGCCGGTCTCCGGGTCCTCGATCACCCGGCAGGGGAGTCCGAAGACCCGTTCCACCAGCTCGGCGGTGACGATCTCCCGTGGCTGGCCGGCT
>Ga0233372_1000186_pt1 | contig 29589 bp, 21 predicted proteins | sample ElkDunMinimDraft_4_FD_191538 | JGI IMG/M metagenome (GOLD analysis project Ga0233372, IMG submission 191538) | Fecal eukaryotic communites from dung pellets of Tule Elk in California, USA - Elk Dung D8 | ecosystem: Host-associated > Mammals > Digestive system > Large intestine > Fecal | place... | reverse complement strand
CCGTGGTGGCCAGCTACCGGCAGAACGTCCACGCCTACCCCTCCGGGGGCGGGGACTACGAGGTTGCCAGCGCCAACCTGGGGCCGAAGTTCGGCGTCGGGGTGGCGAGCGCCCTGCTCGTCGACTACGTGCTCACCGTCGCCGTCTCGGTCTCCTCCGGAGTGGCGAACCTCGGCTCGGTGGTGCCGTTCGTCGCCGAGCACAAGGTTGTCGTCGCGGTGGTCGCGGTGGTGGCGCTGACCGGGCTGAACCTGCGCGGCCTGCGTGAGTCGGGCACCGCGCTCGCCGTGCCGATCTACGGGTTCATCATCGTCATGGTCGGCATGATCGCCACCGGCCTGATCCGCGTCTTCGTCCTCGGTCAGGATCTGCAGGCGCCCAGCGCCAACCTGCTGATCGAGGCGGAATGGCAGGACCCGACCTCCGCCGCGATGGTTTTCCTGTTGCTGCGCACCTTCTCCTCCGGCTGCGCCGCGCTGACCGGCGTCGAGGCGATCTCCAACGGCGTACCCGCCTTCAAGGAGCCCAAGAGCCGCAACGCCGCGACGACCCTGCTGCTGCTCGGCGGCCTCGCCGTGACCATGCTGGTCGGCATCGTCTGGCTGGCCCGGGTCACCGGTCTGCAGTTCGTCGAGAACCCCGCCGCGCAGATCGTCGGGGCGCCGGCCGGGTACGTGCAGAAGACGGTCGTCGCCCAGCTCGGCGAGACGGTCTTCGGGTCGGGGTCGGTGCTGCTCTACCTGGTGGTGGCGGTCACCGCGCTGATCCTCTTCCTCGCCGCCAACACCGCCTTCAACGGCTTCCCGGTGCTCGGCTCGATCCTGGCCCAGGACCGCTTCCTGCCCCGGCAGCTGCACACCCGCGGCGACCGGCTGGCCTTCTCCAACGGCATCGTCTTCCTGGCCGTCTTCGCGATCGTGCTGATCGTCGGCTTCCAGGCCGAGGTGACCCGGCTGATCCAGCTCTACATCGTCGGGGTCTTCGTCTCCTTCACGCTCTCGCAGGCCGGCATGATCCGGCACTGGAACCGGCTGCTGCGGGTCGAACGCGACCCGGTGGTGCGCCGCCGGATGATGCGCTCACGGGGGATCAACGGCTTCGGCATGGTGCTCACCGGCGCGGTGCTGGTCATCGTGCTGATCACCAAGTTCCTGCTCGGCGCCTGGATCGCCATCGCCGCGATGGCCGGCATCTACCTGACGATGCTCGCCATCCGGCGGCACTACGACCGGGTCGCCGACGAGCTGACCCCGGACGAGGGCCGCCAGATGCTGCCGGCCCGCAACCACGCGATCATCCTGGTCAGCAAGGTGCACCGCCCCACCCTGCGGGCGGTGGCGTACGCGCTGGCGACCCGGCCGGACACGCTCACCGCGCTGACTGTCAACGTCGACGACGCCGACACCCGGGCGCTGCAACAGGAGTGGGAGAACCGGGACATCCCGGTGCCGCTGACCATCATCGACTCGCCGTACCGGGAGATCACCCGGCCGATCCTGGACTTCGTCTCCGGCATCCGACGGCAGTCGCCACGGGACGTGGTGACCGTCTTCGTCCCCGAGTACGTCCTGGGCAAGTGGTGGGAGAACCTGCTGCACAACCAGAGTGCGCTGCGGATCAAGACCCGGCTGCTCTTCGAACCGGGGGTGATGGTTACCAGCGTCCCCTGGCAGCTCGAGTCCTCGGCCGCGCGCGACCTCAACCGCCTCGACGCCACCCTGGTCCGGGGGCCCGTGCGCGGCCCGCGAGGCGGCGAACGAGAGGATGAGCGCAGCAGATCCGACGCCGCCGCGGCGACGGTGGCCGAGGGAGGAGACACATGAACGTCGAGGAGGCCGAACAGGTCGAGCTGACCGTCGGCGCGGTCGCGCCCGGTGGCCACTGCGTGGCCCGGCACAACGGCCAGGTGATCTTTGTTCGGCACGCGCTGCCGGGTGAGCGGGTGCTTGCCGAGATCACCGAGGTGCACACCGGCTTCCTGCGCGCCGACGCGGTGCGAGTGATCGAGGCCTCGCCCGACCGGGTCGAACCGCCCTGCCCGTACGCCCGTCCGGGGCTCTGCGGCGGCTGCGACCTGCAGCACGTGGCGCCCGAGGCCCAGCTGCGCTGGAAGGCCGATGTGGTCCGCGAGCAGCTCGTGCGGCTGGCCCGCCTGCCCGAGCCGGAGATCGACGCGCTCGGTGTCCGGGTGGAGGCGCTGCCCGGCGGGACGCTGGGCTGGCGCTCGCGGGTGCGCTACGCGGTGGACGCCGCCGACCGGGCCGGGCTGCTCAAGCACCGCTCACACGAGGTGGTGCCGGTGCAGCGCTGCCTGATCGCCCACCCCGCCATCCAGGAGCTGCCGGTGCTCAGCGGCAGCGGCGCGCGCTGGCCGCAGGCCGAGGCGGTCTCCACGGTTGCCTCCTCGACCGGCGAGGTGACCGTCAGCACCCTCGCCGATGGGACCGCCACCGTCGTACAGGGCCAGGACGAGGTGCACGAGGAGGCGGCGGGACGGCGCTGGCAGGTCCCCGCTGAGGCGTTCTGGCAGGTGCATCCGGCGGCCGCGGACACGCTGACCGAGACGGTCCTGACGATGCTCGCGCCGGCCGAGGGGGAGCGGGCCTGGGATCTCTACGGCGGCGCCGGGCTCTTCGCCGGCGCGCTGGCCGACCGGGTGGGGCCGACCGGCCGGGTGACCCTGGTGGAGTCCGCGGAGCAGGGCGTGACGGCCGCCCGGGAGAACCTCGGCGACACCCCCGGGGTGGAGATCGTCGCCGCCCGGGTGGAGACGGCTCTGGCCCGGCGGCGCATCACCGGCCCGGTGGACCTGGTGGTGCTGGACCCGCCGCGCACCGGTGCGGGGGCGGCCGTGGTGCGGGCGGTCACGGCGGCCGGGCCGCGGGCGGTGGCCTATGTGGCGTGCGACCCGGCGGCCTTCGCCCGGGACGTGCGCACCTTCGGCGAGCAGGGCTGGCGGCTGGCGGCGCTGCGGGGCTTCGACCTCTTCCCGATGACCCAGCACGTGGAGCTGGTCGGCCTGCTCACCCCGGCCTGAGCCGCTGTGGCTGCTTTCTGACCGGTCACTCCGGCCTGACCCGCTGTGGTTGCGCTCTGGCCGGTCAGCCCGGCCTGAGCCGGTCGCGCAGCCGGATCCAGCCGATCAGAAGTAACAGCAGCGGCAGCAGGGGCAGGGCGAGGAGCCCGACCAGGAGCAGCGCGAGAAGCTGGCCGGCGGCGCGCTGCCCGCTCGGCCCCGCGACTGCCGGAGCCGGCCCGGGACCGGGCGGGCCGGCGCGGCCGGCCGGGGTGCGCGGGGTCGTCATGACGGGCGCCTGTCTGGAGGGCGGGGCGGTCGGGGGACTCGGAGTAACAGAGTAGTTGCATTTCGCTGTGACGTAGCTTGCTCTTCGCGGTGAAGATCGCCGGCCGCCTGTGGGCACGGCCGTACCGGCCCCGGTCGTTCCCGCTGCTCACCACGGCGCGTCCCGGGGGTACGCGGCCGGTCCGCTGGGAGGGCTCCGGGCGCTGTTACACGGTGAGCGCAGGTCGCCGATCGGGTGGCAGAGGGCAAATTGATCTCCGATACCGCTCCGGCCTCGTGCCGGACCGATAGACTCTTCGGTCATGAGTGTTGACGACGGTTCGGCCGAGCACGGTCGGATGCTGACCAGGGTGCAGGGACCACAGGACGTCAAGCGGATGTCGGACGAGGAGCTGACGCTGCTCGCGGCGGAAATCCGGGACTTCCTGGTCGCGAAGGTCTCCCGCACCGGCGGACACCTCGGCCCCAACCTCGGCGTGGTCGAGCTGACCCTCGCCATGCACCGGGTCTTCGACTCCCCGCGTGACCGGTTCCTCTTCGACACCGGCCACCAGTCGTACGTGCACAAGATCCTGACCGGCCGGCAGGAGGGCTTCGACCAGCTCCGGCAGCGCGACGGCCTCTCCGGCTACCCCAGCCAGGCCGAGAGCGAGCACGACCTGATCGAGAACTCGCACGCCTCCACCGCCCTGTCGTACGCCGACGGGCTGGCCAAGGCGTACGCGCTCCGCGGTGAGCAGCGCAGCGTGGTCGCCGTGGTCGGCGACGGGGCGCTCACCGGCGGCATGTGCTGGGAGGCGCTGAACAACATCGCGACCTCCGGCAACCCGCTGGTGATCGTGGTCAACGACAACGGCCGCTCCTACGACCCGACGATCGGCGGTCTCGCCGAGCACCTGTCGACGCTGCGGCTCAACCCCGGCTACGAGAAGATCCTCGACACCGTCAAGGACGCCCTCGGTTCGACCCCGCTGGTCGGCAAGCCGATGTACGAGGTGCTGCACGCGGTCAAGAAGGGCGTCAAGGACGCGGTCGCCCCGCAGGCGATGTTCGAGGACCTCGGCATCAAGTACGTCGGCGCGGTCGACGGCCACGACCGGGACGCGGTGGAGGTCGCGCTGCGGGCGGCGAAGAACTTCGGCGCCCCGGTGATCGTGCACGTCGTCACCCGCAAGGGTTACGGCTACCGGCCGGCCGAGGACGACAAGGCCGACTGCCTGCACGGCCCGGGCAGCGCCTTCGACGTCGAGACCGGCAAGCTGCTGGCCGCGCCGTCGGTGAAGTGGACGCACATCTTCGCCGACGAGCTGGTCAAGATCGCCGACGAGCGGCCCGACGTCGTCGGCATCACCGCGGCGATGGCGGAGCCGACCGGGATCGCCAAGCTCGCGGCCAAGTACCCCAAACGCGTCTACGACGTCGGCATCGCCGAGCAGCACGCCGCGACCTCCGCGGCCGGGCTCGCGCTCGGCGGGCTGCACCCCGTCGTCGCCGTCTACGCGACCTTCCTCAACCGTGCCTTCGACCAGGTCCTGCTGGACGTGGCGATGCACAAGCTGCCGGTGACCTTCGTCCTGGACCGGGCCGGCATCACCGGGCCCGACGGGCCGAGCCACTACGGCATGTGGGACATGTCGGTCTTCGGTGTCGTGCCGGGGTTGCGGCTGGCCGCACCCCGCGACGCGACCACGCTCCGCGAGGAGCTGCGCGAGGCGGTCGCCGTCGACGACGCCCCGACGATCGTGCGCTTCCCGACCGGTTCGGTCGCCGCGGACCTGCCGGCGCTGCGCCGGACCGGCCCGGTCGACGTGCTCGCCGAGTCCGAGCGCAAGGACGTCCTCCTCGTCGGGATCGGCTCCTTCGTCCCGCTGGCGATGGACGTCGCCGCCCGGGTCGCCGAGCACGGCTACGGCGTCACCGTCGTCGACCCGCGCTGGGTGCGCCCGGTCCCGGCCGAGCTGGTCGACCTGGCCGCCGAGCACCGCCTGGTCGTCTCCCTGGAGGACGGCGTCGTCAACGGCGGCGTGGGTACCGCGATCGCCCAGGCGATGCGCGACGCCGACCTCGACGTGCCGATGCGCAACCTGGGCATCCCCGCGCAGTTCCACCCGCACGGCACCCGGGCGCAGATCCTCGCGGACCTGGGCCTGACCGGCCAGCAGGTGGCGCGTGACGTCACCGGCTGGGTCTCCGGCCTCAACGAGCGCTCCCTCGCCCCGGTGCGGCTGCCGCTGGGCAACAACGGCGACCGGGCGCAGCCGGCCCGGCAGAACTGACCGCAGACGATCCACAAGAAGGGGGCGGCCGCAGCAGCGGCCGCCCCCTTCCTTGGTCGTTCGTGGGCTGAGGTCTCAGTTCTTGTTGTCGCCGACCGACCGGTAGTGGGTGGTGTCCTCGGTGGCGAGGCCGTAGGTCTTGTCCTTGCCCGTCGGCGCCGGCACCACCAGCAGCCCGTCCCGCTCCAGCAGCCGCTCGGTCTCCGTCGGCGTGGAGACCGAGGCCTGCTTCTCCTCCTCCGGCTGCCAGGCAAGCGCGACGAGCTTGCGCCCACCGAGGGTGATCTCGTAAAGCTGCAGCGGGGCGGCGCGATCAGGGGTCGAGACCACCGCGGCGGTGTCGTCCGCCGGGCGGTACACCAGGGCGGTCACGGTCCCGGTGGCGGTCTCCCAGTAGAGCTGCTCGAACCGGCCGGCCGCCACACCGTCGAGCGTCACCGTGCCGAGCGGGAGGTGACGGATCTCCTCCATCGGCCAGGACGCCGCCACGGCCTGCGGGGCGCTCCGCCCACCGACCCGTCGGGCGATGGCGCCGAAGGCGCCGTCGCCGGCGGCGAGCGCGCAGGTGTCGAGTCCACTGAGCGCCTTCGCGCCCGCCCCGGAAGCGTCGCCGACCAGCGGATACGCCGGATCGGAGATCCCGGTGCCGAAATCCAGGAGCCGGTCGGCCTTGCGCCCCTGCGGGAGCGACTCGGTCTCCCGCAGCGTCACCGTCAGCGTCGCCGCCCGGCACGATTCGACCGGCACCGCATCGCTCAGCCCGTCGCGCAGCGGCACGTCCGCGCCGTCCGGGCCGGTCAGCCGCTGCACCCGGGCCGAGGTCAGGTAGTGCCGGGCATCGCCCAGCTGCACCGGCAGCAGGTCGGCGTAGACCAGGTAACCCGGATCGGTGTACTCCACGGCCCGCCCCACCGCGTAACCGGAGCTGCCGGGCTCCCAGCTCAGCTGCAGCAGCCAGGAGGCGCTCTCGCCGGGCACCTCCGCGGCGACCAGCGCCAGCGGTGTCCCCTCGACCCGTCCGGACCAGAGGATGCCGGAGGAGGGCAGGTAGACGCGGTCGTCGATCGGCGAGCGCCAGTCGCGTACGGCGGCGGTGACCGCATTTGTGGTGGCGGCGTCGCCGGCCAGCTCACCCCGGGCCGGCCAGACGGTCAGTGAACCGTCAAGGGTGTCGAAGCCGGTACGCAGGGTGGCGGTGCGCGGGTCGGCGACGGAGTTGCATCCGGCGGCCGACAGCAGCAGCGCGAGCAGAGCCACGCCTGTCGCGACTGGTCGAGCCGATCTCCGACGACGGGTCGAACCCACCACGCGTCCCCCGATCCCTCACCCAGAGCGTGAGCCACATCCTACGAGACAGCTCCGGTGCTCCGGGACGGGACCGGGAAGAGACAGCCGTATCGTGTGGACCTTCGTCGGTGACGCGCTGTATCGGCCGGCGGATGCGCGTACCCGCGGGATTCCGCCGCTTTTTCTCCGGTAGATTTACCGACCGTGACGCCTGCCGCGCCCAGCCTCGAACCCGGCTCAGAGTCGGAATCGGTGTCCACCGATGGTGCCGTGATGGAGGCGGCGTCGGCCGCACCCGGACCGGTCCGCACCTCGGGGAGCACCGCCACCGTCAACGGCACCGCCGCCGACAGCACGGTCACCGGTGACGCCGCCGGTACGGGCTCCGCGGTCGCGACCGCCCCGGCGGCGGGAAGCGCCGCCTCCGACGGTGGCCGCCCCGCACGTCGCCTGACCCGGCGGGACCTCATCGTCTTCGGGGCTTTCCTGCTCGGCGCCATCTGGGTCACCAGCCCGATCTGGATGGACCCACAGGGGCGTGTCGCCTCCCTCTACAAGAGCGACCCGGCGCAGGTGCAGTTCTTCCTCGCCCACTCGGTGCGGGTGGTGCTGCACGGCGAGTTCCCGTTCTACACCGACTTCCTGAACTATCCCGACGGCGTCAACCTGATGGCGAACACGTCCATCCTGGCCCTGGGCATTCCGATGGTGCCGGTGACGCTGCTCTTCGGGCCCGCGGTCTCCTTCGTCGTCCTGGTGACGCTCGGTCTGGCCGGCACCGCCTCGGCCTGGTACTACATGCTCTCCCGCCACATCGTCTCCACCCCGGCCGCGGCGATCGTCGGCGGCTGGCTCTGCGGTTTCTCCCCGGCGATGCTGTCGCACGCCAGCTGGCACCCGAACATCATCAGCCAGTTCCTGCTGCCCTTCATCGTCTGGCGGGTGCTGGTGCTGACCCGCTCCCGGCGGCCGATCCGCGACGGGCTGATCCTCGCGGCGCTGGTCGTCTACCAGATGTTCATCAACGAGGAGATCCTGCTCTTCACCGCGATGGCCTGCGGGATCTTCCTGCTCGCGGTCCTGGCCCAGCGCCCCGGCGCCTGGTCCGCGGCGTGGCGACCGCTGGGCATCGGCGTCGCCACCTGCGCCGTCGTCGCGGGCGCCCTGCTGGCGTACCCGCTCTACATCCAGTTCGCCGGGCCGATGGCGTACCACGGGCTCAGCGACGCGGTGCGCGACTACGGCAACGACCTGATGGGCTTCTTCAACCCCGGGTCGCCGACCATCGGCGGCAGCCGGCGCTCCAACGTCGAGCTGGCGCCCAACTACTCCGAGGAGAACGCCTTCTTCGGCTGGGGCCTGCTGCTCGTCGCCGTCGGCGCGGTGCTCTGGATGCGCCGCGACCTGATCGTGCGCGCACTCGCCTTCACCGGCGTCTTCTACGCCGTGCTCTCCCTCGGCGAAGTTGTCTCCTACTGGGGACGGGATCTCTTCCCCGGCCCGTGGGAGCTGCTGGTGCGGCTGCCGCTGCTCAACGCGGTGGTGCCGACCCGCTTCGGCATGATCACCAGCGTGGTCATCGCGATCGTGGTGGCCCTGGCGGTGGACCGGGCGGCGCGGCTGCGGCAGCCCGACCGGTCCACCGTCCGGGCCGTCACCGCGTTCGCCCTGGTGGTCGCCCTGCTGCCGATCGCGCCGATGCCGCTGCGGATGGTCAGCCGCCCGGAGGTGCCGGACTTCATCACCTCCGGAGCCTGGCAGGAGTACGTCGCCGCCGACCAGGCCCTGGTGCCGATCCCGGTGCCGAGCATGGGCCACACCGACGGCATGCGCTGGGCGGCGTCGACGAACCTCGGTTTCCGGATCCCCGGCGGCTACTTCCTCGCACCCCGCAACGCCAACAGCGGCGACCCGGGCCGGTTCGGCGGCCGGCGCAGCGGCTTCGGCGCGATGCTGGACGAGGTCGCCGCGACCGGCCGCAGCGTCACCTACGACGACCGGGAACGCCGCCGCGGCCTGGACGAACTCCGCCACTGGAACGCCGCCATCCTGGTGCTCCCCGTCGACCAGGGCAACGCCGAACCGCTGCGGCTCGCCGTCGAGCAGTTCGCCGGTCCCGCCCAGCGCGTACAGGACGTCTGGATCTGGGACGTACGGGCACTGACGAGCCGGCAAGGCTAGTGCCGCAGCTCGCGCCGGAGCGAGGCAGGACGGCGACGCCGTCCGGGCGGTCGCTGCCCCGGCGCGGGCGCGAGGCGGTGCTGATCGCCGGCTATCTGCTGCTGGCGGCCGGACTCACCACCGCGCAGTGGGGACGCTCCGATCGGCTCTTCCACCAGTACAGCGATCAGGTGCTCTTCGAGTGGATGCTGGCCCGGACGGCCCGGGCACTGGTCGCGGGGGAGAATCCGCTGCACAGCGACGCCGTGGGTTTCCCCGACGGGGTCAACCTGATGGCGAACACCTCCGTACTCGGGTTGGGTGTGCCGCTGACCCCGGTGACGCTGCTCTTCGGCTCGCAGGTCGCCTTCCTGGTCGCGGTGGCCGGCTGCCTGGCCGGCACTGCGGCCGCCTGGTACTTCCTGCTCTCCCGCACGCTGGTGCGTTCCCGCGCCGCCGCTGCCGTCGGCGGGCTCTTCTGCGGCTTCGCGCCCGGGATGATCGCGCAGGCCGGCGCGCACCTGCACATGGCGGCGCAGTTCCTGGTGCCGGTGATCCTCTGGCTCGTCTTCGACCCGCGCCCCGGCCGTACGGTGCGCCGCGGGACCGCCCTCGGCCTGACCGTGACGTACCAGGTCTTCCTCGGCGAGGAGACGCTGGTCTTCCTGGTGCTGGCCTGCGGGCTGTTCGCCCTCGCGTACGCAGTCTGCGACCCGGCCACGGCACGGCGGCGGGCCCCGGAGCTGCTGGGGCGGCTCGGTGTGGGGACGCTGACCGCGCTGCCGCTGCTGGTGTACCCGCTCTGGTGGCAGTTCTTCGGGCCGCAGCACTACCGCGGCATGCCGTTCGACGTGGACGCCTACGCCCTGGACCTGCTCTCCTTCGGCAGCTGGGCGACCCAGACGGTCGCCGGCGGCGCCACCTCCGCCGCCGGTCTGGCGCCGAACGCCACCGAGGAGAACTCGTTCTTCGGCGTGCCGCTGCTGCTGTTGAGCGTCGTCGCGGTGATCCGGCTTCGGCGCCGGCCGCTGGTGCGGGCGCTCGCCGCCTGCGGCCTGGTCTTCGCCCTGCTCGCCCTCGGCTCGTCGGTCGGTGTCGGCGGCACCGACACCGGCCTGCCCGGGCCGTACCGGCTGCTGCGCGAGGTGCCGCTGCTGGACCTCGCGGTGCCGGCCCGGTTCCCGCTGATTGTCGTGCCGGTGATCGCGATCCTGCTGGCGCTCCTGCTCGACGACGTGTGGCAGCGCGACGGGCGCATCGCCGGACGGATCCCGGCGCGGGGAGTCTGGGCCGTCGCGGTGGCGGCAGCCCTGCTGCCGTTGACCCCCACCCCGATCCGGACCGTGCCGTTCGCGCCGGTGCCGGACTTCATCAGCTCCGGGCAGTGGCGCGGGTACGTGCCGGACGGGCGCACCCTGGTCGCCGTACCGCCGGTGGGCGGCGGCGAGGCGACCAGCGGAATGCTCTGGTCGGCCCGCACCGGCGTCGCCTTCGCCGCCCCGGGCGGCTTCTACATCGGGCCGTCCGGCCCCGGCGACCCGCAGGCCCACTGGGGCGCCCCGGACCGGCCGACCTCCGTCCTGCTGCGCCACGTTGCCCGCAGCGGGCAGGTGCCGGTGGTGACCGACGCCGACCGGGCGCAGGCCGTGGCGGATCTGCGGCACTGGCGCGCCGCCGTGGTGGTGCTGGGCGAGCTGCGCCACGGCGACGCGGTCCGCCAGACCGTGGAGCTGCTGCTCGGGCCGGGCACCCGCGCGGACGACGTGTGGATCTGGGACGTCCGCGACCAGGCTGCCTGAGCCGCGGCGTCAGCCGGACTTACCGACGCCGCCCGTAACGTCAGCCGACCTGCTGACGGACGTCCCAGAGCCAGACGTCGTCGACCCGGACGGCCGGGCCGAGCAGCTCGGTCATCAGCTCCAGCAGCAGCTCATCCTGCTCGTGCGCGCCGAGCACCACCACCGCCGCGTTCCAGAACCGCAGGTCCTCGAGCGCCTGCCGGCGCTGCTCGGCGTCGATCTGCGGCACCTCGGCCGCGCTCATGGTCTGGTACATCAGCATCGTGGTGGGGCGCGGCGGCGCGCCGAAAATGCCATCCCCTGCGGCGTTCGGGCCGATGAAGTAGCCGCCCGGGACGGCGAACTCGTGCTGCGTCAGCGCGCTCCAGCGCAGCGTGGCCAGGCCGTGCACGTTGCTGGGCACCGGCACCGGCACCAGCGTGCGGTCGGCGTCGACGTACTCGCGCCAGGCGCCCGAGGTGATGAAGGCCGGCGGGGACTCCACGTGCCGGGTCGGCAGCGGGGTGGGGAAGAGGGGCAGCAGCGCCAGGGCGACCGCCGCGTACCCGAACTTGCGGGCGACCGCGGCCGACGGTGCGGTACCGAGGTCGGCGCGGGCGACGCTCTCCCAGGCGAGTGCGATCAGCACCCCGACCGCGGCGGTGACCACCAGCGCCAGCCGGGTCGGCATCATCATCTCCACCAGCGGCAGCTCGTCGGAGATGAAGTGCCACGGCCCGTACAGCTCGGTCTCGGTGCCGTTGAAGCGGATCCGCGGCCCCAGCGAGGCGATGGTGAACACCGCGATCACCACGCCCGCGATGCGGGCGGCGCCGCTGCGGCGCCAGAGCAGCGCCAGGGTCAGCACGGCCAGCGCCACCAGCGGCCAGCCGAACCAGCTGTTCTGCTCGGTGAGGCCGATGGTCTGCTCCACCGCGGCGTTGCCGGCGATGGTGTCGCGGGAGAACGTCACGTAGGCGGCGAGGTCCTCGCCCCAGGAGTGGAAGACCCCGTCCTGCAGGCCGCGGGAGGACTGCGGGCCGTTGAACTGGTACCAGATCGGGTAGGCGGTCAGCAGCAGGGCCAGCCCGCCGCCGACGCCGAGCGCCGACACGAAACTGCGCCACTTCGCGCGGGCCTGCTCCCGGCGGGCGATCGCGTAGCCGACCACGACGACCAGGCAGGCCAGCGCCGTCAGCAGCAGCATCTCCTCGTTGATGAAGATCTGGTACGCCACCAGCAGGCCCAGCACGATGCCGTTGCGCAGCCAGCGGCCCGGCTCACCCAGCCGCAGCACCCGCACCACGATGATCGGCAGCAGGAAGTGGGAGACGAAGTTCGGCTGCCCGTTGGCGTGGTGGATGACGCCCGGGGCGAAGCCGAGGAACGCGCCGCCGGCGAAGGCCGCGGCCCGGGAGTTGACCAGGTACCGGGAGAGCATCCAGTACGAGGTGGCGGCCGTGGCCGCGAGCGCACCGCCGAGGTACAGGACGTAGGTCACCTGTGGACCGAGCAGCCAGGTCACCGGAGCCAGCGGCAGCGTCACGCCGAGGATCGAGGTGTTGGCCATCATGTTCACCCCGTCGGGGGCGTTCTGCTGGGTGGAGAAGAGCGGGTTCTCCAGGTGGCGCACCGAGTACGCGCCGTGCGAGAAGAGCCACTCGAACCAGCTGTGGTCGCTCGGCAGGTGCGACGAGATCCGGTTCGACACGTCGAGCCAGTGCTCAAGGCAGACGAAGACGCCGAGCATCACGTACGCCCCGATGGCGGCGAGGTCGGCCCGCCGGACCCGGCGGCGCTTCGGTGTCGCCTCCGCACTGGCCGGTGTCCCAGCCGCTACGGCCGACTCGGCGGTGCCGTCGGAGGCAGTATCGGAAGCTGATTCGGAACTCAATACCGGGGTGGCCACGACGAGCCATCGTACAGGTGGGTCCGTGTCGGGTTTGTTGCCAGTGACCCGAATCCCTGTTACCGGACGTCCCGGCGCAAGGGCCGTTCTCGTGGCGATGATCGATCCGGCAGCCGACGGCGCGGCCGCGAGGTTCTGCTCCGGCGAGGGGCAGGATAGGTTGACCGTGACGAATGCCCCTGGAGCGGGCCTGCGAGGAGAACGGGGCGGGACCGGTGACGACCGAACTCGGCCGGATCAGCGAGACGCCGGATGAGCATCGACCTCGGTGAGCTGGGCGCGTCGTCGCCCGTCAGCGCACCGGGCCGCCCGCCCGCCGGCCTTCCCCGGCGCTCGTCGGCCGGCTTCGCCGCAGTGCTGCTGCTCGTCGCGCTCCTCGCCGTCGGCTCGGCGCCCCCGCCACGTGCGGCGCCGGAGGTGGTCGTGCCGGTCGTGGCGTGGCACCAGATCCATGTCGTCGGCGACCTCCTCGTGGTCGGCTCCGACGATCCACGCGACGGCGGTTCGAGTGAGCTCGCCGCCTACCGATGGCCCGGTGGTGATCTGTTGTGGCGGGTGCCGTCGCCGGTGTGGATCGACAGGATGGGCGTCGTCAGCTCCGCCGGAACCCTGTTGCTCGTCGGGTTTCCGGCCGAGGCGACCGCCACGGAGCCGCTGTCGGCGGTGACGATCGGGCTCGACCCGGCGCACGGCGGCGTCCGCTGGAGAGCCGCCGGGCACCTCAGCGGTCTCACGGCCGCCGGCGCGGTGCTGGTCGACTCCGGAAACGAAGGGCGATGGGTACGCGCCGCTGTCGATCCCCGCTCCGGGGACCCGCTCTGGTCGTGGCCCTTGGACCCGGCGGCACAACACATCCACGAGTACGGGGACGGCCTGCGGGTGCGCTCGTGGACGCTGGCCACCCCGGACGGCCGGGTCGAGGTGCGTGATCCCGAGACGGGCCGGCTGCTGCACTCGGGCGACCTGCCGCTGCCGTCGGACGTGACGCTGGGGATCTGGGGCGAGCTGCTGCTGGCCGACGACGGCCGGGGGCGGCTGGACGCGTACGGCCTCAGCGATCTGGCACACCGATGGCGCATGACCGGTCTTGGGCGGCGGGTGCCGTGGTTCGACGTGAGCGGTTGCCGAACGGACCGCTGCTATGTGGACGACGGTGGGCGGCTGCACGCCCTCGACGCGCGGACCGGACGGGTGCTGTGGTCCACCGACCAGGGTGCGCTGCTCTGGGACGGCGGCGACCGGCTGCTGCTCAGCGCCGGCCGGGACAGCTGGGTCGACGGGCAGGTCGCAGTGGTGGCGGTCGACGCCCGTACCGGCGAGCCCCTGGGTGAGCTCGGGCGATGGTCCCCGCTGATGCCCCAGAACGGCGAAGCCGGCCGTCCGCTCGGCGTCCGGCAGCTTGCCGGGGACCGGACGCTGGTGGTGGCGCTGGACGGTGATCCCACCCGGCCGCAGACGCTGGCCGTGCTGGACGAGTCGCTCGGCGACTGCGCCCGGCACGGCAGCGCGGTCAGCTGTCTGCGCCGGGGTGGCTCCCGGGTGCTGGTCCCGGTGGCGCTGTCCTGATTGAGGAACGCGGCTGCGCCGGGCGGCCGGCGTCGTCTGCCGGGACCTCGGCGGATCCCGATCTGTGCCTATGCTCGCCTCGTGACCATTGATCTTGGTGAACTCGCCGAAGTGGAACGGCCCCGCCAACGCCGGCACGCCCGGCCGCTGCGTCCGGCCGGGCCGGCGCTCGCGGTGCTCCTGCTGCTGGCTGCGGTCCTGCTCGGCCCGTCAAACCCGGCGCAGCGGCTGGTCGGCACCGAGGTGGTGCAGCCGGCCGGCTACGACAGCGCCGTCGTGGTGGGGGAGGTGCTGCTCGCGGTCACCACCGAGGCCGGGGGTGGCGGCGTCGCGAGCAGCACCCCCGAGCTTGCCGCCTTCCGGCTGCCGGAGCTCACCCGCCTCTGGCAGACGGCCGTCCCGGCCGGAACCGCCATACCCGGAATCGTCGGCGACGCGGTGCAGGTGAATGACGTTCTCCTCGTGACGATGCTGGTCGCCGACCCGGAGATGCAGTCGTGCACCACCTGGGCTCTGGCGGTCGAGGACGGGCGGGAGCTCTGGTGCGACGCCGGCTCGTACGACGTCACGAGCGGGGGAGCGCTGCTGCGTCACACCTTCGACGGGGAGCGGTCCGTCATCGCCGCGCTCGATCCGCGGACCGGGGCGCCGCGCTGGTCGCAACCGGCGCCAGAGCGTGGGCTGCACCTCGTGCCGGCGGCGGACGGACGGATCGCGACCTACCTGGTCTTCTCCGATGACCGGCTGGAGATGCGCGATGCGCAGACCGGCGGACTGCTGCGCGCCCGCGCCGGCTTCGGCCCTGCCGCGGAACGGAGCTCCTTCGTCGTGGGCGAGCTGTTCGTTCTCGTCGAGATCGGCGGGGTGCACGCGTACGACCTGGCCGACCTGGAACACCGGTGGAGCCTGCAGCCGAGCGCCCCGACCTTCCCGGCGTCATACATTCAGCTCGTCGGATGTGACGGACGGCCCTGTTACCTCGTCACCGATCGCGGGGTGCTCGCGCTCGATGCGCGGACCGGGGAGGAGCTCTGGTTCGACGAGCGGTGGCGCAACATCCGCTTCGCGGGTGACCGGCTGCTACTGAGCGCGGACTGGTACGGGGAAGCCGGTGCCAGCGGCGCCCGGACGGTGCTCGCCGATGCCGACGGCACACCCATCGGCGGTCTTGAAGCCTGGTCGCTGCTCGACCCGGGCCTGCGCCCCGGCGAGGAGGTGATCGCCGTACGTCCCATCGACGGCAACCGGATCCTGGTGGCGGACCTCGGTTCCGCCGGTGCCGAGCCGCAGCCTCTCGGCGTGCTGCACGGTTCGATCAGCGACTGCCAATCGATCATCGGGGGAGTCAGCTGCCGGCGCCTGGACGGTGGCAGGTCCCTGCTGGTCCTTCCCCGCTGACCCGGCAGTCGGGCCTGTTCAGGGCCGGTGCGGTGCCGGCATTCCAGTCCTTGCCGGCCCCGGCTAGGTTGGCGGCGAGAAGAGAGACGGGCGGGTACGGACATGCGGGTGCTGGTGGTGGAGGACGAGCGCAACCTCGCCGACGCGATTGCGCGCGGGCTGCGCAGGCAGGGGATGGCGGTGGACGTCGCCTATGACGGCTCGACCGGCCACGAGATGGCATTCGTGACCCGGTACGACGTCCTCGTCCTGGACCGGGACCTGCCGGGCATGCACGGCGACGACCTCTGCGCGGAGCTGGCGGCCTCCGGCACGCTGACCCGGGTGCTGATGCTGACCGCCAGCGGCACCGTCGCCGACCGCGTCGAAGGGCTGCGCCTGGGCGCCGACGACTACCTGCCGAAGCCCTTCGCTTTCGACGAGCTGGTGGCACGGGTCCAGGCGCTGGGGCGTCGGGCGACCCCGCCGGCGCCACCGGTCTTCAGTGTGGCGGACCTGGTGCTCGACCCGGCGAAGCGCACCGTCACCCGCCGGGGGCTGCCGGTCGAGCTGACCAACAAGGAGTTCGGCGTCCTCGCCGAGCTGCTCAAGGCGCGCGGGGCGGTGGTCTCCAGCGAGGAGCTGCTGGAACGGGTCTGGGACGCCAACACCGATCCCTTCACCACGATCGTCCGGGTGACCGTGATGACCCTGCGCCGCAAGCTCGGCGACCCGCCATTGATAGAGACGGTGGTCGGGGCGGGCTACCGGGTGCTCGAAACGGCCGCGGCGTGACCGCGCCGTCCACCCGCCGATCCGGTCTGCGCCCCACCCTGCGGCTGCGCCTGACGCTGCTCAACGGAGTGCTGCTGGTCGGGGCCGGCGCGATCCTGCTGCTGCTGGCCTGGCTGCTGGTCCGCGACGCCCTCGCGCCCGCCGCCGACCTGCGGCCCGGCACCGAGGTGGTGCTCGACGACGGCACCCGGCTGGACGCCGACCAGTGGGAGGACCAGCTGCTCGCCGCAGCGAAATGGCAGCTGCTGGTCAAGGGGCTGCTGGCGCTGCTGGCCGTGAGCGTCGTCGGCGTCGTCGGGGCGTACCTCGTCGCCGGCCGCGCGCTGCGCCCACTGCACCAGGTCACCACCACCGCCCGGCACCTCGGTGAGACGACGCTCGACCAGCGGATCGGCTACGCCGGCACCGACGACGAGGTGGCCGAACTGGCGAACACCTTCGACGCCATGCTGGACCGCATCGCCGCGGCGTTCGAGTCGCAGAAGCGGTTCGTGGCCAACGCCTCACACGAGCTGCGTACGCCGCTGGCGGTGATGCGGACCGAGATCGATGTGACGCTCGCCGACGACACCGCCGATGTGGCGGAGTTCCGCCGGATGGGCGCGGTGGTGCGCGACGCCTCCGAACGCGCCAACGGACTGGTCGACGCGCTGCTGGTGCTCGCCCGGACCGAGGCGCAGTCCGGGGGTGGACTGGACCGCCGGGTGGAGACCGACCTGGCCGGTGGCGCCGCGCGGGCGCTGTCGGCGATGCGCCGCGAGATCGAGCGCATCAAGGTACGCGTCAAGACCGACCTGGCCGACGCCCCCGTCGTCGGCGATCCGGGGCTGCTGGACCGGCTGGCCGGCAACCTGGTGGAGAACGCCGTGCGCTACAACCACCTGCACGGCACGATCTGGGTGAGCACCGGCAGCGACGGCGTGCATTCCCGGCTGGTGGTGCGCAACACCGGCTTCGAGGTCGACCAGGCCGACGTGCCGGGGCTCTTCGAGCCGTTCCGCCGGGGCGGCCGGGAACGGACCGGCGCCCGCGGTTCGGGCCTCGGGCTCTCCATCGTGCGGGCGGTCTGCGGCGCCCACGGCGGCACCGTCGACGTGATCGCGCAGGCCGGTGGCGGACTGGAGGTCACGGTGACCCTGCCGGCCGCCGGCGCCCCGATCGCCGCCACGACGGACGGCAGCGCCTGAGGGCCCCCTGCGCTGCCACGGCGGACGGCCGCGCCTGAGGGACGCCCTGGGCTGTTCGCCAACGCACCGTGACCTGAAACCGCAGCGGCCGGGCACGTCCTTCAAGGACGTGCCCGGCCGGGCTTCCTGCCGCTGCGGGCAGGGGAGGAGCTGCGTCAGTCGCGCTTCTCGATCTCGCCGCGCATCGAGACGAACTCGGCCTTGAGCTCCCCGGCGGTCGAGAAGTACATGATGATGAAGCCGAGGCTGCCCTTGTCGGTCCAGACGCAGACGGCCATCTGCACCTCGTCCTGCACACCGTCGCCGCACTTGGCCTGGCCGCCCAGGGGGCCGGGTTCGACGGTGGCGAAGTTGGTGATGCCGAGCTCACCGCTGAGGCCGGTGATGGCGTCGTCGAGTTCCTGGACCGGGTCGGCGAGCACTCCCGAGATGGCGCCGAACATCACCATGTCCTCGGTGGCGAGGTCGCCGTAGATGGCGGCGGCGGTGGCGGTGGCCTCGGGGATGTCGGCTTTGAAGCCGTTGGCCAACTCCTGGGCGATACCCGCGAGAGCCGGGTCATCGATCTTGTTGTGGCCGCCGAGCGTCTCGGGCGTCACCACGCGGGTGTTGGTCGCGTCCACGACCTCCTTGACGTCGTCCTTGGCCACGAACCAGGCGGCCGCGGCGCCGCCGCAGCAGATCACCAGGACCACCGCGAGCACGATCAGGACGATCTTGAGGGCGCCGGACTTCTTCTTCGGCGCGGCCGCCGCCGGGTCGAACGCGGGCGGGACGGGTGTTCCGTCCGGCTGCGACGGCGGGGTCGGGACAGAGGGGGGCTGGGTCATCTGGAACTCCACACTTAACCAACAGGAGGCGTGAGCATAGCCAAAGTTGATCTCGGCAACTGCCGTCGGCGGCTGTGTGGATGTTTCGCCGCGTCGATGCAACCGGATCGTTGCCCGACCGAGACGCGGCCGGCTGGGACGGCCCCGCCGAAGCGCGGCGGCCGGAGCCGAGAAGGCCGCGGCCGGAGTCGAAAAAGCGGCGGCCGGAGTCGAAAAAGCGGCGGCCGGAGCCGAAAAAGCGGCGGCCGGGATGCCCGAAGGACGTCCCGGCCGCCGCGTTCGCGGGAAGGGATCAGGCGGGCAGGCTCGCCACGCCCGGAGCCAGGAACCGCTTGCCGGCGACCCGCTCACTGGTGCCGCTGCGGTCCAGGTACGGCGTGATACCGCCGAGGTGGAACGGCCAGCCGGCGCCCAGGATCATGCAGAGGTCGATGTCCTGCGCCTCGGCGACGACACCCTCGTCGAGCATGAGCCGGATCTCCTGCGCCAGCGCGTCGAGCGCCCGCTGCCGCACCTCGTCGGCGGTGAGCTGCTGGTCGCCGGTGACGAGCAGCGCCTTCACCTCGGGGTTGATCTGCTTGTCGGCCATGATCGGCAGACCGGAGTCGGCGATCCGCTTGAGGTTCTCGCTGGCCGCGAAGCGGTCCGGGAAGGCATCGTGCAGGGTGCCGCCCACGTGGTACGCCACGGCCGGGCCGACGAGCTGCAGCAGCGCCATCGGCCGCATCGGCAGACCCAGCGGGTCCACCGCGGCATCGGCCACCTCGATCGGCGTGCCCGCGTCGACCGCGCCGATGATCTCACCCAGGAAGCGGGTGAGCAGCCGGTTGACCACGAACGCCGGGGCGTCGGAGACCAGCACGCACGACTTGCGCAGCTTCTTGCCCACCGCGAAGGCGGTCGCCAGGCTGGCGTCGTCGGTGCGCTCGCCCCGGACGATCTCCAGCAGCGGCAGCACCGCGACCGGGTTGAAGAAGTGGAAGCCGACGACCCGCTCCGGGTGTGCCAGCTCGGCGGCCATCGCGCTCACCGACAGCGACGAGGTGTTGGTCGCCAGGATGGTCTCCGGGGAGACGATCTTTTCGACCTCGGCCCAGACCTGCTTCTTGACGTTCAGGTCCTCGAAGACCGCCTCGATGACGAAGTCGGCGTCGGCGAAGGCGGCCTTGTCGACCGCGCCGGTCACCAGGCCGCGCAGCTTCGCCGCGGTGCCCTCGCCCATCCGGCCCTTGGCGACGGCCTTGTCGATCTCGGAGTGGACGTAGCCCACACCCTTGTCGACGCGGGCCTGGTCGAGGTCGGTCATCACGACCGGAACCTCGAGGCGGCGGGCGAAGAGCAGCGCCAGCTGCGAGGCCATCAGGCCGGCGCCGACGATGCCGACCTTCTTGACGTCGCGGGCAAGGCCCTTGTCGGGCGCGCCTGCCGGGCGCTTGGCCCGGCGCTGCACCAGGTCGAACGAGTAGAGGCTGCTGCGCTGCTCCTCGCTGAGCAGGAGGTCGGCGAGCGCCTCCTCCTCGGCCGCGGTGCCCTCGGCGAACGGGGTGTCCTTGGCGAGGGTGAGCAGTTCGAGCGCCTTGTACGCCGACGGGACGGCGCCGTGCAGCCGCTCGTCCAGAACGGCCTTGGCGAACTCGATAACGCCGTCCCAGCTGTCCCGGTCGATCTCCGGCCGGGTCACGGTGACCTCACCGCGCACCACACCGGCGGCCCACTCCAGCGAACGCTCCAGGAAGTCGGCCGGCTCCAGCAGGATGTCGGCGACGCCCAGCTCGGCGGCCTTGGCCGGCTTGAGCATCTTGTTCTGCTGCAGCGGGTTGGAGATGACGACCTCGGCCGCGCCGATGATGCCGATCAGGTTCGGCAGCAGCTGCGTGCCGCCCCAGCCCGGGATCAGGCCCAGGGTGACCTCGGGCAGCGCCAGCGCCGCCGCGCCACCGGAGAGGGTCCGGTAGTGGCAGTGCAGCGCCAGCTCCAGGCCGCCGCCCATCGCCGCGCCGTTGACGAAGGCGAAGGTCGGGATCTCGCTGTCCTTGAGCCGGGCGAAGACCTGGTGGCCGAGGCGGCCGATCTCCAGCGCCTGCTCACGGGTCTTGATCAGCGGCATGCCGGTGACGTCGGCGCCCACACAGAAGATGTACGGCTTGCCGGTGACCGCGATGAACGCCGGGTTCGCCTGCGTCGCCTCGGTGATGGCGGCGTCCAGGCTGGCCAGACCGGCCGGGCCCAGCGTGTTGGGCTTCTTGTGGTCGAAGCCGTTGTCCAGCGTGATCAGCGCGGCCGGACGGTCGAGGCCCGGTACGTTCACCAGACGCAGCAGCGCCTTGGTGACGACCTCGTTGGGGTTGCTCGGAGTCGTCACTTGTTGCCCTCCCAGTGCGGGTTCTCCCAGATGACAGTCCCGCCCATGCCGATGCCGATGCACATGGCGGTGAGGCCGTAGCGGACCTCGGGGTGCTCGGCGAACTGCCGGGCGAGCTGCGTCATCAGGCGAATGCCCGACGAGGCGAGGGGGTGACCGATGGCGATCGCCCCGCCCCACGGGTTGACCCGCGGGTCGTCGTCGGCGATGCCGAAGTGGTCGAGGAAGGCCAGCACCTGCACGGCGAAGGCCTCGTTCAGCTCGAACAGGCCGATGTCGTCGATGGTCAGACCGGCGACCTTGAGGGCCTTCTCGGTCGACGGGACCGGGCCGTAGCCCATGATCTCCGGCTCGACGCCGACGTAGCCGTACGAGACGAGCCGCATGGCGACGGGCAGGCCCAGCTCGCGGGCGGTCTCCTCGTCGGCGAGGATGCTCGCGGTGGCGCCGTCGTTCAGCCCGGCCGCGTTACCCGCGGTGATCTTGCCGTACGGGCGGAACGGCGTCTTGAGGCCGGCGAGCTTCTCCAGGGAGGTCTCGCGGGGCGCCTCGTCGACGGTGGCCAGGCCCCAGCCGGTCTCCGGGTCGCGCACGGCGACGGGGACCATGTCGGGCTGGAGCTTGCCGTTGGCGTACGCCTTGGCGGTCTTCTGCTGCGAGGCGAGCGCGAACGCGTCGGTGCGCTCCTTGGTGATGCCGGGGAGCCGGTCGTGCAGGTTCTCGGCGGTGGCGCCCATGACCAGCGCGGACGGGTCGACCAGCTTCTCGGTCAGGATCCGCGGGTTGGGGTCGACGCCCTCGCCCATCGGGTGCCGGCCCATGTGCTCGACACCGCCGGCGATGGCGATGTCGACCGCGCCCATGGCGATGCTGCTGGCCACGGAGGTCACCGCGGTCATGCCGCCGGCGCACATGCGGTCGATGGAGTAGCCGGGGGTGGTCTTGGGCAGGCCGGAGAGGAGAGCGGCGGTACGTCCGAGGGTCAGGCCCTGGTCGCCGATCTGGGTGGTGGCGGCGACGGCCACCTCCTCGACACGCTCCGGGGGCAGTTGCGGGTTGCGTCGCAGCAGCTCGCGGATGCAACGGATGACGAGGTCGTCGGCGCGGGTGTTGGCGTACATCCCACCCGCCTTGCCGAACGGGGTACGGACGCCGTCGACGAAAACGACATCCCGAACTTCACGGGGCACTGGAGCCTCCTTGCCGGTGGGGCTAGTCCATCGGATGCTACTCGTCGGTAACTATTGCTGGCATCGGGCGGTCCGTGGTCCGGGTCACACTACGGCCGCAGACGGGCGGGCCACCAGCGGCGATGGAAGGCCACGGGTGCCCCGCCCGGACGCTCAGCCCGCCGGCTCGTCGAGGGCCTCGGTCAGCTCCCCGGCGAGCAGCCCCACCTGCCAGTTGCGGGCGCCGTAGCCGAGCAGGGTCTCCCGTACGGCGTCTTCGTCGATCTTCTCCGGCGGGGTCCAGGCGAGCCGCCGCACGGTGTCCGGGGTGATCAGGTTCTCGGCGGGGAGCTGGTGCTCATCGGCGATGCGGGTCACGACAGTCCGGCAGCGTGCCAGCCGCGCCGCCGCGACCGGATCGCGCTCGGCCCAGCGGTGCGCCGGTGGCGGCCCCTCCACCTGCGGGGTGACCGGCAGCTTGTCGTCGGTCAGCGCCCGCGCCTCGTCCAGTGCCGCCAGCCAGGTGCGGGCCAGCCGCCGCACCGACCGGCCACCGAAGCCGGGCAGGGTCAGCAGGGTCCGTTCGTCCTGCGGGTCGAGCTCGGCGGCGGCGATGATGGCCGAGTCGGGCAGGACCCGTCCCGGTGCGGTGTCCCGCCGGACGGCGATCTGGTCCCGGGCGTACCAGAGCGCGCGGACCCGGGCCTGCGCCCGCGGCCCACGGACCCGGTGGATCCCGGAGGTACGCCGCCACGGCTCGGCGCGCACCCGCGGCGGGCGGGTGCCCCAGAGCACCAGCGCGGCGAACTCCTCGGCGGCCCACTCCTGTTTGCCCTGGCGCGCCAGTTCGGCGGCGAGCACGTCGCGCAGGTCGGTGAGCATCTCCACGTCCAGCGCCGCGTACGTCAGCCAGGACTCCGGCAGCGGCCGGCTCGACCAGTCGGCGGCTGAGTGGTGCTTCTCCAACCGGTACCCGAGCAGCTGCTCGGTCAGCGCGGCGAGCCCGACGCGTTCGAAACCGGCCAGCCGGGCGGCCAGTTCGGTGTCGAAGAGCCGGCGCGGGCGCAGCCCGACCTCGGCCAGGCAGGCGAGATCCTGACTGGCGGCGTGCAGTACCCACTCGGCGTCGGCGATGGCCTCGTCGAGGGTGCTCAGGTCGGCCAGCGGGATCGGGTCGATCAGGGCGGTTCCGGCGCCGGACCGGCGCAGCTGCACGAGGTACGCCCGCTGGCTGTAGCGGTAACCGGAGGCCCGTTCGGCGTCCAGGGCGACTGGCCCGGCTCCGGCGGCGAAGCGCGCGACGACGTCGGCGAGCCGATCCGGTGTGGTCACGGGCTCCGGGGTGCCCTCGCGGGGTTCGGTCAGCGGCAGCGGGCCGTCAGGGGCGGGTTCGGATGCGGACGGCGCCGAGGTCGGGGGGCGCTGTGGTTCGTCTCCCACTCGCGCTTGCGCGGTCCGACGCGACAGGGGTGATTCGTCGGTCACCTGTCAACCCTAGTTCGCCCGCCGGATCGGTGTGGGCAGCCGGTCCGGCGCGTCGAAGATCACGGAGTCGTGGCACGCGCGCGCGGGGGCGACAAAGACCGATCGGATCGGTAAGTTCCATCTGCTGTCGAAACAGGAGTTGACGCGGTATGGCATCGTGACCGCCGTCAACGGGAGGAAATGTCACTCATGAATTCTGGGTACCCGCCGGCTTCCGGCGCTCCGGCTTCCGGTTCGGCCCCGGTACCCGCAGCGTCAGGATCCGCTCCGACTCCGACTCCGGCTTCCGGTTCGGCCTCGGTGTCCGCTTCCGGTGCGGCCGGGGCGCCGATTTCCGGTTCGGCTGCAGGACCGGCTTCCGGTTCGGCGTCCGTGCCCGTCTCGCCAGGTCGCCCCGGTCCGCTCCCGCCGCGCATCGAGCCACCCGCCCGCGCCTACCCGCAGGCAGCACCCGCCGGTGCCTACCCGCCGCCGGCCGGTGCCTATCCGCCTCCGGCAGCGCCGGGGCAGCCGCAGCCGGTCGCCCCGTCGCCGCCGACCGGGCCGGCGTCACCGCAGTTCGGCACCGCTGCGGCGCCCGCCGGCTGGCAGTCGTCCAGCCCGCCGCAGCCGCCCGCGTTCCCACCGCCTGCGCAGCCCTCCGCGCCGGGGTCCCGTCGTAGCTGGCCGGGGCTCGTGGCCTTCGTCCTCGTGCTGCTGCTCGCCGGTGTCGCCGGCTTCCAGACCTTCCAGCTTGATCGCCTCGGTGACCGGCTCGCCGAGCTCGACTCGCGGGCCGCCGCCGGGCAGGAGAACGACACCCTGCGCCTCGACGGCCTGGAGACACGCACCGAGGAGCTGGAGGAGGCAGCCGGCAGCGCCTTCAACCCGGAGGCGATCGCCGGTGCGGCGCTGCCGAGCGTCTTCCGGGTACGCGCCGGCGACTTCACCGGCACCGCCTTCGCCGTCGGCAAGCCCCGTAGCGGCGGCGGCACCAATCTGCTCACCAACCATCACGTGGTCGAGTCGGTCTGGGCGGCCGGCGGCCGCACGGTCTACCTGGAGCGCTCCGACCAGCGTTACCCCGCCACCATCGTGGAGGTCGACGAAGCCAACGACCTGGCCCACCTGAGCACCGACGCCGAGTTCAAAGGGCTGGCAGCCGCCCCCGAGCAGGTCAAGTCCGGCCAGCAGATCGTGGTGGTCGGCGCGCCGCTCGGGCTGACCGACACCGTGACCACGGGTGTGGTGAGCGCCTTCCGGACCGAGCAGGACGCCGGGCCGACGATCCAGTTCGACGCACCCATCAACCCCGGCAACTCCGGCGGCCCGGTGATCAACAGCGCCAAACAGGTCGTCGGTATCGCCACCGCCAAGGCCATCGACGCGGAGGGCATCGGACTCGCCGTTCCGATCAAAACCGCTTGCGACAGATTCACCGTCTGTTGACAGTAGGCCGAGCCTGCGGCCACCCCCCACGCAATTGACCCGCTTCGTCCCCGGCCAATGAACCTCGTTGATCGGGGACAGATTCCACGGAGGAACAAACGAATGTCCTACCCGCCGAACGAGGGCGCGCAGGGCGGAAACGTCTACGGCGCGCAGCCGGGACAGCCGCCGTACAACCCCCCGCCATCCCAGCCCGGGTACGGCTCGGCCCAGGTGCCGCAGCAGCCGTCCTACGGCGCTCCCACGCCGCAGCCGAGCCCGCCGCAGTCCGGCCAGCCCTTCGGCGCGCCGGCGCCGCAGTCCGGTCCGCCCTTCGGTGGTCCCGGGCAGCAGCCGGGCCCGCAGTCCGGCCCGCCCTTCGGTGGTCCCGGACAGCAGCCGCCCTTCGGCGGCCCGCAGTCCGCGCCGCCGTTCAGTGCGCCGCCGGCTGCCGGCTCCCCGGCCGCACGGTCGGGTGGCGGTGGCCGCAAGCTGCTCGTGGTGAGCCTCGTGGCGGTCCTGCTGCTGCTCGGTGTCGGCGTCATGTCGGTCCTCTACGTCACCAAGAACAGCGAGCTGGACAAGACCGAGAAGCAGCTCTCCTCGCAGATCGCGGAGCGGGACACGACCATCGGTGCGAACAAGACCGAGATCGAGCAGCTCCAGGGCGACCTGCAGTCAATGAAGGACAAGAACAAGGAACTGGAGCAGAACCTCTCCGGGACCAAGAGCGACCGCGACGAGCAGGCCCGCCAGAAGCGGGTCATCGGCAGCTGCCTGACCAAGCTGAGCAACGCGCTCGCCGCCGCGGCCGACAACGACCGGGCCGCGTACAACCGGGCGATGAAGGGCCTGGACAAGATCTGCGACGAGGCAGACAAGTACCTCTGATCCACCGGTGAATGACAACCACCGCTGACCCACCGACGAGCGTGGCGGGCCCGGACGACCCCGGGGCCGCCACGCTCGTCGCGTCAGCGGGTCGCTCCCGGGGCGTGGCGCGGCATCGTCGGCGCCGGGGACGGTGCGGTCAGCCGCTGCGTCGCCGGTCCGCCAGCGTGCTCACCCCGGGCGGGGGGAGTCCCGCGCTGGAGGCGAGCAGGACACACCAGCTGAGCAGGTGCGGGGTCAGATCGTCGGTCACCGGCGTCCACGAGGCCCGGATCTCGATGTCGCCGGCGGGCGGCGGTCCGGCCAGCTCGCCGAAGCGGGTGGAGAGGGTCTGGGTGACAGTCCCGCCGAGCGCCCGGTAGCTCGCCTCGTGTGCGTCCAGCGCGTCGATGAGCCAGGTCCAGCCCACCGTGGGCAGCAGCTGATCCGCGGCCAGGTCGGGCTCCAGCTCCGCCGTGACGTAGGTGACCAGACGCAGGGTGCCCTGCCAGGCCTCGTGCCCGGCCGGATCGTGCAGCAGGATCAGCCGGCCGGTCGTCATCTCGTCGGCGTCGTGGTGAACGGTGGCGCTCAGCGCGAAGGCGTACGGGGCCAGCCGGCGGGGCGCGCCGACCTCCTCCAGGACGATCTCGGCCCGCGGCGAGGGGACCCGCAGCCCGGCTACCGCACGGGCGAAGGTCTCGGGGGTCGCGATCGGGGGGGCCATGAGCGCAGCCTAGGCCGCCACGCGTCACCCCACCGATCGGCGCGCCGGACACCCACCCGGGCGCGGCGGGCCGAAGTTCACAAATGCCCGAGGTGCCCGCCGGGACCGTCCCACACCGTGGCACGATGGCCCGGATGAGCACGAGCGCAACGGGCCCTGCGGCCCGAGACGACGTCCCCCGCCCGGCCGGTCTGACCGAGTCGGCCTTCGTCCGCGCCTGCCGGCGCCGGCCGGTGCCGCACACTCCGGTCTGGTTCATGCGCCAGGCCGGCCGGTCCCTGCCGGAGTACCGGCAGATCCGCGCCGGGGTGCCGATGCTGGAATCCTGCCGCCGCCCCGACCTGGTCACCGAGATCACCCTGCAGCCGGTCCGCCGCCACGGCGTCGACGCGGCCATCTTCTTCAGCGACATCGTGGTGCCGGTCGCCGCGGCCGGGGTGGACCTGGACATCGTGCCGGGGACCGGGCCGGTCGTCGCCGAGCCGGTGCGCGAGCTCGCCGACGTGGAGAAGATCCGCCCGATCACGGTCGAGGACGTCTCCTACGTCGACGAAGCGGTGCGGATGCTGGTGGCCGAGCTCGGCGACACCCCGCTGATCGGCTTCGCCGGCGCCCCGTTCACCCTGGCCAGCTACCTGGTCGAGGGCGGTCCGTCGCGCAGCCACGCCAAGACCAAGGCGATGATGTACGGCGCTCCGGAGCTCTGGCACGCCCTCTGCGGCCGGCTCGTCGAGATCACCACCGCGTTCCTGCGGGTGCAGATAGCCGCCGGCGTCTCCGCCGTGCAGCTCTTCGACTCCTGGGCGGGCGCCCTCTCCGAGGCCGACTATCGCCGCTACGTCCTGCCGCACTCGGCGGCGGTGCTCGGCAGCCTCGCCGACGCCGGGGTGCCGCGCATCCACTTCGGGGTCGGCACCGCCGAACTGCTCGGCGCGATGGGGGAGGCCGGCGCCGACGTGGTCGGCGTCGACTGGCGTACGCCGTTGGACGTGGCCACGAAGCGGATCGGCCCGGAGCGGGCCGTGCAGGGCAACCTCGACCCGGCGGTGCTCTTCGCGCCCTGGCCGGTCATCGAGACCGAGGTACGCCGGGTCCTCGCCGAAGGGCGGGCCGCGCCCGGGCACGTGTTCAACCTCGGGCACGGCGTGCCGCCGGAGACCGACCCCGAGGTGCTGACCCGGGTTGTCGCCCTGGTCCACGAGGTCTCGGCGGAGTCAAACGGGTAAGGAAGGCACCTCATGCGTCAGCCGTGGCGGATCGCCGTCGTCGGTGGTGGGATCAGCGGGCTCGCCGCGGCGGTGCGGCTGCGTGACCTGACCCCCGCCGACACCGAGATCACGATCTTCGAACAGTCCGGGATGCTCGGCGGCAAGCTGCGCACGGGTGAGCTGGCGGGTTCGCCGGTGGAGTTCGGCGCAGAGTCCTTCCTGATGCGCGACCCGGCGGGCGCCGACTCCGCTGCGGTCGCGCTGGCCCGCCGGCTCGGGCTCGGCGACGCACTGGTGCACCCGACCGTCGGCCAGGCCGCGCTCGTCGTCGACGGCGCGCTGCGCCCGGTGCCGGGCGGGACGCTGGTGGGCGTACCGGGGGATCTGGGGCAGGTGACGGCGGTCGCGCAGCCGGCCACCGACGCCGACCGGGACACCGGGCGGCCGCTGCTCGCACCCGGGGAGGACGTCTCCGTCGGGGCGCTGGTGCGGTCCCGCTTCGGCGACGAGATCTGCGAACGGCTGGTCGACCCGATGCTCGGCGGCGTCTACGCCGGACGGGCCGACACCCTCTCGCTGAACGCCACGATGCCGGCGCTGTCGCGTACGGCGCGCACCGCGCACACCCTCACCGGGGCGGTCCGCGCCGCCCAGGCAGCCGCGCCACGACCGACCGGCGCGCCGGTCTTCGCCACCGTCGACGGCGGACTCTCCCGGCTGGTCGCCGCCGCCGCGCAGGCCGCCGGCGCCACGATCCGGCTCAACACCGCCGTACGCGAACTCAACGCCACCCGGGACGGCTGGCAGCTGACGGTCGGCCCGACCCCGGCGGCGCAGACCGTCACCGCCGACGCGGTGGTGCTCGCGCTGCCGGCGCGGCACGCGGCCCGGCTGCTGGCCGGGCTCGACCCGGCGTCGGCGGCGACCGTGGGGGAGCTCGACTACGCCAGCGTCGCCCTGATCACCCTGGTGCTGCCGGAGCCGCAACTGCCGAAACTCTCCGGTTTCCTGGTCCCGGCCGATCAGGGGCTGACCATCAAGGCCTCCACCTTCTTCACCACCAAGTGGGGACACCTGCGCCGCCCGGACGGGCTGGCGCTGGTGCGCGCCTCCGTCGGGCGCTACGGCGAGGAGGCGGCACTTCAGGTCTCCGACGCCGAACTGGCGGCCCTGGCGCACCGGGAGATCTCCCAGGTCGTCGGCGCGCCGCTGCCGACGCCGGTGGCGACCCACGTGCAGCGCTGGGGTGGCGCGCTGCCGCAGTACACGCCGGGACACCTGGAGCGGGTGGCTGCCGTCCGGGCGGCGCTGCGGCCGGCGTACCCGACGCTCGCCGTCGTGGGCGCCGCCTACGACGGAGTCGGCATCCCGGTCTGCGTGCGCTCCGGCGAGACCGGCGCCGAAGAGATCATCAAGGCCCTGGAGGAATCAGGATCATGACGGAACAGACGAACGCGGCGCGGATCCGGGAGCTCAACGACTCCATCCGTTACACCATGTGGTCGGTCTACCGGGCCACCGGCCCGCTGCCCGCCCTGCGCGACAACGTCGCGGGCGAGGTGGAGAACCTCTTCGAGGAGCTCGCCGGCGAGGACGTGGTGGTGCGCGGCACCTACGACGTCTCCGGTCTGCGTGCCGACGCCGACATCATGATCTGGTGGCACTCCGCCTCCAGTGACGCGTTGCAGGACGCGTACGGCCGGTTCCGCCGCACCGCGCTGGGCCGGTGCCTGACCCCGGTCTGGTCGCAGATGGCGCTGCACCGTCCGGCCGAGTTCAACCGCAGCCACATCCCGGCCTTCCTCGCCGGCGAGGAGGCGCGCGGCTACCTCTGCGTCTACCCCTTCGTGCGCTCCTACGAGTGGTACGTGCTGCCGGACGCCGAACGGCGC